>Ga0207648_10003033_pt1 | contig 17744 bp, 21 predicted proteins | sample KBSMisM32_FD_184310 | JGI IMG/M metagenome (GOLD analysis project Ga0207648, IMG submission 184310) | Miscanthus rhizosphere microbial communities from Kellogg Biological Station, Michigan, USA - KBS Miscanthus M3-2 (SPAdes) (version 2) | ecosystem: Host-associated > Plants > Roots >...
CGTCCGGTCGTGTCGATCACCGTCGGAGCCCGAGCGCCCGAAAGCGACGTAGCCGACCTGTTGCGCGAAACCGAGGAAGCGCATCCGGGGGTCTCAATCGGCAGCTATCCCTTCTTCAAGGACGGCCGCTATGGATCGAACTTCGTGATCCGATCGGAGGATGCCGACCTTGCCCGAGCCACGGGCGAAGAGCTCTCGCAAAAGCTGCGCGATGCCGGGTTCGATCCAATCGACGGCGGGATTTAGACTGCCGTTCGCTGGCACTCCGCCATTCGAGCGCCCTGGCAGAAGTCCGGCCAGCGCCCGGTCTTCTTCCAAAAATCGAGCAAACCATATCGTCTCGCCAGCGCGAAGAAACGCGGGTCTTTACGCATCGGCGCCGTTATGGGCTCAAACAGGAAGCTGATTGTGCCTGTCGTCGGGTAGCCCGGCGGGTATTGTTCGGCGAGCCGAAACGCGGCGTCGAGGTCGCCCATGGCAGCGCTATATTGGACCATGACGGGGATGAGGCCTCGGTCGACGGGGAGTTTTGCGGCAATGCCGAGCGCTTTGTCGCGGTCTTGCGGATTTCGCGAGATCAGCGCCCTAAGGCTCGCGTCGACGAATGCCGAGGGGGTAATCTCACCTGGCTTTGCCGGATTCTGAAGTTTCTGAGCTTCGCGATATCGGCCCGCCTGAAGCAGGCAGTGCCTCAACGAATATCTATTAATGTCATCGTTGGGAGCAATCCTGAGTCGTTCGCTGAGGAAGTTGATCGCGGAATCACCTTCGCCCGCGTCACAAGCCATTTGTGCGCCATATGGTCGCCAATCGATCTGCAGGTCTGCCGCGGCCGCGCGCTGTCCATATGTCGCTGCTTCGCGCATCCGGCCGGTGTCCTGAAGCATCATTGCGAGGAAGCCGTTGCTGTGCGGCCAGTCGGGATTGACCGACACGGCCTTCCGCAAAAGCTCCTCGCGTTTGGCCCAAGCCGTCGGTGGTAGCAGCATCTCGCGCGCCACCCAGCCGTCCGACGAGTGCGGATCGAGCTCCAGGGCCTTGGCGGCGTGCATGGCCGCCTCTGACCGTATCGCCGCAGCCTGATCGGCTGGCATCAATGGCGCAAGGTAGGCACCGAACTTCGCGAAGTCCGAATGGGCGGGAGCGAAATTAGGAGCCTTCTCGGTGATCTGGCGGAGATTGCCTAGCAACTCGAACGTCGACTTCATGTCCGACGCGTCGTTCTGGTTCACGAATAGGTCGCACACCCGAACGTAGCGCGAGAGCAGGTCGGTATCGGTCAAACCTTTTGGGCCCAGTCCGCGATAAGCGCAGCTGAGCACCCCCGCGATCGCTTGCCCGACGGTGTAGTTGAGCGCTGCATAGTCGTCGGTGGGGCCGCTCGCCTCGTAGCTCCAAAGGCTCGCATGCTGTTTGCGATCGTCGAGATGGAGCCGAACGTGAATTGTGTCCTTGTTCACCTCCACGGTGCCGTTGATGGAGTAATCGGCCCCGAGCGCTTTCAATTTTGCGTCGACGTCGCCTGATTTGAGGTTCTGACTATCTGCGCGGGTCGTCGTTGGGACATGCCCGTCATTCAGCGCGGCGCTGATTTGGTCGGTCAGTCCGTCAGCCACCGCGACGGCTCCGCTTCCCAGCCCTTCGATTGGTTGGATGGCAATCCGTGCCTGCTCGCTGGAGCCTCGAGAGACGGTCCACCACCAACCGCCAATGGAGACTGCCACCAGTGCGGCGATCGATGCGGCCAGGAGGGGTTTGTGCAACCGAAAGCGCCTACGGCGCCGATGACCATTTGCAGCGGGGCGATCGATCTCCGGTTCGAGCGCAGTCAACGCCTGTTCGAGACGTTCCATGGCAACGTCGTCCGACGAACCATCCCACTTGATGAAATCAATTCCCTGGCGTTCGCCGAAGAAGAGCGGGGGCTCGCATTTCTCAAGGAAAATCTGGACCAAACGCCCGCGCGCCTTTGCCACTCGCGCTTCGGACCTCACATTTTCGCTGGCGACTGACGTTGGCGACCAGCACACGATTGCCGAGCTTGCCTCCGCGAGTGCCTTTTCAATCGTCGCTTCCCACGGCGCGCCTGGCGGAATGTCGTCATCCCACCAAGGGTCAACGCCGATTTCGCGAAGCGCGCGGACCAAGCGAGTCACGGTCGGCTTGTCGGCTCTTGAATAGGAGACAAAAACCTTGCCCATCGGCAATCGCGCCCCGCCCTCGAAGGCGGTTTCTTATCGGGAAAATGCGCGGTGGGACAGTGGAGCGGGTAGCGGGAATCGAACCCGCGCGTTCAGCTTGGGAAGCTGACAGGCTACCATTACATCATACCCGCTGGAGCCGATCGCCGAGTTAGGTTGCGGCCGCGCACCCGTCAACGCGCATGAATTACGGTTCATTCCGGAACGTGGCCCGCATCAAGGCGTTGCATATAATAAGCAAGCTTACTATATCCGTATCAAATGGAAACGCTTCCCTTCGAAATTGGCGAAACGGCGCACGCGCTCCGCAGGGCCTTCGATCGGCGTGCAGTCGGCCTGGGTGTCACGCGGGCCCAGTGGAAGGTGCTGTTCAAGCTCACGAGGACGCCGGAGCTGCGCCAGATAGAGCTCGCCGACATTCTCGAGATCGAGCCCATCACACTGACCCGGATCATCGACCGTCTTGAAGAAGCCGGTCTAGTAGAACGCGCTCGCGATCCCGATGACCGTCGTGCCTGGCGACTTCACGTCACCGCAAAGGCACAGCCGCTCATCGAGAAACTCCACGCCATCGGCGCCGAGCTGGTCGCCGACGCGTTTTCGGGAATCGACCCGAAAGACATCGAAATCACTCGTCAGGTCCTGGCCCGAGCGCGTGAAAACGCCGGCCGGACCGCATCAATAAACAGGGCGATGAATCAATGAACAAGATGGCCACAGAGCCCATGACCGCACCCAAGGACACCACGCCCGAGGTCATCGACGCACCGGCTCCGAAGCGGAACCTGAAGCGATTGCTGCGGCCGATCCTGCTGTTCATCGTCCCGGCTCTGCTGATCCTGGCGGGCGGCTATTACTGGTTCACTAGTGGCGGCAGCGTCGGGACCGACGACGCGCAGGTGAAGCAGGATATCGTATCGGTCAGCCCGCAGGTGAACGGCCAAGTCGTGGAAGTGCTCGTCCGTAATGGCGCGCAGGTCCACCGCGGTGACCTGCTGTTCCGCATCGACCCGCAGCCTTATCGCGTCGCGCTTGAGCAGGCCGAAGCCACGCTCGCCTCGGCCCGCCTCCAGACCACGGTTCTCAAGACGACTGCGGCCGGAACCGGCGGCGACATCACCGGCGCTCAGGCGAACCTCGCGATCAAACGCAATGCGCTCGGCCGCCAGCAGGCGCTCCTGAAGAAGGGCTTCACCACTCGCGCTGACTATGAGGACGCGTTGAACGAAGTCCGCTCGGCCGAGACGCAGTTGGCCGACGCTCGAGCCCGTGCAGCCAACGCCAGCGCAGCCGTCGCTCCGGGCGGCGACCAGCCGCAGATCGCGCAGGCTCAGGCCGCGGTCGACAAGGCCCGCCTCGACCTGTCCCGCACCGAAGTCCGCGCGCCGATGGATGGCACGGTCGAGAACGCCGACAACCTCCAGGTCGGCCAGATGGCAGTCACCGGCGTGGGCATGATCTCGCTCGTCCGCAGCAAGGCGGCGTGGGTCGAAGCGAATTTCAAGGAAAAGGACGTTGGCAAGATGGTCCCGAACCAGCGCGCGACGATCAAGGTCGACGCTTACCCGGGCCGCACCTTCGAAGGCCACGTCCAGAGCATCGGCGCCGGCACCGGAAGCGAATTCTCGCTGCTTCCCGCCCAGAACGCCAACGGCAACTGGGTGAAGGTCACTCAGCGTGTTCCAGTGCGGATCGCTTTCGACGGCAATCCGGACAAGCCGATGATCGCTGGCCTGTCGGTTGTCGCCACCGTTTATTTCGACGACAGCAAGAAGAAGTAAGCCTGTCCGTGGCTGAAGGCGCTGCACATCCGCTGCCAAGTGGCGAGCGGCTGATCGTCACCATCGGGGTGATGATGGCGGTGCTTCTGCAGGTTCTCGACACCACCATCGCCAATGTCGCCTTGCCGCATATGCAGGCGAGCCTCAGTGCGACGCAGGATACGATCAATTGGGTGTTGACGAGCTATATCGTGTCGTCGGCTGTCGCCCTTCCGATCAGCGGCTGGCTCGCCGATAAGGTGGGCCGCAAGCGCCTGCTCCTGATTTCGGTCGTTGTTTTCACCGTTGCGTCGGTGCTGTGCGCGACCGCCACCTCGCTGGTCGAAATGGTTGCCTTCCGAGCGCTGCAGGGCGTCGGCGGCGCCTTCATCGTTCCGCTCGCCCAAGCGACTTTGTTCGACATCAACCCGCGCGAGAAGCACGGCCAAGCCATGGCCCTGTTCGGCGGCGGCGTCATGATCGGGCCCATCCTGGGGCCGGTCCTCGGCGGGTGGCTGACCGACAATTACAACTGGCGCTGGGTGTTCCTGGTGAATCTGCCGGTCGGGATCCTCTGCATCCTGATCATGATGCGCTTCATGCCGAAGACAGATACGCACGAACGCAAGTTCGACATGTTCGGCTTTGCGCTGCTAGCGATCGCGCTCGGCTCCCTGCAATTTTGCCTCGACCGAGGCGAGCAGAATGACTGGTTTTCAAGCTGGGAAACGATCATCGAGGCGGGCCTCGCCGTCGGCGCAGGCTGGATGTTCATCGTCCACATGATCACCGGCAAGAACCCCCTGTTCGAGCGGTCGATGTTCTCGGACCGCAACTTCGCGACCGGCCTGCTGTTCATGGCCGTCACCGGCATCCTGCTGCTCGCCGGTCTCGCCCTGCTGCCGCCGCTCCTGCAGAATATGTACGGCTATTCGGTGCTTCAGTCGGGCTTCCTGACGGCACCGCGCGGCGTCGGCACGCTCATTTCGATGCTGATGGCGGGCCGGCTGACCGGAAAGATCGACGCGCGGCTCCTTGTCGGGATCGGCGTCTGCCTGATGGGCGTGTCGCTCTACATGATGACCGGTTTCGCCATCGATCAGCCGGCACGGCCGGTGATCATGAGCGGCATTGTTCAAGGCCTCGGCCTCGGCCTCATCTTCGTTCCGCTGCAGAGCCTTGCGTTCGAAACCCTCGCCCCGCGTCTTCGGACCACCGGTGCTGCGCTGCTGAACCTTTCGCGTAACATCGGCGGCTCGATCGGCATTTCGGTCGTCAGCACGCAGCTGGTGCGAATGACGCAGGTTTCGCACGCCGACATGGCGGCGCAGATCACCCAGCAGACGATTCCGACCGCCAGTCCGGAGATCCTGCAGACGGCGATCCCCGTCGCCGGGCCCGCCGCGCTGGCCTACATCAACGGGATGATCACGAAGCAGGCACTGTTCATCGCCTACCTCGATGATTTCAAGCTGATGATGATTATTACCTTCTCCGTGCTGCCGCTGCTGTTCTTCATGCGGCGCGGGCAGCAGGTCGGCGGCGGTGGTCCGCCCGTTCACATGGATTGATCGAAAGAGGAGTTCCCATGCACCAGATCGGCAAACGGCGTCTCGGCAAGAACGGACCGGAGGTCTCGGCGATCGGCCTCGGCTGCATGGGAATGAGCGATTTCTACGTCGGTGGCAGCGAGCAGGAATCTATCGCGACCATCCACCACGCGCTCGACCGCGGCGTCACCTTCCTCGACACCGCCGACATGTACGGCGTCGGCAAGAACGAAGAGCTGGTCGGCCGAGCCATCCGCGACCGCCGTGACCAGGTCTTCCTCGCTACCAAGTTCGGCAACGTGCGAGGGCTCAACGGCGAATTCCTGGGCGTGAAGGGCGATCCGGACTATGTCCGCTCGGCGTGCGAAGCGAGCCTGAAGCGTCTCGGCGTCGAGACCATCGACCTCTACTACCAGCACCGCGTCGACCCGAACGTTCCGATCGAAGATACAGTCGGTGAAATGTCGCGGCTGCAGCAGGAGGGCAAGGTGCGTTACCTTGGCCTCAGTGAGGCGGCGCCGCGCACCATCCGCGCGGCCTATGCCACCTCACCGATCACTGCGGTGCAGACCGAGCTCTCGCTGTGGAGCCGCGATGCGCAGGACGAAATCATCCCGACCATCCGCGACCTTGGCATCGGATACGTCGCTTATTCGCCGCTCGGCCGGGGTTTCCTGACCGGCCAGATCAAGTCGCCTGACGATTTCGAGGAAAGCGATTTCCGGAAGAACCATCCGCGCTTCCAGGGCGAGAATTTCGAAAAGAACATTGAGCTCGTCCGTGACGTCGAGGCGATGGCGAAGGACAAGGGCTGCACCACCGCCCAGCTCGCGCTGGCTTGGGTGCTGGCGCAGGGCCACGACATCGTCCCGATCCCCGGCACGAAGCACGTTCGGTACCTCGACGACAATATCGGGTCGCTGGACGTGAACCTGACCGACGAGGACCTGGAGCGGCTGGACGAAATCCTTCCGCCGGGCGCCGCGGCCGGTCCGCGCTACCACGCGCAGGGCATGGCGACCGTCAACCGCTAAGGGCGGTCGTCGATCAGGCTCATGCAGGTGCCGCCGGCTTCGGCCTTCTGAAGCTCGGATACGTCGACCTCAACCACTTTAAGACCGCGGTCGCGGAGCATCGCCGCAGTTCTCGGATTGCCGGCGGGCAAGATGATCCGGTCGTTGGCGAGCACGCAATTCGCAGCGGCCGGTTCGAGCACTGCAATGGGCTCGACGTCCTCGAATTGCGACGCGTCGACGGCGTCCGGGTTGCACAAGAGCAAGCCGTTTCCGGCGTAGGTGGCGCCGGTTTTGAGGTGCAAGCAGTCGCCGAGCTTCGCTTCGACAACCGCATAGCCGAGAGGTGCCAACAGGTCGGCAAGCGTCCTGATGCCCTCGGCGTCCGTGCGAGTGGAGCGGCCTACGTACAAGGTCCGCCCGATCCGAAGCACGTCACCGCCATCGACGTAACCCTGCTCGATCCAATGAAGGTCGAAATGGCGCTTCAAGCCTGCAGCAGTGGAATGGACTTCATCTGCACGGGAGGCTGCGCCGGGGCGGGTGATGACGGCGTGGTCGCCGAGAAGAAGTGCGGTGTCCTCGACGAAGACGGCGTCGGGGTCGTCGGCAAGCTCGGGCAAGCGGATGATTTCGAAGCCTGCTCCCGCGAGCGCCGCTTCATAAGCAGCGTGCTGTTCAACCGCTCTTGCCGGATCAATCGGAACGCGTTCGAGATGGGTCAGCTGGCATTCAGCGAGCCTAGGGCTGACGGCGCGGGTGAAGGCCCTCATCCGCTGTGCTTCCGCATCCACAGGGCAAACAGATCGGGCCAGCGCGAGCCGGGATTTTCCTTCGGCAAATGCAGGCCGAAGCCGTGGCCACCCTCGGCGAGTAGGTGGGCTTCGACCGGGACCTTGGCTTTGCGGCAGGCGTCGATCCAGATGAGGCTGTTGTCGATGTGGATCAAGCCGTCGTCGAAGGCGGCAACAACGAAGCTCGGCGGCGTGTCCGCCGTGACGTGCTGAGCAGGGGATCGTGCCGCCACGAGCGCGGCATCTGGATGGTCACCGAGCAGGTTGGGCTGTGAGCTACCTTCGGAGAAATGCGTGTCCAGGGTGATAACCGGGTAGACCAACCCGGCGAACGCTGGACGCGCCGAAAGCTGGTCTGCCGCGTCGACTGGCGTGTAGACCGGCGAAGCGTGCGACACAGCGAGGTCCGCCGCTAGATGCCCGCCCGCCGAGAAGCCGAGCACTCCTAGGCGCGCCGGATCGATCTTGTAGTCGGCGGCCCGCGATCTGATCAGTCGCATCGCGCGCTGCGCGTCCTGCAGCGGCACGACGCTGCGGTTGTCCCATCCTTCTCCCGGCAGGCGGTAGGTCAGCATGAAGACCGTCGTCCGCTCCGCGTTGAACCGCTCGGCCGGGTCGAGCCCCTCGTTCTGCACCGAGAGGAAGCCGTAACCACCGCCCGGGAGCACTAGCAGCGACGAGCCGTCGGCGCGGGCAGGGCGGTACACATGCACTTCCGGCATGTTGATCCCGCGCAGCCACAACTCCGAATTGGGCGGCGGGTTGTTCATCGTCCAATCGGGAACGATCGGCTTCTTTGGAGCGCCTGGTGGCTTGCCCGGCCAGAGCGGGAAGCGCTCTTTCGGCGGGAAGAAGGGCGCGGCGGGATCGCTCGCCGAGAACGGCGTTTGCGCTGCCGCGCCGCTTCCGGCGAGCAGCGCCATGCCGCCGAGGAATGTCCTACGGTCCGCGGACAATCTGGCCGCCTTTCATCACGAATTTCACGTTGCGAACCGCCGAAACCTCGCGGGTCGGGTCGCCCTCGAACGCATCGAGATCTGCCAGCAGTCCGGCCTTAACTTGGCCGCGGTCGTCGAGGTGCAGGATCCGCGCATTGCCCGAGGTCGCGGCGATCATCACCTGCGCCGCGGGCATCCCGGCCCGCTGCATGGCGTCCATCTCCAGCCAGTTCTGGCCGTGGGTATAGACGCCAACGTCGCCGCCCATGCAGATCGGAACGCCGGCCTTCATCGCCAGCTGGAACGAACGGCGGTTCTCCTGGACGCTTTCGGGCGCCGGTTCCTGGCCGTTCCAATGCTCGAAATAGCGGGCGTAGGCTTCGGACGCGGCGATTGTCGGACAGAGCGCGGTGCCGCGGTCGTGCATCAGTTTAAAGACGTCGGCCGTGCCGTTGTAGCCATGCTCGATCGTGTCGGCGCCGGCGAGGATCGCGCGGCGCATGCCCTCGGCGGTCGTGGCGTGGACAGCGACCAGGCGGCCGGCATCGTGCGCGGCAGCGACGCCGGCGTTGAGCTCGGCCTGCGAGAGGGTCGGCCGCGTCGGCTCGCCCTTGCCCCAATGATAATCGGCGTAGAACTTGATGATCGTCGCTCCGCCGGCGACCTGGTCACGAACCGCGCGCACGATCTCGTCGACGCCTGCGACTTCCTGGGCGCCCTGCGGAATGGCGAGGCCGGGCTCGAAACCCTTCGGCCCATAGGCGCCAAGGGCGACGATCGCCTTGGTCGAAACAAGCAGGCGAGGGCCGCGTACGATGCCCTGGTCGATGGCCTGCTTGAGGCCGACGTCGGCGAAGCCGGCGCCTTCTGTGCCGAGGTCGCGCTCGGTGGTGAAGCCGGCGTCGAGCGTGCGTTCGGCCGAGACGACGGCGCGGGCGGTGCGGAGCGCCAGCGGCTCGTGCAGGACCTGATCATCCCACAATGTCTCGTTGTAGGGGTGCAGGAAGAGGTGCGAATGGCCTTCGATGAGGCCGGGGGTCAGCGTGGTGTCGGGAAGGTCGATTGTGCGGGCGCCGGCGGGCGCAGCGACGTTCGGTCCGGCGGCGACGATGCGATCGCCATCGACGAGGACGCCCCAGCCTTCGTGCGGTGCCGGGTTTACTCCGTCGAAGACGCGGGCCGGCTTGAGCAGGATCGGCTCGGCGAGTGCCGGGGCGGCGGTGAGCAGTAGCAGGAACAGCAGTCGTTTCATCGGCCAAGCACCCAATCGAACCCGTTCGAGACCAGCTTTAGGAAATAGGGATCGGAATAGCTTTCCCTGGTGTGGCCCATCGCCGTGTAGAAGACGCGGCCGCCGTCGACCGTCCGGGTCCAGGCCATCGGGTTCGGGTTGACGTCCTGCTCCCCGATCGAGGTCGGGTCGAGCGTCACCAGCAGCCGCGACGTCGGGTCGTAGTCGTCAAAATAATACCATTCGTCGGTCCGCTGCTTCGCGGCCGGTAGGCCGACGGTCAGCGGGGTTTGGCCGGCGAGGTGGACGGTTCCGGTCGGCGTGCCCTGCGGATGTCGCTGGAAATGGCCGCCGATCATGTGCCCGTACCACGGCCAAAAGTAATGCGAGTCCGCTGCGGCGTGAATGCCGACGATCCCGCCCCCGCGATGGACGAACGCCTGCAGCGCGGCGCGGCGGTCGCCGACCAGCCATTCGGACGCCGGGTTCTTGGGGTCGGTCGTGCAGCTCAAGAGCACGATGGCGCGAAAGCGCTTGAGCGATTGGGACGAGAAGACATTCGGGTCCTCACTGGCGACCACGGTTAGGCCGTCGCGTTTGGCGATGACGGTGACCGCCTCGATCCCGGCAGGGATGGATTCATGCCGATAACCCGTCGTGCCCGAATAAATCAGGATGGCGCCATGACTAGGCCGGGCCGCCGCCGGCACGGCGGTCTGCAGTATGAGAAGTAACGCCACGAACTTACGCATTCGCCAGCCCTCCGACCGCGAAGCGTAGCTACAGTTTCCGCCAGCGAAAAGGGCGGCTGGGAAGCCCCAACCGCCCTCTCGCGTCGCGTGCTCTCGACGAACCCTTAGGCCGGCTTGGCGCCCTTGGCCGAGCACTTGGCGAAATGACCCTTCGCGTCGCGGCACTTGGCCGGCTTGGCAGCGGCCTTCGTGCATTTCACGAAATGGCCCTTGGCGTCGCGGCACGGGGCGGCGGCGGCGCTGGTTCCCACGAACAGGCTGAGCGCAGACATTGCGATGACAAGTTTCTTCATGGCTTCCTCCATCGGCACCAGGAGCGTCGCCTATGCGACAGTTCAACCGTAAAGCCGGTGGAGCGAAGATTACAATCTGTTCGCAAACGAAAAGGGCGGCCGGAGAAGCTCCGACCGCCCTTCGTGTGACTTGGCCTTGTAACCCTTAGCGCTTCGAGAACTGGAAGCTGCGGCGGGCCTTGGCGCGGCCGTACTTCTTACGCTCGACGGCGCGCGGGTCGCGGGTCAGGAACCCGGCCTGCTTGACGACTGTGCGAAGCGCAGGCTCGTAACGGGTCAGCGCTTGGGCGATGCCGTGCTTGACCGCACCGGCCTGGCCCGAAAGGCCGCCGCCGACGACCGTCGCGACGACGTCATACGCACCTTCGCGGCCGGCGACGCCGAACGGCTGGTTGATGACGAGACGAAGCGTCGGGCGAGCGAAATAGACTTCTTGCTCGCGGCCGTTGATCTCGATCTTGCCCGAGCCCGGCTTCAGCCAGACGCGCGCGGTGGCATCCTTACGGCGGCCGGTCGCATAAGCGCGGCCGTACTTGTCGAGTTGCTGCTCACGAAGCGGAGCAGCTTCCTGGACTGGGGTCTGCGGGGCGGCAGGTGCTTCATCAGCGGCGGGCGCCGCGGCTTCGCTTGCCTCGGCGGCGGGGGCGGGAGCCTCGGCAGCCGGCTGCTCCTGGGTCAGTGCAGCGAGATCGGAAAGTGACTTCTTGTCGGCCATCTTATGCGCCCACCTTGTTCTTGCGGTTCATCGACGCGACGTCGAGGACTTGGGGGTTCTGGCCGCCGTGCGGATGCTCGGTGCCGTTGTAGAGGTGCAGGGCGCGCATCTGGTCGCGGCCGAGCGGGCCGCGCGGGATCATGCGCTCGACGGCCTTCTCGATCACGCGCTCGGGGAACTTGCCCTCGAGGACCTTGCCCGCGGTGACTTCCTTCAAGCCGCCGGCATATCCGGTGTGCTTGTAGTAAATCTTCTTCTCCAGCTTGCGGCCGGTGAAGCGAACCTTGTCCGCGTTGACGATGACGACATGGTCGCCGCAGTCGACGTGCGGAGTGAAGTTCGGCTTATGCTTGCCGCGCAGAATATTGGCGACGATCGTCGCGAGGCGTCCGACGACCAGCCCATCGGCGTCGATCAGGTGCCATTTCTTGTCGACCTCGGCCGGCTTGGCCGACTTGGTCGTCTTCATCAGCGCCTTCATGGCGTTCTGTCCTTTTGAAAACGGAAACGCGCCACCCAATAGGCAGCGCTTGCCGGCCGCTATTTGCGGGCAGGCGCCGAAAAGTCAAGCAAAAGTGGGCATTTTCAGACGGGTAAAATAATACCTTATAACCCAAGCCTTAGATTTGCTGGTGCAGGTAAAGCTCGTCGAAATCGCCGCTTTCGGTCAACCCTTGCCAGTCCAAAACGCGAAGAATCCCGTTCGAGAGCTCGATCAATCCGTCGCGGCGCAGCGATTGCAGCGTCCTGTTCGTGTGAACGGCTGTCAGGCCGGTCGCATCGGCCAATTGCTCCTGCGTCATCGGGAAATCGTAACGGTCGTCGCCGTGCCCGGTCTTCTTGAGCCGCAGCGACAGCTCGCACAGCAGATGCGCGATCCGCGTGCGGGAATCGCGGCGGCCGACGTTCACGACCCACTCGCGGAAGATCGATGCATCGATCAACGTGTCGAGCCAGACGGCGAGGCGGATCGCGGGCCGGTCCGCCATCAGGTCGGTCAGGGCTTCCCGCGGGACCATCGCCACTTCGCACCGGTTGACCGCCTGCACATTGTGGTCGGCCACTCCGAGCACGCCATTCTGCAGGTCCACGAACTCGCTGGGAATGTGGAAGGAGATGATCTGGCGGCCACCGTCACGAAGCAGCTTTTGACGGAAAGCGAACCCCTTCAAGAGAACCGTACATTCGGTTGCCTCTTGCCCTTCGCGGATGATGTAAGCGTCCTTCCCGAACGACCGTTTTATGAACGGCAGCGCAAAAACCGCATCCCGATCCTGGGCCGAGAGTTCGGAATGTTTCGACCAGCGGCGGATTAGCGGTGAAAGATCGTGAGTATCCAGCAACCGCAACCACCCCTAGGCCCCAATCAACTCGGGGACGCTAACTTCGGTGTGGAGTCCCGTCCTGGATTGAGATTAGCATTGGGGTGGAGCGTCAATATGTCTGCGCGATCGTGTCGTGCTCGGATATATGGAGGTAGCGTCGGCTGAAGTCGCCCGCGTCCTGGAGCGCCCGCCAGTTCGAATAGTGAATATACCGGCGCTTGCGTGAGATCAGCCCGTCGGCTTCGAGGCCTTTGAGCACCCGGTTCACGTGTACCGACGTCAGCCCGGTCGCATCGGCGAGCTGCTCCTGCGTCATCGGTAATTCGAACCCGTGGTCACCCGCTAGCCCGCGGGATTCGAGCCGGACCGCGAATTCGCACAGGATATGGGCGATCCGCTCCCGCGCATCGCGGCGCCCGACATTGACCACCCACTCGCGCAGGATTGACGCTTCGACCAGGGTGAGCTGGATGATTGCGGTGCCGATCGCCGGCTGGGTCAGCACAAGTTCCTGCAGCGCCTCGCGCGGCACGTCGGCGACATGCGACTGGGTCAGCAACTGCACCGAATGGTCGGACACGTCGAGGAACATGTTCTGAAGATCAACAGCGTCGCCGGGGATGCACACGGCAAGGATCTGCCGCGAGCCATCGCCGGTGACCTTCTGTCGGAACGCGAAACCATCGACCAGCACCATGCACTGGGTCGGCTTGTCGCCTTCGCGGACGAGGTAGCTGCCGGCGTCGAGGCGACGGAGGCGATGCGGCAGGTTGAGGACGAGACGCCGGTCTTCATCGGGGAGCTTCGAGTAGAGCTCCAGCTGGCGCATGAGGTTGCCAAGCGGATGATCCTGGGAGCGAGTCATTGTCCCCCGCGATTCACCTGGGCGGGAGCGCGAACAGTCTCTCTCTCAGTGGCCACCGGCCCACGGTTAGCTAGGCGGCTTGGCCCATTCGATAACATACATCTGTCGGGTTATCGACGGTTGTTGTTAGGGAAGGAAAACTAAACATAGATTTAGGACGTGCCCTGCGGTAAACCGGACGGTGGGGAAGGGTACCTGCCTTCTCCGCGAGGAGGTGGGCCGTGGCCCAGTATTTTTTCCACCTCAGCGACGGCCATGAGGTGATTATCGACGCCGAAGGCCAGGACATCGCGGACCCGGCGATGATCGGCTCGCATGCTCTCAAAGAGGCGAGGCCGATGATCAGCCAGGATGCGCTAGGCGGACGGATCAACCTCAACCAATATATCGAGGTGCGCGACGGGGCCGGAAAGCTGGTCCACCAGCTGTCATTCCACGACGCGGTGACGATTAGCCCTTAGCGGCTTCCGCCCCGCCCGCTTGATCAAAGAGCATCACGATTGAACGGTAGTATCGGGGACCGGCTGAACGACGGCGCGCGCGTTCGCGAGTTCGTCATAGCGCTCAGCCATTCGTTCATGGGCGTCACGAGCGCGCGGATCAGCGGCATGGGATGCGGCAGCACGCTCATCCCTGGCGCGTTGTAAGTAATAAGACGTGTTTCTGTTCATCTTCTGCCCCCCGGCAGTAGGTTACTGAGGCCGGAACGTCGGCCCGGAAGTTATCCACATAAATGATATTCCGATTCAGTTTCAGCAACTTAGGTTAGAACCTTCAAAAATTGGTGGCCTGCCGCTCGCCCCATTGGGGCCACGTCGCGTCCCGGTGCTTGCCCGGCGCGCGGAGCAGTCCTAGGCGCTGCGCCGTTCTATCGGAATCCCGGCAGCCAGAAGAGCGAGTGACACGTGGCGAGACGCGTCAAAGACTTCATCGAAATCAGCGATTACACTTCACTGGAGACGTTGATCCGGTACCTTGAAACGATCCGGGACAACCTGCCTGCCGAGCATGAGGCAGAGCTTCAGATTCGGGGCGATGACGTCTTCGGTCGACGCCTGACGATCACCTATTTCCGCGAGCAGACCGCGGAGGAGATGGAAATCGAGCAGCGTTATTCGGGTGCAGCCGGCGACAACGCAGCGATCGACGATTTGCAGCACCAGCTCGACGATGTTCCGTTTGCGCCGAAAGGCCGGAAGAAGGGTTAGCTTGCCTGGCTTCCCGGCTGCACGCGGCCGACCAGTTTGTTGCGGTTCCAGACTTCGACAGCCGTCACGGCGTTAAGCTCGCGCGCCAGCTGAAGGGCGTGAGCCTCATCCTCGGCCTCGAGCCATTCTGCACTGCCTATTTTGCCGGCCCCATCGAGCCGGTAAAGCCTGAAATTCGCCAAGGACGCCTTACCCCCCAAGGACTTACCTAACATGGCGAATTCCGAACGCCGTTCACCTAGGTTACAACATAATCCATCCAAAGCGTTGTAAGTGACGCGTAGTCGGTCGTGACGCCTGTGCAACATAAGTTGGGATGAACTCTCCCGCAGGCGTGCACAATCGGGGGGTCAGTAATGGTAAGCGTACATCTCAAGAAACTTCGCAAACATGTGACGCTCAACGCTCAAGAAGAGCAGATCGTCCGCAGCCTCGTTAGCGAGGTTCGAAAGTTCGCACCGGACCAGGTCGCTGTCAGGGGAGGCGAGCCGCTCAATTCAAGCATGATGCTGCTGAGCGGCTGGATGGCTCGCGTGAAGGACCTGCCGAGCGGAGAGCGCCAGGTGACCGAGCTTCATGTCGCCGGCGACTTCACCGACATCCACAGCTTCACCCTGAAGTGCCTGGACCACGATGTCGTGACCATGTCGGAATGTTCGGTCGGGATCGTTCCGCACGAGCGCATTCGCGAGATGACGGAAACGCATCCGAGGCTCGGGCGGATCTACTGGTTCTTGACCAACTTGGATGCGGCGATCCAGCGCGAATGGGCGTTGTCGCTCGGCCAGCGCTCGGCAATTTCGCGCATGGCGCACCTGTTTTGCGAAATGTACGAGCGGCTGCAGGTAGTCGGGCTGGCTAGTGGCCAGCGCTATGACATTCCGCTGACGCAGCGCGAATTGTCCGAATGCCTGGGCCTGACGGTCGTGCACGCTAACCGCACCATCCAGGAGTTGCGCCGGCGCGGCCTGATCGAGCTGGAGAACCGGGTCCTGATCATTCGCGATCGCAAGGCCCTCGATCGTGTCGCGCAGTTCGACGATTCGTACCTGTATCTCGACAAGCGCGAGTTCTAGCCGACGCTGTCTTCCACCCAATCGGCGTAATCGCCGAGCAGTTTGTTGACCGGCCAATTGACGATGCAGGGCACGTCGTAGCTGTGCAGCGCGGCGATGCGCGTGATCAGCGCATCGACCTGCGCGCCGGTGGTCTTGAAGATCGCAGCCGCTTCGTCGGCCGTCTCGAGGGTTCCTTGCCAGCGGTAGATGGACCGGATTGGCGGCAGGATATTGATACAGGCGGCGAGCCGATCCTCGATGACCTGCCGGCCAATGCGCTCCGCCTCCTCAGCGCTGGCGAAAACGACGTAAACCGACGCGACGCTCATTTCGCCCGGCCCAGTTCGTGAGCACCCCACACCGTCGCGGCGACGAGCAAGGCGCCGGTAGCCTGGTGAAGCACCGCTAGCCAGATCGCGATGCCGGACAACACCGTCAGAATGCCGAGGACGATTTGTGTCCCGAACGCCGAATGAATCGCGATCGATGCGCCGCGGGCGCCTTTGAGTTTCTTCACCTGCCGGGCAAACAAAACGAGCACGGCGACGACGACCCACGCCCACCAGCGGTGGACGAAGTGAAGGAGGAACGGATCGTGGGTGAGCGCGAATGCCGCTCCGTGCGACCAGTCGATGCCATCGGGCACGAAGCGGCCGTTCATGTCGGGCCATGTGCTTGCGACATAGCCGGCGCGGAAACCCGCCACCCAAGCGCCGAGCATTAACTGGATGAACAGGGTGCCAAGCGCGAAAATGCCCCAGCCGGTGAGACGAGCTGGCTCAGGCTCGCGCTGGCGCAGGTCGAGCGCGGTCCAGATCAGTGCCGCGAACAGGAACAAGGCAAAGAGAAGATGCGCTGAGAGGCGATAGGGGCTGACCTCGGTGCGGCCTTCGAGGCCGGACATCACCATGAACCAGCCGACGGCGCCCTGCAGTCCGCCGAGCACGAACAACGCGGCCAGGCGCCAGCCGTACCCCTTCGGGATGGCTCGCTTCACCGCGAACCAGCCGACGCCGACGAAGAAGACGAGCCCCAGGATGCGCCCGAGCAGTCGGTGCACCCATTCCCAGAAGAAAATGAACTTGAAACCCGCCAGCGTCATGCCGGCGGGGCCGGCCACTTCGCGGAACTGGGGGGTTGCCTGGTAGAGTTCGAATTCATGTTGCCAGTCCGCCTGTGTGAGAGGCGGGATCGCACCGCTAATCGGTTTCCACTCGGTGATCGACAGGCCGCTCTCGGTGAGCCGGGTGATGCCGCCGACGACAACCATGGCGAAAACGAGCGCGGCGACGAAGAACAGGAGGTTCGAGAGCGCCCGCGGCGCAGGGTGTGAGCTGGACATAAGGCGAGCGCCCTTTCGCTTGCGCCGAGCCGAGGGGCAAGCACGAGATTTAATCCATGTGATGTTGTAACTTACCGGACCGTGTCATATATGGCCCGCACAATGTTTCAGACGCTGTCGATTCCGACGACCCGGCTCGACCGGATGGCGATGGGCTTGTCTGGCCTGTGCCTGGTGCATTGTCTCGCGACGGCAATCCTTCTTGGCCTGCTCGCTTCGGCTGGGGGCATACTCGGCTCGCCGATCATTCACGAAGTCGGCCTGACGCTGGCCATGATCCTCGGGTCGGTCGCGCTGATCCGGGGGATTGTGGAGCACGGCTATATGTTGCCGAGTGTTGTCGGCGCGATGGGGCTCGGAACGATGGCCGGCGCGCTCAGTCTTCCTCATGGCGGCGCCGAGACGATCTATACCGTGATCGGTGTCATGATGCTGGGGCTCGGTCACCGGCTCAACCAACTGGCTTCAGAATAGGTCTCATGTTGCCCGCGCGCGGCGCCGGGTCTAATCCGGGAATTGTCTAGATGGCCCGTCACGATCATCAACTTCACGAAGGCGACGCGCTCCGCAAGGCGGCAGCCGAGCGCCTGACCCAGGAAGGCGAGCAGTGGACCGACATGCGTGCCGCGGTGTTCGACGCGCTGGACGGGTTCGACAAGCCGGCGAGCGCCTATGACATCGCTGATGCGGTCTCGAAGA
>Ga0207648_10003034_pt1 | contig 17743 bp, 10 predicted proteins | sample KBSMisM32_FD_184310 | JGI IMG/M metagenome (GOLD analysis project Ga0207648, IMG submission 184310) | Miscanthus rhizosphere microbial communities from Kellogg Biological Station, Michigan, USA - KBS Miscanthus M3-2 (SPAdes) (version 2) | ecosystem: Host-associated > Plants > Roots >...
GGGCGTCCCTCCCGCCTATACGCGCGAAGAGCTGGCCGCGCTGGCCGCCCACTGCACGTCGCAGGAAGACGCCGCGAACAAGGTGGAGCGCCAGCTGCGCAAGTCCGCCGCCGCCTGTCTTCTCTCCACGCGCCTCGACGACAAGTTCGACGCCCTCGTCACCGGCGCCGGCGACAAGGGCACGTGGGTCCGGATCCTGCGCCCGCCCGTCGAAGGCAAGCTCGTGCACGGGGCGGACGGGCTGGACGTGGGCGACCGCCTGCGCGTGAAGCTCGTGGGCGTGGACGTGGAGCGCGGGTTCATCGACTTCGTGCGCACGCGGCACTGACCTCGGCCGAACGGCTCAGGGCAGCGGAACGACGACGGTACTGCTGCGCGGCCGCGTGCCGTCGGTGAGGGTCAGCTCCATGCTGCAGGCGCCCTCGGGCGCGGGGGCGAGCACCGAGAACTCGAGATCGCCGGTGGCGGACGCACCCTGGACCTTCAGCGGACAGGGCGCGAGCGCAGCCTGGCCCACGGGCAATCCCACCCGCTGGCCGCCGCACGTCACGGCGTAGGAGCACATGGCGACGCTGGCCAGCGCCTCCGGATTGCCAATGGCGACGAAGCTGACGCGCCCGCCGATCTGGGGGGAGCGGGCCATCCGCAACACCTGGATGTTGCCGACCGCGACGCGGCTGAGAATCGGGGGTGGAGTCGGCGGCGGCGGCGGCGGGCGCGGCGTCGTCGCGCTCGCGACGACGGGCGGCTGCCGGGCCGCCTCCGCTTTCCGCGCCGCGGCGGCCGCGTCCCGGGTACGCTGCTGGAAATCCGCCATCACGCCCCGCATCACGCAGTCCGCGTGCTTTCGTTCGTCGAACGAGTAGTCCTGCCACTTGACCCAGCCCGTCCGGTAGGCCTTGTCGAAGCAGGCGCCGTGCTGTCGGGCCGCCTCCTTCTGCGCCGCGTCCACGCCGAGGAGCGGGATGAGCGCCTCGATGGCGACGTCTCGAGCCCCGAACGAGACCCGGAACCGGTTCAGCGCGCGCGCGGCGAAGTAGAACGCGACCACGCCCACGCCGATGAGGACCTTCTGCGCCCACGGCGGAAGGTCCTGGATCCGGCGCACCGGGCGAGCCTTCGGCTTGATCCGGAACCCGAGCTCGCGCGGCTCGCCCGTGGCCTCCCGCAAGGGAGGCAGCGGGGCGGGCGCGCGGAGGGGCATCGGCGTGGGAGCGAGAGCCGGGATCGCGGGAACGGCGCGGCTGCTCGGCGGGCGTAGCGTCGTCGGCGTGCGCAGGACGGTGGCGGGGCGGGCCGGAGGCGGGGGTGGAGGAGCCGGGGGCTCGGGTGGCCGCGGCGCGGCCGCGGGCGGTCGGGGTGCGGCCGCGGGCGGTCGGGGTGCGGCCGCGGGCGGCGGTGTGGACGCCGGAGGGCGCGCCGCCACCGGTCGATTCGGGCGTGCGCTCGCGGACGAATCCGGCACCCCGGCGGCGTCGCCCGGCCGCTTGGCCCCGCAGCGGCAGGTGACGATGTACGGAGGGACGCGCCGGCCGCAGTCGCACGTCCAGGCGGTGCTGGCCACGATCGGACGATATCATCGGGCTCGGCCGATTCGCGCCCCCGCCGCGTGATCTCGCGCACTCTCGCGCCGTAGAATGCATACCATGAGCTCCTTTCCTCACGCCCTGACCATTCGCGTGTGTTCGGTCGCGTTCGTCCTGTCCTCCTCCCCGGTTCTCTTCGCCGCCCCCAACCCCACCCCCATCGTTTCGCCCGGCCTCGATCTGTCCGGGATGGACCGGACCGTGCGACCGGGCCAGGACTTCTTCACCCACGCGAACGGGGCCTGGCTGAAGGCGACCGAGATCCCCGCCGACCGCGCCGCCTACGGCGTGGGCGGAGTCGTGAACGAGCTGACGAGCCAGCGCACGGCCGCCCTCATCCAGCAGGCGGTGAAGGCCGACGCCCCCAAGGGTTCCACGGCCCAGAAGGTCGGCGACTACTACGCGAGCTACATGGACGAGGAGGCGATCGAGGCCAAGGGACTGGCGCCGCTGCAGCCGACGCTGGACCGCATCGCGGCCATCCAGGATCGGGGGGCCCTGGCGCGCTTCCTCGGCGGGACGCTGCGCGCGGACGTGGATGCGCTGAACAACACGAACTTCTACACGGACGCCATCCTCGGCCTGTGGGTGGCCCAGGACCTCGACGACCCGACGCGCTACGTGCCGTTCCTCCTCCAGGGCGGCCTGGACATGCCGGACCGCGCCTATTACGTCGATCCCGCGCCGCGCATGGCGGAGCTCCGCACCCGTGGCCAGGCCCACGCGGCGAAGGTGCTCGAGATCGCACACGTCCCGGACGCCGCGGCCAGGGCGGCCCGCATCTTCGAGCTCGAGCGGCGCATCGCGGAAGCGCATTGGACGCGGGAAGACTCGTCGGACGTGAAGAAGAACAACAACCACTGGACGCGCGCGGAGCTGGACACGGCCGCGCCCGGCCTTCTCTGGAGCGAATACCTGGCCGCGGCCGGTCTGGCCGATCAGAAGCTGTTCGCGATCTGGCAGCCGGGCGCGGTGACCGGCATCTCCGCCCTCGTGGCCAGCGAGCCCATCGAGACCTGGAAGGACTACCTCACCTTCCACGCCCTCGAGCACTCGGCGGCGGTGCTCCCGCGCGCGCTGGGCGACGAGAGCTTCGCGTTCCACGGCACCGCGCTCGCGGGCATCCCGCAGCGGCGCGACCGGTGGAAGCGGGCGGTGGACGCGACGGGCAACGCCCTCGGGGACGCCGTCGGCCAGCTCTACGTCGAGAAGTACTTCCCGCCCGCGTCCAAGGCGCGCATCGCGGAGATGGTGCGCAACATCATGGCCGCCTTCGGCCGCCGCATCGACGCCCTCGATTGGATGGCCCCCGCGACCAAGGCGCGGGCCAGGGAGAAGCTGGCCGTGCTCGAGGTCGGGGTCGGCTACCCGGACGAGTGGATCGACTACTCGGGCCTCGAGATCGTGCGCGGCGACGCGTTCGGGAACGACCAGCGGGCGGAGCGGTTCGAGCTGCAGCGCAACCTGCGGAAGCTCGGCCGGCCCGTAGACCGCAAGGAGTGGGTCATGACGCCGCAGACCGTCAACGCGGTGAACCTGCCCGTCATGAACGCCATGAACTTCCCGGCGGCCCTGCTGCAGCCTCCCTTCTTCGACCCTTCGCGTCCGGTGGCCATGGACTACGGAGCCGTCGGGGCGGTGATCGGCCACGAGATCAGCCACAGCTTCGACGACTCCGGGGCGCTCTTCGACGCCACCGGCCGCTTCCGCAACTGGTGGACGGACGAGGACAAGGCACACTTCGACGCCTCCTCCGCCCAGCTCGTGAAGCAATACGACGCCTACCGCCCGTTCCCCGACCTCGCCGTCAACGGCAAGCTGACCCTGGGCGAGAACATCGCGGACGTCGCGGGCCTGGCCGCGGCCTACGACGCCTACAAGATGTCCCTGGGCGGAAAGCGCGCGCCCGTGGTGGCCGGCCTCAGCGGCGACCAGCAGTTCTTCCTGAGCTTCGCGCAGAGCTGGCGGCTCAAGATGCGCGAGCCGGCGCTGCGCCAGCAGATCCTCCAGGACGGGCATGCGCCGGACCAGTACCGCGCGGACACCGTGCGCAATCTCGACGCGTGGTACGCCGCGTTCGACGTGAAGCCCGGAGAAGCGCTCTACCTCGACCCCAGGGACCGCGTCCGCGTCTGGTAGCGCGCGGCCGGCCGCCGGTCAGGGGAGACGGATCGAGGGGTCCTCGTCGCGCTCGCGGTAGAGGATCGCCACCTTCCCGACCGCGCCTACGAGGGACGCGTCCGTGTCCTCGGCCAGGCGGCGGGCGGCCGCGCGGCGCTCCTTGCCGTCCTCGACCTCGATGCGGACCTTGATCAGCTCGTGCGCGCGCAGCGCCGTCTTCGTCTCTCCGACGACGCCGCCGGTGAGCCCGCCCTTCCCGATGCGGACGATGGGCGAGAGCGCGTGGGCACGCCCCTTCAGGAACTGGCGCTGCTTCGAGGTGAGGGCGGCCATGCCTGGATCCTAACCGAGGCCGGCATCAGGCGGCGGCCTCCGCCTCGTCGTCCACCGGGAAAGGCGCTTTCCAGGCCACGACGAGCGGGAGCACGGAGGCGGCGAGGACGACGACGAAGAAGCCCTGATAGCCGACGGCCTGCTGCAGGACCCCGCTCACCATCCCCGTGGACATCATGCAGAGGCCCATGACCCCGGTCGCGAACGCGTAGTGCGCGGTCTTGTAGGGGCCGGGCGCCATCTGCTGCATCATGTACAGCATGTGACCCACGGAGCCGAAGCCGTAGCCGAACTTCTCGATGGTCACGGCGGCGGCGATGGCGGCCAGGCTCTCCGGGCGCGCCTGGCTGAGGTACAGATAGGTCAGGTGGGGCACGTTCAAGGCCAGGAGCAGGACGAAGAACGTCGCCCTGAGCCCCTTGCGCGCGGAGAAGAGGCCGCCCAGGAGGGCCCCCACGATGAAGGCGATCGTGCCGTAGGTGCCGTTGATCGTGCCCAGCTGCACGTTGTCCAGCTCGAGCCCGCCCAGGGCGCGCCGGTCGAGGAGGAACAGGGGCCCGATCTTGTCGATGAGGCCCTCGCCGAAGCGATAGAAATACGCGACCGCGATCATCCGCCAGATCATCTTCTTGGCGAAGAAGGTCGCGAACGCGCTCTTGAACGTGCGCACGGCGTCGCCGAGCCCCTGGGGAGCGGAGGCCGCGACTCCGCCCGTGGGCAGCACGCGCAGGTGCCACATCCAGGAGAGCGCCATCACCACCGCCAGCGCGCCCATGATCAGCGTCCAGGCCTGGGCCCAGCTGAGCCCCATACGTCCGTGCAGGACGCCGGTCAGGCTCACGAGGAGTCCGGTCGCGATGATGCGGCCGAGGTTCCAGAAGATGCCCTGGATGCCCACGTAGGCGGCCTGCTCCCGGTGGCTCATCGAGCTGATGTAGACGCCGTCGGCCGCGATGTCCTGGGTGGCGGAGGCGAAGCCCGTGAGCCAGAAGAGCGCGATCGTGCCCGTGAGCCAGTGCGGCAGGCCCAGGGCCAGGGCCCCGCCCGCGAACGTCACCGTCATCACGAGCTCCATGGCCAGCACGAAGAAGCGCTTCGTGCGGAACATCTCGACCACGGGTGACCAGAGGGGCTTGATCACCCAGGGCAGGTACATCGAGCCCGTGTAGAGCGCGATCTCGGCGTTGGAGAGGCCGAGGTTCTTGTACATGACGGCGGACATGACCGTCACCGCGGTCATGGGCGTGCCCATCGCGAAATAGAGCGAAGGCACCCAGAGGGCGGGAGAGCGGCGCCGGGCCGCGACGGGGGCGGCGGCGGGGACGGCGGGTACGGCAGCGACGGCTTGGGACGCGGCCTCCATCGTCGACCTCGCGCCGTGTCGCGGACGGCGGCTCGCACACTAGCCCGCGCCCGCGCCGGCCGTCAAGCAAAAGCGGGCCTGAGAGCGCTGATAAATGCTGAAAGCGCTGTCAGCCCGCGAAAGCGCTGTCATCGCGGCCGCCGCGCCATTGGCGTTGACACTCGACAGAACGGACCATACGCTACCCATCGAAAATGTCCGCGCAATCGCATCGGTTCACGCGCACCGAAATTGATAAGCCGGCGAGCGAGCCCTTTCCGGACGGCTTCGTCTGGGGCGCCGCCACCTCCGCCTATCAGATCGAGGGAGCGGCGGACGGGGACGGGCGCGGCGAGTCCATCTGGGATCGGTTCTGCCGGACCCCCGGCCGCATCCGCGACGGCGGGGTGGGCGACGTGGCCTGCGACCACTACCACCTCTGGCGCGACGACATCGCGCTCATGAAGGAGCTGGGCCTCAAGGCCTATCGCTTCTCGATCTCCTGGCCGCGCGTGATCCCGGAGGGACGAGGGCCCGTGAACGTGAAGGGCCTCGACTTCTACAGCCGTCTCGTGGACGGGCTGCTGGAAGCGGGTATCGTCCCCTACGCGACCCTCTTCCACTGGGACCTCCCGCAGCGGCTGCAGGAGGCGGGCGGCTGGCCCGCGCGCGAGACGGCGGATGCGTTCCGCCCCTACGTGGAGGCGGTGGTGCGCCGCCTGGGCGACCGCGTGGAGAACTGGATCACCCACAACGAGCCCTGGTGCGCGGCCCTGCAGTCCCACCAGATCGGCCTGCATGCGCCCGGCCTGCGCGACTGGCCGGCGGCGCTGCGGGCCAGCCATCATCTCCTGCTCTCCCACGGATGGGCCGTGCCCATCGTGCGCGCCCACAGCCCGCGGGCGAAGGTCGGCATCACCTTGAACCTCACCCCTGCGGAGCCGGCCTCGCCCAGCCGCGGGGACCGCGAGGCCACCCGGCACTTCGACGGGTACTTCAACCGCTGGTTCCTGGATCCTCTCTACGGCCGCGGCTATCCCGCGGACATGATCGCGGATTACGCGCGCGACGGCCGCTTGCCGAAGGAGTGGGACGAGGTCGTGCGGGCGGGCGACCTCGAGGCCGTCGCGGTGCCGACGGACTTCCTCGGGGTCAACTACTACAACCGCACGGTCGTGCGCAGCGAGTCGCTGCCCGAGTCGGACAACCTCCCGCGCACGGTCTTCCTGGCTCCGGAATCGGAATGGACGGAGATGGGATGGGAGGTCCATCCGGACGGCCTCTACCAGACCCTGTGCCGGGTCCACTTCGACTACGGTCCGGCGCGGATCTACGTCACGGAGAACGGCGCGAGCTGGTCCGACGCTCCCGGGCCGGACGGACGCGTGCCCGACCATCGGCGCATCCGCTTCCTGCGCGACCACTTCCGGGCCGCGCGCCGGGCCATCTCCGCGGGCGTTCCCCTGGCCGGATATTTCGTCTGGTCGCTGCTCGACAACTTCGAGTGGGACCGCGGCTACTCCCAGCGCTTCGGCATCGTGTGGGTGGACTACGCGACCCAGCGCCGCATCCCGAAGGAGAGCGCGCGCTGGTACCGCCGGGTCATTGACTCGAACTGCGCCGAGGCTTCTTGACGGAGTGGCGGGCCACGCGGCGCTCCGCCGCCACCGCGAGAGGGCCGGTGGAGGCGCGCAGGACGAGCTCGGTGCGGAACACGGGCTGGACGAAGCCGCGGCCGCGCAGCTCCTCGACGACGGCCCGGGCCGCGGCCATGCCCATCTCCACCGCCGGCTGACGCATCGTCGTCAGGGGAGGGCAGCTGAAGGCGGCGCTGGGCTGGTCGTCGAAGCCCACGATCGACACGTCGCGTCCGACCTGCAGGCCGGCCCGGAAGAGGCCCAGGGCGGCGCCGAAGGCGATCTGGTCGTTGCCGCAGAAGATGGCGGTGAAGCGCGTCTTGGAAGCCAGCAGCCGCTCGACCGCGGTCAATCCGGACTGCTCTTCCCAGTCCCCCTCCACGATCAGGCTGGGATCGATCGGAAGCCCGGCTTCGCCGAGCGCGCGCTCGTAGCCCTGCCGGCGCGCCACCGCGTCCGCGTGCCAGCTGAGGCCGGTGATGTGCACGATGCGCCGGTGGCCGAGGTCGATGAGATGGCGGGTCGCGTTGTAGCCGCCCTCCGCGTTCTCGACCCGCACGCAGCGGTGCTCGAGCTCGGCCACGGTGCGCCCGATGGCGACGATGGGCAAGCGCTGGGAGAGCGCCACCAGCTTGTCGTCCGGGGTGGATCCCCCCATGAGGATGATGGCCTCGACGCGGTTGGCCAGCAGCAGCTCGAAGGCCTGGGCCTCCTCCACCGGCTGCTCCCCGCTCGCGTAGATCGGATGGAAGGCGGTGCCGCGCAGCCCCTGCTCCACGCCCTTGAGCAGGCGGCTGTAGAAGGGGTTCCAGATCCCCTGGGGCAGGACGCCCACCGCCAGCGACCGCCCGCGTGCGAGCTCCTGGGCGACGACGTTCGGACGATACCCGAGCACTTCCACCGCGCCCAGGACGGCCTCCCGCTTGGCCCGGGCCACGGGCACCGTCTTGTTCAGGACGCGCGAGACCGTGCTCACGGAGACGCCGGCGCGCGCGGCGATGTCCAGTATGGTCACCTGGCCGGGCTGGTTCTCCCCGATTCCCCGTGGTTTCATGGCCTGCTTCCCCTTTGCGTGACGTCCGGGGGCCGATGGTACTCCCGTCTGCGAAAGCGCGCTGAAGGAGTGGCCTCAGGGGGCGGCGGAGGCGGGCGGCGTTTCGGGCTCGATCACGAAGGCCTCGCGCGCCGAGAACGTGCGGCGGGCCAGGCGGTCCTGGACGTCGAAGAGGATCTCGTAGGCCCCCGGCTCCAGGCGGGCGGTGGGAAGGCTGATGCGGCGCACCACGCGATGGCCGTCCGTCCCGATGAGCGTGGGCGCCACCAGATCGATCACGCGTCCGTCCGCGGCCTGCAGCGTGTAGCCCCCCGCGACCTGGGGCACGCCGGGCATGTCGCGCCCGCCGAACCCGAACACCTCGTATTGGCAATGGAGAGGGCGCCCCTGCGTGAAGCGGCGCCGCGCGGTGGGCACGAGGCGGGGGGCGTCACCGCGGACGAGCGGCGGCTGCGTGCGGTCGGTGAGGAGCGGCGTTCCCAGGTACGGCTTCTCGACGTCGGGCACCTCGATGCGGGCGGTGACCGTGCCCGCGGCGGCGCCGGCATGGTCCCGGACCGTCGCCCGGATCTGGGCCACGCCGGGGGGCAGCAAGACTTCGCGGACGAATGTCCACCACTCCGCACCCTTCTTCGACGTGAGGGCGACGTTGATCGTCTCGCCGAGTGGCACCACGGTCGGGCGATCGCGCGCCACGGCCAGGATCGTGAGATCGAGCGCGGCCTTCGCTCCCTCCGGCACCTCCTCGAGCCGCAGCCGCGAGCCGTCCACCTCCATCACCGTCTGGACGCGCGCCTTCCCCTTCCCGTCGGGAGCTTGCAGGCTCGCCGCCAGGCGCACGGGGAGGATGTCGCGCGCGCCGCCCGCGAGCGAGGCGGTGACGAGGCTCTGCCACGCGCGGCGGGCATCCTTCTTGTCCGGCGCGCGCTCGACCGTCGGCGGGCCGGCGCGGTATCCACGGCGCGCGCGCACCTCGATTCCGGGACGATTCACGCGGACCTCGAGCTTGTGCCACTTGCCGGACGCGCTTGGCTCCGGTTGGTAGCCGAGCAGGTAGTAGGCGGAGAGGTCCGTGGCCATCCGTTCGAGTCCGGCGGCGAGATCGTTGGACTGCGACATGGTCCCGCCCGTCGCCTCCGTGATCTGCTCGGCCCCGGCGAACGCGATCAGGTTCTGCTCCACGCTCATGGCCGCGAGATCGCCGGGCGCGGCCGCGGTGCGGGCGTCCACCGAGAAGCTGGAGGGCCCGACGAGGCCGCGCGCCGCCGTGAAGTAAACGGACGTGTTGCCGCGCTGGGCGCCGTCGATCGCCGCCCGGAAGCGCGCCTCCATGGACTCTTCGCGCAGGAGGTTCTCGCTGAGGACCAGGATCGACTTCCGCCCCGGCAGCGGGGCCAGGCCGAGGGAGAGCCGCTCGATGGTGCCAAGAACGGCGGCGATCCTCCCCCGGGTCGTCGTGTTGACGAGGTGCGCCGTCGTCTGCGCCGCCGACTTGCACGACGCCATGGGGTCGACGCAGTTCAGGCACGGGAAGCAGAGGTTGTTTTCGGCGAACCGCCGGGCCACTCGCTCCAGGACCGAGCCGCTGGTGGCGACGAGGGCGGGGCCGATGCCGCCGGGTGGTCCGCTGGGCGCACCCAGCCCTTCTCCGCGGCTGTCGCCGCCGCCGAGCGGCGACGCGTATTCGATGACCGCCGCCTCTTCGTCCGTCATCGTGAGCTCGCTCTGGGAGCGGCTCTCCCGCTTGCCCCGAAGCCTCTCCAGCACGGCGAGGAGGTCCATACGGCCGGTCCCCACCTTGTCCACCCACCAGATGTCGCCGCTGGTGTTGATCAGGGTGACCTCGTCTCCGGGGACCGGGTTCGCCCGCAGCCACTTCCCGATCGCTGTCTGCACCTGGCCGGCGACGATCGGCGTGAGGCCGAGATCGTCGATCAGGAGGATGAGCGTCCGTCCCGGCCGCGCGGCGGCGTCCTCGTTCGTGCCGAAGAGGGGCGAGGTGACGGGCCTTTCGGCCGCGGGGCGCCCGCCTTGGAGGTCCCGCGCCTCGAAGCCCACGATGGTCTGGGGCCGGCCGTCCTCGAGCACGGTGAAGTCGTCGCGGGTCAGGCCGCGCACGGGCGCCCCCGACTTGTCGAGGACCACGACGTCCACGGTGATGGCGGAGACCTGGGCCGGGAACGACGGCGGTAGCGGCGTCGGTTCCTGGCCGCCGGGGGCGCCGGCGAGCGGCAAACCGGCGGCCAGCAAGACCGCGAACGCCCCCGTCGAGCGCATTCGGGGCAGTGTATATTGTTGGCTAAATCCAAGGGAGCACTCATGAAGCGACCGTCCGGGCTCGTGTCGTCGGCCGTCTTCCTCCTCGCGGTCTTCGCCGCGCGCGAGAGCGCGGCCCAGCTCAACAACGCCGCCGCCGTCCGCGGCCAGGTCAAGGACGAGCAGGGGCAGCCCCTGGCCGGCGTGAACGTGGAGCTGGAGTTCAAGGGCGAGAGCCGGGTCAAGATCGTCAAGAAGACGACCACGGACAAGAGGGGCGGCTACATCTACTCCGGCCTCCTGCCCGGCGCCTGGACGTTCCACTTCACGAAGGCCGGCTACAAGACCACGCAGCTCAACACGAGCATCTCCCTGGGCGGCATCTCCGACATCGAGGCCGTGACCATGGCGGCGTCGGGCGGCGACAGCTCCGTGGCCGGGGCCATCGGGGCGGCCGCGCCTATCGCCGGCCCTTCGGCCGGGCCCGGGGTCAGCGCCGACAAGAGCAAGGAGCTGGCCGCCAAATACACGGCGGCCATCGCCGCGATGAAGGCGGGGCAGCCCGCGGAGGCAGAGACGCTCTTGAAGGAGCTCATCGCCGTGGTGCCGGGGTTCGGTCCCGCCCACCAGGCCCTCGGGTCCGTCCTCGCCGGCCGCGGCGACACCGCGGGCGCGGAGGCCGAATACCGCAAGCTCGTCGAGGTGGATCCTGACACTTCCGTGTCCCATCTCGTGCTCGCGAACTTCCTGACCACCGTCGGCCGCAACGAGGACGCGTTCAAGGCCCTGCAGGATGCGGCCCCGAAGTTTCCCCAGGACGCCCTCGTGCAGTTCGCGCTGGGTGCCACCGCCTTCAACCTGGGCAAGAGCGACGAGGCCGAGGCCGCGTTCCTCAAGGCCGTCGAGCTCGATCCGGCGAGCGCGGAGCCGAACTTCTACCTGGGCAGCCTCGCCATCAGCGCCAACGACGTGAAGAAGGCCGTGGGGTATCTCGAGAAATACGTGAGCCTCGCCCCCGCAAACGCACCGAACCTGGCCGCGGCCAAGGCCCTGCTCGAGACCCTGAAGAAGAAGTAGGCCCATGCCGGCGGCTCGACCCGCGGTCCTGGCCAGCCTCCACTGCGGCCACCATCGGGTCGCGTGGCTGGCGGGGGCGCTTGCCGCGGCCGCGGCGGCGACCCTCTTCGGACAGGCCGGCCCGTCGCCGCCGTCGTTCCCGGCCCAGGCCGAAGCCATCACCGTCGACGTGGTCGTGCTCGACCGCGACGGCCAGCCCGTCGCCGGTCTCACGAAAGAAGACTTCACGCTCCTCGACGGCGGACGTCCGCAGCCGATCGTCGGCTTCGAGGAACGCCGGGCCCTCACGGGGGCGGTGGCACCCGCGGCCGCGACGGATGCCGTCGCCGAGCGTGTCGCGACCAACATCTCCAGCGGCCCGGCTCGCGGTCGCGTCCTCGTCATCCTGATCGACGACCTCGGCCTGACCGCGACGACGGCCCAGCAGCTGGGGCCCGCGCTCGCGCGCTGGATCCGCGAGAAGGCGGAGCCGGACGACGAGATCACGGTCCAGACCTCGAGCGGCGATCTCTGGTGGAGCGCGGCGGTAGGCACGGGCCGCGCTGACCTCGTGGCCGTGCTCGACCGTTTGCGGGGCAAAAAGATGCCGCCGCCCTCGACGGAATGGATCAGCGAGGTCGAGGCCTACCGGATCGTGGTCCACGAGAGCCGGCTCCAGGCCGCGGACGTCGATTCACCCACGGGCGACCGGGCCGACATCACCATAGGACCCAGCGAGCCGTCGCCCCCGCCGCTCCTGGGAGCGAACGCGACCGTGATCGACCGCGTCGCGAATCGGCTCCTCGAGTCACACTCCTGCGTCCTCCTGCGCTCGCCGCGGCCGGTCATGTACCAGTGCAAGCAGCTCGCGGTCACGCTTGCGGATCACGCCTACGGCCAGTGGACGCGGCGGGCGGCCGCGGTGCTGGACATGACGAAACGGATATCCGCCGACCTGGCGGGCCTTCCCGGCCGCAAGTCCGTGCTGGTCGTCTCCGACGAGCTGCTGCGCGACCTGTCGATGGAGGTGAAGTTCCGCGACGTCGTGGCCGCCGCCCAGCGCAGCAATATTTCTCTCTATTTCTCGCGCGCCGCCGGTTTGACCGGCCCCACGTCCTTCAGCGCGGCCGGGGGCGTGGCCGCCCACCCGAGCGACCTGGGCGCGCTGGAAGTGGAAGAGACGCAGGTGGCGGTGGCGGGCGGCGACCACCTGGCGGACGAGACGGGCGGCGCCTCCATCACGACCTCCAACGATCTCGCCGCCGGCCTGGCGCGGATGGCGCGCGACGCGTCGTCCTACTACCTCCTCGGCTATCAGCCCGAGCGCGCGCCCGACGGCAAGTGGCATCGGCTGCAGGTCAAGGTCGGCCGTCCGGGGCTCGAGGTCCGCGCGCGGCGCGGCTACGTGGCCGCGGCGGCGGCCGCGGCCGACGTTTCCGCGGACCGCGCGACGGCGCGGGCCAGGAAGGACGCCCCCCGCCTGCCCCTTCTGTCCGCGGCCGCGCACGCCCAGATCCCCCTGCGCGTGGCCTCGTACCTCAAGAGCCCGGACGGCGCCGGAGGCGCGACGGTCCTCATGGTCATCGAGGTGGACGGCGACCGCGTCCGCACCGCGGAGGCGGCGGGGAGCGAGATCGCGCGCCTGGAGCTGAGCATCCTCGCCGTCAGCCGCGACCAGCCGAAGGTCCTGCCCCTCGCCCAGACCGTGGAGATGAAGCTCCGGCCGCAGGACAAGGGATGGTGGGCCTTCTTCCGCGAGGTGAGGCTGCCGCCCGGAGTCGCGCAGCTCCGCGTACGCGTACGCGATACGGCCTCGGGGGCGCAGGGCGCGGTGGCCCAGCGCGTCGAGATCCCGGACGTGGAGGCGCCCTACCTCTCGACCCCGCTCCTCGCCGACGCGACCCAGCCTCCGCGCGAGAAGGGCGAGCCGCCGCAGCTCGTGCCCACCGCGCGCCGGACGTTCGCCGCGCGGGGCACGCTGTATTGCCAATACGAGCTCTTCATGTTCGGCGGGCGGGACCTCGAGGGGGTGCCCCGCGTGACGGGCAGCTACACCCTCTCCCGGGTGAACGGAGAGGCCGTGGCGTCCGCGCCCCCGACCCTCATCGGCGGGGACGGGAAGCGGATCGTGCGGCGCCTGGCCTGGCCGCTCGCCGGCCTCTCGCCCGGTGCCTACGACCTCGTCCTCACCGTCGAGGACCACCTCGCCAACCGTACGTTCACGTCACGCGAGCGCTTCGAAGTCACGGCGCCGCTCTCGTAGGTCCCGGACGGCGCTCAGGGGGCCGCGGTCACGACGAACGGCTCCGCCTTCTCGATCGTCCGCCCCGAGATCTCGTCCTGGACGGTCAATACGAGCTCGTATTCGCCCGGCGGCGCGATGGAGAGCGGGATCTGGATGAGGCGGATCACGGCGCCCAGCGACGTCGGGGTCACCGTCGTGGGCAGCACGCGTCCCACCACGCCACCGCCCCGCCGCCGGAGCTCGTGTCCCGCCTTCACGCGTGGCAGCCCGTCCGGCCCCTTGGCCGCTCCGAAGACCCGGAACTGGCAGTAGAGCTGGCCGTCCCGCCGGAACTCACGCCGCGCGAGGACCGTCGGCGCCACCACGCCGCCCGCGTCCTTCTGGAGCGAGTCCGTGAGGAGCGGCGTCGACAGGTGGAGCTCGTCCCGCGCCGGCACCTCGAAGCTGGAGCGGACGGTGCCGATCTTCCCGGTGGCGGCGTCCCTCACCACGAGCTTCGCCTGGTAGCGCCCCTCCACGAGCGTGAAGTCGCGCACGAAGGAGTACCAGACGGGTTTCTCGGAAGGCGCCTGGGCGCGCCGCTGCAGCTCGACCTGACGGTCCGCGCGCTCGACTCCCCCGCCCTTCTGCGCGGCAATGACGAGAAGCGTGTCGAGCACCGCGTTCCCGGTGCCCTCCGCGAAGGCGATCTTGGCCACGTCCGCGTCGGCCGCGATCACGACCTGTTCCTTTCCGTCCGCCGACGGCCCCAGCGCGTACGTGCTCATGCGCAGGGGGACGCCGTCCAGGAGGCCGGGCGAATCGAGCGCCCGCTGCAAGGGGGGATCGGACCGCTCGCGCGGCGCTCCGTCACTGGCGGTCGCGGCCGCGGGATCGGCACCGGGCCCGCCCGCGTCGTAGTAGCCCTTGCGCGCGCGCACGACGAGGCCCCGGCCGCGCACCCGCACCTCGATCTTGTGGAACTTGCCTTCCGGAGCGCGCGCGGCGGGCACGTAGCCGAGCAGGTAGTAGCTCTCGGACTCACGGGCAATGCGCACGAGGCCGGAGGCGAAATCGTTCGTGTTCCGGACGGAGAACCCGCCCGTGTCCGAGGCCAGGGCTTCCGCGCCGTCACCCTCCCGTCCGATGTCCGCGATGGCGCCCAGCCGGTCCGCGTCCGCCATGGGCGGCCCGAACTCGGCGCTGTACTGCAGGCTGAGCGCCTCCAGGCCCCGCGTGTCCACGAAGTAGAGGGCCGCGTTGGCGCGCCGCGCCGCCTCCGTCACCGTGCGCAGGCGCCGGTTGCTCGGGTCGTAGACGAACCCCTCGGACACGAGGATCACCGTCTTGCGATCCCGGCTGTCCTGGAGGGACTGGAAGGAACGCTCGAGGATCCCGAAGGTCACGTTGAGACGGTTCCGCAGCTGGAGGTAGGCCTCGAGGGCCCTCTGATCGACGTAGGTGTCGATCATCCCCGGCTCCGTGGTGTTCTGCTGCGTCTGGAGCATCTGGTCCCGGGACGTGACCCCGTAGCGGTCGAAGCGGCTGGCGACCTGGCCCGCGACTCGCACGTCGCGGTAGACGGTGATCTGCACCGCCTCGTAGTCCGTCAGGCGGTCGCCCGCGGGGGCCAGGAAACGCCGGCCTTCCAGGTCCTTGAGCACGGCCAGGAGATCGGCGCGGCCTTTCCCCGCGCGCGCATTCCACCAGAAGTTGTCTCCGGTCGAGACGAGGAGGACGTCGTCCCCGGGCCGGGTCCCCTTTTCCAGGAAGGCGGCGACGGCGGACTTGGCGCTACGCGCGCCCAGCGGCGACATGTGGATGTTGTCGAAGACGATGACGAAGGTACGGCCGCGCGGAGCCGCGGGTCCGACGTTCGTAGCTACGGGCCAGGGCGCGGTATCGGGACCGCTCGCGGAGCCGATGGCGGGGTCCTGCTTGACCACGTCGAAGCTCACGACCTTCTGCTCGCGGCCGTCCTCCAGGACCGTGAACTCGTTCGCGGTCAGCCCCCCCACGGTGCTGCCGTCGCGCCGGGCCACGACGACATCGACCGTGACCTGGTCGACCGCCGCCGGGAACGTGCCCGCGGGCGGAGACGGGCTCGGCGAAGGGCGGGCCGCCGGCGGTGCGGCGAGCACGCTCGCGCCGAAGGTCCAGAGACAGGCGGCCAGGGCCGCGCCGCGCGTCAAGTGGCCCCGTCCGCGGACGGGCGCTTTCACTCCGCCACGGTGAAAGGCGCCTCGCGGACCTGCACACCCTGGGCGTCCGCGATCGACACCTTCAAGGTGTAGGCGCCCGGAGCGATGTTGTTCAAGGGGAGCACGCCGGCGTTGAGCGACCGGCCCTGCGCATCGACCGCCCCGAGCTCGGTGCTGGTCTTGGCCACCACCTTCGTCCCCTGCTGGATCTCGAGGGTGGCGCGCTGGCCGGGACCCGCTCCCTTGCCGTACGCGGAGAAGAAGAAGCCGAGAACGGGGGCCACCGACTTCTTGATGGGCGTGCCCAGGTTCGGGTAGAGCATCACCTCGCCGTATTGGAGCGGGTTCTTGCCATCTTGTTCTTCCTTGGTGAGCTTCTCCGCCCGGCCCACCACCATCAGGCTGGAGAGGCGAACTGCGCCGGGAGACGCCTTCGGCACCTCGAAGGTCGAGGTGCGCGTGCTGGCCGTCTGTGCGATGGCGTCGTAGGCAACGGCGTCCACGGTGTAGGTGCCGGGAGGCAGGTCCGCCTCCCTATAGAAGAGGACGCCGCCCGCCCGCACCTGCTTCACCTTGTCCGGTGCCGCCTGAAGCGAATACTCCTGGCTCAAGCGGTCCGCTTCCTTGCCCCGCGCGTCCTTGATGCGCACTACCACCGCGAACTGGGCACGGGAAGCGCCGCCCGTGCGTTCGGGGACCCAGGCCATGGTATTGCCCGGGATCTCGACGAGGACGGGCGCGAGCCCGGGCCGTTCGTTCTCGGGGAAGCTGAGCGCGCCGAGACGGATCGCGAAAGCGTCCGGACGCGGCGAGCGGTCGAGGAGAGCGAGGGCGGGCGCCTCGTAGCCGCGCACGGGCACCGCGTACTCCGGCCGCACGGCGTAGTACCCCTTGCGCGTCTGCACGGTCACGTTCGGCCGCGCCACCTTCACCGCGATCGTGCGGTAGCGCCCGTCGAAGGACATGTTCGTGGGCGTGTAGGACACGAGGTAGTGGAAGCGCATGTCCTCCTGGATGCGGCGGAAGCCCGGAGTGGCGTCGTTGGTGTCGCGCACCAGGAAGCCGCCCGTCTCGTCCGCGAGCTGGCCGAGCCCGCTCTCGGGGTTGAGGCGCAGGTAGTCCTCGTTGCGCTCGAGCCCGCGGGTCATGGCGTCGCCCCGGCCCGTGTCGCCTCTTCCCTCCTGGTCGGCCCGGCGCCGCGACGTCTGGCTGAGCTCCTTTCTCGCCTCCTCGTTCCCGCTCTCCGTGCGCAGCCCTCCGGCATCGATCGCGTACACGCTGACGCTCGCGCGGTTGGCGGAGGAGATGACGGACCGGAACTGGGCCTGCACGTTGGCGGGGATGGCCAGGCCCTCGGAGAAGAAGACCACGGTCTTGCGGCCGGGAATGGCCTTGAGGCCGTTGACCACGGCCAGGAGGCCGTTCGTGGTCGCGTACCCCTGCTGGTCGCGCTCCAGGGCGTCGAAGGTGCGGATCATGTTGACCTGGACCTGGTCGAATTGCTGCTGGGCCGCGATCAACGAAGCCTGGTTCTGGCTCCCGGGGTCGCCGGCCATGCCCCCCAGAACGTCGTCCGCGCGGTCGACGGCCGCCGTGCGCTCGCGGGCCTCCTGGCGCTCGGAAGAGAAGCCGGTGTTGCCCTGGGTGGCGGCCCGGGCCAGCGCGACCTTCACCGCCTTCACGTCGTTCGTGAAGGGCTGGAGGGTGTGCAGGGCCAGGTCGATGGCGAAGACGGCCACGAGGTCGCCTTCGACGTAGCCGCGGTCGGTGTAGCTGAGCGCGGCCTTCTCCGCCGTCTTGCGGGCCGGGGCCGAGAGCCGATCGAAGACGAAGGCGATGACGGACGGCGCGCCCGTGCGTTCGACCTTGGGCGGAGCGGCCGCGGGGGCCGTTCCCGCGGGCGGCGCGGGCGCCGGGGAGGTGGGGCCGGCCG
>Ga0207648_10003035_pt1 | contig 17739 bp, 19 predicted proteins | sample KBSMisM32_FD_184310 | JGI IMG/M metagenome (GOLD analysis project Ga0207648, IMG submission 184310) | Miscanthus rhizosphere microbial communities from Kellogg Biological Station, Michigan, USA - KBS Miscanthus M3-2 (SPAdes) (version 2) | ecosystem: Host-associated > Plants > Roots >...
CGCATGCCAGCCGTAGTTCGGCGAACCCTTCGCAGATGCGAGTTCGGCGAAGATCGCGACCAGACTCGCAATCGCGGCGGCAGCGGGGAGCAACAGCAGTGCGATCGCGCCCTCGTCCTGCATCGAGGCGCGCGAACGGATATGGCTCATGTCCGAGCGCACGACCATTTCGAGGCCGAGAACGAGGTAGAGCGCGACAGCGACGTCCCAGCCGATCAGCAACTTGGTTGCGGCGCGCCAATCGCCGCAAACGATGAAGAGCACGCCGATCGCCGCGAGGCCGACTGCGGCCGAGATGAACAGGCGCGGGCGAAGCTTCACGATGCGCACGACGCGGGGAGGACGCCGGCTCGGGACTTGAGGTTTCGGTTGTTGAGATTTCTGGCGCGCCATGCGGGCATTCGAGCGATAAATGCGCCGCACCACAAGGGCGCGACCGCTGTCCTTGTCCGGTCGCCGCGATATGCTAGCTCATCCGCATGCCGACCGGATCGCCGCGCAGTCTCGCGTTCCGCCTGTTCCGGGCGGCGATCACCATTGTTCTCGTGGTTCTGCTGCTGCCTTACCTGCTGGCGCCGCTTTATCGTGTCGTCGATCCGGTCTCGACCCTGATGGTCGGCCGCTGGATCACGGGGAAGCGGGTTGAGCGAACCTGGGTACCGCTCGCCGCGGTATCGGCTGCGCTGCCGCGCTCGGTGCTGGTCGCCGAGGATGCGCGCTTCTGCACCCATCGCGGGGTTGACTTCGGCGAGCTACGCGCCGCCATCGAGGACGCCGACGATCTCTCCGACATGCGTGGCGGTTCGACCATCGCGCAGCAGACCGCCAAGAACCTGTTCCTCTGGCCGGGACGCTCCGTCGTGCGCAAGGCGCTCGAGTTCCCGCTGGCGCTCTGGCTCGACCTCGCGGTCGGCAAGCGGCGTGTGATGGAGATCTACCTCAACATCGCCGAGTGGGGGCCGGGCGGCGAGTTCGGCGCCGAGGCCGGGGCGCGGCACGCCTTCGGCAAATCCGCAAGGGACGTAAATGCCCGCGAGGCGGCCCTGCTTGCCGCCGTCCTACCCAATCCGGTGCGCCGCAACGCCAAGCGTCCCGGCGCCGGCGTGAACCGGCTGGCCGGGATTTACCAAGCGAGAGCCGCCAAATCGGGGTCCGTTGCCGACTGCGTCCGGCGCTGAAACTTGTTGGCATCGCATGATCTTTTCCGAAAACCGGTGCCATTTTTCGAGATCATGCCAGGGTCTAGCCACGGCCGGACCGATCCTCTATAAGCCCGCCTTCCCAGCGATTTCGCGTGATCGGCCGCAAAGAGCGCCGGACGCTTCAGGAGAGTTCTATGGCGGTTCCGAAACGAAAAACGTCCCCGTCCCGCCGCGGCATGCGCCGCTCGGCCGACGCGCTGAAGAAGCCGACTTACGTCGAGGACAAGGATTCGGGCGAGCTGCGCCGCCCGCATCACATCGATCTGAAGACCGGCATGTATCGCGGCCGGCAGGTGCTGAAGGTCAAGACCGAGGCCTGACGCCGGCTGAGGTCCTTGTTGCCGCGCCAACTTGTCCGGCGCGAACTATTTTTGCCTTAGTGCGCGGCTAGCCAGACAGGTCTAACTTGGCCCGGACACGGGGAGGCCCGCGTGATCGGTTTTCCGCTGCTGCTTATTCCGCTCGCGATCTACAACATGATCGCGTTCCTGACCCCCGGCGTCAGCTGGACGGATGCGATCTACCCGCTCCCGGTTCCGCTCAAATCGGGCGTCAACTGGACGCCGAGCTGGGGCGACGTGCTGCTCGTGTTCACGCTGCTGATGTTGATGTTCGAGTTCATCAAGACGACACGGCAGGGCAGATCCTTCGTCGAGCATTTCCTTGCGCTGCTGCTCGCTGGCGCCGCCACGGCCGAATTCGTCATGGTGCAACAGGCGGCGAACTCGACCTTCTTCATGCTGGTGGTGATTTGCTTCGTCGATCTGTTCGCCGGTTTCGCAGCGTCGCTGCGCCGCGCGCGGCGCGCCGTCGTGGTGGGCGAGCCGGAGCCGGTGGTCGTTGCCGCACGTCGCGCCGAGCCGCCGCGTGTCGAGCCGGCCCGCATCGAGCCGGCGCGAGCCGAGCCTGTGTCGTCAAACCCGTTCACCCGCGTCGAACCTGCGCCACCGCCCGAGCTGTCTCCCCGTCCCGAGCCGGCGGTCAGAATCGAGCCCGTGCAAAAGGTCGGCTCGTGAGCTAACGTCGGCGTCCCGCCACGTTGCTCTTCCCGGAAAAATGAAAACACGCGATTTCCATCTGCCCGGCCGCTCGCCCGTTTATGCGCGCGAAGGAATGGCCGCGACTTCGCATCCGCTCGCGAGCCTCGCGGCGATCGAAACGCTGAAAGCCGGCGGTACGGCCGCCGACGCTGCGATCGCGGCGGTCGCGGTGCTGTGCGTGGTCGAGCCTGCCATGACCGGCATCGGCGGCGATTGCTTCTGTCTGGTGGCGAAGCCGGACCAGCCGGTGTGGGGCTACAACGGCTCGGGCCGCGCGGCCGCCGCGGCGACGACCGAGAAGATGCTGGCCGCCGGCGTGAAGCACAAGATCGTCGCGACGTCGCCGCATGCCGTCACGGTGCCGGGCGCGATCGAAGCCTGGGAAGCGATCCTGAAAGCGCATGGCCGCTTCGGCCTCGATCGCGCGCTGCTCGCTGCGATCGGCTACGCCGAGAACGGCTATGTGGTCGCGCCGCGCGTCGGCTCCGACTGGGCCGAGCAGGTCGGCAAGCTCAGTCCGCATGCGGGCTCGGTGAAGTACTATCTGCCGGACGGCGCGGCGCCCGCGATCGGCAGCGTCGTGAAACTGCCTGCGCTGGCCGCGACCCTGAAGGCGATCGCGGCTGGTGGCGCCAAGGCGTTCTATCAAGACGCGATCGCGGACGACATCGCGGCGACGGTTCAGCAAAAAGGCGGACTGCTCACCGCGGACGATCTCGCGCGCCATCGCGGCGACGTCGTCACGCCGATCAGCACGAACTATCGTGGGCTCGACGTGGTCGAGCTGCCGCCGAACGGACAGGGGCTCACGGCTTTGGTGCTGCTCAACATCCTCGAGCAGTTCGACATGGGCACGCTCGATCCGACCGGTCCGGAGCGGCTGCATCTCGCGCTCGAGGCCGCGCGGCTCGCGTTCGGCGTGCGCGATACGCACATCGCCGATCCGGCGACGATGCGCGAGCCGGTCGCGGGTTTGCTCGACAAGGGCTTCGCGAAAAAGCTCTCCGCAATGATCGATCCGGCCAGGCGCGTGCCGATGCCGAAGGCGCCGACGCCGGGCAGCAATACGATCTATCTCACCGTGGTCGACCGCGACCGCACCGCGGTGTCGCTGATCAACTCGCTCTACAGTGCGTTCGGCACGGGGATCTGCACCGAGAAGACCGGCGTCATGCTGCACAATCGCGGCACCGGCTTCGTGGTCGAGCCCGGCCATCCGAATACGATCGAGGGCGGCAAGCGCCCGATGCATACGATCATTCCGGCGCTCGCGATGCGGGGCGGGCGTTGCGAGATGCCGTTCGGCGTGATGGGCGCGGATTACCAGCCGATGGGCCACGCGCACCTGATCACCAACATGGTCGACTACGGCATGGACGTGCAGGCCGCGATCGATAACCCGCGCATGTTCTACGAGGGCGAAAAGACCGAGGTCGAGCGCGGTGTGCCGGCAGCGACCATCGACGGCCTGACCGCACGGGGCCACACGGTTGGACTGCGCCCCGCGCCGCTCGGCGGCGGACAGGCGATCGTGATCGACTGGGAGCGCGGCGTGCTGACCGGCGGCTCGGATCCGCGCAAGGACGGCTGCGCGCTCGGCTATTAAGAGAGCGTCCTGCGGTCAACCGGCCAGCAGCCGCCGGTGCAGTCCGAAGAACATCGCGTAGAGCGGAAGGTTTGCGGCCGCATCGGTGTCGAACGCGGGGACCGCTTTCTTCAGCTGCGCGACTGCGTTGCGCGCAGCCGGCTCGTCGAGCGCCTCGATCAGCACCAGACCGCCGAACGAGCTGTCGGCCGAGCGCATGCTCTTCTCGCGCGTCTGGATCGAGGTTTGTGCCGTGTCGGTCTGCAGCACGCGAATCGCCGCGACGCGATCGATCTGCGCGAGTTCGCGCACCAGCGCGGCCGGATCGAACTCGGCCGCCTCGAACGGCAGCGCGGCGATGTATCCGCCTTGCCCGATTCCGGCGGAGGCCACGACCGTTCCGCCGCCGCGTGCGAAATTCTTCAAGAGCGGCATGATGCGCTGCGACCACGGCGTCGGCGCATTGAGCCGCGCGAGATAGTCGGAGCCTCCTACTACCGCGGCGTTCTCCAGTTCGTACAGGATGAAATATCGACGGACGCCAAGGCCGTAGGCGCGAAAGATGCGGCACGCGAGGAAGCCTTCGACGCCGACCCGCTCGGATGAGTGCTCGCGCGTCATCCAGTGCATCCAGTCGGTTTCGTGTTCCGGCGCGAGGTCGCTCCAGATCGCGAGGTAGCCCGAGCCTTGCATTTCCGTTCTCCTACTTGGGCCCAATACGAATCGGCTCCGGCAAACTCGCCGGCAACTTGCCGAGCGCCTGCAGCGCGGCCTGCATGGCGACGATGTAGCCGTAGGGCCCAAGCCCCGCGATCACCGCCTTGACCGCCGACGACAGCTTCGAATGGCGATGCAGCTCGTCGCGCGCGTGAATGTTCGAGACATGCACCTCGAAGATCGGACCTTCGAAGATCTTGAAGGCATCCAGCATGGCGATCGACGTGAATGAATACGCGGCGGGATTGATGATGATCGCGTCGGCGTCCTGCCGCGCCGCCTGGATCAAATCGACCAGCACGCCCTCGTGGTTCGACTGGTGGAACGAGACCCTGGCGTCGGCGAATTCGGCGAACGCCTTGCAGCTTGCCTCGACCGCCGCGAGCGTGGTCGAGCCGTAAATGTGCGGCTCGCGGATGCCGAGCAGATTGAGGTTCGGTCCGTTCAGGATCATCAGGCGCGCTGTCATGGTGGGCTCCAATTGGCTTTATGAGGGTTTGGTCAGACGCCGAACCACTTCGCCGGCACGGTGACGAGCGCGGGAAACAGCACCATGAGGGCGAGGATCACCAGTTCGGCCCACATGAACGGCCATGACGCGCGGATGAGGTCCGCCATCGGGATGCGCGCGACGCCGGCAACGACGTTCAGCACGACACCCACGGGGGGCGTGATCAGCCCGATCGAATTGTTCACGATGAACAGCACGCCGAAATAGACCGGGTCGATGCCAGCCTCCTTGATCACCGGCATCAGGATCGGCGTCAGGATCAGGATCGTGGGCGTCATGTCGAGCGCGGTGCCGACGATCACCACGATCACCATGATGGCGGCGAGCAGCAGCGTCTGGTTGCCCATGAACGGCTTGAGCAGGGCGACGACCTGCGTGGCGATCTCCGACACCGTGATCAGCCAGGACGAGACCAGCGCGGCCGCCACCAGGAACATGATCACGCTGGTGGTCAGCGCGGCGCTGACGAAGACGCCGTAAAGCTGCGATACCTTCAGCTCGCGATAGATGCAGGTTGCGACGAACAGCGAGTAGACCGCCGCCACCACCGCGGCCTCGGTCGGCGTGAAGATGCCGAACTTCAGCCCGAAGATGATGATGAACGGCAGGCCGAGCGCCCAGGCGCCGTCGACCAGCGCGCGCGCGGATTCGGCCCAGCTCTGCCGCTGCGGCGAGGTGATGTTCTCCTTGCGCACCTGCCACCACCACGCGCAGCACAGCGAGACGGCGATCCAGATGCCCGGAAAGATGCCGGCGAGGAACAGCTTGGTGATCGAGACGCCGCTCACCACGCCGAAGATCACGAAGCCGATGCTCGGCGGAATGACCGGACCGATGATGCCGGCCGCCGCGATCAGGCCACCCGACATCGCCTTGTCGTGGCCGGCCTTGACCATCATCGGGATGAGCAGCGCCGAGAGCGCCGCCGCATCGGCAACCGCGGAACCGGACAGCGCCGAGAGGATGCACGCCGCCATGATCGCGACGTAGCCAAGCCCGCCTTTCACGTGCCCGACGAAGGCGAGCGCCACATTGACGATGCGGCGCGACAGCCCGCCGGTGTTCATCACCTCGCCGGCGAGCATGAAGAACGGCACCGCCATCAAGGGAAAACTGTCCGCGCCGTTGATGATGTTCTGCGCGACGATCTGCGAATCGAAGATGTCGAGCTGGACCATCAGAGCGACGCCGCACACGATCAGCGCGAAGGCGATCGGCATGCCGAGCGCCATGGCGCCAAGCAGCGACAGCATGAACACCGCGATGGTCATGCGGCTACAGCTCTTCGGATTCGCGCACCGCGACGAGGTCGTCTTCGCTCGCCGCGCCGGTGAGCACGCGCACGAGATCGTAAAGCAGGATCACGCCGGCCGAGACGCCGAACACGATGCCGGCGCCGTAGAAAAAGCCGACCGAGAGATTGGTGGCGGGCGCGCGATCGCCAGCCGTGATGATCATCTGCTTCCAGCTTCCGGAGAGCAGCAGCCAGTCGGCGAACAGCATCAAGCTGTAGCTCAGCACGAAGCAGATGCGCTTCCCCATAGGAGGCAGCGCCCGCACCAGCGTGTCGACGCCCAAATGCGAATGCTCGCGCAGCGCCACGATGGCGCCGAGAAAGGTCAGCCAGACCATCAGCCAGCGCGACAGCTCTTCCGAGACGGTAATGCCGGAGTTGAAGACGTAGCGCAGCACCACGTTGCCGAACACCAGCACGACCATCACGGCAAGGCAGAGCGCGATCGTGAACTTGATCGCGCGGCAGTAAAGGTCGAGGATTTTCGCCATGGCGGTCCTCGACCTCGCCCTGCTGCTTTAGTTCGTCTTGCCGCTGATGCGCGCGAGCTCGGCGTTGAACAGCTTCACCTTGGCCTGGTCGTAGTCGGCGGAGAACTTCTCGATCACGCCCTTGGTCGCCTCCTGCATGCGCGCGTACTCGGCCGGCGCGATCTCGTTGAACGCCATGCCCTTGGCCTTGAGTTCGTTCAGCGCCTTGTCGGCGGCGATCCTGGTCTGCTCGGCCTGGTAGGCGCGCGTCTCCGCGTAGCTGTCGCGCATCATCTTCTGCTCTTCAGGCGAGAGGCGGTCCCAGAACTTCTTGCTGACGATCAGGATGTTCTGCGTGTAGGTGTGGTTGGTGGCCGAGACGAATTTCTGCACTTCGAAGAACTTGTTCGACAGGATGACGCTGTAGGGATTTTCCTGCCCGTCGACGGTCTTGTTCTCCAATGCAGTGTAAAGCTCGCCGAACGCCATCGGGACGGGATTCGCTTTGAACGCCTTGAAGGTCTCGAGATAGACCGGGTTTGGGATCACGCGCAGCTTCAGCCCGGCGAAGTCCTCGACTTTGGCGATCGGGCGGCTCGAGTTGGTCGCATTGCGGAAACCAAGACCCCAGTAGCCGAGGCCGATCAGGTCTTTCTCCGGCAGAGCGTCGATCATCGCCTGGCCGAACGCACCGGTCGCGAGCGCAGTCGCCTGCTCGGTGGTGCTGACGATGAACGGGAAGTCGAACAGCCCGAGCTCCTTCACCACGCTGGCGAGCGAGGTGGTGGAAGCAGAGAGCATCTCCTGCGTGCCGCCGCGCAGCGCCGACTGCTGCTGCATCTCGTTGCCGAGCTGCGAGGCGGCGAACTCGCGGATCTTGAGCTTGCCGCCGCTCTTGGCGGCGAGGACCTCGGCGAACTTCTGCACCCCGAAGCTGACCGGATGGTCGGTGTTGTTGAGGTGACCCCAGCGGATCGTGCGTTCCTGGACCTGGGCGCTGACCGGCGTGGCGAGCAAGGCAATCGCGACCGCAGTAGTGGCAATGAGCTTCACAGCTGATCCTCCCGTTGTGTCTTGCCGGAGCTCGAAACCCCGGTTGTTCGGCCGGGATAAAGCACATGGTAAATCGCAAGTCAAAATACAAAATGGATTTCATATGATGATTTCCATTGTATATGATATTTCGTGAGCCGCGACTCGGGTCGGCCTGTTGGGTTGGAATTCCCTTGCCGGACTCGGGAAATCGCAGCATTGGGATCGACATGACGCTGATCGAACGGCCCGAAGAGATCGAAACCATCGGCGACGACGGCTATCGGCGCATCCGCGCCGACATCGTGCTCGGCCGCCTGCTCCCGGGGCAGAAGCTCAAGCTCGACGGGCTGAAGGAAAGCTACGGCGTCAGCGTCAGCACCTTGCGCGAGATCCTGAGCCGCCTCGCCTCGGAAGGGCTGGTGCTCGCCGAAGGGCGGCGCGGGTTCGAGGTCGCGCCGGTATCGATCGAGAACTTAAGAGAGCTGGCCGAGCTGCGGCTGCTGCTCGAAGGTCATGCGATGGAGGTCTCGTTCGCCCGCGCCGACATGGAGTGGGAGGGCCGCGTCGTCTCGGCACATCACAAGCTCGCCGCGACCGAGCGGCTGATGAGCTCGAAGATCGGCGAGCCGGAACAGTGGAAACGCTACGACAGCGAATTCCATCAGGCGCTGATCTCGAATTGCGGCTCGCGCACGCTGATGGAAGCGCACACCGCGGTGTTCGACAAATATTTCCGCTACCAGATGATCGCGCTGAACTATCGGGGCGAGGAGCCTGCCCGGCAGCATCAGGCATTGCTCGAATGCGCGCTCGCACGCGACGCGACTCGGGCGAAGTCCGTGCTGGTGGCGCATGTCGGCGGATGCGTGGAGCACGCTCTGGCGACAGGCGCGCTGCGCTAAAGCGAGATGACTTTTCTTCGAATCGTCATCTCGCTTTAGGTTATTGGTGGAGCATGATCTTTTCCGAAAACCGGCGTCCCCTTTTCGGGATCATGCGCTAGAGCCGATCGACTGGCCGCGCGTGCGCGCCGTCATCGCGGCATACACCGAAATCGCCTCTTGCGGCTCCGCGCGCCGGCGCGTGCGGGTCTGCGGCGCCTGCTGCCTCGTCGCGATCAGTTGCGCCAGGAACGGCGCCGCCGGATGGTGCGAATGGGTGAACGAGCGCTCGGCCGGAGCGGGTGCCTCGATTGCGATCAGTGCACGGCTCTCGGTGATGTCCGGCGCAGCGATGTCGGCCGCCACGCGGCGCGTGACGCGTCCAACCGTCGAACCCGCAATACCGCTGATGCGCATCGGCCTGTCTCGAAACGGGACAAACATCCCCGCGTGAGGACCGAAAGCGCAAGCGGCGTGCCGCGCGCGCTGTTCCGCATTGCATCCGTATTTCTACGGTCAGATTGCCGAATCCTTAGGAATTTCCGGACACATTAAGACGAACCTCTCCACGTCGGCCCGCTCTGCCTGGGTCCCGAGGCCCCGCGCCTTCTATGGATAAAGGACCGTCCGTGACGCGCTCCCGGAATGACGACGCGGCCACCGCCCAGCCGGCCGATCCAAGCCGCATCCTCGCGTCGATCGGGCTCGTGCCCTACGACTGGCGGGTCGATACCGACACGATCGTCTGGGGCGCGAACGCCGCCGAGGTGCTGCAGTTGCGCGATATTGCGGCACTCGCCACCGGCCGCGGTTATGCGGGCCTCCTCGATCCGGCCAATACGACGACGCGCTACGACGCCGTGATGCTGACCGGCGGGCTCGATGCCGGCAACGGCGTTCCCTACCAGACCGAATATTGCCTGCTTGCCGGTCTGAACGGCGCGACCCGGCTGTGGGTCGAGGACAACGGCCGCTGGTTCGCGGGTCCCGACGGACGCCCGGCGCGGGCGCACGGCGTGGTGCGCGTCATCAACGAGCGTCACGATCATCAGGAGCGGCTGGCCTATCTATCGCGTTTCGACGGGCTCACCGGCGAGATGAACCGCAACGCGCTGACCGAGACTCTCGCCGTCGCGCTCGGCGAGGCGGTGAAGTATCGCGCCTCGTGCGGCTTCATGCTGATCGCGGTCAATAACCTGGCGCGCATCAACGAGGCCTACGGTTTCGCCGTCGCCGACGAGGTGATCGCCTCGGTCGGCCGGCGCATCCGCTCGCGCATGCGCGGCGGCGACCTGCTCGGCCGCTTCTCCAGCAACAAGTTCGGCGTGGTGCTCAAGACCTGCACGCCGGACGATCTCACCGCGGCGGCGGACCGCTTCCTCGGCGCGGTGCGCGAAGACGTCGTGCGGACGCAGCACGGCCCGGTCGCGGCCACCATCACTATCGGGGCAGTCTCGGCGCCGCGCCATGCACGCAGCGTCGACGAAATGATCGCACACGCGCAGGAGTCGCTCGATTCCGCCAAGACCAAGCGGCGCGGCTCGTTCGTCGCCTACCGGCCGAATGTCGAGCGCGATGCGGTGCGCAAGGAAAACGCCCAGGCGACCGACAAGATCATCACCGCGCTGAACGAACGGCGCATCGTGCTCGCCTTCGAGCCGATCGTCGAGACTAGCTCGCGCGCGCCTGCATTTTTTGAATGCCTGATGCGGATCCGTCGCGCCGACGGCACCATCGTGCCGGCGAGCGCCGTCATCCCGATCGCCGAGCAGCTCGGCCTCGTACGGCTGATCGATCACCGCGTGATCGAATTGGCGACCGCGGAGCTCGCCGCCGCGCCGGCGTTGCGCGCGAGCCTCAACGTTTCGCCGGACTCGCTCGTCGATCCGGACTGGTGGTCCGCGCTCGGCGCGCAACTGCGTGCGAACCCCGGCGTCGCGCAGCGCATGACGCTCGAGGTCACCGAGACCACCGCGATCCAGAACATCGACGAGACCGCGGGCTTCGTCTCGCGCGCCAAGGATCTCGGCTGCCGCATCGCCATCGACGACTTCGGCGCTGGCTATACGTCGTTCCGCAATCTGCGCCGGCTCGGCGTCGACATGATCAAGATCGACGGCGCGTTCGTGCAGAACCTGCCGCGCTCGCAGGACGACCGCGCTTTCGTGCGCACGCTGGTCGATCTCGGCCGCTCGCTCGGGCTGACTACGGTCGCCGAGTGGGTGCAGGACGAGGCCGGCGCGGAAGTGCTGGCGGAATGGGGCTGCGACTACCTGCAGGGTGCCCTGATCGGCCGCGCCTCGCTGGAGCGGCCCTGGGTGAACTCGGCCCCGAACGCCGCCGCGCGCTAGAGTCCCTTCCGATCGTCCCCGCGAAAGCGGGCCTGGATACCCGCTTGCGCGGGTATGAGCGGATCAATCTCGGGCGCGCGACTACTTCTCGCCGTCGCTGAGCTTGTCGACTTTCTTGCGCATGTCGTCGAGCTGCTTGCGCAATTCCTCCAGGTCGCTTCCCGCGGCTGCGGGCGTGGCCGTGGCCGGTTTTTCGCCTTGGGCACCGGCCTCATCGCCGCGCGGCACGAACGGCGTGAACATCGAGAAGGCCTGCTTGAACATGTCCATGTTCCGCCGCACCTGCTCTTCCATGATCGGCCCGAACGGCGTCGCGCCGAAGGCCTGAGAGATCTGCTGGCGGAATTTCTCCTGCTCACGCGTGAACGACTCGAGCGACACCTCGAGATAGGACGGCACGAATTTCTGCATCGCGCCGCCATAGAAGCCGATGAGCTGGCGCAGGAACTTGATCGGCAGCAGGTTCTGCGCGCCTTCCTTGTTCTCCTGCTCGAAGATGATCTGGGTCAGCACCGAGCGCGTGATGTCCTCGCCGGTCTTGGCGTCGAACACCGCGAAGTCCTCGCCGCTCTTCACCATCGTGGCGAGGTCTTCGAGCGTCACGTAGGTGCTGGTGCCGGTGTTGTAGAGCCGCCTATTGGCGTACTTCTTGATCGTCACCGGGCCTTCGGACTTGGTGGCCATGTCAATGCTCGGTTGGATGTGAAGAGAGAACCAGCGCGGTCACGTCCGCGCCGGTGTGGGCATCTGTCACAGTGATCCGCACGCCGTCGCGCGCGAGGGCGACGACATCGTCGTAGGTCACATAGGAGCCGGAACGCGGCTGAAAGAACCGCCGCTGCGCGTAAAGCTTGATCGTGACCGGATCGCTGGCAGGCACCATCGGGCGTCCGTTGTGCGCGGTAACTGCCGCCAGCATAAGCAATTTTTGGTGAGGCGGGCTACCATTTTGTGCAGGGCGGCATATCTGCCGCAAAAGCCCGGTCGTTGCGTGTATTTAGCCCGTGCTGCTGCGCACCAAGGCCGGTATCCGACCGTCTTATTGACAGGGCGAAAGCAGGCTATCAAGGATGCCGCAGGCAGGTCGGCGGACCGCAGCGAAGAGATCGCTCAGAACCAGGAGATTTCACATGGAAGACGTTGTCATCGTAGGTGCGGCGCGTACGCCGGTCGGAGCATTCAACGGCGCATTCGGCAGTCTTCCGGCCCATGAGTTGGGCAAGACCGCGATTTCCGAGGCCTTGAAGCGCGCCGGCGTCGAGGGCGGCCGGGTCTCCGAGGTGATCATGGGCCAGATCCTGACCGCCGGTCAGGGCCAGAACCCCGCACGCCAGGCTTCGATTGCGGCCGGCATCCCGGTCGAAAGCCCGGCCTGGGGCGTCAACCAGCTGTGCGGCTCGGGCCTGCGCGCGGTCGCGCTCGGCTATCAGGCGATCATGAACGGCGACTCGGAGATCGTGGTCGCGGGCGGGCAGGAGTCGATGAGCATGGCGCCGCACGCGCAGCACCTGCGCAGCGGCACCAAGATGGGCTCGCTCGAACTGGTCGACACGATGATCAAGGACGGGCTGTGGGACGCCTTCAACGGCTACCACATGGGCACGACCGCCGAGAACGTCGCCAAGCAGTACCAGATCACGCGCGCGCAGCAGGACGAGTTCGCGGTCGCCTCGCAGAACAAGGCCGAGGCCGCCATGAAGGCCGGCAAGTTCAAGGACGAGATCGTCGCGGTCACGATCAAGGGCCGCAAGGGCGACACCGTGGTCGATACCGACGAATATCCGAAGGCCGGCGTGACGCTGGAATCGATCGCCAAGCTGCGTCCGGCGTTCGACAAGGAAGGCGGCGTCACCGCCGCGAACGCCTCGGGCCTCAATGACGGCGCCGCCGCTTTGGTGCTGATGAGCGCCAAGCAGGCCGCGAAGGAAGGCAAGAAGGTACTCGCCCGCATCGTCTCCTGGGCGCATGCCGGCGTCGATCCGAAGATCATGGGCACCGGGCCGATCCCGGCCTCGCGCGCCGCGCTGAAGAAGGCCGGCTGGAGCATCGGCGACCTCGACCTGATCGAGGCGAACGAGGCGTTTGCCGCGCAGGCCTGCGCGGTCAACAAGGACCTCGGCTGGGATACCTCCAGGGTCAACGTCAACGGCGGCGCGATCGCGCTCGGCCATCCGATCGGCGCGTCGGGCGCGCGCGTGCTCACCACGCTGCTGTTCGAGATGCAGAAGCGCGACGCCAAGAAGGGATTGGCGACGCTGTGCATCGGCGGCGGCATGGGCATCGCGATGTGCGTGGAACGCGGCTAAAACGCCGAACGAGTACCCCTGCAAATAATTGAACCGATGGCCGGGCCTTGTCCCGGCCATCAACGTCTTTAAGCTGTGCCAAACAAACAAGGCCGCACGCGTCCGTGCGTGACCATCCAAAAGTGGGGAGTGAGACATGGCCCGAGTTGCAGTGGTGACCGGCGGTACGCGCGGTATCGGCGAGGCGATCTCGAAGGCGTTGAAGGCGGCCGGCTACAAGGTTGCGGCGAGCTATGCCGGCAATGACGAGGCGGCGAACAAATTCAAGGCCGAGACCGGCATCAACGTCTACAAGTGGGACGTGTCGAACTACGACGCGTGCGTCGCGGGCTTGAAGCAGGTCGAAGCCGATCTCGGGCCGGTGGAAGTGCTGGTCAACAACGCCGGCATTACCAAGGACGCGCCGTTCCACCGCATGACGCCCGAGCAGTGGTACGCGGTGATCAACACCAATCTCAATTCACTGTTCAACATGACCCGCCCGATCTGGGACGGGATGCGCACGCGCAAGTTCGGCCGCGTCATCAACATCTCGTCGATCAACGGGCAGAAAGGCCAGTTCGGCCAGGCTAACTATTCGGCCTCCAAAGCCGGCGACATCGGCTTCACCAAGGCGCTGGCGCTCGAAGGCGCGCGCGCCGGCATCACGGTGAATGCGATCTGCCCCGGCTACATCGCGACCGAGATGGTCAAGGCGGTGCCGAAGGACGTGCTGGACAAGAACATCCTGCCGCTGATCCCGGCCGGCCGCCTCGGCGAGCCCGAAGAGATCGCGCGCTGCGTCGTGTTCCTCGCCTCCGACGATGCCGGCTTCATCACCGGATCGACGCTCGCCGCCAATGGCGGGCAGTACATGATCTAGAGAGCATGATCCCGAAAAAGCCTGCCCCGGACTTGATCCGGGGTGGGTATCGGGTTTCGGAAAAGATCATGCTCCACGAATAACGGGGGCGTTCATGGACCTCGGACTGTCTGCTGATCAACTGGCGCTGCAGGCGCGCGCCCGCGCGTTCGCCACGGAGGTCGTGCGTCCGCGCGCGGCCGAGATCGACGTGCAGGAGCATTATCCCTGGGACATCGTCACGGCGCTGACGCAGGCGGGCTTCGTCGGCATGACGATTCCGGCGGCGTTGGGCGGGCAGGGGCGCTCGTTCCTCGACGCGGTGCTGGTCATCGAGGAGATGGCGAAGTGCTGCACCGTCACGGCGCGCATCGCGGTCGAGACCAACATGGGCGCGATCTCGACCGTGATGGCCTATGGCGGCGAGGCGCAGAAGCGGCTCGCGGCCGATCTCGTGCTTGGCGGCGACAAGCCCGCGATCTGCATCACCGAGCCTGACGCGGGCTCCGACGCGCTGGCGATGACCACCCGGGCCGACCGGCGTGGCGACCGCTACATCATCAACGGCCGCAAGCACTGGATCACCGGCGCCGGCGTGTCGCGGCTGCATCTGATCTTCGCGCGCGTGTTCGATGAGGCCGGCAACGATCTCGGCATCGGCGGCTTCCTCGCGGTGCGTGAAGAAGCCAAGGGGCTGCGGCTCGCGCGGCGCGAACGCACCATGGGCCTGCGCGGCATGCCCGAGGGCGAACTGGTGTTCGAGGACCTCGAGATTGCAGCGGATATGGCGGTGCTGCCGCCGTCGGGATTTCGGCGCGGCTTTGCCGACCTGATGACCGCCTACAACAGCCAGCGCGTCGGAGCCGGCACCGTCGCGATGGGCATCGCTGCCGGCGCGCTCGATCTCGCGGTCGACTGGGTGAAGGAGCGCGAGCAGTTCGGCCGCCCGATCGGCGAATTCCAGGGCCTGCAATGGATGCTCGCCGACATGCAGACCCAGCTCACCGCGTCGCGCCTGATGCTCTACCAGGCGGCGCGTTCGCGCGGGGCCGGGTCGGCGTTTCCCGATCCGATGCTGGCGGCGCAGGCCAAGATCTTCGCCAGCGAGGCCGCGATCCGCATCGTCAACGACGCGCTGCAGATGTTCGGCGCGCGCGGCTATTCGCGCGATCTTCCGCTGGAACGAATGGCGCGCGACGTGCGCATGTTCACCATCGGCGGCGGCACCGCGCAGGTGCTGCGCACCCTGGTCGCCTCGCGCATGCTCGGCTGGAAGCTGCCGCAGACGCGCGACGGCTATGTCGAGGACTCGCGCCGGCTGGCGGCGGAATAGCGCAAGAGGCCGGCACGTGAACGAGCTCGACCGCCGCTGGATTGTTGCCAATCTGATTGCAGCGGCCGCTTTAGTTGCGGCGGGCTTTCTCGACTACGTGGCGCGCGACTGGCTCGAAGCGGGCGGCGTCAAGACGCCCTTCGGCGTCACTTTGATCTATGCGGCTGTTTCCGCCGTGCTGATCGCCGGCAGCTGCGCGGTCTATGCATGGTTCACTGGCGCGGTGTTGCGCCAAATCCTGCCGGCCTTGCCGCTGCGATCCTGGCTGGTGCTGCATCTCGCGATCGGTATCGCCGTAGGCTTCGGTCTTGCGCTGACCTATACCGCGCCCACGGGTGAACCCGACGATTGGAGCGAGACCGGACTTCTTGAATGGACGTTGCTCGTCCTCCTGTTCCTCGCCGCTTTTGCTCTCGTGGGCGCGGCGATTGGTTCGTTGGAGGCCCTTGTCCTGCGTCGCGCCGCGGAGGGCATGCGCAACTGGATCGCCATTTCAGCTCTGGCGGCGGCCGTCATGGTATTGACGGCAATCCCGGTGCTTTTGTTCTATCCGGCGGACGGGACATTCGTCCGCGAAGTTGCGACCGAGGGCGTGGTCTTCGTTAGTGCCGTCGCGGGAGGCTTTGTGATGCTGCTGGCGCTGCGCCGCCTGCGGCCGCGAACCGCGTAGCTTATGACGAAGACGCGCGCCACCCTGATCGGCTTTTCGGCGATTCTGATGTGGTCGCTGCTCTCGCTGCTGACCGTGCTGTCTGGCACGGTGCCGCCGTTTCAACTGGCCGCGATGACATTTGCCATCGCGGGCGCGCTCGGTGTTGCGACGTGGCCGTTCCGCCCCGGCGCGGCGCGCGCGCTGAAGCAGCCGGCCGAAGTGTGGGCGCTCGGCGTCGGCGGGCTGTTCGGCTATCACGCGCTGTTCTTTATGGCCTTACGGCTTGCGCCCGCCGCCGAGGCGCAACTGGTCAGCTACCTCTGGCCGCTGCTGATCGTGCTCGGCTCTGCCCTGCTGCCGGACGAGCGGCTGAAACCGCATCACGTCATCGGCGCGATGATCGCGCTCGCCGGCACGGTCGTGCTGTTCGTCGGCCGCGGTGGCATCACCTTCGCGCAGGATTACCTGCCGGGATTTGCCGCGGCGTTCGTGGCGGCGTTCACCTGGGCGATTTATTCGGTGCTGTCGCGCCGCTTCGCCGAGGCGCCGACCGATACGGTCGCGGGCTTCTGCCTCGCCACCGCCGTGCTCGCTGCCGTCTTCCATCTGCTGTTCGAGCAGACGCAGTGGCCGAAGACCGCGGGCCAATGGTTTGCGGTCGCGGGCCTCGGCATCGGACCGGTGGGTGCTGCGTTCTACGCCTGGGATGTCGGCGTCAAGCGCGGCGACATCCGCATTCTCGGTGTCGCCTCCTACGTGGCGCCGCTGCTGTCGACTGCGTATCTCGTACTTGCCGGCTATGCGGTCGCGAGCACGTCACTGGTGCTGGCGGCCGTGCTCGTCGCTGGCGGCGGCCTGCTCGCCGCGAAGGACATGATCGCACGTAAAGGTTAGCTTGGTTTGCGCGTGATCTTGTCCGAAAACCGGTGCCCACTTTTCGGGATCACGCGCCCGGCTCCCAGTCCCTCGCCGCCGCCTCGAACGTCGCGAACTCAAATCCCGGCGCGACCGTGCAACCGGCCAAGGTCCAGTCACCGAGCGTTTCCGCAGCCTGCCACTGGCCCGCCGGGACCACGCCCTGCGGCCGTTCTCCCATCGCGAGATCCGGCCCAAGCTTCATGCGCCGGACCGGGCCTTGCTCGCCAGCCGCCATCTCCAGCACGAGCGGTGCGCCGGCGTAGTAGTGCCAGACCTCAGCGGCGTCGATGCGGTGCCAGTGCGAGCGCTCGCCCTCTGCCAGCAGGAAATAGATCGCCGTCGAGGCGGCGCGTCCCTCCGCACGGCTATCGCGAAACGTCTCGCGAAAATGCCCGCCCTCGGGATGCGGCTTGAGATCGAGCTTCTTGATGATGTCGCCGGCCGAGAGCATGCGCATGAAAATATCCAGGTGAGATCGAACCAGGCCGACACACTCGCGCAGAGGTCGGGAAACTAGAACTTGTCCTTGCGCGCCCGGATGGTGGCGAACACGCTCTCGGCGTTCGCGTCTTCCATGCCGATGCCGGCCGCGACCGAGTGAAG
>Ga0207648_10003039_pt1 | contig 17729 bp, 12 predicted proteins | sample KBSMisM32_FD_184310 | JGI IMG/M metagenome (GOLD analysis project Ga0207648, IMG submission 184310) | Miscanthus rhizosphere microbial communities from Kellogg Biological Station, Michigan, USA - KBS Miscanthus M3-2 (SPAdes) (version 2) | ecosystem: Host-associated > Plants > Roots >...
CCCGCCGTTCTCCTTGTCCGCGGGCCGCCGCTGCATCAGGAGGTGCCCGCGGTCGCTCAGGACGAGCACGTTGACGGCCCCCACCGCGAGTCCCGAGGCCTTGGCCGCGCGGCGCGGCTGCGCGCCCACGACGCGGCCGTCCGCGTCGTACACGTTGAGCAGCTCTTCCGCGGGCTCGGGGGGCACGTCCGGATTCTAGACCCCGGCCGCGTGTTCAGGCTCACCGCCTCCGGGCCCGGACGGCTATCATCATCCCGGCAGGCCGATGCCGGTCTTCAAGCTCGACGAGCGCCTGGAGTTCCCGCCTCCGGACCTGGCGGACGACGGCCTTCTTGCCGTCGGGGGAGACCTCAGCCCCGAGCGCCTGGTGCTCGCGTACTCCCGCGGGATCTTCCCCTGGTACGAGGAGGGGCTGCCCATCCTCTGGCATTCCCCCGACCCGCGCATGGTCCTGGAGGCGGACCAGCTCCGCGTGCCAACGAGCCTCCGCAAGACGATGCGCAAACAGCCGTACCGTCTCACCCTCGACACCGCGTTCCCGGCCGTCATCGAGGCCTGCGCCCAGGCGCCCCGGCCGGGGCAGGACGGCACCTGGATCACGTCCGAGATGCAGGAGGCCTACATCCGCCTGTTCCGGCTCGGGCTCGCGCATTCCGCCGAAGCCTGGCGCGGCGACGAGCTCGTGGGCGGCCTCTACGGCGTGTCCCTGGGGGCGATCTTCTTCGGCGAGTCGATGTTCGCGCGCGCCCCCGATGCCAGCAAGGTCACGTTCGTGACCCTCGTCTCCGATCTCCGCCGGCGGGGCATCGAGCTGATCGATTGCCAGGTGTATACGGACCATCTGGCGCGCTTCGGCGCCGTGGAGTGGCCGCGCGAGCGCTACCTGCGCGCGCTCGCGAAGTGCCTGCGGCGTCCGACCTCGCGCGGCCGCTGGCGGTACGAGGAGGACGCGGCCGCGTCCGGCGGGCCTGCCGCCACGGGCCGCTAGCTCTCCTCCGGGTTAGAATCCGTTCCCATTCCCTGGAGGTGAGATGCGTTCCCGTCGCACTCTTCGCACACTCTCGTTCCTTTTCCTCGTTGGCATCACCGCCGCTCCCTCGTTCGCCCAGCAGACGGGCGCGATCCACGGCCGCGTGACTTCCACGGACGGCCTGGTGCTGCCGGGCGTGACCGTCGAAGCCCGGTCGGACGTGCTGCCCGGTCCCCGGGCTACCGTCAGCAGCTCCAACGGCGACTACCGGTTGCCCGCCTTGCCCCCGGGCAGCTACACGGTCAAGTTCAGCCTCTCCGGCATGCAGGGCCAGACGCGCAAGGCCGCGGTGCAGCTCGCGCAAGACACGGCCGTCGACGTGACGCTGGGTGTCTCCGGCGTCGAAGAGACGGTGACGGTCACGGCCGAGGCTTCGCTCATCGACAAGAACTCGGCCACCATCGCCACTGGCCTGTCGGACGAATTGATCCACGGGCTGCCCGTGGGGCAGGACTACCGTGACCTGCAGAAGCTCATCCCGGGCGTGCAGTACACGCAGGAGCTGACGCGGGGACCGAGCGCCGGCGGCAGCGGCCAGGACAACGTGTACAGCTTCGACGGCGTCAACGTCACCGTGCCCTTGTTCGGGACACTGTCCGCCGAGCCCGCGTCGCACGACATCGCGCAGGTCACGGTCATCCGGGGCGGGGCCAAGGCCGTCGACTTCGACCGCGCCGGCGGCTTCGCCATGGACTCGGTGAGCCGCTCCGGCACCAGCGCGTACCACGGACAGGTGAACTTCCAGCTCCAGACCGCGGGGATGGCTTCGGACCTCGACAGCGGCGTCCTCTCCAAGTTCGAGCAGGACCGGAGCTGGCTCGACGTCAACCTCGGCGGCCCCATCGTCAAGGACCGCGCCTACTTCTACGGGTCCTACTACCGTCCCGAGAAGTCCCGCGACAACCGCGCCAACCTGTACGGCGAGCTGCCGCAATACAACAGCACGCGCAACGAGGGCTTCGGCAAGCTCACGCTCACCCCGACCCACTCCATCCTCCTGAACTTCAGCTACCGCGACAGCAAGCGCGTGGACGAGAGCGACCTCTTCCAGGCCAACACTGCCGGCACCGCCGGCAGCGGCAACGAGGCCCGGCTGAAGATCGGCACCGCCGACGGCTCCTGGGTCATCAACCCGCGCAGCTACCTGAACTTCAAGTACACGCACTTCACGAACCGCACGCAGGGCCGTCCGGACAACGTCGCGGACGTGACCATCTCCACGGCGGTGGGGACCCGGCTGGACATCGGCGCCCTCGACCGCCAGGGCCAGATCCTGGTGCCCCTGCTCCTCCCCGGCAACACCGCCTACAACAACTTCGTGCAGCCGCTGATCAATCGTTACGGCTACGACCTCAATGGCGTGAAGACGGGCGGCGGCACCAACGGCTTCGGCCTGCAGTTCGACAACGACGACTTCTTCCGCGACTCCGGGCAGATCGGCTACAACCTGACCGTGGGCTCGCGTATCGTCCACGACCTGCACGTCGGCTACCAGCGCTACACCGACTCGGAAGACCTGGTGCGGAGCTCGAATGGCTGGGGCCTGCTCACGATCCCAGGTGGCCGGGTGAGCTTCCAGGGCCAGCCCATCTTCTACGAGGCGACGTTCCAGCAGCAGTCGACGGGCGCGGTGCCCAAGATCCACTCCGAGTACAAGTCGCAGAGCTTCGAGGTCAACGACACGATCAAGCTCGCGCACTGGACGTTCAACCTCGGGGTCCTGGCCAGCAACGACACCCTCTACGGCCAGGGCCTGCGCGAGGACGCCTCCACCCTCTCCGGCTACACGCTCGCGCCCGGCAACAAGTACAAGATGTACGAGATCCCCTTCAAGAAGCTGATCCAGCCGCGCGTGGGCGCGACCTGGGCCTACGACCTGAAGGGCACGGCCTACGCGAGCTATGCCCGCTACAACTCCGCGGCCAGCTCGCTGCCGCGCGCCGCCTCCTGGGACCGCAACATCGCGGCCAGCATCAACGCCTACTTCGACCAGAACGGCCTCCTGTTCGCGACCGACCCCGTGGCCGCGTCGTCGGGCAAGCTCTTCGACGACGACCTCACCCCGCGGCGCGTGGACGAGTTCGTGCTCGGGACCTCGCGCCAGCTCAGCGACCACTTGTCGGGCCGCCTGTATGGGCGGTACCGGCGGGGCAGCCACTTCTGGGAGGACACCAACAACGACGCGCGGCTGCTCTTCAACCCGCCCGCGGACGTGCCACGGGAGCTGTACATCCCGGACCTCACCGCGAAGCGCAACCAGATCGGCAGCGGATCGACCTACGTCATCGCCGAGCTCGACGGCGCCTACTCGCGGTACTACGAGGCCACGGTGGAGACGGAATGGCGCGATGCCAAGACCGTGGTCAGCGCCTCGTACACCTGGAGCCGCTACTACGGGAACTTCGACCAGGACAACTCCACGACCGACAACGACCTCAACATCTTCATCGGCTCGAGCAACATCGCCGACGGCGCGGGGCGGCAGCTCTGGGACTTCAAGGACGGGACGCTGCGCGGCGACCGCCCGCACCTGCTGAAGCTGTACGGGACGCGCGCGCTGCCGTGGAACGCGAGCGCGGGCGCCTTCTTCATCGCCCAGTCCGGCCAGCCCTGGGAGACGTGGAACTTCGAGCCCTACCGCGCGCTCACCACCTCGACCAGCGAGACGAACCGCTACGCCGAGAAGGCGGGCTCACGCCGCTCGGACGCGCACTGGCAGCTCGACCTCAACTACACGCAGAACTTCAAGCTGGGCAAGCGGATCAACCTGCAGCTCGCGGGCGACGTCTTCAACCTCTTCGACAAGCAGACGGGTTACAGCATCGAGCCCAGGGCCCACAACTCCCTGTTCGGGCAGGCCCGGCTCAACTTCGATCCGCGTCGGGCCCAGGTGGCGGCGCGAGTCCAGTTCTAGCGGCCCGCGAACAGGCGTTCCCGCTCGATCAGCGGCCGCGTGACGGCATCCGCCTGCCGCCGCGCGGCCGCGATCCGCTGCGCCTGATCCGGCTCGTTCAACAGGACGCTGGCCTGCGCGCGCTTGAAGAGGGCCATCGCGTAGGCGGGGTGTGAAGCAGGGACGCGGTCCAGGGCGTCCCTCGCCTCCGTGAGCCGCCGCGCGTCCAGATAGAGGACGCCCAGCTCGAGGTCGTGGGCGAAGGCCGGTCCCTGCGCCGCCCGGGCCCGCTCGAACGACTCGATGGCGAGCGGCGTGCGCTCCGCGCTCATGGCCAGCTCCCCGAGGCGCACCGCTTCGGGCGCGGTGGGGGAGCGCAGGGCGTAGACCCGCTGCCAGAGGTCCGCCGCCTCGCCGGGCCGTCCCTGGCGCTCGCGAATGCGCGCCAGCGCCTCCAGGGCGGGCACGCGCGCGGGGGACTCCGCGATCACCTGCTCGAGCAGGGGCGCGGCCCGCGGCCAGTCCTTCCCGCGCGCGTAGTGCAGAGCGAGGTAGGCGCGGACGTCCGGGGATCCGGGGGCGATGTCCGCCGCCTTCGCGAACGCCTGCGCGGCCGGCGCGTCGTGGCCCAGCGCCGAGTGCGCGGTGGCCAGGCGCAGGACGGCGTCCAGGTTGTAGGGATCCTGGGCCCGGATCTGCTCGAGCAGGGGGATCGCGCGCGCGTAGTCTTCGCGCACGAAGAGGTCCGAGGCGCGCTCGAGCACGTCGAAGAGGCCGGTCATGTCCGCCGGACGCGGCGCGTCCTTCCTGATGACGGGAGCCGCGCCGCCGCCGACGTAGCCCAGGCTGGCCAGCTTGCGGCGGGCCTCCTCGTCGAGAGTCGCGGGCGTTCCCGCCGCCGCGGGCGCGGGAACGGGGTAGTCGCGCAGCGCGGTGCGCAGCGGCCGTGGCGGCTCGGACGAAACGGCGAGGTCGCGCGTCTCGCCGGGATCGGCGACGACGTCGTAGGCCTCCATCCGTCCGGCCTGGATCGCCTTGATCCGTCCCTCGACCGCCATCACCTGCGGTTGCCATCCGTATTCGAGGAACGGCTTCATGGCTTCGCCGAGCACGACCTCCGCTTGCGGGGCGCGCAGGCTGTCCGCGGCCCCCAGTCCCGCGAAGTCCAGGATCGTGTGGAAGACGTGGCGCGTGCTCACCGGAGTCTCCACCACGCCCGCCGCCACGCCGGGGCCGGTCAGGAGCAGGGGCACGTGCATCGTGCCCTGGTAGAGGAGGTCGCCATGCCGCGACTCGCCGTGTTCGCCCAGCCCTTCTCCGTGATCGCCGGCGACGAGGACGGCCGTCGGGCCTCCCGATCGCTCGAACTCGGCCACGAGGATCCCGAGCTGCTCGTCCATGGCCGCCACCTCTCCGAGATATGGCGCCTTCGCGTAACGGGTGGCGAAGGGCTCGGGCGGCGCGTAGGGGGCGTGGGGATCGTAGTAGTGGACCCACAGGAACCGCGGCCCCTTCGCGTTCGCGCGAAGCTCCGCGAGGGCGCGTGCCGTCGTCTCTCGGGCCGAGCGCTCCGCCCGGCCCGCCTCCGGCTCGTCGTCGTAGACGTCGAACCCGCGCGCGAGGCCGAAGCGCCGGGCCAGGGCGAAGGAGGACACGAACGCGGCCGTACGATATCCGGCGCCGCGCAGCCGCTCGGCCACGACGGGCAGAGCCGGCCCGAGGAAGCGTCCGTTCTCGTGCACGCCGTGGCCCGCGGGATAGAGGCCCGTCATCATCGAGGAGTGCGATGGCAGCGTCTCCGGGACGGTGGCATACGCCTGGCGGAAACGGACCCCGCGCCGGGCCAGTGCGTCGAAGGCCGGGGTCTCGACTCCGCGCGCTTCCGGCCCGATCGCATCCGCGCGCGTGGTGTCGAGGGTCACGAGGAGGATCGACGGGAGGGACGAGGGAGCCGCGGCCGTCGCCGGAGGCGCCTCGCCCCCGCGGCGGCATCCGCAGAGGAGCGCGCCCGCGAGGGCGAAGGCGCGAACGAACAGGGAGAGGCGCCCCCTCAACGGCGATCGAGGGCCTGGGACGCGGGCGTCGTCCCCACGGGCTGGGTCAGCGCGCGGAAGAACGCGTCCGCCATGGCGCCGTATCCGCGGTCGTTGGGGTGCACGTGGTCGGTGAAGAGGTCGACGAGCGGCGGCGACTCCATCTTCATGGCCAGGTTGAGGTCCGCGACGATCGCCCCCTCCGCGCGCGCCATGGGGACGAGCGCCTTGTTGGTCTCGTCCACCCAGAAGTTGCGCTCGTCCGCCAGCCGGTTCACGTAGGCGGGATTAACGGGGATGATCGTGGCCACCACGGGGATCGTCCCCGCCGCCTTGGCCTGGCGGATCATCGACCGCGTGTTCTCGATCGTGAAGCACGTGATCACGCGGTGGCAGGCGGACAGGTTCCAGTCGTTGGTCCCGTACAGGATGAGGACGTAGGCGGGACGCTCCGCGGCCAGGCTCCCGGCGATGCGGTCCCTGCCGTCGTCGCTGCGCGTGGACTCGATGCCGTCGTTCCAGACCTCCGCCCGCCCTCCCCAGTATTCCCGCAGGCTGGACTGCAGCGCGCTGCGATAGCCCCGCGACCCGCGCGAGCCGTCGCCGGAAGTGATGCTGTCTCCGAACGCGAGATACGTGTTCGGCTGGTTCGTCCCGATGGGCAGGACCACGGGAACGGGCACGCGCGCTCCCTCGGGCAGGGGAACGGCCACGCTGGGGACGCGTCCGGCGCGGAACTGCGGGGGCAGGCTCTCGGGCCGGATCTCCACCGGGCGCGTGCCCGCGGGAACAGCGGTGGCCGCGAACGACCCCTCCGCGTCCGACTCCGTGCTGCGGCCGCCCAGGGTCAGGACGACGTGGGGTATGCGCACGTCTTCGCCGTCGTCGATCACGCCGTTCGCGTTCTCGTCGTAGAAGACCACGCCGGAGACGGGATGGACGCTCGCCGGGGTGGGGACCGCGGTCGGGCTCGGCGCCGGGACCGAGGCGGCGGACGGGCCGCCGTGTCCACAGCCCCCCAGGAGGAGGACCAGCACGGCGAGGACGAGAGCGCCCTTCACGCGCGGACGTTAGCATGAATGGCGGACACGGCCGCCGGGGCGCGCCCACCCGTTACACTGGGTCAGTGGGGGCCGATCCCGAGCCGAAGCGCCGCGCGGGGCGCTTGCTGGTCCGCGTGCTCGGGTGGTCTCTTCCCGCGGCCCTGGCCGCGGCCGCCTTCCTGCTCGTCGCGCGCGCTCGCGCCGAAGCCGATCTCGCTCGGGCCGCGCAGCTCCTGATCGAAGCGCGCCCGGCCGAGGCGCGGCCACTGCTGGACGCACATCGCGACTCCGGTCGCGTCGGCGGTCGTGCGCGCGCCGGCCTGGCCCTGGCCGCCGCCCTGGATGGAGCTTCCGCGACCGTCGACTTCGCCCCGCCCGACCTCACACCCTATCGGCCGCGCACGCTCATGGACTCGGCGCTCCGCCGGGGCGCGTTCGACGCAACGGAGCGCCTGGCCCGGCTCGCGCGCGAGAGCGGCGACCCCGGCGCGGCCGCCTACGAAGCGGCCGCTCTCGTCGAGAAGGGCGACGATCGCGCGGCGGCCGCGCTGCTGGCGGAGTTCCCCGGTTTCGCCACCGCGCCCGGCCTGGGCCAGCGCCTCGCGCGCGTGCTCGAAGCCCACGGCGCAGGCGCGACCGTGACCGTCACCGATCGGCGCGGAGTGCTGGCCGGGTTCCTGGACGCCGGCGGCACGTTCCACCCCGAGCCGGGAGGGGCCGCCGACGTGATCCCCGCCCCCGCCCTCGGCGCCGCGCGGGCCAAGGGAAATCGCGGCGTACGCCTCGGCACGGACTTCGACCTGAGCGCGACCGCACTGGCGGCGCTGGGCAGCGAGCGCGGCAGCATCGTCCTCATCGACCTGGCCACGGGCGAAGTGCGGGCCGCCGTCACCGACGCGCGCACGCGCGCGTCCGCGGGCGGCACCCCCGCGTTCGAGCAGGCGCGCGAGCCGGCCTCGATCCTCAAGATCATCACCACGGCCGCCGCCATCCGCGCCGGCCACGACGCGGATGCGGAAGTGCGGGGCATGGCCTGCAACGGCTCGCAGCGCTACCGCGGCGGCGTCCTCTGGTGCAGCTATCCGGCGGGGCCGCTCACGGGGGGGCTCAAGGAGGCGTTCGCGATCAGCTGCAACATCGCGTTCGCGAACCTGGCCGTCGAGATCGGGTGGCCGGCGATGGTGGACGAGCTGCACCGCTGGGGATTCGATCGCCCCCGCGACGAGCTGCCCGGCGTACCCACACACCGCGATGGTGGGCACAGTGCCGGCCGCGTCCTCCAGACGGAGGGGACGGAGCGGGAGCTGGCCAGCCTCGGCGTCGGCCTCGACCTCACCGAGATCACGCCTCTTCATGCGGCGCTGCTCGGCTCGGTCCTCGCCCGGGGCGAAATGGTCGAGCCCGCGCTCCTCTCCGCCGACGACGGCGTCCTCGGGCTCTCGCCGCGTCCCGTCGTGCACCCGGCCGCCCACCGCCTCCTCGAGCCGGCCTGGGTCCCGCTGATGCAGCGGGCGCTGGCGGGAGTCGTGGAAGAAGGCGGCACCGCGGAGGGCGTGGCGCCGGAGACGTTTCCGGTCGTGATGAAGACGGGCACGGCGAGCACGCCGGGCCTCGGCTATCACGTCAACTACGTCGGCGTGGGGCCGATGCCGCACCCGAAGATCGCGTTCGCGGTCCGCATCACCAACCAGCCGACCTCGCATCGCGTGCGCGACGCGGCCCAGGACGTCCTGGCCAACTTGTTGGAAGCGCTCGGCCGGCGGGCCTGGTGAGAGGGCCGCGCGGGGTGTGTCATACTCGGCGGTCATGTCTGACGCCGTGAAGGCCGCACACGACCTGAGCGCCCTCGTGGCCGCGCCTCCGGCCGGCGGGGGCGACCGCATCTCGACGCTGGTCACCCGCATGCAGGGGTCGGAGATCCTCCGCATCGCGGGCGAGATCCGGGCCCTGGTGGCGGCGGGAAAGCCCGTCTGTGACCTCACCGTCGGCGACTTCAGCCCGCGCCAGTTCCCCATCCCGGCCGCGCTCAAGGACGGCATCGTGGCCGCCCTCGAGCACGGCGAGACGAACTATCCCCCCTCGAACGGGCTGGGCGACCTGCGCGAGGCGGTGCGGCGGTTCTACGCCCGCGACCTCGGGCTCGAATACCCGGTCTCGTCCATCGTGATCACCGGCGGTTCCCGGCCCGCGATCGACGCCACCTACCGCACGCTGGTGGACCCCGGCGACCGCGTCGTCTATCCGGTGCCGAGCTGGAACAACAACCACTACGTCCACCTGACCGGCGGCGTGGGTGTTCCCATCTCCTGCGGCCCCGGGGAGCGCTTCATGCCCTCGCCGGAACAGGTGCGCCGGGTGCTGCCGGGAGCGCGCCTCCTTGCCCTCAATTCGCCGCTCAACCCGACGGGCACCGCGTTCAGCGCCGACGCTCTCGCGCGCATCTCGGACCTCGTCCTGGCCGAGAACGCACGCCGGAGGCCACTCGGCGAGCGCCCCCTCTACGTGATGTACGACCAGGTCTACTGGACCTTGTGCTTCGGCGGCACCACCCACGTGACGCCCGTCGGCCTGCGTCCCGAGATGGCGCCCTACACGGTGTTCGTGGACGGGATCAGCAAGGCCTTCGCCGCCACCGGCGTGCGCGTGGGCTGGGCCGTCGGCCCCGTGGACGTCATCTCTCGCATGTCCGCCCTGCTCGGCCACATCGGGGCCTGGGCGCCACGGGCGGAACAGGTGGCGACCGCGAAGTTCCTCGACGATCCCCCCGCCATCCGTACCTTCCACGCACGCTTCATCCATGCCGTGCAGGCGCGCCTCGATCGCCTGCATCGCGGGCTGCAGGCGCTGCGCGCGGACGGCTTCCCCGTGGACAGCACGCCCCCGATGGGCGCGATCTACCTGGCCGCACGCATCCACCCGTTCGGCCGGCGCACGCCCGCCGGCCACGAGCTGCAGACGAACGACGACGTCCGCCAATACGTGCTCGACCGCGCGGGCCTGGCCGGAGTGCCGTTCCAGGCCTTCGGCTTCGTGGTCGAGGACGGCTGGTTCCGCCTCAGCGTGGGCGCGGTGTCCGAAGAGGACATCGAGGCCGTGCTGCCGCGCCTGCGCGAAGCGCTGTCCGCCCTCCGCTAGTTCTTCACTCCGCGCGCAGCCCATCGACTGGGCTCACCCGCATCGCGCGGATGGCGGCGGGCACGCAGGCCCCGAGACAGGCGGCGAGGAGCAGCACGCCCGCGGCGGTCAGCGCGCCCACGTCTCCCGCGGACACGGAGAAGAGGACGCGCGACAACGCGCGCTCGGACGCGCGCACCAGGATCCAGCCCACGGCGAGCCCGGCGGCGGCGAGAAGCGCGCCGTGGCGCAGGACCAGGATGCCGATCGCCCTTGGGCGCGCCCCCAAGGTCACGCGGATGGCCAGCTCGCGGCGGCGCAGGGCGACCATCCACGAGAAAAGCCCATACACGCCCAGGGTGGCCAGGATGGCGGCCAGGGCCCCGAAGAAGAGGAGCACGGTCATGAGCATGCGCGGCTCTGCCGTGCGCGCCCGGAAGCGCTGGTCCCAGGTCTGCGCGTCCGTCAAGGGGATGCCCGGAGCGACCGCGCGCAGGGTCTCACGCAGCGCCGCCAGCGCTGCCGGTCCGTCCGCCGCCTCCACGGTCAGGAACATCGTGCGGAAAGGGAACTGCCGAGCGTCGAAGAAGACGGCGGGCTCGTTGGCCTGCCCGAGCGGCATGTTCTTCACGTCCGCGACGACCCCGACGACCTCGAAGCGCCCGCCCGCCGCCAGGTTGCGGCCGAGCGGGCCAACCTGCGTCATGTGCGTGGTCAAGACCGCCGTGGTGGCCTGACCGGCGGCCAGGTAGCGCCGTGCGAACAGCTCGTTGACCACGACCACCGGCGTCGACGTCGCGGTGTCGCGCTCGGTAAAGGTACGCCCGGCGACCAGACGCGCCCCGATCGACTCGAAATAGCCGTCGGTGACGCTGAAGTGCTGGGCCTGCGGCGCCTCGCTCTCGCGGGCCGGGGGCTGTCCTTCGATGCCGAAAGAGCCGCGCCATCCGGCTTCCAGGGGCAGGAAGTTCGACGCGCCGGCGCGGCGCACCCCCGCTTGCTGGCGGAGGCGGTCGAGGATCGCGCCGTGGTCGGCGGCCACGCCCGCCCAATCGGTGTCGGGGCGGCCCGAGAGCTGGACGCTGGCCGTCATGACCGCCGGGTTCCCCACGCCCGTCGGCACCTCCGTCATCTGCTGGACCGTGCGGACGAGCAGGATCGAGAGGACGAGGAGCGCCCCCGCCAGCGCGACTTCGCCCGCGACGAGGGCGTGGTACAGCGTGCGGCTGGCCCGGGAGACGGCGCGGTCGCCCGACTTGAGGTCCGTGGTCAGGGTTCGCCGGACGGTGGCCAGCGCGGGCACCAGTCCGAACACGAGCGTCGTCACCATGGCCGAGGCGAAGATGAAGCCGAGCACGCGCGTGTTGATCGCGGCCTCGGCCAGGCGCGGAATCGGCACCGGCGTGTGCGCCACGATCACGGGCAGGGCGAAGGTGGCGGCCACGAGACCGGCGGCGGCCCCCGCCAGCGAAAGCACGGTTCCCTCGGCCAGGAGCTGCGCGACGAGGTGCCAGGGTGACGCGCCCAACGCCGTCCGCACCGCCATCTCGCGCTCGCGGCTCAGGGCCCGAGTGAGAAGCAGGGACGCGACGTTGAGGCAGCTGATCACCATGAGGAGCCCGACGGCGCCGAAGAGCACGATCAGGGCGGGCCGGTAGTAGCCGAGCTGCTCGTCCAGGAGGGGGACGAGGCGGGTCCCCCAGGCGCGATTGGTGGACGGGAAGTCCTTCTCGAGGCGCGCGGCGAGAGTCGTCAGGGCCGTGGCCGCCTGCTCCGCGCTCACCCCGGGAGCGAGCCGGGCCACCGCTTCCATGAAGTGCGCGCCGCGGCTGTGCTGGTGGAAGTCCCAGCGCGAGCGCTGCCAGACGTCGATCTCGCCGGGAAAGTCGAAGCGCGGCGGCATCACGCCCACGATCGTGTACGAGGCGCCGCTGAAGACCAGGGGCTTCCCGATCACTCCCGGGTTCGCGCCGTAGCGCGTCCGCCACAGCCGGTCGCTGATCACCGCGATGAGGTCGCCGCCGAAATGCGGCCCGCCCACGGGGAAGCCCGGGCCGATCTGGGGACGCACGCGGAGGACCTCGAAGAGGTTCGCCCCCGTCTCGATCGCGCGCACGCGCACCGGGTCCAGGCCTGGATCGGTCAGGTTCACGTCCGGCCGCCACCAGGCCGCGGCGTCCATGAACACGGGCAGTGCGCGGTAGTCCATGAAGTTGACGGGGGAGAGCGGCTCGTGGGTGACGGCGCGCTGCACATTGGTGTCCCACAGGGAGACGAGGCGGTCGGGCTCTCCGTAGGGAAGGGGCCGCAGGACCACGCCGTCCACGAGCGTATAGACGACGGCGCTGGCGCCCGTGCCCAGGCCGAGCACGAGAACGGCGAGGAGGGCGAAGCCACGGTGGGTCCGGAACTGGCGCAGCCCGGACCGCAAGGACTGCCAGGTGGACACGCGGGTCAGGCCGCGCGTGCGGTGGAGGTTGGGGCGCGACTCCTTCAACATGGCGAGCCTCGATTCCCGGAGGGCGCGCAGCGCTTCCCCCCGCGCCTCCGCGTCCACGGCGCCGCGCGCGCGCGCGGCCTGGTACAGGTCCTCGAGATGGGTGGCCAGCTCCTCGGCGGTGTGATCGTCGAGGTCCGCCGCGCCGGTGGCGCGCGCCTCGCGCATCACGACCGCGCGCCAGTCGATCATGCGGGCTTGACTCCCGCCACCAGGCCGAGCGCGGCGATGAACCGGCTCCAGTCCGCGCGTTGCGCGGCGAGAATCTTCCGGCCCTCATCCGTGATGCGATAGTGGCAGCGCCGGCGCTGGCCGGGCTTCTCGACCCAGCGGCTGCGCAGCCAGCCGCGGTCCTCCATCCGGTAGAGGGTCGCGTAGAGGGAGGCCAGGGTGAAGCGCAGCGTGCCCGCCGACTGGTCTTCGATCTGCCGGCCGATCTCGTAGCCGTGCAGGGAGCGGCGCTCCACCAGGGCCAGGATCAGGATCTCGGCGCTGCCCTTCTTGGCCTCGTCGATGGCCGTCCGCGGGGACATGGTGGACGACTATATTATGGAGTCCTGTATATGTACAGGCCCGGCCGCTCCGTTCCTACCTCTCGCGAATGCCGTCCGAACACGCGTCCGTAGCGCCAAGATTCGCCGAACAGGCCACGCACCGGTTGAACGTGACGCCGTAGTTGAAGCCGCCCGCGGGCACCTCTCCGAGTGACGTCAGCACCGTCAACACGGTGTTGATTTCGCAGAAGCTCGAGCCATTGCAGGCGCTGTTGGGGACACAGCAGCCCGAGCCGGTGGAGAAGAGCGAGTTGTTGAGGACGGTCACGGTCTGGTTGGCTCCCACCAGTGCCGCGCCGGGAAGGAACGTGAAAGGCTGGGCCGCAAAGCATCCGCCGGAAACGGTCCGCGTCTCTCGACGGACGCCGGTCACGCTCACGCCCGTCGTTCCACGGTTCGTCAACGTCACGACCGCGACCACGTCCGTCGTGCACGCGATGTTCATCGTGCCTTGCGGTGACGTCACGCTGGCGGACAGCTGACTCAGCGTCGTCGTCGCCGGCGGCAGCGTCGTGGTGGGGGTGGAGACCGAGTCCTGGCCGCTGGCGGCGGCCAGAACGCCGACGCCGGCCACTACCGCGCCGGCCCCGATCAAGATCGGAACGGTCTTGGATGACTTCCCGTGCCCCGCCGTCGCGGGCGTCGTTGGAGAAGGGATCGGTCCCGGGGCCGTCCCCGCTCCCGACTTCGCCTCGCGTTCGACATCCTGGAAGAACTGGACCACCTTCGGGGGCACTCGCTCTGGATCGACTCTGAGATCCTTGTCGGCGCGCAGAGCGTCGAGGAACTTCGCCTTCGCGGCCCGCTGCTGTCCCATCTGGAAGTAGGCCGCCGCCAGGTACGTGTACGCGCGGGCGAGCTCCTTGGGCTGGCGCCCCTCCACCGCCAGGCGGAGGGCGGCGGCATCCAGGGTGATCACCGCATCTTCGAATTCACCGGCTTCGACCTGCCGTATCCCCTTCTCGAGGTCGCCGGCCTCTTGTGCGGCAACGGGTACGGCGGCCACCGCGAGCGAGGTGGCGACGATCATCGCAAAGGCGACGTTCACTGAAGCTCCTCCTGCGATCGAATTGAGGTCACATTTTGCAGGAGAGACGACGGTGAGCGGACCGCGGCTGGTTTATTTCAGGTAACGGTCGAACCACTCCACCGACCGCTTCTGGATGTCCACCAGATGGGCAGGCTGGGAGACGGCGTGCCCCTCGTTCTCGTAGACCACGAGCTGGGTGGGGACGCCCAGCGTCTTCAAGGCGTGCCAGAACTCGTAGCCCTGGGGCGTGGGCACCTCGGAGTCGCGATCGCCGTGGAGGACCAGCGTCGGCGTCTTCACGTTCTTGATGAACGTGATGGGTGAGGACTTCGCGTAGACGGCGGGATCGTCGTACACGGACGCGCCGAAGAACGGCAGCATCCACTGGTCGATGCGGTTCTGCCCGTAATAGCTCTGCCAGTTCACGATCCCCGCCCCCGCCACCGCGGCCTTGAAGCGATCGGTCTGCGTCACTGCCCACATGGACATGAAGCCGCCGTAGCTCCACCCGACCATGCCCACACGCGCGGGATCGATGGGGGCGGCGGCCACGGCCGCGTCCACGCCCTTCAGGATGTCGCGCAGGTCGCCGTAGCCGAAGTCCTTCACGTTGCCCTGGGTGAAGGCCGCCCCCTGGCCGTAGCTCCCACGCGGATTGGGCAGGAGGACGTAATACCCCTGGGTGGGCAGGATGGCCGTCCAGCGCGAGGGCCAGCGCGGCGACGAGGCCGAAGACGGTCCGCCATGAACGTTGACGACGAGGGGATGGCGGACGGCGGGATCGACGTGCGGCGGCGCGATGAGCCATCCCTGGACGCGCTGGCCGTCGCTCTCCCAGTGGAGGCTCTTCACCTCGCCCCAGGGCGGCTTGACCGCGCCGTTGAGCCGCGTGACCGCGCGGCCGGCGGCGAGCGCGCCCGCCCACACCTCCGGCGCCTCCGTGAACGACTCGTGGACGGCGGCGAAGGCGCGGCCTTCGCGAGTGACGCTGAAATACGTGAGGAGCGCCGGACCGCGCCAGACCGTCGCGACGGCGCCCCCGGCCGGGCTCACGGTACCGATCATCGTCTCGCCGTCGGCGTAGGCGGTGAAGAGCACGTCGCCGGACGTCCTCCACGTGATCCAGCTCGCCGATCCCGCGAAGCCCGGCGTGAGGTTGCGCGGCTCTCCTCCCGCCACGGGCACCAGCATCACGTCTCCGCCCGTCGAGCCCTCGTCGCTCATGAGGCCGTGGATGAGCGCGACCTGTGCCCCGTCCGGCGACCAGCGCGGCTGCGCGATCTGGAGCGGCGGCTTCCAGAGGGAGCGCGTCTCACCGGTGCCCGCGTCCACGACGTAGAGCTGGGCCGTCCAGTAGTTGTTCGTGCCCGACCCGTGCACGGCTTCCGCCGCGAACCGCTTGCCGTCCGGCGACCAGTCGTAGTCGTAGACGTAGAGATCCGCGGGGCTGACTTCGCGCAGCTCGCCGCCGGCGGCGTCGACCACCGCGATGCGCTGCTCCTCGACCTTCTCCTCGACCACCCCCGCGTCCGGCTTGTAGGCGACGAGCGCGCCCTGCTCCTGGGCGGAGCCGGCCACGTAGAGGACGGCGATCCGCTTTCCATCGGGGGACCAATGGGGATGCTCGAGCTGGCCGTGAGCGCGCGTGAGCACGCGCGCGGCGCCGCCCGCGGCCGGTGCGACGTAGATCTGGAGCTGGCCCTCCTGGGCGGCATCGGAGAGGAACGCGATCTCGCGGCCGTCCGGGGACCAGGCGACGTCGCGCTCGCGGTGGGGCTTGTCGTCGTGCGCCGCCGTGAGCACGCGGAGGCCGCTGCCGTCGAGCGCGGACACACGGAGGACCGATCGTGTCTCCGTTCCGTCCGCACCACGGACCTTCTGCGCCCAGGCCACGCGGCTTCCATCGGGTGAGATCGCGGTCTCGCGCAGGTTCACCGCGCGGCCCAGCGTCTCGAGGACGAAATCGACGGACGGGCGCTCGTTGGGGGCGGCGGCGCGAGCGGGAACGAGGGTCAGCGCCGCGAAGGCGAGGACCCGGACGGTGGGGAAGGGACGGGAGTGGTGGTGGATCACCGCGCGATTATCGCCCGCCGCGGCGGGCGCGCGGCACCGAGGTCCACCAGGCTCGCCCGCACGCGGTCCCCGCGCACGTCGAGGCGGCCGATCGAGATGGGCAGGGTGAATCGCCGTGGGCCCGCGCTCCCGGGATTGAAGTACAGGACGCCGTCGCGGGTCTCCTTCTTCGGCTGGTGCGAATGGCCGGAGATCACCATCAGCACGTCGCGGACCGCGCCCGGGCGCAGCGTCTTGAGGTCGTGGACCATGAGCGCCGACAGCGCGCCCAGCTCCACGACCGTGGTTTCGGGCAGCGCATCCGCCCACGGCCCGTGGTCGTTGTTGCCGCGCACGGCGATCACAGGGGCGATCTCGCGGAGGGCCTGGAGCACTTCGGGCCCGCAGATGTCGCCCGCGTGCAGGATCAGGTCCGAGCCCTCCAGCGCCTGGAGCGCTTCGGGACGCAGGAGATCGTGCGTGTCGGAGATGACCCCGATGCGCCGGGCGGCGTCCTCCCCGCCGCTCACTTCGGGATGCGCTTCCAGAGCGGGCTGCCCATCTGGATGAACTGGCCCGTGGAGATGCCGGCGGGCCGCAGGAGTGGATCGGCGACCAGGAGCACGACGGTCGAGCCGAGGTTGAACGCGCCCAGCTCCTGGCCGCGCGCGATCGGGATCGGCGCGGGGGGCTGGACGAGGGCGCCCGGCTGACCCGAGTTCGTGACGAGGTCGGCGAAGGACAGGCTCATGCGCCCGACGTTGGCCGCGCCCACCATGATCACGGCCACGGTCCCGAACTCGGGTGAGTCGATCAGGATCGACACCCGCTCGTTCACCGCGAAGAGGTCCTTCACGTGGCGGATGGCGAGGCCGTTCACGGGAAAGAGGCGGCCGGGAACGTAGCGCCAGGCGCGGATGCGGCCGTCCACCGGCGAGTGCACGCGGTGGTACATGCTCGGGCTCAGGTAGAGCGTCGCGTGCACGCCGCGGGCGAACGTGCGCGCGTCGTCCTCGGAGGCGAGGAGCGCGGACAGCGAATATGTCCGCCCCTTGACCTGCTCGAGCCGGCCGTCCTCCGGCATCGGCCCGATGGCGTGCACACGCGAGTCGCAGGGCGAGACGACGATGTCGGCGTCGGCGCAGATCGGGCGCGCGCCGGCGCGGAGGCGCCGGGTGAAGAACGCGTTGAAGCTGGGGAACGACGCCAGCGGCTCTGCCGCCTCCGACATGTCCACCCCGTAGGCCCGGATGTAGGCGCGCATGAGCGGGCGCAGGAGGGGCCCGGGCGGCCGCAGGTCGGCCAGGGACGCGGTGATCCGGCTCATCCGGGGCGAGGAGACCGCACGCACGAACACACGCTCGCCGAAGTCACGGGCTCCCATGTCTTTTATCTCAGGGGGGGAACTCACGCCTCATCGCGCACGGCGTGAGCTCCCCCCCTGAAACCCCCCACCGCTGCGCCGCCGCTGCGCGGCGCCGCG
>Ga0207648_10003040_pt1 | contig 17727 bp, 13 predicted proteins | sample KBSMisM32_FD_184310 | JGI IMG/M metagenome (GOLD analysis project Ga0207648, IMG submission 184310) | Miscanthus rhizosphere microbial communities from Kellogg Biological Station, Michigan, USA - KBS Miscanthus M3-2 (SPAdes) (version 2) | ecosystem: Host-associated > Plants > Roots >...
GGTCGCGTCGACCAGGATCTGGCTCATGCCAGCGTCACGATGACGGGCGCGTGATCGCTCGGCTTGCCCTCCCCGAAGGTCGGCTTACGCTCGTCACGTTCCACCATGACGTCCTTCAACCGCTCCGCGACCGGCGCGGTCCCGAGCGCGAGGTCGATGCGCAGTCCCCATCCCTTGTGGAACGCGCCGGCCTTGTAGTCCCAATACGCGAAGGGTCCGGTCACGTCGCCCGCGTGCGCGCGGCCGAGATCGACGAGCCCCCAGTCGAAGAAGGCCCCCAGCCGTTCGCGCTCCGGGTCGCTCGCGAGGTTCTGCCCTGCCCACAACACGGGGTCCCAGACGTCGCGATCGTCCGGCGCGATGTTGAAATCCCCGGCGATGACGAGCGGTGACGCAGGGTCATAGGTCGACGTGAGCCATGCACGGAGGGCGTCGAGCCACGCGAGCTTCGTCTCGTACGCGGGGTCGCCGACCGCTTTCCCGTTGACGACGTACACGCACACCGCGTCCATGTCGCCGGCGCGGACCGCCAGGACGCGGGATTGCTCGGGCACCGGGTCGCCTTCGAACCCGGTCCTGATGTTGTCGAGCCCGACCTTCGACAGGATGGCGACCCCGTTGTACCCACGTTGCCCGAGCGTGGCGAACTCGTAGCCGGCCGCGCCGATCTCCATCGTCGGGAACTCGGTGTCCTCGACCTTCGTCTCCTGCAGGAACACGATGTCGGGCTCATGGCGGCCCAACATCGCGAGCAACCGCGGCAGCCGCTGGCGGATCGAGTTGACGTTCCAGGTGACGAGCTTCATACCGACGCCTCCGCCAGGTGCTCGCGGACCACGGCGGCGAGCACGTCGCAGAACGCAGGGTCGGCGTTGGGCATCGGCGTCCGCGCGAACGCGAGGCCTTCGTCCCCTGCCTGCCGAGCGGCCTCGATGTCGAGATCGAAGAGCGTCTCGAGGTGGTCTGCGACGAACCCGACGCAGCAGACCACGCACGCGGTGCGTCGTTCTGCCGCGAGCCGCGGGATCACCTCGTCGATACCCGGGCCCCACCACGGGTCGGCGGTGCGACCGACCGACTGCCACGCGATGCGGTGATCGTCGAGCCCAACGGCGTCAGCCACCAGGTCGCCGGTCTCCTGCAGGCCGTCGCGGTATCGGCACGACCGCTCGCAATCGCACGTCTTGCACCGCAGAGAGCCGTCGTCCAACGTACGCACCGGCAGGGAGTGCGCGGTGAACAGCACGGTCGCTCGGGACCGTGCGTCCTCATCGAGGGTGGCGAGTGTCGAACGGAGGTGCTGAGCCACCCACGCGATGAACAGCGGATGATCGTGGAACGACCGGACGAACGACATCTCGAGGTCGGCACCGCGTTCGTCGATGGCGGCCTGCGCGCGGTGCACGTAGGTCTCGATCGACATCCCCGACCAATGCGGGGCCATCACGATCCCGACCGCCCGCCGGACCCCGTCCGCGACCATCGAGTCGATCGCCTCAGGGATGAACGGCGGTGAGTGCTTCATGCCGAGGTAGGCGCGCACGTCGCGGTCTCCGTCGGTTCGCAGCCGCTCGACCAGCCCGTCGGCCTGAGCCCGGGTCGTGTCGAGCAGCGGGAAGGCGTTCCCGATCGCGGCGTAGCGCGCCCTCAGCGCGGCGAGATGTTCGGGTGAGGGTGCCCGGCCGCCCCGGATGTCGGTGTAGTACCGCTCGATATCCCCTGGGCCGCTGGCCGTTCCATAGGCCATGACCAACACGCCGATCGGTTCGTGGTCCACGCAGATCCTTCCGCAGCCGGGAACCGATAAAGGATAGAGGTGCGGCGCGGGACGTTACGTGGTGCGCCAGTCCGACCAGCGGGACGCTGGCGGCTTGATCGGCTCGGACGGGAGGTCCTCGAGCATCTCGGGTTCCTCCTCCTCGCGCAGGTCGACGACGACGTCCTCCTCGGCGGCCTCCTGCGCGGGAAGCATCGACTCACTGAGCCCGGCGATCCGCGAGTCGAGCGCCGCCAAGCGCTCCTCCAGGTCGGCCAGGCGGACATCCGCGGCTGCGTTGGCCGAGACGCCGGCGATCTCCGCCGCGCGCTGGATCTCCGCTGCCAGATGCTCCTCGTCGGCCCGTTCCTCGATGAGACGCGTGGCCTCCGAATCATCCACGCCAGACATCACGGAGCGCAGGCTCGCCTCGAGGTCGACGACCTTCAGGCGAAGCCGGTCGGCGAGCTCGAGCGACCGCTCGGCCGAGTCCTCCATGCGCTCGGCCTCCTCCAGGATCACCGGGGTCTCGCGCGCCGACATCGCCTCGCCGACCTCGGCGAGAGCTCGGCGCAAGCTGGCCTCGAGCTCGACGATGCGGGTGCGGAGCCGATCGACCTCCGCGCGGGTGGACATCAGCTCGCTCTCCATCAGCTCGGCCCGGCGCACCGCACCCTCGGTGCGGGTCTCGGCTTCGAACAGGGCGCGCTCGGCCGCCTCGGTGCGCTGGGCCATGGCGCTGAGCGCCGCAACGTCGGCTGCCAGCGACGCGATCTGGTTGCCGTCCTTCACTGCGAGCTCGAGGAGCTCGCGTTCGCGACGATGGGTGGTCGCCACCTGGAGCTCGAGCGCCTGCACGCGCTCGAGCGCGAAGCGCTCCCCCGCCGTGACGCCGGCATCGCCGCCCTGCAGCGAGCGTGGGCGCAGCCGTTCGCGCAGCTCTTCCAACGGCGACACGGTCGCGTCGTCCTGCTGCGTCGGGTCGTTCGGGTCCGAGGGGGTCATCTCGTACGGAGGGTACCCCGCGTGGCCCATCTCGTGTAGCTCCAGAGGGCGACACGGGCTGCGCCCGAAGACCTAGGTCCGTCGGCCCCCACGGCGATCAATGACATGCGGTGCTCCCCGAGTCGGTGAACGTCTTGCCCGCCTCCGGGACGTACTGCCAGTCGTAGCTGGTGGGCCGGAGCGTCAGCTTCAGGAAGCCGAACGTGTCGTTGTTCCGGACCTGGCTGTTCGCGTGCGCCGAGCCGATGCCCGTGAAGAAAGCCCCGCCGGTTCCCACCACGAACTGCCGGATCCCTCGCGCGTTGTCGAGTCCGCCCGTCGCGTTCTGCGGTGCGAACCGCTCGTAGTCGTGGCTGTGCCCCGACAGGAAGACGTCGGCATTGGCGTCGTACAGGTCCTGCCACAACGGCTGCATGAACGTGTTGTCGCCGTCGTGCCCGGAACTCCAGCGCGCGTGGTGGTCGAACGCCAGCGTGCATTGGTTGGCGTGCGCTGCCAGGTCTGCCTTCAGCCAGGTCTCCTGCGCGGAGCCGACGGTGCACGGCACGAACGAGCAGTTGGAGTTGAGCGCGATCAGGTGCCAACTGCCGATGTCGAAGCTGTAGTACCCCTTGCTCGGGTCGCCGGCGGCGGAGCCGAAGTAGTTGAAGTACCCGGAGGCGCCCGACGTGCCGTACTCGTGGTTTCCCGTCACGGGGTGCGTGATCGACTTCAACCGACCCCAGGTCGGGTTGTAGACCGCTTGGTACTGGGTGAGGGATCCGCTGTTGTACTGGTTGTCGCCGAGCGGCAGCACTGCCGCGAAACCCCCGTTGACCAGCAGGTTCGACGTGTAGAGCTGTCGACATGCGGCCGAGGTGCCAGCTCCACCGTTGTAGTTCGGGTCGTCGTTGGCGCACGCGATGTCACCCGCCGCCGCGATCACCGGTGCGACGGTCTGGGTCGGCGTGGTGATGGTGACCGCGTTGCTCGGGGTCGACAGATTGCCCGCGACGTCGCGAGCCTTGACCGTGTAGGTGTAGGTCGTGTTCGGCGAGGCCGAGGTGTCGGAGTACGTGGTCGCCGTCGGACCGATCGTCGCGACCAGCGTGGTGCCTCGGTAGATCAGGTAGTTCGCGACCGCAACGTCATCGGTGGACACGGTCCAGTTCAGGTCGACCTGCGTGGGGCTGCCCGCCGACCCGGTCAGGGAGGTCGGCGCCGTCGGCGCCTGCGTGTCCTGGGCGCCCATCGTCAGGACGAGCTGCGGTTTGTTGGGAGCCTCCTTCGAATGGAAGTCGACCCCGTCCGTCGACTGTCCCGACAGCTGGAAGGTGTACGTGCCGTTGCCGCGCACGAGGGACGTCACGTCGATGTCCACCCACGTGCCGGTTGCGATGCCGCCGAGATCCACCACGGGCGAACCGATCGGGGCGGACTTGTTCCCCCAGTTGATGCCGGTCTCGGTCCACGACGTGCTCGTCGGGGAGACGGTCGGGCCGTCGCCGGTTCCCGACAGGGCGTACAGGCGGAGGGTCGCGTGCCGGACCGAGCCGATCAGCCCGGATGCCGTGAAGGACAGGTAGGTCTCGACGTGCACGCCGGTGCCGCCGTCGACGCGCAACGGCGAGACCGTGCCGAAGTTGCTCGAAGGGTTGGCCTCCTCGACCCGCGCGTCGGCCGCCGGGTTGAGCGTGACGAGTTGCTGCGGCGTGGTCGCGCTCGAGCTGTTGCTGAACCCCGAGGCGTTGCCCTTCGCGTCCAAGGCCTTGACCTGGTAGCTGTACAGCGTGCCGGGGGTCACGGCCGTGTCGGAGTACGTGGTCACGTTGCCCACGGTCGTCAGCAGCGCGCCGCCCCGGTAGACGGCGTAGTTGGTGACGGCAACGTTGTCCGTCGCCGCGGTCCACGACAGATCGATCCGGGCGGACGTGACGGCGGACGCCAACAGGTTCGTCGGTGCGCTCGGCGCCTCCGTGTCGACGGCAGCCGTCGTCGCATCGTTGCTGAACCCGGATGGATTGCCCGCGGCGTCGAGCGCCCGGACCTTGTACGTGTATGACGTGCCACTCGTCGCCGAGGCATCCGAGTAGGAGGTCACGGCACCCACCGTGGTCAGCAGGGCGCCGCCCCGGAAGACGTCGTAGTTGGTGACCGCGACGTTGTCGGTCGAGGCGGTCCACGCCAGGTCGATCCCACCGGCGCTCCCCGCGGTCGCGGTCAGGTTCGTCGGCGCCGACGGTGCCTCGGTGTCGGCGGGTGTCGTCGCGCTCGCGGGATCGCTCGGATCCGAGAGGTTGCTCGCCGCGTCGAGGGCCCGGACGCGGTAGGTGTAGGAGGTGTTCGGCGCCGCCGTGGTGTCCGAGTACGTCGTCACGGCGCCCACCGTCGCGATGGCCGACCCGCCCCGGGAGATCTTGTAGCCGGTGACGGCGATGTTGTCGGTCGCAGCGGTCCATGAGAGGTCGATCTGTGAAGCGCTGACGGCCGTCGCGGTCAGGCCTGTCGGGGCGCTCGGCGGGGTGCCGTCCGGCGTCGTCACGTTCGCGACATCGCTGGCGGCCGACGGGTTGCCGGCGGCGTCGAGCGCTTTGACCGAGTACGCGTAGCTCGTCGCCCCGACGACGGTGTCGTCGTTGTACGAGGTCACGGCGCCCACCGTCGTGAGGACCGATCCGTCGCGCGAGATCTCGTAGTTGGTCACGCCGATGTCGTCGGTCGAGGCCGACCAGCTCAGATGCACACGGGTCGCGTTCACGGCCGTGGCGCTCAGGTTCGTCGGTTTCGATGGCGCGGTCGTGTCGGCGAAGGTGGTCGCGCTCGCGGGCGTCGACAGGCTCGACCAGAGCCCTGCGGCATCTCGCGCCCGCACCGTGTACGTGTAGCCGCTCGAGGGCTGCAGTCCCGTGTCGCTGTAGGTGGTCACGTTGCCGATCGTCGCGATCGAAGTGGCGCCGCGGAAGATCTCATAGCCGGTGACGCCGACGTTGTCGGTGGCAGCCGTCCAGCTCAGGTCCACCCGGGTGGCGCTGGCCGCGCTCGCGCTCAGGTTCGTCGGTGCGCTCGGTGGCGTGGTGTCGGCGCTCGCCTGGGTGGTGACCACGAGCTGTGGCTTGTTGGTCGCCTCACGTGACTGGAAGTCGACCCCGTCAGTGGAGGTCCCGGCGAGCACGAGGTCATAGGTGCCGTTGCCCGACACGATCGAGGTGACGTCGAACTCCGCCCAGGTCGAGGTCGCGATCGAGGTGACCTTGCCCACGCCCGAGCCGCTCAGGGCGGGCTTGTTGTTCCACGTGAGGGAGGTCTCGCCCCAGGTGCTCGCCGTCGTGAACACCGAGGGACCGTTGGCGGTCGGGCTCGTGGCCCACAGCCGCAGCTTCGCGCTCTGGATGGTTCCCGACACCCCGGTGACCGAGAACCGCAGGAAGGTCTGGACGTCGGGATCGGTGCCGCCGTCCACCCGCAGAGCCGTCGAGGTGCCACTGTTGGAGGCCGGACTGGCCTCGTTGACGATCGTGTCGGCCGTCGGCGTGAAGGTGGCGGTCGCCGCCGACGCCGGCAATGCGATCGCCACCACCGCTGCACCCGTGATCAGGGCAAGCAGCCACGCCACCGACCTGATCGAGAACGCGCGACTTCCCCAAGCCACCGGCAGTTGCCCTCCCCGTGTCGCTGGCTCCGACATGCGACCTAGTGCGTCGGCAGTAGCCTACAACCGAAGCGGTCCAGGGCGGAAGGGGTGCTCGAGAGGGTCTGGATACCCGGCTGCGACACTCCCCCAAGGCATCTCCCCTCGTCGTTCCGGGCAGCGCTCGTCGTCCGCCGCGACGACGGCGCTTCCTCATCGTGGATGACGACAGCGCCCCGATGCCCACGTACGTTCGCGCCACCACGCGGTCATGTCCGCGTGGCGCAACCACGCATCGGGGGAGGGAACGCACGGTGATGCGATGGATCGTCCGCAAGGGGCTCCGGGCGCCGCGGCTGATGCTCGGGATCGCAGCCCTGTTGATGGTCGCCGGCATCGCGCAGTTGCGCGATGCACCCGTCGATGTGCTGCCGGAGTTCGAACCGCCAACGGTGGAGGTCCAGACCGAGGCGCTCGGACTCTCCGCAGCCGAGGTCGAGGAGTTCATCACCGTCCCGCTCGAACAGGACCTGTTGAACGGCGTCGCGTTCCTCGAAGACATCCGCTCGGCCTCACTCCCCGGTCTGTCTTCGATCGAGATGGTGTTCGAGCCGGGAACGGACCTGTTGAGCGCGCGCCAGGTCGTGCAGGAACGCCTCGCGCAGGCCCAGACGGCGCTGCCCAACGTGCAGACGCGACCCGCACAGATGCTCCAGCCGGTGTCCTCGACGAGCCGCGTGATGATGATCGCGCTGTCCTCGGATGCGGTGTCCCCGATCGACCTCTCGCTGCTGATGCGCTGGACGATCGGTCCGAAGCTCCTCGGCGTGCCCGGCGTCGCCGATATCGCCGTCTGGGGCGCGCGGGAGCGCCAGTTGCAGGTGCTCGTGGATCCGATCCGACTCGAGCAGCGCGGCACCTCACTGCAGGACGTGATCGATGCCACGGCGAACGCGCAGTTCGTGTGTCCGCTGACCTTCGAGGAGTGCTCGACGCCCGGGACCGGCGGGATCATCGAGACAGCGAACCAGCGCGTCGGTGTGCAGTACGTGCCGGTGACGGCGACGCCCGAGAAGCTCGCCACGGTGCCGGTCGAGGGTTCCAAGGGCCCGGTCACCCTCGGCGATGTAGCGACGATCGCGCAGGACCATCAGACGCTGATCGGCGACGCGGTCGGCCCCGACCTGCTCGTCGTGGTCCAGAAGTTCCCCGACGCGAACACGCTGCAGGTCACGGACGGGCTGACCGACGCCCTCGAGACGCTGCGACCCGGTCTCGCCGACGTCACGTTCGACACGTCGATCTATCGGCCTGCCACGTATATCGAGTCGTCATCACGCAACCTCCTGACGGCGCTCGCGATCGGGGGCGTCCTCGCGGCGCTCGCCCTGGCGGTTCTGTTGTTCAGGTGGCGGCGAGTGGTGATCGCGCTCGTTTCTGTCGCCGCCTCGCTCGGCACGGCGGCGGTGATCCTGTTCGCCACCGACACATCGCTCAACACGATGACGATCGCGGGGCTCGTCCTCGCACTCCTGGTCGTCGTCGACGAGGCGGTCGTCGCGTCGACCGGGACCGTGGTAGACCGTCGCGGGCGGCAGGCAGGCGATGTGCCGCGCCTGCGGCGTGAGCTCCTCGACGCGACGATGCGATCCCGCGGGCCTGCCGCCTACGCCTTGCTCATCTCGTTGATCTGTCTCGTGCCGACGTTCTTCGCCGAGGGCGCGTTCGGCACGTTCTTCCCCTCCATCGCGATCCCGTACGCGATCGCGATCGTCGCGGCGATGGCGGTTGCCCTCGCGATCACGCCCGGGGCCACGTGGCTCATCGGCACGGGCCGGACCGACGGTGCGGACACGCTGGTCGAACGGAAGGTCACGCCGCGTCTGGCGCGCGGGGTCGTCCGCACGGTTCGGACGCCCGCGGTCGCGCTGATCGTCGGTGGCGTCCTCCTCGTCGGGGGCATCGCATCGCTGCTCACACTCGAGCACTCGATGGTCCCCTCGTTCAAGGACGAGAACCTGTTGGTGCACCTGAGCGGCGCGCCGAGCACGTCGTTGGCCGAGATGCAGCGTCTTGCCGGCCGGATGGCCGACGAGGTGCGCGGCCTGAGCGGGGTCGCGAGCGTCGGTGCCCACGTCGGCCGCGCGATCACCTCGGACCAGATCGTCGGAACCAACGCGGGGCAGGTCTGGGTCACCGTCGATCCCGTGGCGGACTACGACGCGACCGTCGCGACCATCCAGGACGTGGTTGCCGGGTACCCGGGCCTCGAGAGCTCGGTCATCACCTACCCGAACGCCCGGATCGACGACATCCTGCCCGCGGCCGAGCAACCGGTCGTCGTGCGGCTCTACGGCCAGGACTTCGACGTGCTGCAGCGTGAGGGCGACGAGATCCGGTCACTGCTCACCCGGGTCGACGGGATCGTCGAGCCACAGGTCGTCGTCCCGCCTCGCGAGCCCACGGTGGAGATCGAGGTCGACCTCGCCTCGGCGCAGCGTTACGGGATCCGCCCGGGCGACGTGCGACGCGCGGCCTCGGCGATGATCTCCGGCATCACCGTTGGGAGCCTCTTCGAGGACCAGAAGGTCTTCGAGGTGGTGGTCTGGGGCGAGCCGGCGCTCCGCAGCGATCTGAGCGCGGTGGAAGCACTGCTCGTCGAGGCGCCCGACGGGGCCCGAGTCCCGCTCGGCGATGTCGCCGACGTGCGGATCGCTCCCTCGCCTGCCGCGATCCAGCACGAGTCGGTGTCGCGGTACATGGACATCGTTGCCGACGTCTCGGGCCGGGACGTCGGCGCGGTGCTCGCGGACGTTCGATCCGGCCTGCGCGACCTGGCGCTGCCGCTGGAGTACCACGCCGAGGTGCAGGACGTTCCGGGGATCGATGGCGTCGACCGTCGACTCGTGATCCTCGCTGTCGCGGCGGCGGTCCTCGCGCTGTTGCTCCTCCAGGCGGCCGTCGGCAGCTGGCGCGTGAGCGCGATCTCGATGATGGCGCTCGTGCTGGTCCTGGCCGGCGCGGTGCTGGTCGCGAAGATCGCGGGCGGCCCGGCGTCGCTCGGCACCGCAGCCGGCCTCGCGGTCTCGCTCACGATCGGCGCGCGCCAGGTCCTGGCCCTGGTGACGACGTATCGGCGTCGACGCCACGAGGCGGAGCTGACCGACGAGACGGTTGCGACCGCGACGGGCGACGCAGCCGCGGCGACGATGATCACGCTCGTCGTCGGCACGCTGCTCATGCTGCCGCTCGCGATCGCCGGCCCGATCGGCGGGCTCGAGATCGCGCAGCCGATGGCCGTGACGGCGATCGGCGGCCTCATCGCAAGCGCGATCGTTTGCGTCGCGGTCGTCCCGGGTCTGTACCGCCGCTTCGGCGGTCCGGAGGCCGACGACGCGGAGGACCTGTCCATGGAAGAGCTGATCGACCTGGTCCCGCACGAGTCGCTCGAACCGATCGGAGGTGGGAGCTGATGCGCGCTCGACCGTTCATCGCAGTGCTCATCGTGGCCGGGTTCGCCCTGTCGGCATGCGGCGAGGTGGCGAAGAAGACCGATACCGCCGACGAGCCAGCACAGCTCGTCGAGGTCGCCGGGTCGGATCAGCCCGCCATCGTGCTCACCGCCGATGCCGTGGAACGACTCGCCGTAGAGACCGCCACGGCGACGGCGGCGCCGAGACAAGGGCAGACGATCATCCCTCACGCCGCGGTGTTCTACGGCCTCGACGGCCACGCCTGGACCTACACGAGCCCCGAGGCACTCACGTACGTTCGCGAGCCGATCACGATCGATCGCATCGACGGCGAGCGCGCGTACCTGACCGCGGGGCCCGCTCCGGGGACCGAGGTCGTCACGGTGGGCGCGCCCGAGCTCTTCGGCGTGGAAGAAGGGGTCGGACACTGAGCGGTCGCGGGCGGAGGCGTGGGCCATGATGCGCTGGATCGTCGCGTCGAGCCTGAAGTTCCGGTTCGTGGTCCTTGCCGCGGCGGCCATCGTGATGGTCGTGGGATTCACGCAGCTGCGCGGCGTGCCGGTCGACGTCTTCCCCGAGTTCGCGCCACCCAAGGTAGAGATCCAGACGATCTCGTGGGGCCTGAACTCCGCCGAGGTCGAATCGCTCGTCACCGTGCCGCTCGAGGAGGCGCTGAACGGCGTGCCCGGATTGGATGTGATCCGGTCGAAGTCGGTGCCGGATCTCTCCTCGATCACGCTGTACTTCAAGACGGGCACGGACCTCCTCGAGGCTAGGCAGGTGGTCTCGGAGCGGGTCGCCACCGTCACGCCGACCTTGCCCAACTGGGCGAGCCCGCCGGTGATGCTGCAGCCGCTGTCCTCGACCAGCCGGGTCATGAAGATCGGCCTCACCTCCGACGAGGTCTCGCTGACCGACATGTCGGTGCTCGCCTACTGGAAGATCCGTGCGCGGCTGCTGCGCGTGCCCGGCGTGGCCAACGTGCCGATCTGGGGCGAACGCCTGCCACAGCGCCACGTCGAGGTCGACCCCGAGCTGTTGCAGCGATACGACGTCACCCTCGAGCGGGTGATGACGGCGACGGCCGACGCGTTGGACGCCGGGCTCCTGCGCTTCTCCAGCGGTGCCACGATCGGCACGGGGGGGTTCATCGACACGCCGAACCAGCGGCTGTCGGTGCGCCACGTGCTGCCGCTGCTTCGACCGGCTGACCTCGCGAAGGTCGTCATCGAGGAGCGACCCGGCGGTCCGTTGGTGCTGCAGGACGTGGCGACCGTCGTGCGGACGCACCAGCCGTTGATCGGTGATGCCGTGATCAATGACGGCCCCGGCCTGATGCTGATCGTCGAGAAGCTCCCGTGGGGGAACACCCTGGAGGTCACACGTGGGGTCGAGGCCGCGCTCCAGGATCTCCGACCGGGCCTGCCGGGGATCCAGGTCGACACGACGATCTTCCGACCGGCGACCTTCGTCGAGAACGCGATCCACAACCTCTCCCACTCGTTGGTGCTCGGGGTGCTGCTGATGGTCTTCGTCCTGGGCTTGTTCCTCTACGACTGGCGAAGCGCCTTGATCAGCGCGGTGACGATCCCGCTGTCGCTGGTCTCGGCGTGGTTCGTGCTCTACCTGCGGGGCGCGACGATCAATACGATGGTGCTCGCCGGCTTGATCATCGCCCTCGGGGCCGTCGTCGACGACGCGATCGTCGACGTCGAGAACATCATCCGTCGGCTGCGGCTGCACAGAGCCTCGAGCGAGGATCGCTCGATCAAGACGACGGCCCGGGTGGTGTTCGACGCCTCCCTCGAGGTGCGCGGCGCCGTCGTGTACGCGTCGCTGATCGAGGCGCTCGCGCTCCTACCGATCTTCTTCCTCGAGGGGCTGACGGGCGCCTTCTTCCGGCCGCTGGCGATGTCCTACGCGCTCGCGGTACTCGTCTCGCTGGTCATCGCGCTGGTGTGGACGCCGGCGATGGGGCTGCTCCTGCTCCGCAACGCCCCGCTGGAGCGAGCGGGCTCACCGCTCGTCCGCTGGCTCCAGAACGGGTACGGCTGGCTCCTCGCGCGCATCATCCGCACACCGCGCCCCGCGTACGCGACCGTCGGCGCGCTGATGCTGGGCGGCATCCTCGTCGTGCCGGTGATCGGCCAGTCTCTGCTGCCCGACTTCAAGGAGCGGGATTTCCTGATGCACTGGCTCACCGCGCCGGGCACGTCGTTGCAGGAGGAGGTGCGCGTCAGTCGGCTCGCGAACCGCGAGCTCCTGCAGATCCCGGGGGTTCGCAACGCCGGCTCGCACATCGGTCAGGCCTTCATCGCCGACGAGGTGGTGGGGGTCAACTTCGGCGAGAACTGGATCAGCATCAACCCGTCGGCCGATTACGACGAGACGGTCGCGAAGATCAACGAGGTCGTCGCCGGCTACCCGGGCCTGTATCGCGACCGTCTCACGTACCTGCGTGAACGGATCAAGGAGGTGCTGACCGGTGCCTCGGAGACCATCGTGGTGCGGGTCTTCGGCCCCGATCTGGAGACCTTGCGGAGCAAGGCACATGAGATCGAGGGCGTCCTCGGGGAGATCGAAGGCGTGGTCGATGAGCACGTCGACCTCGACGTCGACGTCCCGCAGGCGCAGATCGCGGTGGACCTCGACGCCGCACGCCGCTACGGGGTGTCGCCGGGCGAGATCCGTCGAGCGACGGCGACGCTGCTTGCCAGCGAAGAGGTCGGCGACATCTTCGGAGGCGGCAAGGCGTACGACGTGCACGTGTGGACGGTGCCGGGCGAGCGCGACAGCCTGGACGACCTCGCGCGCCTGCCGATCGATACCCCGAAGGGGGTCGTGCCGCTCGAGAGGCTCGCCGACATCGAGATCGTGCCGGTCCCCAACGTGATCCAGCACGAGTCGCAGTCCCGCAGCCTCGACGTCGGGGCGAACATCGACGACACCCGCGACCTCGGCTCGGTCGTCGAGGAGTTCACGACCAAGCTCGAACAGGTCGACTTCCCGCTCGGGTACCACGCCGAGATCCTGGGTGAGTACGCCGAGCGGCAAGCGGCGCAGCAGCGCCTGCTCGGATTCGCCGCGATCACGGTGCTGGGCATCTTCCTCATCCTGATGGTGTCGCTCGGGAACTTCCGGCTGGCGGCGCTCGCGTTCGTGACGATGCCGATGGCCCTCGTCGGCGGGCTGGTCGCCGCGTACTGGACCGGCGGCGTCATCTCGCTCGGCTCCCTCGTCGGGTTCTTCACCGTCCTCGGGATCGTCGCTCGCAACGGGATCATGATGATCAGCCACTACAAGCATCTCGAGGAGTTCGAGGGAGAGGCCTTCGGCCGAGACCTCGTCCTGCGGGGCTCGCAGGAACGGATCTCGCCGATCACGATGACCGCACTGACGACGGGTTTGGCGCTCGTGCCGCTGATCATCTCCGGGAACATCCCGGGACAGGAGATCGAGTACCCGATGGCGATCGTGATCCTCGGCGGGCTCGTGACCTCGACGCTGCTCAACCTGTTCGTCGTGCCGTCGCTGTACCTGCGGTTCGGCAAGCCACGAGCTGAGGCCGACCCAACGACGAAGCTGCTCGCGCCAGCCTAAGCGGGATCGGCTGCCGGATCCGTCCCGGCGCTCGCCCCGCTCATGACGGTTGCCCTGACCGGCACCCCCATCACCAGGTTAACGAGCGCGGCGGCCGTGACGCCGAGGGCCGCTCCCCCGATGAGGTCCAGGGGAAGATGCGCCCCGATGTAGGTGCGGCACAGGGGCACGATGATCGCAAGACAGATCGCGACGATCGCCCAGCGGCGCGACAGGTAGGCCGCGACGATGACCGTCAGGGCGGCCGCGACCGCCGCGTGCCCCGACGGATAGCCGAGGCTGTCCGGCGCGAACGCCTCGCGCGGCACGACATCCTCGAGCAGGTCACCCGGTCGACCGCGTTCGACGTAGAGCTTCATCACCTTCGCGAGGAGATAGACACCGATCCCGCTGACGGCCAGCGCGATCGCGAGTCGCCTTCGACCGCTGAGGAGCGCCACCACGGAAAGGACGGGGATCGTGATGAAGACCCCGTACTGGTTGAAGGCCCAGATCACCGGCCGGATTTCGTCGGGCAACTCGTTGAGCGACCGGAACGCCGTCGCTTCCCAGGCGTAGACGCCTCGACGAGCCAACGCTGCTGTGACGCACAGCACGATGGTCCCGAGCACGAGCAACTCGATGTCGAGCCGACGCCGGACCATGGCCGCATCGTAGCGGTGGCGGCCCATCCGGTTCATCCGTCGATCAGCGACGCGGGGAGGCGTTGCGGTGCATCGCGGAGCGCCCGAGCCCACGCCGACGGTCCGCCCCGGTCGAGCAGACTCGGCACGGTCGCGATGGTGAAGTCCCCCGGCGAGATCGATCCCAGCTCGTCGGCAACGACGGGGAACGAGACCGTGGCATCGGGATGCGCCCGCGGCGAGTACGGGGCGACGATCGTGGCGCCGGTCCCGTTGCGGGAGGGATCGAGCATCACGCGGCCGCGACGGTCCGCCTTGCGGAACGCATCCGTGACGAGATCCGGCCGCCGCTCGGCGACGATCGTCGTGATCCGCGCGGCCGCTCGGCGGAGCTGATCGAAGGAGACATGCCTGCGGATGGGCACGACCACGTGCAGCCCCTTGCCGCCGGTGGTCTTGACAAGGGTTCGCAGCCCGAGGTCGTCGGTCACCTCAAGTACGAGGAGCGCGACGTCGACGGCGGCCTCGAACGCGCCGTCGGGAGGATCGATGTCCACGACGAGCTGGTCGGGTCGCTCCAGCCGATCACGACGCACCGGCGCGGGGTGGAACTCCAGAGCAGCCTGGTTCCCGAGCCAGCGCAGCGTCTCGGCGTCGTTGCAGACGGTGTAGGCGACGTCGCGCTTGGCGCTCGGGGCGGGAACCGTGACGGTCCGGATCCACTCCGGTGCGTACCCAGGGGTGTCCTTCTGGTAATAGCGCTGCCCCTCGACACCGTCCGGCGCCCGCACCAAGGTGAGGGGTCGATCGCGCAACCACAGGAGCATGTGATCCCCGACGGCGCCGAGGTAGTCGGCGTAGCGCTGCTTCGTGATGTCGAGGGCCGGCCACAGGAGCTTCTCGGGACGCGTCACCTCGACCTGTCTGCCCGACATCTGCGTGTCAGCGCACGATGCGGTAACCGATGTGCGTCGCGAACGGCGACTGTCGCACCCCGAGGTGTTCGAGCGTCACATCCTGATGGAAGCCTTCGAACAGGCGCTTGCCGCCGCCGAGGATGACCGGCGCGATGGAGATCCAGAGCTCGTCGGCCAGGCCGGTCGCGAGGGACTGCCGGATCACGTCCGCTCCGCCCATGACCGACACGTCCTTGCCATCTGCCGCCTCCTTGGCTTTCCCGATCGCCTCCTCGATGCCGCCCACGAACGTGAAGCCCTCGTCGGCCCGCTCCTCGGGTCGGTGGGTGACGATGAAGAACGGCACCCCGAAGGGATTCGTGCCGCCCCAATGGTCGGCGGCCTCGTAGGTCCCTCGACCGCCCACGACGGCGCCCGCGCGCGCGAACGCCTCATCGAGGAACTCTTTGTCCGCCCCCGTCGCCTCGCCCTTCGGTCCGGAGTCGTAGCTCCATGGGCCACCGAAGACCCAGTAGTGGAGACGCTCCCCGCCCTCGCCGAGCCCCATCTCCGGTCCGTCGTTCGGTCCGACGATGTACCCGTCCACCGATGTCGTGATGTTGGCCGCCACCATCGTCATCCGGTCTCCCCTTCCCGATCGAGCTCCGTCCAGGGTAGGAGGTTCCGTGGACGGAGCTGGTTCAGAGCTTCGGTGCCTCGGCCGCGAGCGTCAGGCAGGCCTGGATGCGGTCGTCGGATGCTTCGACGGACTCCGCCATCTCCAGCGCGGTCATGGCTGCGAACGCACGACACCACTCGAGGATGTGGTCGGTATCCGTGCCGATCGCGGGCGCCAGCAGCTCGGCCCGCGTCACGATCGCGTCGACACCGTCTGCCTGCCAGAGCAGCAGATCGATCGCATCGAACGCGATGTCGTCGCCGAGCGGCGATCCCAACTCCGAACCGCGCCGTCAGGCGCGCACGGACGGCCGCGTCGAGGATGGGGGTGGCCGATGGATCGGTCATCGTGTCTTCAGCGCGGCGGCTCGATCGTCTGCGAGATCGCCCGACGCAGCACGACCGGGTACCACCGATCGAACTCTGCCCGTTGCTCGGCCGAGAGATTGTCGCGCTGGCGCAGCCACGCGATCGCTAGCGCGAACGTGCCGACGCGGATCGCGAGCGCGAAGGTATCGTCCAGCCCGGCTCCCCACGGCTCCAGATACGCATCTCGGAGCCGCGCGAACCAGAGGTCATCGGGTGAGAGTTGCCGCTCCAGGAACCTGAACGTCTCGACGAGCGACGCGAAGGGATGGGAGATCGATGCGTCTCCCCAGTCGAGCACGCGCCGTCGCTCGCCTCGCTCGTACACGTTGGCTCCGTGCAGATCGTCGTGTTGCACGGTGTCCGGCACCCCCGCGCTCGCAAGCTCACTGCAGAGCTCGACGAACCGCGGCGCGAACGCTCGCAGGTGAGTGATCTCTTCGCCGGATAGTGGCAGGTCGTGCGTGAGGAGCAACTCGTAGCGTGCCGGAAGCGTCTCGACACGAAGGTCGGGCACGTTGTGCGCGAGGTGCGCCGGTGTGTGCGGGACCTCTCCTCGTTGCAGCTCGGCGTACAGCGGCAACACGGCGAGCCAGGCCTCGGGCGGGTTGCCACGCGCGGCGACGGGGGTGCCGGCATCGGCGAGCAGCAGCCACGCGCGCTCCGCATCGTGGGCAAGGACCTCCGAGACGCGGTCGGGCCAGCGCGAGTACAGCTCCGCCGTCAGGCTGGGCTCGAACGCCTGCACGGGCGCGCACCCCTTGAAGAAGACGACACCTCCGGCGACGGGGACGCGGAGCACCGTTGCCCACGGTTCCTCGGAGACGGCCGTGCCGGCGCCGACAGGCTCGACGTGGGCTCGGATCCAGTCCTCTGCGTCGCGATCCAGGTGGTTGCGTGGCGACTCGATCAGGTCGCGGAGGCTACCGCGAGCCGCGCCACGCCGACCCTCAGAGAGGCATTGCCGACACGTGCGCCGCGTCTCCGAGCGGCCGCATCCCGAACCGCGCCTCGCCGCCGGCGAGCAGGCTGTAATGGTTCAGCGCACGAGAAACGACGGTGCCGGCTAGCACCCCATGTCCCACTTCGACGGCGAAGACCCGACCGCCCCCGGAGGAACCGCTGGCACCGAGATCGCTCTCACCCTCGTCGTGCGTGACGACGACATCTGCTCCCGCCACCATCGGCGGATCCCCCATGGCGAACGACGTCACCACGACGACCGATGGGGAGAACTACGGACGGAGCGGACGAGGCCGTAACTCTCGCCGCCGCGGCCACCCAGGCGCAACGCAGGGAGAGGTCGATGCCCCTCCCTGCGCGTGTACGTCTCCCAACCCGTTACGTCAGCACGGATTCGCTTCGTCCGTCGTCGGGGGGGTGTTCGGAGGCAGTCCCACGAACGTTGCGATGAGGACGACCTGCTGCTCATCCCCCACGTTGCTCGCTTTGTGGACGTGACCCGGCGTCTCGACGAAGACATCTCCCTTGTTGTAGATCGTCCTCGTGCACGTATCACCGTCGCTAACCGCGACACGACCTCTCCTGACGAGCACGAACACGTTGGCCGGATGCGAGTGCCATCCCGTGGTTCCGTCTTCCTCGATGGTGGCGCGGACGAACAGCGCCACGCTTGCGCCGGAGGGCTGGATCGACAACGAGTCGATCGTCGTCGCTCCGAGGGCCTGCGGTATGTACCCTCGGCTGGGTGTCGCAGCCGCCA
>Ga0207648_10003042_pt1 | contig 17723 bp, 16 predicted proteins | sample KBSMisM32_FD_184310 | JGI IMG/M metagenome (GOLD analysis project Ga0207648, IMG submission 184310) | Miscanthus rhizosphere microbial communities from Kellogg Biological Station, Michigan, USA - KBS Miscanthus M3-2 (SPAdes) (version 2) | ecosystem: Host-associated > Plants > Roots >...
CAACCAAAAGCTCGACGTTGATATCCATGCCTACTCCGCCTCTTCCGAGCCGCCACCCGGAATCCGTTCTATGATGTGCTTCGCGATCCAGATCTCCCAGTCGAGGGCTCCTGTGTCCCTGGCCTCGACGTCGAGCTTCACATCGCGGCCAATGGTCTCAACGCGCGACCACGGAATCTTCACCGCCCCTTCCCGCCGCGGACCCCACATGCCGGCAAGCCTCGTCGATAATCGACCAAGGGCCGGATGCAGCCGCATCCACACCGTTGGCCCGCCGATCAGGATGTGAGTAATGCGTGGCTGACTGCTTTCACCCACGTGCATGACCAGTCCGCACACTCTACCCATGTCACAATGTTCCCGATCGACCATTTTCTTGTCCAGCACGTCTCGGATCAGATGCATCTCAGGCTCCTGCTATCTCGAGGGGAATCGAGATCAGGGCGAGCACGAAGGAGATCACGATGACAATCGCTACGACCGAATTGCTGATCCATCCGTTGCGATGCTTTCCGAGGAAAATCGGGTCGTTCATCAGAAAAAGAAACGGTACTATCGCGATTGGAAGTGTCGCGCTGGTGAGCGCCATCGACATCATGGTCACCTTGATCGGGTCGATCCCCAGAACGAGCGGAATTCCCGCCAACAGAATGATCAGGGTGTAGACGAATGCGAAGCGCGCGTTTTTGGACGGCTTGAGATTCTGGCTCCAGTTCCAGCCAAAGCCCTGCGCGAAGAAGTAGGCAATTGCCAGTGAGATCTCCAGCGCAGCTCCGAAGCAGGCGAAGACCATCGAGAGAGCGAAGAAATAGAAACCGTACTTCGGTAAAGCGGTCGTGAGCATCAGTGCGGCCTGTGGAAACGTGTCGAGCTGAATACCCTGGGGCCGCAAAGCCAGCGCCGCGACGATGAGGACGGCCATTGAGAGGACGCCGCCGAACGTCATTCCAAAGCCGGCGATGAAGCGATTTATTGGCAAGTAGGTGCGGTCCCATTTCTCCTCGATGGCCCCCGAAGAATAGAAGTACATCAGATACGGCGAGATCGACGCGCCAAGGATGCTGACGGCGAGAAAGCCGTACCTCGCCTTGTCACCGTGCGGCATCGACGGGAGCATTGCCGATCCCACGCTCGACCATTCGGGGCGCAGCCTTATCGCTGCAACCATAAACGAGATTGTGACGAGACCGAGGAGAGACGCTCCGTTCTCGATCAGGCTGAAGCTTCCCTTCCACATCAGGAGCCATACGGTGAGCGAGATGGGAATGGCCCACCAGGGGAATCCGATTCCCGTAAGGATCTGCATTCCATAAGCGATGCCGCCGAGCTCGGCTACCAGCACCATGAAGGCGACCAGCACGATCCCGACGAGAACGATGAAAAAGAAGGGAAACCCGAAGCGCTCGCGCATCGCATCGACGACCGTGTGCCTGCTCACCGCAGCGAGACGGCCGGACATCTCGACCAGGAATATCAGGCACAGCGTACCCAGTAAAAGCGCCCAGAGCAGCTGATAGCCAAACTCGGCGCCGGCCTGTGCTGCGGTCATCACCGAGCCGATCTCAAGAAAGCCACCGATGCTGGTGACTATACCGAGGGTGATCTGGAGGATCTTCTTCATTTTGCCGACTCGACTCCGTCGGCAATCTGCCTGACGACCTTCTGCTGAATGCGGAGCGAATCGAGCTCCCTTCTGAAACCGGGAGAGTTCCTTTCGTCGACCAGCCTCGCCATCCGCGCGATGTGAGCGCGACTCCGCGTCAGTGTGGCGTCGAGAATGGCCGTGTCGATTTTGGCCGGCGGCGCCTTGAGCAGCTCGCCGCTGATTTCCTGCAGCCTCTGGCTGGAAAGCTCCAGAGTCTGACGGGTGTATTTGTCAGGCGTGGTATGTCGCAGCCAGGCATCACCCGCCATGCCAGCGGTCCCGAGCCACGACACTATGGAGTCCATCTGCTCAGCAGGCGTTGGCTGCTTGCACGCGAGCGTGAGCAGGATCGGTACGATGGCGAACCGTTTCGCGCGCATCTGATTTACATTGTTGTCCTATGCCCAAAACCCGATTTCTCCCTCTGCTTCTTTCACTTTTCGTGCTCACCGCTTTTGACAGCGCGTGCGGGCAGTCACAAGCGAACTCCGCACAGACCGTTACCTCACCGCCTCCAATTCAGCGAGAGTTCCGGGGGGTTTGGATCGCATCGGTCGATAACATCGATTGGCCTTCACAGCCGGGGCTTTCGACGCAGGAACAGAAGGACGAGCTGGTGGGCATGCTCGATCGCGCCGTGGCTCTGCGCCTTAATGCAGTGATCCTGCAAGTGAGACCGGCTGCCGACGCGCTCTATCCCTCCCAGTACGAGCCGTGGTCCGAGTATCTCACCGGACGAATGGGACGGGCGCCGAATCCGTACTACGATCCTCTCGAGTTCGCTGTCAACGAAGCACACAAGCGCGGCCTGGAGCTTCACGCCTGGTTCAATCCATACCGCGCGCGGCACCCGTCGGGAAAATCACCGATCTCCGCCAATCACATCAGCGTCACCCAGCCCGAGCTGGTGAAGCGGTATGGATCCATGCTGTGGATGGACCCGGGGGAGCCCGCTGTTCGACAGCGTACACTCGATGTCATCCTCGACGTGGTACGGCGTTACGACATCGATGGCGTTCACATGGACGATTACTTCTACCCTTACAAGGAGAAGGATCGGCGCGGGCGGACCATCGAGTTCCCGGATGCTACGAGCTGGCGCAAGTACGTGCGGTCGGGTGGATCACTGTCCAGGGATGATTGGCGACGTGCCAACGTCGACAGCCTGATCCACCAGGTGTACGTTGAAATCAAGGCAGCCAAGCCCTGGGTGAAATTCGGCATCAGTCCATTCGGAGTCTGGCGACCCGGATATCCGCCTGAGACCTCACGAAACGCTTTCGACTCGTTCGCCGAGCTCTATGGCGATTCGAGAAAGTGGGTGTTGAACGGATGGGGTGACTATTTCACGCCACAGCTCTATTGGCCGATAGACCGGCCTGAATTGAGTTTTCCAGTTCTGCTGCGCTGGTGGGTGGAGCAGAATGCGAAGGGCAGGCACATATGGCCTGGCAACTATCTGGACAAGGTTACAGGAACTTCCACCGGCTGGCCCGCGCAGGAGCTGCTCGACCAGATCGCCGCGACCCGCGCCCAGCGTGGCGCGAGCGGGAATGTGTATTTCAGCATGCGCAGCTTCATGTACAGTCGCGACAATCTAGCTGAGAAACTTCTCGCCGGCCCTTACGCCGAAAAGACGCTCGTGCCGGCGTCGACGTGGATCGACAGCATTCCGCCACTTGCACCGCTGGTGCGTGTCGGCCGAGACGCGGCGTCCGGTTCGTCTACTGTCTCGATCCAGCCTCAGGGAACAGAAGCGGTGTGGCTGTGGGCGGTGCGAACCCGCGTCGGTCAGAACTGGACTACCGATGTCATCCCCGGATATCAGCGCTTTCTGATGATTCCACACCCGGTGATCGGCGGAGCGGATGAAGTCGCGATTACTGCTGTCGACCGCAACGGCAACGAGAGCACGCCGGTGTTGGCGAGCCTCGACACGCCATAAAAAAAACCGCGCCGGGGTGAACCCGGCGCGGCTGAAGTGTTTCCGATCGATTACTTGACGGTGATCTGCTTTGTCATGCCGTGGGCAAGATGCGGCTTTCCATCCTTTGCATCGGGAAGGAAGCACATCAGGATGTAGTTTCCCGGCGTGAAGTCAGCGGTGAAGTACTCGGTCATCCCCGGCTCGATGCCAGCGATTCCACCGATCGCTTTCGCCGGCGGTGGTCCTTCCATCTTGTCCATCCACTTCATGAACTCGGCTTGCGTCGTTCCGGGATTGAGCTGGATCAACTCGATCTCGTGATGCTGCTTCGCCGCGTTGTGGACGCGAATCGTGCGCGCTCCCGCCTTGATTGGCGATGAGAGCGCAAAACTGTAATCCACAAGATTCATGGTGACATCCGCCTTCGGCCGTGTTGCAGCGTTCCTGGCCGGCACCACGCGCAACGGACGAATCATTCCCTTGGCGAAGTGCGGTGGACCACCGAGATCGACGAAACAAATCAACGCATAGTTCCCCGGCTCGAGCATCACGGTCGCGTTTGCTTCCCTTCCCGCATCCGGTGCGTTGGGGCCGCCCATTTCCTTGATCCACGATGGCGGCGGACCTGGATTGGCGAGAACGGCGCGCAGGTCGTCGATGGTCTTGCCATCCTTGAGCTGCAGGATCGCCATGTGATGTAGCGACGGCCCCTTGTTCATGAATCTGAACTCGGTGAGTCCGGCCGGGATAATGTCGGGAGCGTCGAACTTGAAATCCTCTCCCGAAACCTGAACTACACGCGGCTTGGCGATCGGCGCCGCAACGACTGACGCAACAGAGTCTGTCGAGCTGCGGTCTAATGTGCCATTGATTGAAAAACCTGCGACTGCCACTGAGCCCGCCAGGACGGCGATGGTAGTCAGTGATGCCATGAAAGCTGCTCCTTGAATGACTGTGGGTATTGGGCGACACATACTGTCGCCACACCCGCGAGCTGTCAACCGATTACCTGATCGCGCTCGCGATATGATCCGTGTTTACTGCGGGCGATGTCCGAAAGGAGACTTTTCACTGTGATAGCATCGGTGGTCGCCATGCCCAGCGCCGTATTGTCGAAGATGCACCACGTCGGAGTCACCTCGTCTGTCCTGGTGTCGAGGGTTCGCGCTATGGTGGCGAGCGTTTCAGGTGGATAGGCCGAGTAGTAAACGCGCGGCGACCCGTGCAATCGGTAGTAGACAACGGAGTCATCTCCGCCAGGCTCCGCCGCCGCGGGGACGCGGGCCGGATCGGCCGCCACCCGCGCTACTCTCTTTCCGCGGAGAAAATCCTCGACGTCTTTTGTAAACCAGGTTTCGTGTCGCGGCTCAAGCACCACCTGACCATCGTAACGGTCGCGGAAGCAGGCAAAGAACGATTCCGCCGCTGTCGCATCGTAGGCAAAGCTCGGTGGCAGTTGCACCAGTATCGGCCCCAACCGGGCTCCAAGGCCGGCGGTTTCATGGAGAAACTGTTCCAGCGGGGTAACTGCCTCCACCAGCCGCAACTCGTGGGTGATCACTCTCGGCAGCTTGACGGCAAACCTGAAGTCGTCGGGAACCGAGTCCGCCCAACGCTCGTAGGTACTCCGGCGGTGGGGGCGGTAAAAGCAGGAGTTGATCTCGACACAGTTGAACAGCGTGGCGTAACGCTGGAGGTGGCTGCCGACGGGCGAGAAACGTTCGGAGTGTTCGCGGCGAATTGCCCACCCGGCGATGCCAATGCGGGGGACCGGCGCTTTTTGTTCGTGTGGAATATCGCTGTGCAGCATCCTACTTTGTGCTCGAATGGCGGGTCATCATTAAGTAGCTACGCACCCGTCGCGCCAATGGCCTGGCCCACGTCTCGGCAATGCTCGGAGGAACACTGTTGGATTCAGTGTCACGAAGCACGACAACCACGATCCGCCGGGGCTTCCCGATGGTCGCCAGGGCTTTGTTGCTGCCGATGGTGCTGGCCAGCTGTATTCACAACACCCGGCCGGCCCGCGCGACGCATCGCACGAACTACTGGGAAGCGTTGGCAGAGCTGCATCCCGCCGACGCTGTCCTCGTCGCTCAATCGCCTTCCGAAACCGAATTTGCCGAAGCGCTTGGTGATTTGATGGCCGGGGCAATTGAGAAGGCAGAGGACCGCTTCGCCAAACTCCGCTACTCCGCCAACGATTCGGTGATTCGGGCAGGGTCGAGAGTGGTTTACACCGCCACTCTCCAGTACCAGGAGAAGTGGCAGCAGCTCTCAGCGCTCAAAGCAGAGTCGACACTGACGATCGCCGAGCAGAACGACAAAGCGAGCATCGAGCTGTGGGCAGATGCATTCAAGGACGCTCCGCCAAAAGTGTCCACCTTCAAATCATCGACCGGTCGCCTGCAGATGTCGATATCGGAGGTGGGAACGCCGCTCGTCCCCGTCAAAATTCGTAACAGGACCTACAACTTCTGGCTCGATACCGGCTCCAGCCTGACGATGATCGCATCCGATGTCGCCGCAGATCTGGGTGTCAAACCTCTGGTGGATGACACGCTGGAGATCGTCACCAGCACCGGGAGGGTGACTGCGCAGCCGGCCGTGATTCCCCAGCTCACATTGGGTCCGCTCGTCGTCGACAACGTGCCGACGATGATCGTGGGCGAGACGAGCATGCAGATGCGCGAGTCGCGACCGAGCTCATTTGGCGGACAGGTTAAAATCGACGGCATCATCGGCTTCGACATCATCCGACAGGTGGACCTCGAGCTGGATTACGTCGATGGAATCCTGCGACTGAGAAATCCCGCCATCTCCCGACCTGACGCGAACCGCAACCTTTTCTGGGTGGGGCTGCCGGTCATCAGGATCATGAGCGATGAGGGCATTCCGCTCCAATTCGGATTGGACACAGGCGCTCAACTGACATTTGTCACCGAATCCCTGCTGGAGAAGCTTCGGATCGAGCCCGCGAGGATCGAAAACCGTCGTGTGGGCGGGCTGGGGGGCGAGGTATCGCTGCGAGCTCCGGTGCTGCCGGATCTCCGGGTGCTGGTGCGTGGCTACCCGATTCTGTTCAGAGGTGCCTTTGTCCGTGCGCCCGTCTACCAGGTTCTGGCTTCGCTGGACGGTGTGCTGGGCGGGGATGTCTGGAACAGCGGAATCGTCCGCATCGATGTAACGAACGGCGTTTTTGCCATCAGGAAATCCCGTCCTCAGTAGGAAAATGTTAGCTTCGTAGCTAACATGGCCGGCAACGACTCCCTCCGCATCGAATTCGCGGTCACTCCGCGCTTCGATGTTTTCTACGCGCTCTTCGCGCTGACCAGCGGTGGGTCGGGCCCGCTTCAGGATTGGAAGCAGAGAGCCCTCGACCGGCTTCCGCGCGATTTCGAGCGCGTCGCGCGCCGGGTTGCGCCTCTGCCAATCTTCTGGCCGCTTCTCGCCGACGCCATCCAGGGTGTCACGGGTGAGGCCAGTTTCGGCGAAGTGCTCTCGACGATCCGCGAGATGCGCGTCGATGATCTCAAGCGGAACGTGCTGTCGGGAATCTTTCACGACAGAGCCACCGTCGATGCGCTGCTGACGCGCAAGAACAAACTCAAGCAGTTTCTTTCCGATGAAGCATTGCCAGGCGGCGAGCTTCTGGCGCACTTCGGTCTGCGGCCCTACAGCTCCGACTCACCGGCCGCACGCACGATCGACGCGCTGATCTCGAAACCGCAATCCTATCGTGACGAGTTCGCGCTCGTGCTCGAGCAATTCTGGGAATCCGGTTTCAAGCGCGATTGGTCGACGCTCGAACCCGCGTTGCGCGCAGAATCTTTCCGGATGATAGATCTGCTGGAGGAACACTCGGCGGCAGATCTTGCTCGTGAGCTGAATCTTCCCGTCACGCTCGACGATTCCGCCCGCGAAGTTCGGCCAAAGAGCGGAGCCGCGATCTCCTACGATCGCATCGATCGATGCTACATCATCCCGTCGGCGTTCAACACTCGGCGACTGTGGGCGAAGTATGAATCGACCGGACGGAAGGTGGTTCTGTATTTCCCGATCGCACGGGAGCTCGGCACCGCCAACGAATTGTCCGCGCCTGAACGTACCAAGCGAGGGGCAGAACGTCCGAAGAAGGAAATCAACGCCGAATCCGTATTCCGCGCGCTTGGCGATACGACGCGATATGCAATCGCATCGATACTGGCGCGCACGCCGACCAGTTCAGCGGATCTCGCCAGAAGTCTCAACGTGTCGAAGCCGACGATTACGCATCACGTTCACGCGCTGCGGTCGGCCGGACTGATTACCGAGACTCCCAGCGGGGGGTCGACCAAGCTGTCGCTGAGCCGGGACACCGTCGCGGCCCTCTCCGGAGCCGCCGTCGATCAGCTTTTTGCCTCTACGGCTGACCTTACCCTGGGAACTACCCGCAAACGGCGCACGTCCTAGGTCCGGTTTCGTACCTAAAACCGAAGGAACTCCGGCGGTTTTCCATCACAGAAAGTTTACAAGAATCTTTTAAACCCTTTCTGCGTACTGTGAGTCTAACCAAGTGAAGCCAGGAAATACCCCCCTCCGGCTTTCGAGGACGTGTGCTACTGGTCGAGCTTGTAGGACGGGTGGGCCACCAGTAGCCAGCCCCGTACCCCTAAAAAGGTACGGGGTTTTTCTTTCACCGAGATTGCGCCGGCGGATCCGGATATCCGGTGTCCATGGTCACCAGCCAGCGCCCACCTTCGCGACGCCACATCGTGACGTATCTCCCGCTTGCCAATTGCTGACCGCTGTCCGCGGTTCGCCGACTGACGACCCAGAATCTCCCAGTCGTCGAGCCCGTCGATCCATCCCGATAGACGTAGGCGTCGGTCGGTTCCCAGTTCAGAGTTGTGGTGGTGTCGGAGATGTTGGGAAGATCGAACTTCCGAATCTCGTCGTAGCCCTTCACCATGTTGGCGCGGTAGCGAATGCGAATTGCATCGCTCGCGTAGAATGACATCCAGCCGTCGATTCCGCGCGCGTGTGTCGCAACCGCGAAATCCCTGTCTGCCTGCATCAGCGATGCTTCGGTGGCGCCCGCTGCGCCGCCGGTGTTGGCCACCGTCGCGCACGCAATGGAAAAAGCGCATACTGCCGGAATGACGAATGCTCGTTTCATCAGAGTCTCTCGCTGTGGTCCGGGCGAAGACTTACCACTTTCAGCGATTTCGCACCATGGGTAGGTTTGCGTTCGCGACATCGTGCGGTGTCTTTAGGAGGGTTGATGTCTGAAGCATTCGGATCGGGAGTGCTGGCGGGGAAGAACGCCGTCATCACGGGGGGTGGCAGCGGAATCAACCTCGCCATCGCGAGACGGTTCGCCCAGCACGGGGCCAGAGTGGCGCTGATCGGCAGGACCAGAGAGAAGCTCGACACCGCAGCAGCAGAAATAACAAAGGCAGGCGGCACCGCGTCCGGACATCCAGCCGATGTGCGCGACTACGATGCACTCGCTGCCGCGATCAAGAGCGCGCGCGACACGCACGGCGAGATCGATCTCGTCGTTTGCGGAGCCGCGGGAAATTTTCCCGCGCCGGCACTCGGCATGTCCGCCAACGGCTTCAAGGCCGTCGTCGATATCGATCTGCTCGGCACCTTCAACACGTGTCGGGCAGCATTCGAGCATCTGAACCGGCCTGGCGCGTCGATCATAAACATCTCCGCGATGCAGGCGTTCACCGCGATGCCGATGCAGGCGCACGTCTGCGCGGCGAAGGCGGGCGTCGATATGCTCACCAAGTGCCTGGCGATCGAGTGGGGGCCGGAAGGCGTGCGCGTCAACTCGATCGCGCCGGGCGCCGTGGACGAAACGGAAGGAATGGCGCGTCTGGCGCCGACTCCGGAGATCAGGAAACAACTCACCAGGAGCATCCCGCTGCAGCGGTTCGCGACGAAGGACGAGATCGCTGATCTGGCGCTCTTTCTTTCCAGCGATGCCGCGAGATTCATCACCGGCGCAATCGTCGTCTGTGATGGCGGACAATCTCTGGCCGGACTCGGCGTCACCATGATGGCCGCCATGCGTCCGCCTAAATAATCATCCTCAAAACCATGAGCACGATCCGCCGGCTTGCCGTTTTTTGCGGCTCCAATCCGGGTGCGCGACCTGATTATGTCGAAGGCGCGCGCGCATTCGGCCACCTGTTGGCCCAGCGCGGCATCGGCGTCGTCTATGGCGGATCGAGCGTGGGGCTGATGTCGGCTGTGGCGGAGGCGGTTCTCGACGAGTTGGGAGACATCATCGGCGTGATTCCGAAAATGCTCGTCGAGCGCGAGGTGGCGCACAAGACGCTGTCGGATTTGCGCATCGTCGGGTCGATGCACGAGCGGAAAGCGCTGATGGCGGAGCTCTCGGATGGCTTCGTCGCACTGCCGGGCGGAATCGGAACCCTCGAGGAGTTTTTCGAGGTGTGGACGTGGGCACAGCTCGGAATGCACGCCAAGCCATGCGGGTTGCTGAACATCGCCGGCTACTTCGATCCGCTGCTGGAGTTTCTGGATCGTGCAGTTACGGAGAAGTTCGTCCGCGAGGTGCACCGCTCGATGGTCATAGTCGAGAGCGAGCCGCGGGCGCTGCTGGCGAAGTTCGAGGCGTACGAGGCGCCGCGGGTTGTGAAGTGGATCAATGCGGGAACTATATAGGCGCGGGAACCATATCGGCGCTTCGATTGGCATCTCTGTTGGCGGTCGGTGAGGGTGTCCTCTTCGGAGCAGAGCCGTCACCCGCCTGATGTGCGCGAGCGCGGAACGCGCTCGCGTACATCAGGCTTGGCTCCGGATGCTCCTCCGAGGACACCCTCACCTCCCGCGGTACAGATTGTAAGTTCACGGCGCTTCGCCACAGTTTCCGTCGCCCCCACCTTTACGGGAAAGCCGAGCTTCGCTCGGCGCGCTCTCGCGCGTCTGCCTGTGGATTTTCCTTCGACAGCGTTGAAAGGAGAGTTAGCTCCAGGTCAGCTCGTCGATCGAGCGCGGCCAATCCTGCTTCAGGAGACGTGAGAGCGCGCGATCGGCTAGGAGCTTGCCTTCGGTCTGACAGCGCGGACAGTAATTGGTCTCGTTGTCGGCGTAGCGAATGCGCTGCACCGGGGTGCCGCAAACGGGGCACGGCTGGCCGAACTTGCCATGGACGGCCATCTCCTCGCGGAACGCGGTGACCTTGCCGGGGAAGTCGTTCGCTGATTCCTGGCGCAGGCGGTCTGTCCACTCGATGAGGATGGAGCGGGTCGCCTGGAACAATCGAGCGATCTCGTCTTCGGTAAGTCGCGAAGTGTGTTTGACGGGTGAGAGCTGGGCACGGTGAAGAATCTCGTCGGAGTAGGCGTTGCCAATTCCGCTGAACAGTCGTGGATCTGTGAGCGAGCGCTTGAGGGTGTGATTCTCCCGTTTCAGCCGCTCGGCGAATTCCTCGACATTGGCGTCGAGAACCTCGAGCCCGCCGCGATCGAACTGCTCCAGACCTGCTTCTCCGCGCACCAGCCAGAGTGACGCGCGGCGCTTGGAGCCGGCCTCGGTGAGAATGAGCGTTCCGTTGGGAAAATCGAAGGCGGCGAGTCCGAGCTTTCCCGGAACCTTCGCTCCGGCAGCGACCCAGCGCAGACGTCCGGCAATCATCAAATGTATGACGAGAAAAAGATCGTCCTCGAGCTCGAGCACGATACGCTTTCCCATCCTGCGCACGCCGGTGACGCGCTTGCCATTTGCGGCGCTGATTGGCGGGTCAACCGAGCGGAGCAGGAACGGCTTCGCAATGCGCGTGCGTTCCAGAGGCTGACCGACGATGCGCGACTCGAGGGCCTCGATGTAAACGGTGATGTCCGGCAGCTCGGGCATCTTCTCAGTGTTGTCCGTCCGCCATGGCGGCCAGCAGATAGGTCAGATTTGCCGTGCCGTCCATGATCGGCTCATTGGTCGAGTAGTCGCCGACGTCATCGTGGTAAACGATGAAGCCGGTATTGAACGAAGCGTACTCGTCGGGATCGTGCAGGCTGATGCCGAGCAGGTTCTTGTAGATCGACGAGTAAACGGGGCCATCGAGCAGCGCACCGGTGAGCTGGACGTGAAGCTGATTGGCGACAACCGAGTGCGGGTCGCGCGCAAAGACGCCATCGTGCGGCAGGCCGATGACCATGGACACTCCCCATGGATTGGTGCCGAACAGCCAGTCGAGTGCAGCCTGCTCGTACTCGCGAAACTGGTTGTCGCCGGTCATTCGGCGGTATAAGTACGCTTGGGTGGCAAACGATGCCATCAGGTTGTTCGAGCACCAGATGAAAGGGATGCCGATCTTGAATCCATTCCGGGCTCGATTGGCCACCGCCCTCAGCCCTCTCAGATAGTGTTGGGCGACGACGTTCGTCGACGGAACAGTGGCATTTCTCCAAATCTCATAGTGTCCGTTATTGTGCCACGGATACCACTGATAGTGTTTCGCTGTATCGGCTCCCATCCACGGCGTCACGGGCTCCCGCGAAGCGTATTCGAGAGCGTCCGCCATATATTTTCGATCGCGCGTCAGTGCGTAGAGCTCCGCCGCGGCGAGCTCCATGTCGTCGACCCAATTGTCTTCCTCGTAGTAATAAGGCGCTCGTCCCGGCGCACCCTGACAGACACCGGGGAATTTCCTGCCGATTGCATATGCTGCCAGCGCTTTGCGACGCACTTTCGCGGCGAAGGCCGGATCGCGCTTCGCGTAAAGCGATGAGGCCAGCGCGAAGGTCGAAGCGTATTTGCCCGCGGTTGACGCGAAGCCATCCGATCGATTCTTGTACTTGAACAGGCCCTGTGGCTTTCCAGTACACGGGTACAGAGCTCGTTCCTTTCCCTTTCCCCACCCGTAATCAGCCGAGTCGTTGGGCGGGATGTCCCAGTAGGTGTGATCGCGATCGTCACCGAGCTGGTTGTACATCTCCGAGTCCGACGGAAACATCCGCACGAGCCAGGCGAGACCGTGCCGGGCTTCGTCGAGTACGTCCGGCACGCCATTCGATCCCGTCAAGCCACGCGAATCGAAATGATCGCCAAATGCTCGCGGGTGATCGCGGTATGCCATCAGCATGACGAAGGTGGCATTGGCCGACGTCATCACGTATTGCAGATAATCGGACGCGTCGGCCCAGCCGCCGGTGACCGGCACGAACTTGCCGAATCGACTCGAATCATCGACGACGATCCCATCGTGGAGGTGCACCACGGTCTTGAACAATGGGTTGTAGCCGGAACGCTGCTCCCTCATGTAGTAGAGCAGGGTGTCAGCAGCTCCCGCGTACGCATCGGGGCGAATACGGATTTGTGCCTCTGTGGCTCCGACCGTAATTCGATAGTCTCCCGGTTTCGTGATGGGAGAAAAGTCGAGACGATGAGTGTCGATGCAGGGGCCAAAGGCACCAACAGATGCGGCAGATCCCTCGAAGACAACGCGCCCGGCTGTGTCGCTGACTCGGAAATGCAGGTCGTCGAGTCGTTTGAAATCACAATACACGGCTACTTTGGGGGCGTCTGGCAGATACCCAAGCTGGTTGAACCGGATCACTGCGGACGGTGAAAACCCGGCCAGTTGCGCGAAGACGAGAACGGCGGAGATCATGGGCGCGAGCCAGCGAACATGCGAGTCAACGCTGAGGTTGTGACAGCCGGCGGTCGAAGTACTCGCTCGCTGTCTCCAGATCACGCGCCGAGATGTATTGCTCGCCGAGCGATTGCGCGCCGTCGAGCGCAATATCCGCCAGCGCGCGGGTCATGCGATGCAAGGCCGGATGCCCGACGCCCTTGATTCCTGCCAGCTCCAGAAGATCCGGATTGGGCGTCCCGACAATCTCGAACGCTCTCTGCGCACTCTGGCGATCGTAGACGATGGAGGTGACGAATACCACCGGAGCCGCCAGCGATTCGGGTTCGATCGTATCTGCGGAGCGAAGCTCGAAGTATTCCTTGGGCCGGACCTCGGGAAAGAGCGTCGAAAGATGAAAGTACCAGTCGTCCAGAGATATGTCGGCTCCGCGCATCCATTCACGGAAGGTTGCGTAGGGATGCGTCTTGTTTCCGCTGCGCATCGCGAACGCGTCGAGAGCGAATTTGAGATATGCGGCAATCGGGTCGTTCTCGTCGTATGGGATGCCGGTGCGCGAGTGATCGAGAGTCCGCCACAGGTGCGCGCGATAGCTGGTGTGGTTGGTTCGCTTACCCGCATAACTTGCGGAGTTGCTGAACAACGCCACGACCGCGGGCGCGATGGCGTTGAGAAGGAGCCAGCGCGGCAGCGGATCCGGCCCGCGCTCGACGTTGATCTGGAGCGCGGCCGTCTGTCGCATCATGCGCACGCCGGACGGGCCGACCGATTCGAAATAGTGCGTCATGCCGACGTAGCGCTCGCGGTGCAGCTGCAGCGGGACGACGCCAATGTCGTTGTAGGGATCGACTCCGGCAGCGACCAGATCGATTTCATCCGCTCCCATCGTGGCGCGGAGGAGCTCGACCAGTGCGCGAGTCGATTCAATCACCGACGTCGCCGTGGCGTGTGGACGGCTGCTGATTTCCAGCTGACCACCGGGCTCGAAGGAAATCCGGGCGCCGTCGGCCAGTTGCCACGCCGAGGGATCCTCACCCGCGGGTTGTTCAATCCATCCTTCCCGCTTGCCCAGTCGAGCCATGATTTCGCTCGTCGATGGCTTCTCGCCGCGACCGGTGAGTGCGGGCCTTCTGGTCGATCGAAGAATGGGCAACAGCTCCAGCTCCAGACCAACCGCCTTTGGATTGGCGGACGCGGAAGGAGCGAACAGTCGCTGCCTGATATCGTCCAGCAGCTGCGCCTCGCGAAGGCTCACCGGCCGGGCTCAGCTCCTCGCGCGGGCGAGGGCGAGGGCAAAAGAGCCATCACCCGCCGGCATCCACTTCTCGATCGACAGGCCCGACGCCGTCAGGATGTCCTCCAGAATCGGCCGGTCGTATTTGTAGCTCAGCTCGGTGCGGATGCTCTCGCCTTTTTGCAGCGAGATGTCGCCCACTTCCGGGATCGAGACTTTGTGCGCGCGGCGGGCAATGAGATGCATCTCCACCCGGTGCTGCTCACTACTATAGAATGCGCGGTGCTCGTACTCAGCGATCGGGAAATCGGCGCCCAGCTCGCGGTTGAGCCGCTCCAGAATGTTGAGGTTGAAAGCAGCGGTGACGCCGCTGGAGTCATTGTAGGCGCGATTGATTACCGCGGCGTCCTTGATCAGGTCAGCGCCGAGCAGGAAGCGATCGTCGGAGCCCATCTCGCCGGCGATGTGCGAAAGGAGCCGCACCGCCTGCTCTCGCGGAAAGTTTCCGATGGTGCTGCCGAGGAATGCGACGAGCGTCGGACCCGCAACCGCCGGAATGGCGAACGGCTCCGTGATGTCGGACACGACGGGAATGATCTGGATGTCGGGATAGTCGGTGCGCAGCTGGATAGCGGTGGCTTCCAGGAAATCCTTGCTGACATCGACCGGGACGTAGCATTCCGCGCAGCCGTTCCGGCGCATCTCGTCGAGAATGATGCGCGTCTTGGTCGCGCTGCCGGCGCCTAGCTCGACGAGTGAACACGGACGCACAGTCGCGACGATATCGGAGATTCGCTCCTCGAGCAGTGATCTCTCTGAGCGGGTGAGGTAGTACTCGGGAAGCTGGGTTATTTCCTCGAACAGCTCGGACCCACGCTCGTCGTAAAAATATTTTGGTGACAGCTGTTTTGACGGCGAAGTCAGCCCCTGCCTGACGTCGCTGATCATCTGCTGCCGGGACCGGCGGACGGTGTACGGAGGTGTCGTCCCGTCGATCCCTGATCGATGTCCGTTCTTCATGAATCGCAGAGAAGGCTGAATTCCGTGCGCAGCTTCACGTGTCGCGGGCGCAGCGGAAGCCGCTGAAGATCTGTCTTCTGATCGGGTAATCCCAGTTCCGGAACGTGGTGCGAATCGCCCCAGGTCGCGTCGCCCACGACCCGCCTCTCAGAACCTTGTAGTCGGAGCCAAAGAATTCTTCCGAGTATTCTTTGTACGGGAAACTCTGAAATCCTGGATAGCCGTGGAAGTCACTCGACGTCCACTCCCACACGTCACCGATCATCCCGCGGCATCCAACGGGCGAAACGTTCCTCTCGTAGGTGCCGACCGGCGCCGTGTCAAAGGAGAGCTGATCGACATTGGCGATGTCAGCGGTAACCGGAGAGTCGCCCCACGGGTAATCGCGGGCGCGTCGCGACGAAGGATCCCATGCAGCTGCCGCCTCCCACTCAAATTCAGTCGGCAGCCTTTTACTGGCCCATTTTGCAAAGGCTTCTGCTTCATGAAAGCAGACATGGCAGACCGGACGCGCGGGATCGATCTCCGTTTCCAAATCCATCGTCCTGTTCTTCCAGCGATCTCCATCGCGGCTCCAGTACTTGGGCGCGTTGACTCCGCTCTCACTTAGCCAGCGGCGCCCTGCTTCCGACCAGAGCGCGGTGCGCTCGTAGCCTTCGTCTTCCATGAACTCCAGGTAGCGTCCATTGGTGACGGGATCGCGATCGATGAGAAAAGGCGCCAGCTCGATCTGATGACGCGGTCGCTCGTTATCGTAGGCTGCGCTTCGATCATCCGTTCCGATGGTGACGCGGCCGCCGGGAAAAGCGACCATTTCCTCGCCCGGAGATGGTCGGGAAGCGAACGAGCGCGCTCGCGGCGCCCTATAAGACTCACCCTTTTTCAGCTGCAGTGTCTGCAGAATCGTCTCGTTGTGCTGGTACTCGTGCTGGAGGACCATGTGGTACACGTACGCGTTCCGCAGCAGCGGATTACGCTCGTCGAACTCCACCGTCTTCAGGCGCTCCAGCACCCGCGCGCGGATTTCCTCCAGCCGCTGCCTCATCTCGGCGAGGGTCGGCAGGGCGAGGGACGCGCGAGTCGCGCGCGGGTGCTCGAATGGATTGTAAAGCCCGGGCATCTCCGAGAACTCGATCGGCCCGTCGAGATTCTGCGTCAGCCACAGCTCCTCGAAGTGCGCGATGTGTCCCACATCCCAGATGATCGGACTCATCAACGGATCGTGCTGCCGGTGGAGGTCCTCGTCATCCAGCCGAGTCACAAGCAGCAGTGTGCGGTCGCGCGCCTCCGTCAGGAGATTAGCGATCTCCTGCTTCGATGGGGCAGCAGATTGGGTGGCGCTGGTTGTGATGCGGGATACAGTCATGGAAGGAGGAGCGAAATGCCGATCTCTGCAATGATACTGCCGTTCGCGAAACTTGCCAGCGGAGCCGGCGTTCCTACGTTATACGTCGCGGGAACGCCGCGATCAGGATGTTCAATCCCAACAGGCAGTTACGGAGCCGAGGATGAACCGCGTAACGAAATGGATATTGCGGGGGCTGCTGGGACTGGTGGCGCTCCTCGTCATCGCGGTCATTCTCGTCTACGCGCTCAGCTCCCGGCGGATGAACAAGGTCTACACCGTCAACGAGCCGGCGCTCACCATACCGGCCGACTCGGCGTCGATTGCGAAGGGACAGCACTTTGTTCAGGCGATCGGAAAGTGCGCCACCTGTCACGGCGACGATTTCGCGGGGAAGGTTCTCGTCGAGGACCCGCTCATCGGTCGGATGTACGCCGCCAATCTCACCCGCGGCAATGGCGGAATCGGTGCATCGTACACGGACGCCGACTACGTCCGCGCCATCAGACACGGCATCAGGAAGAACGGGCACCCGATCCTCTTCATGCCGACCGACTCGTACTACTACATCAACGACGCGGATCTGGCGAACTCGATTGCATACCTGAAGACAGTTCCAGCAGTCGATGCAGTCATTCCAACCCCGCAAATCGGCCCGGTTGCCCGTGCATTGGCGCTGATGACGGATTTTCCGCTCATTCCTCCCGAGAGGATTCCGCATGCAGCGCCGCGTCCGGCGAGCGTCGCCGCCGGGCCGACGCAGCAGTACGGCGACTATCTCACGTCCGCCGGCGCGTGCCGGAGCTGCCATCTGGATGATTTGTCGGGCGGAGTTCCGGTCGCCAACAATCTGCTCAGCGCGAACCTCACGCCCGCCGCAATCGGCAAATGGACCGAAGCTGATTTCAAAAAAGTGCTGACGACCGGCGTGCGGCCCGATGGCCG
>Ga0207648_10003047_pt1 | contig 17711 bp, 18 predicted proteins | sample KBSMisM32_FD_184310 | JGI IMG/M metagenome (GOLD analysis project Ga0207648, IMG submission 184310) | Miscanthus rhizosphere microbial communities from Kellogg Biological Station, Michigan, USA - KBS Miscanthus M3-2 (SPAdes) (version 2) | ecosystem: Host-associated > Plants > Roots >...
GATCACGTGGCGGCAGCGAACATGGCGGTTCACCCCCGAAACGGCGGCCGGTCGGAGGTCAGGGGCGAGGAGGGTTGGCGAACCGGTGAGAGGAGGCGCATCACGACACCATCTTGCGCCACGGCGCGCTTAAAATACGGCCGCCATGAGCAAGCCCCGCATCTTCCTCGGCTCGTCGGGCAAGCAGGAGAAGCTCCTTGAAGATCTGACGCGAGGTCTCGAGGACATAGCCGACGTCGAGCCCTGGACGACGTCCTTCAACCCAGGCACCACCACCCTCGAGCGTCTCCTGGAGCTGACGCGCGAAGTCGACTTCGCCGCGTTCGTGTTTGCGCAGGACGACTGGACGACCGGTGGTCCGCCGGCCCCCGCCGGCGCGCCGTCGGGGCAGGCATCTCCGCGCGACAACGTCGTCTTCGAAGCCGGACTCTTCGGCGGAGCTCTCGGAATGCGGCGGACCTTCATCCTCCACGCGAGCGGCGCGAAGCTGCCGACCGATCTCCTCGGCCTCACGAGCGTTCGCTACGAAGAGGCGACGACGGCCGCCGAGGTGACCGTCGTCTGCCAGAAGCTGCGGAAGGCGATCGAGAACGAGAGCCGTCTCGCCCGCATCGAGGGCCTGTGGTGGCAGTACTCCCTGACCGAGCGCGGCCCCAAGGAGCCTTCCGCCATCAGTCTCCTGCGGATCTCCCGGGATCGTACCGGCGCCCTGGAGATCGCCGGCCGCTCGTGGCAGGAGGATGGGACGTTGTCCGCGCGATATTGGAGCGAAGCGTCGAAGGAGAAGAAGGAGCCGTCCGGTATCTTCTATTTCTGGAAGGGCGAACGGCCGCGCGACCCGAACGCGCCGCAGCTCGAGGGAACGGGGGAGATCCGGCTCGAGTCGGCCGATCGGGCCGCCGGCTACTTCACGACTCGGGCGGACGGGCGCACGAAAGTGAATGCGCGGACGTCCGGCGTCTACTGGCGCGCCAATCCTGAGGACATGACCATCCTGGACGGGAGCGATGAGGGTCAGCGCGCCGAGCTGATCGCGGCCCGGATGCGGGATTGGAAAGCGATCACGAAGTCCTGAAGATCAGCGTGCGCCGCGCGCCGCGCGGGTGACGCCCGTCACGCGGGCCGCGTAGTCGCATCACGTACACTCCCGCCGACACAATTCGAAGAGCCAGGACGCTTGCCCCACGCGAGCGTCTCGTGGCGATACCGATCCTTCCCTTTTCGGAAAGCCCGGACAACACACATGAAGCGAAGCGCCGTTGGACCCTCGCGGCTCGTCCTCGTACTCACCGCCCTCGCCGCGACCCTTCTGGCCGCGCCGGACGCGCACGCCTGCCCGTGCAGCCTCTGGGGCCCCGAGACCGTCCCCGCCAATCTCTCCGCGAACGACACGGCGGCGGTCGAGCTCGGCGTGCGGTTCCGCGCGGCGACGAGCGGCACCATCAGCGCCATTCGCTTCTACAAGTCGGCCGACAACGGCGGCGCGCACGTCGGCAACCTCTGGACGAACACGGGCGCGCTGCTCGCCACCGTGAACTTCGAGGCCGAGACCGCGTCCGGCTGGCAGCAGGCGCAGCTTGCCGCGCCCGTCGCCGTCGAGGCGAACACCCTCTACGTCGTTTCGTACCACACCCAGGTCGGGCACTACTCGTTCGACGGCGCGTATTTCGCAGCCGATCGCGAGAACGGGCCGCTCGTCGCGCCGGCCAGCGCCACCGTGGGCGGGAACGGCGTCTTTGCCTACGGCGCCGCGAGCGTGTTCCCGGCCAACAGCTTCAACGCAACGAACTACTGGGTGGACGTCGTCTTCGAGGACGGCGCGCCCGACCCGAATCCGCCCAGCGTCCTCTCGACCACGCCCGCCGCGGGCGGGAGCAACGTGAGTGTCACCGCCGATGTCCTCGCCGTCTTCTCCAAGGCGATGGACGCGGCCAGCATCGACGCCACCACGTTCGCGCTGCGCGACGCGGGGGGCAACGTCGTGCCCGCCACCGTGACCTACGAGTCGGGCGCGGTCCGCGCGCGGCTTCATCATCCGGCGCCGCTGGCCTATTCAGCCACGTACACGGCCACGCTGACGGGAGGCCCGGACGGCGTGCGCGCTCTCGACGGCCAGCCGCTCGCCGCCGACCACGTCTGGTCGTTCGCCACGGCCGCGCCTCCCGCGGATGAGGGACCCGGCGGGCCGATCCTGATCGTGACCAGCGCGGCCAGTCCCTTCAGCCGCTACTACGTGGAGATCCTCACGGCCGAGGGATTGAACGGCTATCGGGCGACCGACATCAGCACCTTGACCCCGGCCGTCCTGCAGACCTACGACGTCGTGATCCTCGGCGAGATCGCGCTCAGCGCAAGCCAGGTCGCGATGCTCACCGATTGGGTGAATGCCGGCGGCAACCTCGTCGCCATGCGTCCGGATCCGCAGTTGGCGGGACTCCTGGGATTGTCGGCCGCGGGGAGTCCGCTGTCCGATGCGTACCTTCAGGTCGACGCGAGCGTCGCGCCGGGCAAGGGCATCGTGGCCCAGACCATCCAGTACCACGGCGCGGCCGATCGCTACCTCGCCAGCGGCGCCACGACGGTGGCCACGATCTTCTCGGACGCGGTGACTCCCACTGCGAATCCCGCGGTCACGCTGCGCAGCGTCGGCAACGGCCATGCCGCCGCGTTCGTCTACGATCTCGCGCGCTCGGTGGTCTACACGCACCAGGGCAACCCGGCGTGGGCGGCCACGGAGCGCGACGGCTCGTCGCCCATCCGGCCGAACGATCTCTTCTTCCCCGACTACGTGAACCTCGACAAGGTGGCCATCCCCCAGGCGGACGAGCAGCAGCGCCTGCTGGCCAACATCGTGCACGAGATGCAGATCGCCCGTCGCCCGCTGCCGCGCTTCTGGTACCTGCCGAGCGCGCGCAAGGCGGTGATCGTGCACGCGCTCGACGACCACAACACGGGCTCCGGGACGCGCGAGACGTTCGACAAGCTCGACGCGCGCAGCCCGGCCGGGTGCTCGGTGGGGGATTGGACCTGCCTGCGGGCCACGTCCTGGGGCTACACGGGCATCAGCCTGACCGACGCCCAGGCCGCCGACTACCAGACGCGCGGCTTCGAGCTGGGCGTGCACGTCAGCACCAACTGCCTGGACTGGACGCCGGCGTCGCTGGACGCCGCGTTCGCGAATGACCTGCTGGCGTATTTCTCGATCTTCCCGTCCGTGGCCCCGCAGCGCTCGAACCGCACGCACTGCATCGCGTGGAGCGACTGGGCGACCCAGCCCAGGGTCGAGCGGGCGCGCGGGATCCGCTACGACATGAACTACTACTACTGGCCGGGGAGCTGGATCGCCGGCCGGCCGGGCCTGTTCACGGGATCCGGAATTCCGATGCGGTTCGCGGACCTGGATGGAACGCGGCTCGACGTGTACCAGGGCGTCAGCCAGCTCGTCAACGAGAACGAGCTCGCCTATCCCGACGCGATCGCGACCCTCATCGACCGCGCCCAGGGGCCGGAAGGCTACTACGGCGCCTTCGGCACCCACGACGACTATCGCGACACCGCGTTCTCCGACGGCATGATCACGACGGCGCTGGCCAAGGGTGTGGCCGTCGTCTCGGCCGCCCAGATGCTCGACTGGCTCGACGGCCGCAACGCGTCGTCGATCACGGCCGGCACGTTCACGAACGGCGTGCGGACGTTCCAGGTCTCGGCCGACGCGCGCGCACGCAACCTGACCCTGATGGTCCCGGCGCAATCGGCGCTGGGAGCCTTGACGGAGATCCGGCGCGACGGCGTGGTCGTGCCGTTCACGCTCGAGACGATCAAGGGCGTGGACTACGCGTTCGTGAGCGGCACGAGCGGCACGTATACGGCCACGTACCCCGCGCCGGCGCCGGCCGGACCGTTCACCCTCTGGCCGGCCACGACCGTACCCACGCACGCTTCCGAGCCCACGGATCCGAGCTCGGTGGAGCTCGGCGTGCGCTTCACGGCCGACGTGAACGGGTACGTGAAGGGCATCCGGTTCTACAAGGGCCCCGGCAACACGGGCACGCATCGCGGCAACCTGTGGAGCGCCACCGGCACGCGCCTCGCGACGGCCGTCTTCGCGGGTGAGACGGCGAGCGGCTGGCAGCAGGTGCTCTTCACGACGCCGGTACCGATCACGGCCGGCACCGTCTACGTCGCCTCGTACCTCGCGCGCCGCGGGCGTTACGCGCACGACGAGGGGTATTTCGACGCGGCGTACGACAATGCGCCCCTGCACGCCCTGCCCAACGCCTCCGGCGGCAACGGCGTCTACCACTACGGGACGACGAGCGCTTTCCCCACCGACACCTGGATGGCGACGAACTACTGGGTGGACGTGGTGTTCGACACGCATCCGTAACTTGAGGCCGCGGACGGACCGCGGGCTACTTCACGACGCGGGCGGACGGGCGCATGAAGGTGAATGCGCGGACGCGCGTGGGGCTGATCGCGGCGCGGGTCAGGGAATGGAAGTCGCTCGCGAAGGTCTGACTCGAGCTCACTTCTTGAGACCGGCGGGCCCGAACACCAGCAGTGCGAACCCCATGCCGATGGCGCATCCGGCTCCGGACAACCCGACAACGGCAACGCCCCTCACATCGTGAGAGAAGCGCGACAGGGCCGCCGCTCCAACGGTGAAGAGCAGTACGGCCACGGGCAAGAGGCGTCTACGTTCCATGAGTGCTCCGTGCGTTATCAGGCCGGCGGCAATCATAGCGAGGGTCCCCTCCACACGCCATCCCGATTGACGTTCCGCCCCCGAAGGGACTAGCGTATCGGCACTTCAGCCACCGATCACAAAGGGGAGCGACCATGCAGATCGTGAGCCGGGCGAAGGAATACGACGTCTGTATCGTGGGCTCCGGCGCCGGCGGCGGCATGGCGGCCAAGGTCCTCGCCGAGGGCGGCGCCGACGTCGTCCTCCTCGAGGCCGGGCAGTGGTGGGACGCGGCCAAGGACGGGGCCATGATGGCCTGGGCCTACGATTCGCCGCGGCGCGGCGCGGGCTCGCGACGCAAGCCCTTCGGCGAGTTCGACGGCTGCATCGGCGGGTGGGATCTCGAGGGCGAGCCGTACACGACCGCGGACGGCAACAAGTTCCTCTGGTGGCGCGCGCGCATGCTCGGCGGGCGCACCAACCACTGGGGCCGCATCTCCCTGCGCTTCGGGCCGCACGACTTCAAGGGCCGCAGCCGCGACGGCCTCGGCGACGACTGGCCGATCGGCTACGACGACATGAAGCCGTACTACGACAAGCTCGACGAGCTGGTCGGACTCTTCGGGACCAACGAAGGCCTGGAGAACGAGCCGGACGGCATCTTCCTCCCGCCTCCGGCGCCGCGCGCGTACGAGCGGCTGGTCAAGAAGGCCAGCGACAAGCTCAACATCACCTGCATCCCGTCAAGACTCTCGATCCTGACCAAGGCCCACAACGGAAGACCGGCCTGCCACTACTGCGGCCAGTGCGGGCGCGGATGCAAGACGCGCTCGAACTTCTCGAGCCCGTCCGTCCTGCTGCCGCCCGCCCTGGCCACGGGCAAGCTCAAGATCGTCACCGGCGCCATGGCGCGCGAGGTGCTCACGAACGACGAGGGCCGCGCCACCGCCGTCTCCTACGTGGACACGGCGACGGGCAAGACCGAGGAGGTCCGGGCCAAGATCATCGTCCTCGCCGCCAGCGCGTGCGAGACGGCGCGCCTGCTCCTGAACTCGAAGTCGACGAGGCACCCCGACGGCCTCGCCAACTCCAGCGGGAACGTCGGCCGCTACCTCACCGACACCACGGGCACCAGCGTGCAGGGACACATCCCCATCCTCGAAGGCCTGCCCTCGTACAACGACGACGGCGCCGGCGGCATGCACGTCTACATGCCGTGGTGGCTCGACAACCGCAAGCTCGACTTCCCGCGCGGGTACCACATCGAGCCCTGGGGCGGCCGCGACATGCCGGGCTACGGGTTCATGAGCGGCATCCACAAGCTCACCGGCGGCGGGTACGGCAAGAAGCTCAAGGACGACTACCGCCGGCTGTACGGCTCCATCGTCGGCTTCTCCGGCCGCGGCGAGATGCTCCCCAACAAGGACTGCTACTGCGAGATCGACCCCAACGTGGTCGACAAATACGGCATCCCCGTCCTGCGCTTCCACTGGAAGTGGTCGGACGGCGAGCTGAACCAGGCGCGCCACATGAACGAGACGTTCGCGCGCGTCATCGAGGCCATGGGCGGCAAGGTGGTGGGGAAGCTGCCCGGCAAGGACAAGGACTACGGCCTCAAGCTCGGGGGCGAGATCATCCACGAGGCCGGCACCACGCGCATGGGCACCAGCCCCCGCACGTCCGTCCTCAACGAGTGGTGCCAGGCCCACGACTGCAAGAACCTCTTCGTCGCGGACAGCGGGCCGTTCGTCAGCAACGCGCACAAGAACATGACCTGGACGATCCTCGCCCTCTCCATGCGGACGAGCGAGCACATCGTCGAGGAGCGCAGGAAGGGGAATCTATGAGCGCGGCGCGTTGCGTGGAACAGCACTTCCCCTCCCCCCTACGTGGGGGAGGGACAGGGAGGGGGGGTCGATGACTGATCGCGAAATCGGACGGCGCTCCGCGCTCCGGCTCATCGGCACCGCGCCCATCGCGGTCGCATTCACGCTGGGCGCGAACGAAGCGGCCGAAGCCGCGGAGAAGGCGGCCACCGCGGTCAAGGCCGCGGCCGCGGGCAAGGCGTACGTGCCGAAGTTCTTCAACCCCCAGGAATGGAAGACGGTGCGCATCCTGGTGGACATGATCATCCCCAAGGACGAGCGCTCGGGCAGCGCCACCGACGCCGGGGTGCCGGAGTTCATGGATTACCTCATGAACGATCCCACCGACACCGACCTTCAGCGCGAGCGGCGCCAGACGGCGATGCGCGGCGGCCTGGCCTGGATCAACTCCGTCTCCGAGCGCCGGTTCGGGCACGGCTTCGCGGAGGCGACGGAAGCCGAGCGCACCGCGATCCTGGACGAGATCGCGTACAGCAAGGACGAGCAGGAGGACGAAGCGGAGATGCGCGAGCCGCGTGACCTGCGCGTGATGGTCAAGCACGGGCCGTCGTTCTTCAACTCCTTCCGCGACCTCACGGCGTCCGGTTTCTGGTCGAGCAAGATCGGCGTGGACGACCTCGGGTACGTCGGCAATCGTTTCGTCGCGGAGTGGAAGGGCGCCCCGCCGGAAGTGCTGGCGAAGCTCGGCCTCTCGGACAGCTAGGCGCGGGCCGGCCCGCCGGTGGTCGAGATCCGGACGGACGTGCCCGAGGCGCAAGCCGCCCTCTTGCGCCGGGTGGTGGAGCGCTTGAGCGCCGATCCGCGGCTGGTCGGCGTGGCCGCGGGCGGCTCCTACCTGACGGGCACGATGGACCAGTTCAGCGACCTCGACCTCGTCGTCGCGGTGGAGCCGGCGGCATTCCTCGAGGTCCTGGCGGATCGGCCGCGCATCGCGGCCTCTCTCGGTCCTCTCCTTTCCGCGTTCACGGGCGAACACGTGGGAGAGCCGCGCGTCTTCATCTGCCTGTACGGTCCGCCCCTGCTGCACGTGGACCTCAAGTTCGTCGCCCTCGCGGATGCGGCCCAGCGCGTGGAGGACCCGGCCGTGCTCTGGGAGCGCGACGGGCGCCTGTCCGCCGCCCTGCGCGAGGGGACGGCGCGATACCCGGCGCCCGACTTGCAGTGGCTCGAGGATCGCTTCTGGGTCTGGGTCCACTACGGCGCGGGCAAGATCGGGCGCGGCGAGCTGTTCGAGGCGCACGACATGCTGGCGTTCCTGCGCGCGCGGGCTCTGGGCCCGCTCATGCTGCAGACCGTGGGCGCGCGCCCGAACGGCGTGCGGCGGCTCGAGCAGGCGGCGCCGGGGTGGGCGCGCGAGATGCAGGCGACGGTCGCGAAGTACGAGCCGCGCTCGACCGCGCTGGCATTACGGGAGGCCGCCCAGATCTATCGGGCCCTGCGCGGCGCGGCCGCCGTGCCGGACCTGGTCGTGCGGCGAGAGGCGGAGGCGGCGGCCATGGCTTATCTCGATGGCATTCTCGCGCGGAGGGATTCCCCTTGACGCCTTCGACCCTGCGGGCGTAGCGTCCCGTCTCCGGTCGAAAGGAGAAGCCATGAGGCCTCGAACGATGATGACGGCGGCCCTGATCGCGATGCTGGCCGCCCCCGTTGCCGCACGGGCGAAGGACTGCAAGCGGGTCAGTGGACCCTTCTCCGCGGTTCCGCCCGCGTCCTGCGCGTCCCCGGTCGGCATCTGCACGCACGGCCGGCTCACGGGCGGCCTCGACGCGACCTACGACTTCGTGGCGGACACCCAGACGGTAGTGTTCCCGACCGCCGAACTGACCGGACACAGCACGATCACCATCGACAAGGGGGGCGCGGTCCTGCTCGGCGAGGATACGAGCTCGCTCTCGCTGCTGACCGGCGACTTCACGACCACCGTCCACATCGTCGGCGGCACGCACCAGTACAAGCGGGGGAGCGGCACCATCGTGGCCGTGGGCGTTTTCGACTTCGCGACGGGCGCGACCTCCGGCATCTACACGGGGACGATCTGCAAGAAGGGCGACGACGAAGCGGACGCGGTGGATTGAGCCGCCGTTGAGAGGCTCGCTCCCGTCGGTGGCCGCGCTGCTGGCCGCGGCCACGGCGATCGCCGCCGCTCCGCGGCCGTACCAGCCGCCGTTCGGTGCCTGGTCGCGCGCGAACGGCGGCAATCCGATCCTGGAGCCGCAGCGCTCCGGCCTCGAGGTCTCCGGCGTGTTCAACCCCGCGGTCGTCAAGGACGGCAGCCGTTACGTCATGCTCTATCGCGCCCAGGACGCGCAGAAGACTTCGCGCCTGCTGCGCGCGGCCAGCGACGACGGGGTCCATTTCGTCCGCGAGGCCGAGCCTGCTCTCGTCCCCGAGGCCGACTACGAGCGGCGGGGCGGGGTCGAGGACCCGCGGCTCGTGAAGATCGGGGCGACCTGGTACCTCACCTACACCGCGTACGACGGCAAGGACGCGCAGCTCGCGCTGGCCACGTCGCCGGACCTCCGCCATTGGGAGCGCCGCGGCGTCATCATGCCCGCGAACAAGGGACGCTGGAACGTGCACTGGACCAAGTCGGGCGCGATCCTCGACGAGCGCGTCGGCGGGAAGTACTGGATGTACTACATGGCGGACGCGGCGGGCGCGTATGACCAGACGGGCGTCGCCTGGTCCGAGGACCTCCTGCACTGGACGGAAGCCCTGGACGCGCCGATCCTCGCGCGGCGGCCGGGCCGCTTCGACTCGCGCGTGGTCGAGCCGGGGCCGCCCCCGGTGCTGACCAAGGAAGGGATCCTCCTCGTGTACAACGGGGCGGACGATCGCCTCGCCTACCGCACGGGCTGGGCGCTCTTCGACGGCAACGATCCGACGCGCCTGCGCGCGCGGTCCGACACGCCGATCTTCGTCCCCGAGCGTCCCTGGGAGCTCGTCGGGCAGGTGCCGAACGTCGTGTTCGTCGAAGGGCTGGTGCGCGAAGGCCCGCGCTGGCTCTTCTACTACGGCGCGGCCGACACCCGCGTCGGGTTGGCCGAGGCCTTCACACGGGAGGAGCCCCGATGAGCAACCGCTGGCCCGCGGAGAGCGCGCAGGTCTGCGACGGGCAACCCTCCGCGGCGGCGGTCGAGGAGGTCGCGCCCATCCTGGCCGACCTCGGTGCCATCACGGTGCGCCGGTTGCTGCCGCGCCGGGTGCGCCGTCTCGTCGGCCCCTGGTGCTTCCTCGACGTGTTCGGGCCCGTCAAGCAGGCGGGGCTCAAGCCCATGGACGTCCCCCCGCATCCGCACATCGGGCTGCAGACGGTCACGTGGCTCTTCGCGGGCGACGCGCTCCATCGCGACAGTCTCGGCTCGGAGGCGCGCGCCGTTCCCGGGTCGCTGAACCTGATGACGGCCGGCCGTGGCATCGCGCACTCCGAGGAGACGCCCTCGGACGCCGCCGGGGCCGTGCACGGCGTGCAGCTCTGGATCGCGCTGCCCGACGCGCACCGCGACACCGCGCCCGCCTTCCACCACTACGCCGACCGGCCGCACGTGGACGTGCCCGGAGGACGCGTGACGGTGATCCTGGGCCGGATGTGGGAGGTGTCCCCGCCCGGCCGGACCTTCTCGCCGCTGATCGGGGCCGAGATCGCCGCCGACCGCGCCCCGCGCGTCGTGTTGCCCCTCGACCCGTCGTTCGAGCACGCGGTGGTTCCCATCGATTCCGGCCTGGCCCTCGATGGGCGGGCCCTGGCCGCGGACACGCTGTACTACCTCGGCACCGGACGCGACGAGATCTGCCTGGCCGTCGAGCCGGGCCGGCGGCCGCGGGCGCTGCTCCTGGGCGGAGCGCCCCTGGGAGAGTCGGTCCTGATGTGGTGGAACTTCGTGGCCCGCACCGCGGAAGAGATCGTGTCCGCGCGCGAGGATTGGCAGGACGGACGGCGCTTCGGCGAAGTGCGGGGGTATCCCGGCGCGCGCCTCGACGCCCCCGCCTACGTCGCGCGTCCCGTCCCCGCCAACCCGATGAGCTGACGGGCGGCGCCGCCGCGCTACGGGATGAGGAGCAGCTTGCCCGCCGTCTGGCGCGCCTCCAGCCGGCGATGCGCTTCCGCGGCCTCGCGCAGCGGCAGCTCGCGGTCGATACGGACGCGCAGCCGGCCCTGCTCGACGGCGGCGAACATCTCTCGCGCGCGCCAGAGCAGCTCGTCGCGCGTCTGCGTGTAATGCAAGAGGGTGGGGCGGGTGAGGAAATTGCCCTTCTTGGCCAGGCGCGCCGGATCGACCGGCGGCACCGTCCCGCTCGACTGGCCGTAGAGGGCGAGATACCCACGGACGGCCAGCGAGTCCAGGCTCTTGTCGAAGGTGGTGCGGCCGACGGCGTCGTAGACGACGTTCACACCCTTGCCGTCGGTGAGGCGCATGGTCTCCGCCTCGAAATCCTCCGTGGTGTAGTCGATGGCCGCATCCGCGCCCAGCTCGAGCACCCGCGGCAGCTTGGAGGTGGAGGCCGTCCCGAAGACGCGCGCGCCCATGCCCTTGCCCATCTGCACGAGGAGCCCGCCCACTCCTCCGGCGGCGGCGTGGACGAGCATGGAATCGCCCGCCTTCACCGCGTAGACGCTGTGGACCAGGTAGTGCGCGGTCATGCCCTGCAGCATGAGGGCGGCCGCCGTGCGCGACTCGATCGCGCGCGGCACGGGCACGAGCTTCCAGGCCGGCACCACCGCGTGTTCGGCGTAGGCGCCGATCTGCATGGCGTAGGCGACGCGGTCTCCGCCCTTGAGACCCTCGACCTCGGGGCCCACCGCCTCGACCACCCCCGCCCCTTCGGAGCCGGGCGTCAAGGGAAGGGGCAGCTTGTAGAGCCCGGTGCGATGGTAGACGTCGATGTAGTTGACGCCGGCGGCCTCGATGCGCACGAGGGCTTCGCCCTTGCCCGGGACGGGCTTCTCCACCGAGACGTATTCGAGCACGCTCGGATCGCCGGTGCGGGACACGCGGATGGCGTGCATGGCGCCTCCTCCTCCTCGGGATGCCTCGGCCCCTTCTACCACGCCGAGCGCAACGCGCGCTTCACGGCCGCGATCCGCTTCTCGTCGCGCCGGTAGAACGTCCACTGCTTGATCCGCTTGCCGCGCACCAGCCCGGCCTGGCTCAACACGCGCAGGTGCTCGCTGGCGGTGGGAGCGCTCACCCCCAGCTTGCGCGCGATGAACACGCTGCAGACCCCGTCCCGCACGAGGTCCCCGTCCACCTGGGGCGGGAAGTGCGTGCGCGGGGCCTTCAGCCAGCCCAGGATCTGCAGGCGGCGCGCGTTGGCCAGGGCCTTGACCACGGACACGGGAAGCATATAAGGTAATTTGCCAAGTGACGAACCCGTTGTCAAACCTGGGACGGGACGAGGTCGCGGCCACGGCCGAGGCCGTGCGGCCCCACGTGCGCGTGACGCCGGTCGTGGAAGTGGAGGGGGCGGACCTGGGACGGCCCGGGATCTCGCTGTTCCTGAAGCTCGAGCTCCTGCAGCACGCGGGATCCTTCAAGGTCCGCGGCGCCTTCGCGAACCTGCTTCGGCGCGCGGTGCCGGCGGCGGGCGTGGTGGCGGCCTCCGGCGGCAACCACGGCGTGGCCGTGGCCCACGCCGCCCGCCGCCTGGGCGTGCGGGCCCGCATCTTCGTGCCCACCATCGCCTCCCCGTCCAAGATCGCGCGCATCCGCGCCGACGGAGCGGACCTCGTGATCGCCGGAGACCGTTACGCGGACGCGCTCGCGGCCAGCGAGGAGTGGAGGGAGCGCTCGGGCGCGATGGCCATCCACGCCTTCGACCAGGTGGAGACGCTGCTCGGCCAGGCCACCCTCGGCCGTGAGCTGGAAGCGCAGGTGCCCGCGCTCGACGCCGTGGTGGTGGCGGTGGGCGGCGGCGGCCTCATCGGCGGCGTCGCCGCCTGGTACGCGGGACGGACGCGCGTCGTCGGCGTCGAGCCCGAGAAAGCGCCGACCCTCACCGCCGCCCTGGCCGCGGGCGCGCCCGTGGATGCGGAGGCGGGCGGCATCGCCGCCGACTCCCTGGCCCCGCGCCGCGTGGGCACGCTCACGTTCCCGATCGCCCGGGACCACGTGCAACGTGTCCTCCTCGTGGGCGAGGACGAGATCCGGGCCGCCCAGCGCCTGCTCTGGGACCGCCTGCGCATCGTGGCCGAGCCGGGCGGGGCCGCCGCCCTGGCCGGAGTCCTCTCCGCCGGATACGATTCACGGCCGGGAGAACGAATCGCCGTCGTCATCTGCGGCGGCAACACGGAGGCGGTCGATTTCGATCGGCCTGCCCGCATCGCCTGAGGAGGTGGCCATGTCCGTGTCGGAGAGACTGCGCGCCGCCGGGATCACCCTGCCCGCGCCCACGGCGCCGGGAGCGGTCTACGTCCCCACCGTCCAGACCGGGAACCTCGTCTTCGTGGCCGGCCACATCGCGCGGCGCGAGGGCAAGCCCGTGGTCGGGCGGCTCGGGGCGGGCATGGCCACCGCGGAGGGACGCGAGGCGGCGCGGGCCATCGCCATCGACCTCATGGGCACGCTGCAGGCCGCGCTGGGCGACCTCGAGCGCGTGCGGCGCATCGTCAAGCTCCTCGTGCTCGTGAACAGCGCGCCGACCTTCACCGAGCAGCACCTCGTGGCCAACGGGGCCTCGGAGCTGCTGGTGGAGATCTTCGGCGAGCGGGGCCCGCACGCGCGCAGCGCGTTCGGGGTGGCCCAGATCCCGCACGGGGCCTGCGTCGAGATCGAGATGATCGTCGAGGTGGAGGGAGCCTAGGCTTCGACCGGCTTCGCCGGCGGATGGAAGAGGAAGGCGAGCGCGAGCGCGGCCGCCGAGCCCGCGGCCAGCGGCACCAGGAACAGCCCGTGGAAGTCCGTCACGCCGTTCTTCGTGAAGACCTCCTGGATCAGCATCGGGCAGATCGAGTTCGCGACCAGGGCGCCGATGCCGAGGATCATCACGTTGAAGAGGCCCTGGGCGCTGGCGCGCACGTCCTTCGGGAAATAGGCGTCCACGAAGATGTAGACGGTCGCGAAGAAGAAGGCGTAGCAGATGCCGTGGAGGATCTGCACGAGGATGATGAGCCCCGTGTGCTGGGGCAGGAAGGCCCACACCGCGAAGCGCACGGGGTAGCCGAGGATGCCCACGATCATGGTGGCGCGCCAGCCCAGGCGCTTGAGCGTGCCCCCGAGGATGAACATCGTGAGGATCTCCGCGATCTGGCCGATGCTCATGACGGGCATGATCCAGTTGCCGGGGATGCCCACTCCGCCCGCGCCGCGCGGCGTGCCCAGGAACACGCCCGCCCAGTTGAAGTAGCAGTTGTGGACGAAGGAGTCCACGAAGGTGACGACCCACAACACCAGGATGAAGGGATGCTTCAGCAGCTTCAGCGCCTCCAGCCAGGCCAGCTTCTCCACCGCGCCGCCTTCGGCCTTCTTCGGGGGCGTGTGGGGCAGGGTCAAGCTGAACGCGGCCAGGAGGAGGGACGCGATGCCGGCCACCCCGAATGTCCAGCGCGCGCCCGCCTGCAGCGCGGGCCCGGTGAGCCCGGAGTTGAGGACCGTGCCCAGCCATTCGACGAACCCCTGCGGGTTGGCCGCGCTCACCTTGTCCCAGTCCACGAGGATGAACGTGAACGGCCAGGCGGCGAGGATCCAGCCGATGGTGCCTCCCATGCGGACGATGCCGAACTCGCTCTGGGCGTCCTTCATGTTGGCGAACGAGATCGAGTTCGCGATCGAGATCGTGGGCACGTAGAGGAGGCAATGGACGAGCATCAAGAGGAAGAACGGCCAGAACGACCTCGTGAAGGCGCAGCTGAGGATGGCCAGGCCGCCCACGAAGTGGCTGAAGGCGAGGAACTTCTCCGAGGCGAAATTCCGGTCCGCGAACTGGTTGCTGAAGAACATCCCGACGATGGCCGCGATGGGAAACGCGTTCAGGATCCAGGACTGCTCGGCCGGGGAGAACCCCAGGCTGGGCAGGTAGCCGAAGATCAGGGGGAGCCACGCCCCCCAGATGAAGAATTCCAGGACCATCATCACGAACAGCTTGAAGCGGATTGGATTTCTCATAGGCCTCGTGGGTGAAGTGCCTCGGTGCGCCGAGCTTAGAGGAGGCCCGGCGCCGTGGCAAGGCGCCGAGCGGCACAGGCGGCCACCACCGCGTCGGTGGCTGCGGGCGGCAAGAATTCGATAGCGGGGCCCGGAGACGCCGGCCTAGAGTTCCGGCCGGAGGTGTCGATGCATCGTGCCGCGGGACGTGTGGCCGTCTTCGCCGTGGTCGTCGTGGTGGGTTCCGGTGCCGCGAAGGCGCAGGCCCCGTCTCCCTCTCCGTTCGTTTCGCCCTGCCTGGCCCCCGAGTACCGGCAGTTCGACTTCTGGGTGGGGGACTGGGACGTCCTCGACCCCGCGGGGAACGTGGTCGGCACGAACAAGGTCACGCGCGAATACGACGGCTGCGTCGTGCAGGAGCACTGGGAAGCGCGCGGGCCGCAGAAGCAGATCGGGTCGAGCTTCAACACCTACAACCCGGGGACGCGACAGTGGCATCAGACCTGGGTGGACAGCACGGGCGGGTTCCTCCTGCTCGACGGCGCCTTCGCGGACGGACGGATGGTCCTCTCCGCCGACATGACCAACAAGCGTGGCCGCCTGAAGCACCGAATCGCGTGGACTCCGCAGCCCGACGGCCGCGTGCGGCAGTTCTGGGAGACTTCTTCCGACGACGGCCAGACCTGGAAGCCCTCTTTCGACGGGATGTACGTGCGCGCGAAGCGCTGACGCGGCTTCAACACCCGCCGCTGACGCGGAGGCGCGCCACCGTATCCGTCCGCGCCCGCCGCCGCAGCTCGGAGGGCGTGATCCCGAACGTCCGGCGGAAGGCGGCCGTGAAGTGGCTGTGGCTCGCGAAGCCGAGGTCGAGGGCGACGGCGGTGAGATCGCTGCCCGGCTCCGCCACCCGCTCCAGCGAGGCCTGGAGGCGCAACCGCAGCAGCCAGCGATGCACGGGTCCGCCCGTCGCCTGGCGGAAGGCCCGGCAGAGCTGGAAGGGCGAGCACTCCGCGCGGCGGGCCAGATCGTTCAGGGTGAGGCGCTGATCGAGGTGCAGGAGTGCGTGCGTGCGCACGCGCTGCACGACGTCCGGCGCCGTCGAGCGCTTCGACGGAACCACGCGGAGGCGTGGGGAGAGGCTGCGCGACTCGTACGACCGGCGCAGGACGCGCGCGAGCACGTCCAGCATCACCTCCTCCACCCGCACGCAGTCGGGGGCGGCCGGACCGTCGAGGTGATGCGCCACCAGGCGCTGCTGCGCGTAGGCCACGGGATCGGTGGGTCCGTGGCGGAAGCGGAACGCACGCTGCGGCCGGTCTTCCACCGCGGGATCGAGGCGGCCGACCAGGTCCATCACCACCGCGGCGTCGAAGGAATACCAGTCGCAGCGGTCCCCTTCCGGGCTCAGGAGCCGCCGCCGATAGGGCTCGTGAGGGTTGTAGTAGGTCACCACCGTGGGGTCGGCGATGAACGGCCGCTCGCCTTCGTGTTCGATCCAGACGCTGGTGCGCGGGAACACGAACTCGTGCCGCCGCATCTGGCCCGCCTCCGCGAAGTCCGGGTGATCGCGCCCGATCGCGAAGCTTCCGGCGCGCAGCGCGCCCGTGTCGACGCGGAGGCGCGAGGGAGGGGCGGCCGTGGTCACGCGCCGGGCTAGTCCTGGGGCGGACGGACGGGCGGCAAGGTGGCGACGTCGGTCCCGCTGAACTCGAGGATCGCGCGGTTGCCCTTGTACTCCATCTCGTCGTGGATGCCGACCTTCGACGTGTAGTACCCGCGGGCCGTCCACGACTTCAGCTCCACGAAGAAGCGCTGGCCCACCGTCTCCGGCTTCTCCGCCGCGGGCTGGCGCCGCTCTTCCGGCTCTTCGGTCGGGATCTCCGCTTCCGTGAGCGGCTTCGCGATGCGCTCGAGCAAGGCGGTCTGCTCCGCGGGCGAGCTCTCCAGGAACGTCTTGCCCGAGGTCTCGCGGGCCAACGCATCGACGGTGGCGAGCCCGCCCTTCCAGCGCTCGCGATCCGCCTTCAGGATCGGGATGGCGGGGTCGTACTGAGCGAGGCGGCCGTCGATGTAGCCGGCGACGCCGGCCGCGCGCGCCCCGCCGGAGTGGGCGTCGGCCGGGATGATGATCTCCACCAGCTCGTCGAGCAGCGCCATCTCCGGCGCGCTGAAGAAACGGCCCGCGGCCGCCGCCGCCGTCTTGCCGGCCGCGCTCGCCGCCGTGGCCTCCGCGGCTTCGGCCATTCCACGCGGAAGCAGCGGCGTCGCCGCCGCCACCGCGGCCAGCTTGAGGGCGTCGCGCCGCGTGACCGTCACAGGTTTCCCTTCCGCAGCTCGTCGGCCAGGTAATCACAAGACCGCCAGGCCAGGGCCATGATGGTCCAGGTCGGGTTCTGGCAGGACGCGCTCACGTGGCTGCTGCCGTCCACCACGAACAGGTTCTTCACGTCGTGCGATTGCTGGTGCTGGGTCAGCACGGACGTCTTGGGGTCGTTGCCCATGCGCGCGGTGCCCAGCTCGTGGATGGACCAGCCCTCGGTCAGGATCTTGCGGTCGTGGTCCACGACCTCGATGCCCGCCTCGTCGAAGATCTCCTTCGCGGTGTTGGCCATGTCCGCCGCCATCTTCTTCTCGTTCTCGCCGAACTTGAAGTCGAAGCGCAGGACGGGGATGCCCCACTTGTCCTTCACCTCGGGGTCGAGGCCCACCGCGTTCTCGTAGCGCGCGAGGACCTCGCCGAAGCCGCCCATGTGGACGGCGGCGCTGGACATCTCGCGCACCGCCTTCTTGTAGGAGGCGCCGAAGCCGGGGAGACGAGCGGTGCTGGGGAACATCTCGGTCCCGCTGCTGCCCTCGAACCCGTAGCCGCGGATGAACGAAGGATGGCGCTCGCGCAGGTTGCGGTACCGCGCGACGTAGAAGCCGCCGGGACGGCCGTCGTCGATGGTGCGCGGCTTACCCGCCAGGTCCTTGTAGAACCCGTACACGCTCGGGCCCATCAAGTGCTCGCAGAAGTTGTGGCCGACGTGGCCGCTCGAGTTGCCGATGCCGTTCGGATGG
>Ga0207648_10003050_pt1 | contig 17707 bp, 17 predicted proteins | sample KBSMisM32_FD_184310 | JGI IMG/M metagenome (GOLD analysis project Ga0207648, IMG submission 184310) | Miscanthus rhizosphere microbial communities from Kellogg Biological Station, Michigan, USA - KBS Miscanthus M3-2 (SPAdes) (version 2) | ecosystem: Host-associated > Plants > Roots >...
GCCGGGCGTGACGACGGAGCGCTCCATCCGCTTCATTCTCTGGAACAACGAGGAGACCGGCTTGCACGGCTCGACGGCCTATGTGGAGCAGCGCAAGGAGCTGCAGGGCATCGAGTCGCCCAAGGGCTCGGGGAGATACCCGGAACCGAAGTGGCTGGGCATGATCCAGCACGACATGATGCTGTTCGACCACGGCATGCCCGTGCCCAAGCTGGACGCATCGGGCAGGCGCGTGCTCGATGCCAAGGGCCAGCCGGTCTACACGGCGCCCACGGAGCAGCGCGCCGAGGCCGACGTGAACATCGAGTTCCAGATTGGCTCCAAGCACGCCGAAGCCGCGTCCAAGTTGGCTTGGCACTTCCGAGCTGCCAACGAGAAGTACGCAACCGACTACCCGGCGGCGGTCGGCTCGTACATGACCAACACCGACTCCACGCCTTTCATGGAACACGTGGCGGCGATCTCGGTGCGCGAGAACGAGCGCGGCACGCAGATCGGCGCGGGCTGGAACCCGCACTGGCATCAGCCGACCGATCTGTACTCCTCCTACTCGGACAAGGATTTCCTGCTCGGCCTGAACGCGGCGCAGACGACGCTGGCGGCGATGGCCCAACTGGCCGGGGCCAAAGTCAGGAACTAGCGCGGGCAGACGGCCGGGCACTCAACGCTTGCCAGCGTGCGCCAGCGCATAGTCCACGAAGGCCTTCAGCTTCGAAGGTTGCTGCCCCCGACTGGGGTAGTACAGGTAGAACCCAGGAAACGTCGGTGAGAAATCGGTCAACGCCAGCATTCGCCAACGCGGTGGCGCGGCTGACCGGCAAGCCGCTACGCCAGTTGCCATTCAACCTGGCTTGACCGGACACGGTGCAAGCGCCGCGCCAGCACGATGGACCCCTCTTCATGTGGGCCGGGCGCGGCGAAGACGTTCAGCGCCGAGCGGTTGAGACCGCTGCTGGCACAAACGGCGCGTGACCAGCGGCATTCCGGCTTATCCAACCCCGTCCGTCAAGGTCTCGATCAAGGTCCGCTCTAGCCAAGCTTGGTACTGATCCGGCGTCCACGCCGACTCGACCACCAGTTTGTGATAGACCTCGCGGCTGGTGTACATCCACATCAGCGTTGCTGCGGCTTCCTTCTTGAGCCCCTTCTTGGATCGACCCGTGGCATACAGGTTGTCGACGCGCTCCTGTTGCATCTGACGCCGCAACACCTCGAAGCTCTGCTGCGTCTTGCGCAGTTCGGGCGAGAACGCAGCCGACTTCAGGAGAAGGCTGAGCTCGGCACTCTCGCCCTCGTAGATCGCGCGCGCCACCTGGGCAGTCATCGCGACCCGCTGCACCGGGTCCAAGACACCGTCCAGCTGCTGGCGGGCCTGCTTGAAGCGCGGGCCGAACATGGCGTCGTGCATCAGCGCGTGCAGCAGCCCGGCCTTGGACTTCATCGTCGCATACACGGTCGGCTCCGAAACACCGGCCCGTTCGGCGATCTGAGCGATCGTCGTCGCGTCGATCCCTTTTCGCGAAAAGAGAAACCGTCCGGCCTCCAGCACCTTCGATCGGGTGCGCTCTGCCGCCTCGACGCGGGCATCGGAGCGGTACGGCCGCTTGCTACGGCTTGCCATATTGACTATAGTTAACAATATCCAATGCAGAGCAGCGGCTGGGCATGACATTCGAAGCCTACATCAACAACATTCGCGCCAAGACGGGCAAGACGCCGAAGGACTTCTGGGACGAGGCTCATCGCAGAGGCATCTTGCGCCCTGACACCAAACCGATGGAGTTCGTTGCCTGGCTGAAAGGCAGCTCCGGACTGGGTCACGGCCATGCGATGGCCGTGTGGGAGGCATTCAAGCGCACTGGATGGATCCCGATCGCTCAGACGACAAGAAAGGTCACCGGCGGAGCAAAGAAATGAACTGGAAGCAACGCATCGGTGCGGGTCTGTCGGTCCTCGCCGCTCTGTTCTTCGTGCTGGACGCGATGGGCAAGCTGTTGATGTTGGAACCTGTCTTGCAGGGAACCCAAGCCCTGGGCTGGCCGCTCAGCGCGGTGGTGCCGTTGGGGATCCTGTTGCTCATCGGGGCGGTCCTTTACGCCGTCCCCAGCACATCGCTGTTGGGCGCGATCTACCTGACCGGCTTTCTGGGCGGCGCCGTGGCAACGCACTACCGGGTGGGATCGCCCCTGGCCACGCATGTGCTGTTCGGTGTCTATGTCGGCGTCGTCATGTGGGCCGGTTTGCTGCTGCGCTACCCGGATCTGCTGAGGGCCGTGTTGCGCCATCGGGGGCGCACTCAACCCCGATGAAATGGGACCGCCAATCGCATGGGTCGGTGACTGCTTCCGACCCAAGGCGGGAGATCGCGCCCCGCGCGCGGCAGCAGGCCGCATTCGTCTGCGGCCTGCTCTGCCGCCGACCTACTGGCCGACGATCGCGTTCTTCATGCCACCCAGCGCGGCCAGGAGTTCGCCCTTTTCCTTGTCCGGCACCTTGAACTTGTCGAGTGACTTGACCAGGTCGCCGACGAGTGCACCGAACTCGGCGTCAGTGATGTTCATGCCCTTGTGTGCCGTGGCCATGTCTTTGCCTGTGTAGGTGCACGGCCCGCCGGATGCGGCGCAGACCTGGTCGACCAGCATCGTCTTGAGGCGCGGGATGTTGGCACCGGCGAAGCGCCGATTGATCGCAGGGTCGGCGGCGACGTTGCCGATGAAGTCGTCGACGACGGCCGTGATCGCCGGTTTGCCGCCGAGGCGATCGTAGAGGCTGGCGGGCTTGGCTGGCGTCATCGGCGTCGACGAGCACGCCGCCAACGCCAGCGACAGCACGATGCCGTACAGCGCGAGGGTCTGTTTCTTCATGAGGTGCTCCTAGGGTGGCGAGCCGCGAATCGCGGCCCAGCAGCCACTACGCGGCGCGCGGTGCACCGGATGCGCAACCTTGCACGCAACCGCTTGCGTGTCCGAAGTCGACAAAACAGCGCGCCGCGCATCCGATGGCGATGGCCCCGCGTAGAACGCCGCGTGGCCAGCACGGCGGAGCCTCACGCTGACGCGGCTTGTACCGAGGAGCACGACATGAAGATCTGGAACGTCGCAGTTTTCACCTTGGTCAGCGCCATGTCGATCGCCGCGCTGATCGCAGCGGGTCTCGCCGGCGCCTAGTTCACCGAGACTCCGCGTCAGCGACGCGCGAGTGCCCGGCGTGTGACGGCGCCGATCGAAAGGCCTTGCACGAAGATCGAAAACACCACGACCCCGTACGTCAACGCGACCACGGTGTCGCGCTCGGGTCCAGCGGGCAGCGACAGCGCCAGCGCCACCGAGATGCCGCCGCGCAACCCGGCCCAAATGAGCACCTTCCACGACCCGCGCGGCAGATTGAAGACGCGCGGCAACGCCGCCGCGGGCAGGCCGACGACCAGTGCGCGCGCGAGCAACGTCACGGCCACCGCCAGCGCCGCGGCCACCAGCTCGTGGACCCCGAACGTGACCCGCAGCACTTCCATGCCCATCAGCACGAAGAGCACCGCGTTCAGGATCTGATCCAGCAGTTCCCAGAACATGTCGAGGTAGCGGCGTGTCGTGTCCGACATCGCCAAGGCGCGGCCCTGGTTGCCGATCATCAGGCCCACCACCACCATCGCCAGGGGTCCGGACACGTGCAGTTTGCTGGCCAGCAGGTAGCCGCCCGTCACGGCCGCCAGCGTCAGCATGACCTCGACTTCGTAGTCGTCCACGCTCTTCAACAAGCGAAACGTCCCATAGCCCAACACCAGGCCGAACAGAATGCCGCCGCCGGCCTCGCGCACCAGCAACAGCAGCGCCTGGTGCACCGTGGGCGCGACGCCGCTGGCCAGCATGCCGAGGAGGAGCGAGAAGATCACCACGCCCACGCCGTCGTTGAACAGCGACTCGCCGGCGATCACCAGTTCCAGCTCCTTCGGCGCGCGGGCCGACTTGAGGATCCCCATCACGGCGATCGGGTCGGTCGGCGAAATCAAGGCACCGAACAGCAGGCAATGGATCAGCGGCAGGCTCAGACCCAACAGGGGCAGGGCGGCCCACAGCCCGAAGCCCACCGCGAGCGTCGACAACGTCGTGGCCAATACGGCGAGCGCTGCCACAGACCAACGATGGACCTTCAATTGCTCGAGGTCGACGTGCAGTGCGCCGGCGAACAGCAGCATCGACAGCATGCCCTGCATCAGGACGCTGGAGAAATCGATGGAGCGCAGCAGGTTTTCCTCGTACTGGCGCACGCTGCGCCCGATGCCGAGAGGGTCCAGCGCGATCAATGCCAAGGAGAGCGCGAGCGCGGCCGCCATCGTCCCGATCGTGGTCGGCAGCCCGATGTACCGCACGTTCAGATAAGCGAGCAGCGCTGTGATGACGAGGCAAACCGCGGCGACTTCGAGCATTTCTTGGGCCTTTGAACGCCTGGGCGAAAGGGCACGGGTCCGCCGACCGTTCGGGGGTTACCCCGCCGCTCGATCGCGCCGAGACGGGCGGCTGGGCCGCTGGACAAGATCTCGATGTTCGCTCAACCAGGCTGCTCTAGAAGCTAACGGCCAGGCCGAGCGACCAGCCGCGGACGTCAGGGCCGAATTTGTAGCGTGCAACCGCGCGCCGGGGCCGGAACAACCGAGATGCGCTGGTTGCCTGAAACCCAGGCCAAGCCCGATGCGCTGTGCATGCCTACGGACCGAGTAGCCCGAAGAGCCTGTGACAACGATTCGCCGGCGCGCCGGCTCAACGATTCAAGCTCGGTGCGATCGTCATGGCGCGGTGCCGTCGGCGCCATCTTGCGCGTGTGCCGAACCCTGCGCATCGATGAACCGATGCGCTTCACCGAGCGCATGGACGACCGCGGTATCCGAAGTGGCGAAAGGCAGGTCCGAGAAGTGGCGCCAATGGCTTTGCTGGCCATCCTCAGACGTGACCCTGTAGCCCGCAGTGAACGCGCTGGCTGCCGACCCGGACCGCTTGAGCTTTGCCCAGCGAACGGTCACCTCGGAGCCTCGGTATTGCGAGTGCCGGTCGTGTGGCATCGGGATTCAGATTCGGAGCGTGGGGCACAGCCTACCGTGCGGGCGCGCCCGCTACTGTTCGCTGGCGCACGCAGCGGCCCCCTCAACGCGCGTGCCACCCAGCCAGGCTGTACGCGCTCGCGCTCTTGTGCCGAACCCACGTGGTCGAGCAATCCTTGCAGCGGTAGAGGTCGGCGCCGACCTTGCGCATCGAGCCTGTCCAAAAACGCTCGATCTCGATCCGCCTCAACTCGGCGTGTGGCTCGATGCTGCTCGCCGCGCCCCTCAATCTTCCACATTTCACGCACTGCATTGAGACCGGTCTACGCTTCGCGCGCGACGGCGTCTGTACGGTATCGCACATCGCGCTGGGCCTTCGGCGACGAGGGTGGCCAACTTCGGCGTCCCACTGCGTGAAACGGTGTCAAGGAGAACCCGAGGCGCGCGCACGCCGCGTCATGGAAGTGTCTTCGCGCACGGGCATCTTAGGCACATGACGACCAGTCTGCCGTATCTGCTCTTGGCACTGAGTACGTTGACCAGCGTGTCGATCGCCGGCTGCGGTGGCGCGGAAGCCCCGCCAATGCCGGACAGCCCCGCGCCAACCGTGACAGCGAATGCCTTCATCCTGCCAGGTGCCGTCTCGCATGGCGACTCGGCATTCGGAGACGAGCCGGTCGTCGTCCACAAAGGCGAGCGCCTGCGCTGGGTCAACGCAGACACGCTCGCGCACGTCATCGTCGCCGATTCGCCGGATGCGACCGATTTGCGAAAGACCGAAGAACTGCCGCCCGGCGGCGAACAGTCGTTCATCATGACCAAGTCGGGGACGACGAGAATCCACTGTGAGACTCACCCCAACATGACCGGCACCCTGGTCGTCCGCGAAAACTAGCGACGCACATCCGGAGGCGGCGTCGGCCTCGGCGTGGGTCACGCATCCCGGCGCGCACGCGTTGGCCTCTGGATGCGTTCGCGCGGGTGGGTCGAGTCAGAATAGAGATCTGTGCATCCAGCACGAACAAGTTTCGCGATCGCAAGGCTTTGCCGAGGCTGCGCCCACTGGTGCGCGCCAGTCCGCCTAAATCGCCGAAGCACAAAAGCGGGCGACGCGCAACGGCACCTACCCCTCTGTCCAATCGGACACTGCTACCCCATCGTTCGCTCCAACTTGCATCGATAAAGCAAGAGGGGAGGTCATGCGGAGCATGGCGGCACTTCGCGCCGCCGGGCCGAGCGCAAGGGAAGCAGCAGGCGCAGCCGCACCGACGTGTGGACTCGCCGCACTCTCGAGCCTGTGCTTGGTGGCGCGATTGCATCACGTGTCGGCAGAGCCCGAGGCGCTGCGACACCAACTGGGCCTGGGCTCTTCGGATTCGCTGACTGTTTCTCACCTGCTGTTGGCCGGGCAGCGCATCGGTCTCAAGGTCAAGCACAGCCGATCGACTGCTGAGCGTCTCCCACTGTTGCCGCTGCCCGCCCTGGCCTTGCTGGGCGACGGCAGGGTGGTGGTGTTGGCCCAGTGCGACACGCAACGCGTGCTGATGCTCGACCCAGCGGCTGGTGGCGCGCAGCAAACCCCGCATCCCGTGATCCAGCCGCTGCAGGCCTTCTGCGAAGCGTGGACCGGGGAATTGATCCTCGTCACGAGTCGCGCGAGCCTGGCCGGCGAACTGGCCAGGTTCGACTTCAGCTGGTTCATCCCGAGCCTCGTCAGGCATCGCAAGCTGATCGGCGAGGTGCTGCTGGTCAGCCTGTTCCTGCAGCTCTTCGCGCTGGTCACGCCGCTGTTCTTTCAGGTGGTGATGGACAAGGTGCTCGTGCACCGCGGCGTTGCCACCCTCGACGTGCTGGTGGTCGGGCTGGTGGCCGTGGTGCTGTTCGAGAGCGTTCTCAATGGGCTGCGCAGCTACGACGGCCTCGCCGGCAACGATGCGCTGACCGACAACTCCACCACGTCCAACGACATCTACCGCTGGGGCGTGGGCTACGGCGTTGACACCATCACCGACAGCGGCGGCACCGACCGCGTGGAGTTCGGTGCTGGCATCACCGCGGCGCAGCTGGTGTTGGCGCACGTCGGCAACAACCTGGAGGTAACGATCAGCGGCAACAGCAGTGACAAGCTTGTGGTCAGCAACTACTACGTCGGCACCGCGAACAAGATCGAGGACTTCCGGCTCAGCAATGGCTCGTCCGTACCGGGCGGGCAGTTGCCGGCATCGATCGTCTTGCGCGAGACCTTTGCTGCGGGTGACGACCCCGAACTCGGGCCCTCGCGCGAGACGATCGGGCCAGCGGCTGGCCGCTCGTCTCAGTTGCCGGCAGTGGGCTTGGCTTCACGCTGGCCGTACCTGGGCAAGCAGTCGCTCTCGCCGACGATGCGAGACTCGGTCGAGGAAATCGAGCCTGGGGCAGGGCGATGGATGAGTTTCACCGCGCCCGGCACGCTGCTGCAGCAGGTCAACGTGCTGCTGTCGGCCATGGCCGCGTTCGACGTCGACAGCGATGCTGCGATGGACACCGAACGCCAGACTGTCCAACCCGTGCACGGGCGAGATGTGATGTGGGTATCGCCAGCTATCAGCTAGCGTTAGTCGCCAGCGTACGCAGTCAGCAGGTGGTCTGGGATCTGCTCTCGCGAGGTGCATGGTACGGGAGGTTGATGCCCGGGACGAGTTCGGGCGCCGACTCCTTCTGATACAAGCATGCCAGCGATCCCAGTGCGCCTCAGATCGACAATCCCCTTCGAGTTGCGCGAGGCTGCAGCGACGAGCGGGGGAAATCGCGCACAAGGCCGTTGTTGTCCATGTCGATGAGCTTCTGTCTGCGTTGCTGCGGACCGTGGCGCAGGATCCTGGACCATACAGATAACGATGCAGCGCGTGTTGTCGCCTCGAAGGAGGCCGCCGCCGCTTTTCGGCCAGGAGCAAACCCTCGCCGGACGCATGTGACTCCTTCTCTTCGGCTCAGCCTAGCGTTTGAGCTCACCCGCGTTCTCACGCGATCGAGGGTTTCTCACGAGGGCGAGGATGTGGAGACCGAAACTGCGCAATATCAACACGAGTGGCTTCGAGAAGGGCATGATGGCCGTGCGGGGCATCCGAGACATGGAGCAGTCACCATGACGGGAACGCGACTCACACTGCCTGCACTGGCATTGTTCGCCGCCGCAGCGCTGGCGGCGCCCCCTGGCGGGGGGAACGCCGGCGGAGGTGGCTGGCATGGGGGTGGATGGGGCGGGAATCACCCTGGCGGTGGTCACGGGCACTGGCGCGGATCGGTCGGGATCTATTACGGCCCTTACTGGGGCTGGCCCGGCTATTACGGCTATGGGCCTGGCTACTACGGCTATGGGCCCGGGTATTACGGCTACTACTGGCCCGGCTCCTACTACAACTACGGCTACGCCTACGGTCCTTACGGCTACGTGCCGCCGGGCATCAATGGCGGCGTGACCTATATCGAGCACGAGCCCGAAGCGGTGTCGAACAAGCCAGCCCCCGTGCATGCGCCAGACGGCGCAGCGTCCGCGCCGCCACGCGGCACTCAGTGGTGGTACCTGTGCAACTCGCCACGCGGAGCCTATCCCTATGTGCGCGAATGCCCTGATGGCTGGGAGCGCGTGCCGGCCGTTCCGCCTTCGGGCACGATCAAGTGAGCATTGCCATGACCCGCGTTGCGCGTGTGTTCCGTGGCGTTGGCGGCGCCGCAGTCGCACTGGGACTCACCGCTTGTGCCACCGTGCCTGCCGGGCCGAGTTTGCCGGCCTTGCAGGGCAGCCGGAAGTCGGCTGACCAGTTCGCGGCGGATGACGCCCGGTGCCGCGCCGTGGTCCACGAGCGCTTGGCGGGCGTGACACCGTCGAGCGCGGCCAACCAGACAGTTGGCGGCAGTGCGGTCGCGGGCACCGCGATTGGCGCAGCGACCGGCGCCCTCATAAATGGCAGTTCCGGTGCCGCAGCGGGTGCTGCGGCCGGCCTGCTGTTCGGCACGGTGGCGGGCAGCGCGGCTTCGCAGGGCGCCTGGATCAGCACGCAGCAGCAGTTCGACAGCATCTACCACGCTTGCATGTATGTGTCAGGGCACAAGGTGCCGGTGCCCGCGTACGACGCAGCGCGATATCGCGCCTGGTATGACAGCCTGACGCCGTCGCCATCAGCCGCGGTGCCACCGCCCCCGAACATCGCGCCGACGACGCAGAACTGAAGGTGCACGACCATAGCGCCTGCGATTCGCCTGCGTGGTCAACGGCGTTCTCGTGGCCCGGCACCTTGAGCTTCTGCCGTCGAGGCACTGACACCAATGCTCCTGCCGGTGCCCTTGCGAGAGCCCAGCGGCGGACGGAAACGGGCGCAACCCGCTGAAGGCCGATCCTCGTCATGGATTGCCTTGCGGCCTTGGACGCCTGCCCGGCGAAGTCAAGATCCGCGGCCACGACGTTGGTCTCCCAGCAGGCCGTCGCGGCGCAGCTTCATCCCAATCCGACGGATCTCGGCCTCGCCATCCCGAAGCGCCTCTGCCGTGGTGTGCACGGAATACGGGCCCAGCACGAGGGGATGGGGATGCTTGACCGCCGTTCCGATGACGAACGATGCGTGGCCCACCGCTTGCACCTCGATCGCCTGTTCGGATTCGTCGAATACGGCCAGCTCACCCTGCTCGATCGCCTCCGCCGCGTGCAGGCGACCCTCGTCGACGGCAACCCACGCCACGCTGTGTCCGCTCGGAGGCACATAGCGCCAGCGTTCGTTGTCCCGCAGACGGACGTGAAAATAGTTGATGCCCATCGGAGAGCGAACCGTGCTGCGGGCGTCACCGTAGTGACCCAGCACGACGCGCACCGGGCCGGCTTGCGGTACCTGGTCCGGCTCGATGTACTGGCTTTCGGGCGAAGACGTCTCCAGCGAGACCGGCAATGCGACCCAGAGCTGAAAGAGGCGCAGTGCGTCACCCGGGAGCGGTCCTCCGTCGTGCCACACGCCGGTTCCGGCCTTCATCCACTCAACCCCGCCTGCATGGATCTGCCCTTTCTTTCCAGTGGTGTCCTCGTACCACATCGCGCCGCCGAGCACGACCGTGATGGTCGCGATACCGGAATGCGGGTGGATACCGAACAAGGGCGTGTCGGTGTAAGGCACCTGCGCCCGGTCGAGGAAGACGAAGGGTTTGATCAGCTCGCCGACGTCGGACGGACTGGCAAGCCTGGCGATGGGGCCGTGCTGTCGGCCTTTCGTACGAAGGACGATGGGGCGAGTCGACACGCCAGTCGGACCAGCATTCAAGACTGGGCGCGCGGTAGCTAGGGTGAGACTCATGTTGGGCCCTTCAGGCTGCGAGCTGCGCGATGCTGCTGTTTGCGGCGTCGAGTGCCGTGTCTCGCTTGTCGGGACTGACAGCAAGACCTTCGGCATAGATGAATTCGACATCGTCGATGCCAAGAAACGCGAAGAAGTCGCGCACGTAGCTCGATTGCGAATCCCGCGCGGTGCCGCGATAGAACCCGCCACGGGTCGCCAGCACGTAGCCCTTCTTGCCCGTCAGCAGACCTTGAGGACCTTGGGCGGTGTACCGGAACGTGACCCCAGCGCGCGCAACGTGATCGAAGTACGCCTTGAGGGACGAGGGGACACCGAAGTTGTACATCGGCAGCCCGAGCACGACCACGTCCGCGGCGCGCAGCTCGTCAATCAGTCGATCCGAGTATGCCGCCACCTCGCGTTGCTCCGCCGTGCGTTCGGCCTCCGCTGTCGTGAAGGCACTGAAACGCTGCGCTGTGAGATGGGGCACCGGATCGGCCGCCAGGTCACGCTGAATCAGGCGGTCGTTCGGGCCGAGCAGTTGCTCGACGAGTGAAGCGGCCAGTCGCGACGACTGACCGTGCTCGCCGAACAGGCTGGTGTTGATCTGCAGGACGGTCTTCATGGTCTCTCCGGTGGTGTTTGCCATGCCTGCAGTTAACTATTGATTCCATCGAACGAAAAGCGCATATTTTCGGCCAATCTGATCGACTGGATCGATGAATGGAGTACCCACGGATTTCATTGAGCCAATGGCGCGCGCTGGTCGGCATCGTGGAAGCTGGCGGCTACGCGCAGGCCGCCGCCCGCCTTCACAAAAGCCAATCGACGCTCACCTATGCCATCCAGCAGCTCGAACAGCTGCTGGGCACGAAGGCCTTCGAGGTCCAGGGGCGCAAAGCGGTGCTGACAGCATCCGGTGAGGTGCTGTATCGACGCGGCAAGGCGCTGGTCGACGAAGCGCTGCAACTGGAGCGGTCAGCCAAGCAGCTCGCCGCCGGGTGGGAGGCGGAAATTCGGCTCGCGGTCGAGATCATCTTTCCGACCTGGTTGCTGCTCGAATGTTTTGCGCAGTTCGGCAACGAGCATCCCGACATCCGGCTCGAGCTGTACGAGTCGGTGTTGGGTGGCACCGAAGAAGCATTGCAAGAGGGCCGCGTCGACATCGCGGTCGGCCCGTTCGTGCCAGAAGGGCTCCTGGCCGATCCGTTGATGCGGGTGCGGGTGGTGTGCGCGGCCCATCCCGATCACCCGTTGCACAAGCTGGGCCGTGCCCTCACGCGAGCGGATCTGCGCGCGCACCGGCACCTGGTGGTGCGCGACAGCGGCAGCGACCGCACGCGCAAGACGGCGTGGATCAACGAGCGCCGATGGACGGTCAGCCACAAGGCCACGACGATCCGTGCTGCGGTGATGGGACTGGGCTACGCGTGGTTTGCGGAAGAAACCATCCGCGAGGAGCTGCACGCTGGCCAGCTCAAGCCGCTGCCGCTCGCCGAGGGGCGTGAGCGCACCGGCACGCTGTACTTGATGTACGCGGACCGTGACGCCGCCGGTCCGGGCGTGCGACGCCTCGCCGAGTTGCTGCGTGAGGGCGCCGTTGCGTTGGGCGACTAGCTTCGGCCAGGGACCCCACGGAGACAGGTGTCCCCGCGCGCTGCCAGCCAACCCTCGCCTCCGCGCCGCATCAGCGCACACCGTCATGCCGCTCGGCAAACGCCACGGCTTCATCTTGGAGTTGGCAGGCGATGCCGGGGGCCGCGCTCGAATGGTTGTGGAAGGGCCATGCGATGCCGTAGGCGCTGGCACCGCCCCTCGAACGCCTACGCGCGGGCCAGCGCCAGCCGGCGCACGCTCACCACCCCCAGCGCAAAGACCACGACGCCGATCACGCTCAGCGCAGCCTCGGTGTGCAGCATCGCGGCGGGACCGTGGCGGTCGGCCACCCAGCCGAGCAGCAGGCCGAGCCACCAGATTGGGAAATTGGCCAGCGACGCCATGGTCGAGAACTTGGTGGCGCCGGCGGTATGGCCGATCGCGTCCAGCGTGGTGGCCGAGTACGCCGCGTAGGCCATGCCGACCGCGAAGTTGTAGATCGTCGACGCGACGATGTAGGTCATCACCGTGGCCGGTGCGATGGCCATTGCCGACGCGATGCCTGCCAGCGCGATGCCGATCGCGGCATATGCCGTGCGCGGGTGGACACGCCGGCACAGCGCACCGCCCGCAAAGCAGCCGGCGGCGGTGATCACGCCCGCCAGCGTGCCTTGCAGCAGGCCCACCTCGCGCGCACCGGCGCCCCAGTGCGCCGCCACCTCGGCTTGTGCCAGCACGCCCGAGCCCGCGCCGGTGCCCACAGGCAGCACCAACAGCAGCGCCGCGAGCATGCCGCCGGTGCTGCGCAGCGTCTGAACCAGATCGCGCGCGACGCCGCCCACCGCAGCGACCAAGCCGAGCTCACCCACGCGGTGTGGCGCCGCGGGCTGCTCGCGCACGAACACCAGCGCGCCACAACACACGAGCATCAGCGCGCCCATGGTCGCGCCCGCCATCCACGGCTGCGGCAGCGTTTCGAGCAGCCACAGCCCGAGGCCGCCGCCGAGGCCCGTGCCGCCGAGGTTACCGGCCTGGTACCACGCGCTGACGCGGCCCACCTGATCGGGCGGCGTGTCGGCCGTCAGGCAGGCCTCCACCGCCATCGCGACCACGGTGTTGAGCAGGCTCGTGATCGCGATCAGGGCCAGCAAGGGCGCGAGCGTGCCGGGGCCGAGCGGGATCAGCGACATCGCCAGCGTGCCGGCGGCGGTGAGCGCGGTCGACAGCAGGTGCCAACGCCGCGGCGTGAGCGTGATGTCGACGATCGGCGCCCAGATCCACTTCATCCACTGCGACAGCAGCTGCGCGCCGTTGAGCAGCGCGCCCTCGGTGATGCTCAGCCCGTGGGTCGTGGCCAGAAACGTGAGGCCGACGCCGACGAAGCCGCCCAGCGCGCCGAACGGCAGGATCAGCACGAACCAGACGGCAGGGTGGACGCTGGCGCTGCGCGGTGGCTCGGCGGAATCGGAGGCAGGCATCCGGCGAGGCTAACCCATCGCCTCGCTGCGCTCGCGAGGGCGCACACGCTGTCGTGCGCGATTCGGCTCGCAACCGCCGAACACGCGCAGGCCAGGCACCGTCGCGAAGCGGTGCAGCGCATGCGCGGAGAGCGCGGCCCGTGCGCTGCGACTGGTGGTCCGAACCCGCCCGCGTCGCAGGCGCCGCGCCGCCCTGGGCAACCCTGCATCTGGGCTTATCCATCCGACCTGAAGTCCTGCGCGCATCGCCGCGACGAATGAGTGCAGCACAGGTGGGGGACTAGAGCAATTCGTTCATCAGGTAGAACGCGTTGTCCTTGAGCTTGTGACCCCAGCCCCGGCGCTGCCAGGCCGTCAACTCGATCTCCGTGGCGCGCTGCACATACTTCTCGAAGACACCATCCAGCCGTTTCGCAAGCACCTCGTCGGCGATCGACAGGCTGATCTCGTCGTTGGTCTCGAAGCTGCGGTCGTCGAAGTTGCTCGAGCCGACGGTGCACCACACGCCGTCGACAGTCATGATCTTCTGGTGCAGCAAGGTATGCGGGTACTCGAAGAGCCGCACGCCGCACTTGAGCAGCTTCTCGAAGTTGCGGTGCCCGGCGTGCTGCACCATGGGGTTGTCCGATCCGCTGGTGGCCGGCATCAGCACGCGCACGTCGACGCCGCGCCGCGTCGCCTCGCCGAACGCATCGATGGCGTCGGGCTCCGGGATGAAATAGGGGTTCTGGATCCAGATGCGCTTTCGCGCCACGCAGATGGCCGTGTGATGCAGGATCTTCACCGTCGGCGCGGAGTTCTCGGGTTTGGCGAACACGGCGTGGATGAGCACATCGCCGGCCGCCTCGAGGGGCGGGAACACGTCGTCGCCCATGAACAGCTCGCCGGTCTCGCCCGCCCAGTTTTCGCTGAATGCACCCTGCACGCTGTGAACGATGGGGCCGTGGAGGTGAAGGCTGACGTCGGCGAAGTGCTCGTGATCTTCGGCGTTGCCCAACCAGCTGTCGACGATGCAGTGGCCGCCGACGAAGGCTTCGCGGCCATCGATCACCACGATCTTGCGGTGGTCGCGGTCGTTGAATACGCCGATGTTTCGGAGCGACCGCGTGTGAAAGAAACGCACGTTGCAGCCGGCGTCACGCATCTGCTGCGTGACGTCTTTGCCGACGCCCTTGGACCCCTGGGCATCGAGCAGCACACGCACCTGGACCTTGGCGCGCGCCCGTTCGATCAATGCCTGGGCCAGGCGGCGGCCGAGTTGGCCGTCCTTCCAGAGAAAGGTCTCGAAGTGGACGGACTGGCGAGCCGCGCCGATCCGTGCCAGCAGCACGTCGAAGAAAGCGCCGTTCTCGAGCACATCCACCCGGTTGCCCGCCGCCGCTGTGCCCAGCGTGAGGCCCGACAGGCTGGGCATCAGCTTGTCGATGGATGATTCGCAATCGATGCGCAGGCCCGGGTCGCGGTGACGACGGATGGACCAGATCACCGCGATCTGAACGCAGACAAGCGCCAGCAGCAAGGCGCCCCATACCCAGCTGATCATTCCCCCGACCCTCCGGCCGCCGTGCGGGCCGTCAGTAGTCACGATTGTGCTCAGTCGTGCCTTAAAGCCTCAGCCCGTGCCTGAGCACCGCCCTGATTCCTTCTGTGCATGCGTTCCGCGCGACGTTGGTCTTGCTTGCGGGGTCTTGGGCCTCGGTGACCATCGTGACTCTGTTGCCCTCACCAGTTTCAGACAGACTGAGTCGTCCGAGCCATGCAGTTCCGGCATCTGCCACAACGCAAAGGAATTGGTCCATGCCACCTGCGAATCCCCAGCCTCACGCGTTGCGATCGTTCATCATTCTCTATGTGTTGATGTACGCCGCATTTGGCGTTGCGTCGCCCTTCTGGCCCCGGTTTTTCGAAACGCGAGGGATGTCACCGGAGCAGATTGGGCTCGTGCTGGGGCTGGGCACCATCGTACGTCTGCTCGCCGGACCGGCCGCTGCGCGCGTCGCAGATCGCTTGCAGCAATTGCGCCACGTACTGGCTGCGTCTGCCGCCCTCGCCTCCTGCCTCGCATGCGGCCTTCCTTGGATCGCAGCATTTTGGCTGTTCCTGATCGTCCGCCTCTGCCACGAAGCTGCGCTGACGCCGACCACCTCGCTGGCTGACGCACTGGCGTTGGATGCCTCGAAATCGCGCGGCCCGGCCGCTACGGGTTTCGAGTATGGCTGGGTACGAGGCTCGGCATCGGCGGCCTTCGTATTCGGAACGCTGGTCGCCGGCCAAGTGATCGGCTGGACAGCGCTCTCGTCGATCGCATGGATGCATGGGGCGCTGCTTCTGGGCGCGGCAGCCAGCGCCATGCTGTTGCCGGCACCTGAGAGCAAGACAGGTGTCGCGCCTGAACCATCATCCTTCCGGGCCATCAGCGAGCTCATGGGGATCGTCGTTTTCCGGCGCATGGTGCTGGTTGCGGCTCTGGTTTTCGGCAGCCACGCCATGCATGACGCATTCGCGGTCATCCGATGGAATGCGGCCGGCATCAGCCCGACCATGATTAGCGTCCTGTGGTCAGAGGCGGTCGTGGCCGAGGTCATGGTCTTCATCCTGATCGGACCTCGATTGGTCGACAGATTCGGACCGGGCGGTGCGGCGGCGATTGCGTCGATGGCGGCTGTCTTCCGATGGATCGTGATGGCATCGTCGACCCATCCTGGGGCGCTTGCAATCGTGCAGCCGCTGCATGGAATGACGTTTGCGCTGTTGCATCTCGCGTCCATGCGCCTCATGAGCGCGGCGCTGCCCCAGCATCTTGCCGCCACGGGCCAGGCCATCTATGCACTCGGACCAGGGCTGGTCACAGCGCTGCTGACATTGTCGGCCGGGATGCTCTATGCGCGGCTCGGGGCCAGCGGCTTCCTGTTGATGGCGCTGTTGTCCGCCCTCGCTCTGTGGCTGTGCCCCGGGCTCAAGACCCGAGATCGTCCTCCAGCGGCATCGTAGTCCCGCAAGGCGATGTGCCGCACCGGCAAGCAGCGGTCATCCGTGCAGGCGCGATGCGGTCATGACTGCGGCCGGTGAGTGATTTGAGGCGACGTCGTGCGCCGGGGTAAGTTCGACACAGTGAACAGCTGACATTCGATCGCGCAGTCGCTCAAGAGATTTCGTCGCCGAGCGCCGGCGATCGGCAACGTCAATGTGGCCGAGACCGTGAGCTCCGGTTTGAGGGTCGCAATGCAAACGGCCCCCGACGGGTCGCCGTGCAGCGGCGAACTGATCGGCGGGTCTTGTGTGTCGGCTATGGGCTCGAAATCGCCCTAGTGGGGAACATAGTGGGGAACACCGTGTAGTCGACGTAAGCTCCCTGGCGGATACCGAAACCCAGAGTGACCATCGTCGCCGCAGCGTTTTTGCAGCAAGCGAAGTGGAAACAACGGAACCCGTGACCATAACGCACACGACGCTGAGGTGCGACGCATGCGATCTCGTACAACGAGGACGAGCAACCGGTGGGGCAACGCCCCTTGCTTGCTGATTCTGGCGTTCACCGTGGCAGCGCAATCGCAAAGCCTTGGCATCGCTCATCCCGGCATCCTGCCGAGCTGCTCAGACCCGCCGGAATCTATTGGCGTCGGCCCGTCTGCACGCGCAGTGCAATGCACGCGTGAGGTCTGCACGAGGCCGGAGCACCGGGCGACGATCTTGGCTTACGCGAAGGGACGCCACCTAAGCCGAGCGGAAGAGGATGCGGCGTCGACTTGCATAACCAGAGCTCAGCAGGACAAGGCCAGCGCGGTCGGTAGATAGAACATTCGCAGGCCGGACCGTCCGGGATGTCGCCAGTCAGTGCTGCGGCGCGGCGAACTCGTGGGCAAGGGCAGCAAAGCGAACAACTCGCGGGCCTTGCTTGAGTTCGGTGTCGCCTACTGCCGAGTGACTTTTCGGCACAGCGGCTTTCGTTCTCCAGTGAAGTCCGCACGGTCGATAGGCGGCGCAGGCCATTGGCCGCAATCGGCCCAGAGTGCTGTTCAGTTCGCGCATCCGTGGACCGCTTCAGACTGACGCCAGCACTCGTCCAATCCGCACGATTCGCGGCAGCGTTGGGTATGCTCCTATCGTGCAGCGCGCCGCCGCGATCATCGGTTCCGCAATCTTCCTGGTCATCGCTCCGGGCACGCTCGCCGCGTACGTCCCTTGGTACCTCACGCACTGGCACTTCGCGCCTCCGCTATTCCCGATCGCGCGCGTGCTCGGCGCCGCCCTGATCGTCGCCGGGTTGCCCATCTTGCTCGATTCGTTCGCTCGCTTCGCGT
>Ga0207648_10003051_pt1 | contig 17707 bp, 17 predicted proteins | sample KBSMisM32_FD_184310 | JGI IMG/M metagenome (GOLD analysis project Ga0207648, IMG submission 184310) | Miscanthus rhizosphere microbial communities from Kellogg Biological Station, Michigan, USA - KBS Miscanthus M3-2 (SPAdes) (version 2) | ecosystem: Host-associated > Plants > Roots >...
GCAATGATGGCAACGGTGAGCCCTGTACGCAGTTTATTGCTTCGTACCGTACGATAGGCAAGAGAGAAGACATCGCCGAAATTCATATGCCCCTAAATTAAGGAAAGATGATGGAAGAAAACCAAACTGTTTCTTATCCGTAACTCAGAAATAATACCAGTTCAGGAGAAGGCCCGGGAACACGCCCAATAAAATTACTAAAATAGCAAGAAGTACAAGAATACTTTTAAACGCAGGTGTTATAATTATCGCATCATTTGCCTCGCCGCCATCTTTAAAATACATGGATTGAATAACCCTGAAATAATAATAGACACTTACCGCAGCCATGAGCACCGCGAAGATGACCAGCCACGTATATTGCCCGGTAGCCAACGCCGCCTTCAACATGTAAAATTTGGCAAGAAAGCCGGCCGTTAGTGGTATTCCGGCAAGTGATAACAGGAAAATAGTTGTTGCTGCCGCAACAACGGGCTGTTTTTTGGAAAAGCCGTTGAAGCCTTCAAAGCTGAAGTCCTTCAGTTTTATCAATACTGCAAATACACCAATTGTCGCAAGACTATACGCGGCTGTGTAAAGCAACAACCCTTCCTTTGCATCTATGTTCATGGCATACACAGCAAACATCATAAACCCTGCCTGCGAAATGCTGGAATAAGCCAGCATTCGCTTCACGCTTTGTTGAAATACTGCAGTGATGTTGCCGATAAATAAAGTGGCGGCCGTAATAATTGCAACCAGTAATTGCCATTGCGGTTTCAACGAGCCAAACGAATCACCGAACAGGCGGATAAATCCTATAAAAACAGCCGCCTTTACAATTGTCGCCATGAACGACGTAAATACTGTCGGGGCGCCATCGTATACATCGGGCGTCCAGAAATGGAAAGGCGCAGCCGATACTTTGAATGACATCGAAAACAACAGCAAAATCATTCCGGCAATTGATAATATGGATGTAGTACCTGTCTTTGCTGTTTCTGCAACACTAAGGGCTGGCATCTGCACGGTCATAAACGTTCCTCTCGCGCCATATATCAACGCTATTCCCATCAGCATCAGGCCGGTTGAAAAAGCACCGAGTAAAAAATATTTCAGCGAAGCCTCATTACTTTTCAGGTTTCGTTTATCAGCTCCCGTTAAAATGTATAGCGGAATAGAAATAATTTCAATACCGAGGAACAATATCAACAATGAACGGAAAGAAGAAACCAATGTTATACCGCAAAGAATAAAAAATATCAGGGAAAAATATTCGGCGTAGTTATCACCGGTCTTTTCAATATCCTTTGCAGAAAGAAGAAAATAAATAAGTGTGGAACCGAACGCAATGCTGTTGAAGAGAAGGGCGAAACGATCAAAGTAAATCATGTCTCTTGTATTGACATGAAAAAAGATGACGCCATTCATTTCAAAAATATTGGCAACCAGTACAATGATAAGACCGATAATGGCCAGGTTACGCACAGCAGATTTTTGAGCAATTAAAAAACTGCTGAACATCATAACGACACCCCAGAAAGCAGATATAAACAATGCGTTCATACTTCCAAATCTATTAAGGCCTCTTTAAAGAGGAAAAGATATCCGATTTATTAATGAGTGCATCCACAAAACTATTTGTCAGTTCCAGTACCGGCTTTGGATAAACTCCGATCACAAAAATTGCAGCAACAATTGCAATTAAAATTGCTCGCTCACCAACACTGATATCCATTGCACGTTCTGTCAATGCATTTGTATTACCATAAAATACCTTGCGGATCATATTAAGCGTATACACGGCACCGAGGATAATTCCAAGCCCCGCAAGAATGGTAAAGGCAAGGGTATACTTTGTACCGGTAGTGCTGAATATTCCGTTGAACATTAAAAATTCACCAACAAAACCATTGGTGAGCGGCAAGGCAATATTTGCCATAGCAATAATAACAAACAGCATTGCCATGGCCGGGGCCTTCTGTGCAAGGCCGCCCAGTTCCGATATCTTCCTCGTTCCGAATTGTCTTTCTATCAATTCAATGATTACCCACAATCCAATTATGTTAATACCGTGATTAAACATTTGTATCATTACACCCTGTGTACCTATCCGCGTTTCCGCAAATACGGCGGCACACATTAAGCCAATGTGTGCGATAGAAGAATAGGCAACGAGGCGCTTGAGATCATCCTGCTGCATGGCCAGCAATGAACCGTATACAATTCCTATAACGGCCATGGACATTACCACATCACCCCAGGAATAAGAAGCAAGCGGTAAAACAGGAAGTAACCAGCGCAACAGACCCAATAACCCCATCTTTACCATTACCCCGCTTAATATCATGGTTACGGCTGTAGGAGCTTGTTCATATGTATCGGGCTGCCAGGTATGAAAAGGAAATACCGGCATCTTGATTGCAAACGCCGTAAAAAATAGCCAGAATATCCAGGTCTGTGTACTGCTATCCAGCTTGAGATCATAAAACGATTGTATACTGAACGAATGATCCGGTGTTTGCTGGAACAAATAAATGATGCCAATCAGCATCAGCAATGAACCAACGAAGGTGTAGATAAAAAACTTAAACGTTACCTGTATGCGTTTTTCACCGCCCCATTGCGAACAAAGAAAATAAACAGGTATTAATGCAAGCTCCCAGAAAAAATAAAATAACAATGCATCCATTGCCAAAAACACACCCATCAAACCAGCCTGCGATAACAGCATCAATGCAAAAAAACGGTTTGCATTTTTGTAGTTACTATTCCAGGTAGCGATGAAAACAATAGGAAATGCTACTGCAGTTAATAAGCATAGCAGTTGACCGAGACCATCCAGCTTTATCGAAAAACTGCTGCCAAGATCACCCAACCATACACATGTAAATTCGAGATTGGCCGGTTTATTTAACATAGTCAATCCTAAAGCCGATACAGCCAATGTCACCAATGAAGCGAACAAAGCCCACGAGCGGACTGTTTTTTCATTCTTAACAAAGAATGCAAACAACCCACTCAACAAAGGAATCACTATTAATAAAACTGCTACCATAATTCCGATTACGGTTCGGTTTAACCTATTTTATTTCCTTATAAAAAACTGCAGCACAAAAAACAACAACATACTGATCACCATCAGCAATACATAAGTACCCACCTGGCCACTTTGCAACCAGCGCAACTGGCGACCACCATAGATTACAAGACGGCCGATCCCATTTACAATTCCATCCACAATTTTTTTATCAAAGAATGAATTCAGAAAACTACCCAGCCAGTTCAATGGCTTTACAATTATCACATCATACAACTCATCCACGTACCATTTATTCTCCAATACTTTTGCAAAACCGGTTGCTTCTTTTTCTTTATAGTTCCTGTACATTGACCATGCTACACCGATCATAATCAATACAAGCACCGTCGATAAACCCATCAGCATAAGTTCAGTACTATGCGAAACAGGTTCCCCGGCGTGCTGTATTGGATAAATTACAGGCGATAAAAATTCTGAAATCTTATCGCCTCCCTGCATCAGCACATCCGGAATACCGACAAACCCACCGATAATGGAAAGAATAGCAAGAATGATAAGCGGCAATGTCATTGCGGAAGGACTTTCATGCAAATGATGCTCCTGCTCAGGTGTTCCCCTGAATTTTCCCGTAAACGTGATAAAAAACAAACGGAACATATAAAACGCCGTGAGCATAGCCGTAAACAACGCTATACCATACAATATTTTATTATGCTCAAATGCGCTTAATAATATTGCATCTTTTGAAAAGAACCCACTCAACGGAGGAATTCCGGCAATCGCAATACACCCGATTAAAAAAGTAAACCAGGTGGTTCTTAATTTTTTACTCAGGCCGCCCATCTTCCGTATATCCTGCTCTCCGCCCATCGCATGAATGACACTACCGCTGCCAAGGAATAAAAGTGCTTTGAAGAACGCATGCGTCATCACATGAAATACCGCTGCTGCATAAGCACCGGTTCCCAGTGCCAGGAACATATAACCCAGCTGGCTAACCGTAGAATAGGCCAGCACCTTTTTAATATCATTTTGCTTCAGCGCGATAGTGGCAGCCAGCAATGCAGTGGCTACACCTATTACAGCGATGATATTATTTGTAGTATCCGCCAGTGAATACAAGGCACTGCTGCGTGCAATCATATAAATGCCGGCTGTTACCATCGTTGCGGCGTGGATCAACGCCGAAACCGGAGTAGGACCCGCCATTGCATCGGGCAACCATGTATATAAAGGTATCTGTGCGCTTTTACCGGTAGCGCCGATAAACAGAAACAAGGTAATTGCTGTAATGTCTGTACCTGATAGCTTACCTACATTTTCTACGGTGAATATTTCAGCGTATGAAACAGTGCCCAGCTTTGCCACCAGCCAGAATATTGCAATGAGGAAACCAAGATCGCCAATACGGTTCATAACAAACGCCTTATTGGCGGCTTTGTTATAGACATTATTTTTAAACCAGTACCCAATCAGCAAGTAAGAACAAAGTCCAACTCCTTCCCAACCAATAAACATGATCACGAAGTTGGCGCCCATCACCAGCAACAGCATCGAAAAAATAAACAGGTTGAGATAGGAAAAATATCTTCCGAAATGTTCTGTCTTTTCTTCATGCATGTAGGAAGTGGAATACACATGAATAAGGAAACCAACGCCGGTAATGATCAACAGGAATATCGCCGATAATTGATCAATCTTAAAGGCAAAAGGGATTTTCAGGCTGCCGACAGAAATGAAATCAAAATAATTGGCAACATATACGTTACCGCCCTTTACCTGGTAAAATGCCCATATGCTTATTATAAAGGAAGCGAGAACAACCCCACACCCGATAATTCCTATTAATGATTTTGAAAGGGCCTTTCTGCCCAATCCATTGACCAGGAAACCTATCAGCGGTAAAAAAGGTATCAACCATACTATCTGAAGCGCATTCTGCATATCCGGACTCTTACGGGCTTAATGTTTCAAACGATTTAAAAAATTCACATCCACTGAATGTATATTCCGATACATCATGACGATGATTGCAAGGCCAACACTTACTTCAGCAGCGGCCACTACCATAATAAAAAAAACAAATAATTGTCCATCGGTTCCCGCCACAACATCTGCCGGTTTTGCCAGGTGATGCATTTTCGAAAATGCAACGAGCATAAGATTTACCGCATTCAGCATAAGCTCAATGCACATAAAAATGATGATGGCATTTCGACGCGTCAATACGCCGATTATTCCAATACAGAATAACGCGATAGACAGAAATATGTAATAATTTATTGGCATAAATACAATTCGAAAATGCAACGATTGAAAATTTGAAAATGTTCTATGTGAAGCGTGCTAAAATTCACACATTCTCCTATAACCTCATTTTCAAATTATTCTTTCTTCCCAATCACCACGGCACCCACCATTGCACTTAAAAACAGAATACTGCTTATCTCAAACGGCACCACATAGGTGCTGAATAATTCTTTTCCCAGGTTTTTTATTAACCCGATCTCGCCTTCATTTACCTGTGCTTCCAACCCTTTTATTTCACTATCGCGCAATGCAGCTACAAGCACAAGCATCAGGCAAAGACCTGCAATGCCACCGGCCCACTGTAACCAACGGTTCTTTTTGGGTTCGGTGCTTTTATTCAGGTTCATCAGCATGATCACAAACAGGAACAATACCATGATCGCCCCTGCATAAACAATAATATTTACAATAGCTAAGAATTGTGCATTAAGCAAGATGTAATGGCCGGAAATGGCGAAGAAAGTAACGATCAGCCATAAGACACTATGAACAGGGTTTCTGCTGGTAATAACCATTAATGCACTAAAGAGCGCCAGAACAGAAAGAAACCAGAATAAAACGTGCGTGATGTTCATCAATTTCTCAATTTGAAAATAGCGCAATCTGAAAAGTGGTTTTGGCCTGTTGCGTCATTTTCTCCCGCAATTTGCGGGATCAATGTTTAGTCTTCCTTTCCCCCAAAGCCTTTTTATATCCTTCCGGATCTTTCACCGGGTCGGGTATCAGTAAATCTTCTTTTTTATATATGAAACCCTGCCTTCCGTAATTGGAAGGAGCAAAAGTTTGTGATAAATAAATAGCATCTTTCGGACAGGCTTCTTCACAATAACCACAAAAAATGCAGCGCAGCATATTGATCTCATATTTAGCTGCATATTTTTCTTCGCGATACAAATTCTCTTCGCCGGCTTGTCGTTCGGCGGCTTCCATTGTGATGGCTTCTGCCGGGCAAGCCAATGCACAAAGTCCGCAGGCCGTACAACGTTCGCGACCTTCTTCATCGCGATTCAATACCTGCAACCCGCGAAACACCTGTGAGAATTCTCTTGTCTTTTCCGGGTATTGAATTGTCGCTTTCTTTCTAAAAAAATGCTTTATCGTAATGAGCATGCCTTTCAGAATATTCCACAGGTAAATGCTTTCCAGCCATGTTAAAGGCTTTCTATCCACCGGCTTTGCTCTATTTGTTAACTGCATATTTTAATTCCGCAAAAAAGCGAAACTGTTTTAAAATTTCCGCAAATATATAGTTATGTACCCAGCTTCAGCAATTCTGATCATCTTATGTTGCGGCAGGTCCGCAGCATTGCGATGGTCGCACTTTTCAACGTTTTGTTCTTCATTCACCATTCACCGTTTACTTTTTCAACCACAATATCACCGCAGCCGTCACCACCATATTGAACAGTGCCAGTGGTACAAGTTTTTTCCATCCGAGATTCATCAATTGATCATAACGAAAACGTGGAATCGTCCAGCGAATCCACATAAATACAAATACAAAGAAAAATGCCTTGGCAAGCATCACACAAAAACCAATAATCCCCAATAGATTTTGATTTATTCCCCATGATGCTTCATTTACAAATGGTATATCATAGCCACCAAAAAACAGGCATGACATTACGACGCCGCTGATAAACATATTTATATATTCAGCGAACAAATAAAAGCCCAATTTCATTGATGAATATTCCTGGTGGTAACCGAAGTTCAATTCATTTTCTGCTTCTGCTAAATCGAACGGTGTACGGTTACACTCTGCCAACGCACAAATAAAGAATATCAAAAATCCGAGCGGTTGATAAATAATATGCCAGCCATGTTCAACCTGGTTCTGAACAATCACGCTCATTCTTAAATCGCCAACAAGCAACAATAAGCCCAGCAAAGCAAGTCCCATGGGCAGTTCATAAGATACCATTTGCGAAGCGCCCCGAACAGCTGCCAACAGTGAAAATTTGTTATTACTTGCCCAGCCGCCAATCATAATACCATATACACCGAGGCTCACGACACCAAAAATGTAAAGAATGCCGATATTAATATCTGCGACCTGCATGGGAATGTCTTTGCCAAACAAATGCAACGGCGTGCTCCAGGGAATGACAGCACTGGTAAGTAATGCGGTAATCATCGCCAGGCATGGCCCCAGGATAAAAAGAAATTTTGAAGAAGTGAGCGGGATAATTTCTTCCTTAAAAAATAATTTTCCGCCATCGGCTAACGGTTGCAGCAAACCGAAAATACCGGCCCGGTTAGGACCGATCCTGTCTTGCAGAAAGGCAGCTACTTTACGTTCTGCATAGGTAGCATACATGGCAACCACCATGGATAGGGATACGATAAGTCCGATCAAAACAAATTTCTCCAGAATCAGGAAAACTATAGCTTGTAATAATATCATCAAAATGTTTTTAATTCTTTTTCAATCCATTCTTTTATTTCTGCAATAGCCATCGGGAATTAAATCAAGTATATCTTTTTTGATCCTCTGTAATATCTTCTTTTTACTAATCACTTATTTTCTTTTTTTCAAATGTCTTTCCCGTTGCCGGTCCCTGTATCACACTTAAATCAACATCCGGATCATTCACATCACTTATCTTATGAATATCCATCAGCAATCTCGGTGCACGACCGCCCATCACTTCGGCTATAGTTTCCTGTGGTTTTTTGGCGTCAATATATTTATTGGCAGAGATTACAGAATGACGGCTCACTTTCGTCGGTCCTTCAATTACCCAATCGCTCACTTTCTTTTTTTCAAACCGGCATTCATTACATATCCATCCGGGTTTGCCATCTTCCGTATTCATTATTTCGCCCCATTCATCTTTACGGGCTGTTACACGCAATACTTCATCGCCCCGCTGCCACAGCGTTACCTTGCCTGAACAGGTCGGGCAGTCGCGATGTGCGTCCACTGGTTTTGTAAACCATACACGGTTTTTAAACCGGAATGTTTTATCGGTCAATGCACCTACAGGACATACATCAATCACATTTCCGATAAAATCGTTATCCAGTGATTTTTCAATATAAGTGGCTATTTCAGAATGATCACCCCTGTCGAGAATACCATGTCTTCTTTGATTCGTTAACTGGTCGGCTGTAAATACACAACGATAGCAAAGTATGCATCTCGTCATGTGCAATTGTATATATTGACCCAGGCTATGCTTTTCGAACGTTCTTCTTTTAAATTCATAACGGGTACCGCCCGTTCCATTGTTATAACTGAGATCCTGCAGGTGACATTCACCGGCCTGGTCACATATAGGGCAATCTAACGGGTGATTGATCAATAAAAATTCAACAACGCCGTTTCTTGCATCAGTGACCTTCGGACTTGTAATATTCTTCACCACCATTCCATCCATCACGTTGGTACGGCAACTTGCTACAAGTTTGGGCATCGGCCGCGGATCGGCAGCAGAACCGGCAGCAACTTCCACCAAACAGGTACGGCATTTACCACCACTACCTTTTAATGGAGTATAAAAACACATTGCCGGCGGAGCTACATCACCGCCAATTTTACGGGCGGCCTGCAAAATGCTCGTACCGGGCGGCACTTCTACCGTGATGTTATCTATAGTTACTTTAAATAATTTTACTTCTTCAGGCATATTTTTTATTTCACGCAAAGCTGCAAATGAGCCAAGACGCAAAGTTTATAAGTTATAAAATAACTAGGCAGTCACCGTCTCTCTCGGATCCGCATAATGGGCGAGTCCATAATTTCTCTTCATACATTCATCGGGGTTTAACACATGCCATTCAAATTCATCCCTGAAATGGCGGATAGCTGCAGCAACGGGCCATGCAGCGGCATCACCCAACGGACAAATTGTATTTCCTTCTATCTTCCTTTGTATGTCCCAAAGAAGATCGATGTCTGTCATCTTTCCCTGTCCATTTTCCATTCTTAATAATATCTTTTCCATCCAGCCTGTCCCCTCACGGCAAGGGGAACACTGACCACAACTTTCATGACGATAAAACCTGGCAAGAGTATATGTATGTTTTACCACACACTGATCTTCATCAAAAACAATAAAACCACCCGAACCCATCATCGAGCCCGTTGCAAATCCACCATCGGCTAAGCTTTCATAATTCATCATTCTTGTATCGCCTTTCGCTGTCTTCAACAAAAGATTTGCAGGTAAAATCGGAACAGATGAGCCACCGGGTATACATGCTTTCAATCTCTTGCCTTTCGCAATACCGCCGCAATATTCATCGCTGTATATAAATTCTTCCACACTGATGGTCATATCAATTTCATACACGCCGGGTTTATTAATATTACCGCATGCCGATATTAATTTTGTTCCGGTTGATTTACCAACACCAATCTTTGCATATTCTTCACCGCCATCATTAATAATAGGAACGACAGCTGCTATTGTTTCAACATTATTGACAACCGTCGGGCAGTCCCACACACCTTTTACAGCAGGGAACGGAGGCTTTATCCTCGGGTTACCTCTTTTACCTTCCAGCGACTCGATCAATGCGGTTTCTTCGCCACAGATATAAGCGCCTGCTCCGCGATGAACATAGATCTCACAATCAAAACCGGTTCCCAGAATATTTTTACCAAGCCATCCATTATTCTTCGCTTCCGCAATGGCTTGCTCTAAGATGTCTACGATCCATGCATATTCACCACGTATATATATATAAGAACGGCTACTGCCAAGCGCATACGAACTTACAATCACACCTTCGATCAATAAATGCGGAATGAATTCCATCAAATACCTGTCCTTAAAGGTTCCCGGTTCACTCTCATCCGCGTTCACAACAAGATAACGGGGAACACCGGGCGGCTTTGCAAGAAAACTCCATTTCATTCCGGTGGGAAAGCCCGCACCACCACGACCACGCAAACCACTTTTCTTTACCTCTTCCGTTACCTGGTCAGGAGATAATGATTTCAATGCTTTCTCCACACTGCGATAGCCACCTTCGCGTCGGTATACATCATATCCGCGTATACCTTCAATATTGACTTTGTCTATTAATAGTTTTCTTCCCATATATCTCCAAAAGGAGGTTTATATAATTTTGATTACGGAGTTGCTTATTCTATTCAGTTTACAACTTCGTACTTTGTCTCGCAAACAACTGCCATCCCTTTTTATTCTGCAGCCATATCTGCATAATAAATAAGTTCAATTCAAAAGCATTTCCATCCCGTACTCCGCTTACCGATACTCTTTCTTTCACAATAGCTTTTTCCTTACTTACATCAATTGAAACTGATGTTTCATCGATCTTTTTATAATCTAGAAAACCGCTCATCATATCATCTACCACATTCTTCTTCGTCTGCACCCAGCCACTTGAATGCCCGAATGCCACATCTTTATGCAACAGCACATTCAGTGTTGCACTGTCTTTGCCAATCAATGCCTTTTCAAGCTTTTGAACAGCGGCCAATACAGCGGCTGTATCTTTTTTTTGTGCAACTACAATTTGAACAAAAAATAATGTCAGTATGAATAGTAAGCAGCGCATATCGTTTTATTTCTTTGGATAATCATAATTAAACATCCAGTTAATTTTATACTTATCTGTCAGCATTCCAAACCGTGCACCCCAAAATGTATCCTGTAATGGCATAGTAATCGTTGCACCTTCAGACAATGCAGCAAATGTCTTTTCGATACCTTCCAGCGTTTTAAAACTTAATGAAAGACTCATATTTGATCCATAGCTGATCGGGTGGCCCGGCATACTATCTGAACACATAAATTTTAAATCGCCCGCCTCGAACGATGCATGCATGATCCTGCCCTTATCCTCAGGTTTGGAATCCATCGGCGACTCACCAAAGGTTTGCTGAAATAAAATTTTCCCCTCTAATGCTTTTGCATAAAAAGTCAATGCTTCAGCAGCATTTCCGTCAAAGGCCAGGTATGGTACAATCGCTTCCATAAAATAGTTTTTAATTATTCAATGCAGCTTTATTCCTGCATTCATCAATTATCGAATCTATTCTCTCTTTTGTCAAATGCTCCCTGAATGTCTTACCCATCTGCATCATTGGCGCATAACCACAGGCACCCAGGCATTCTACCGTTTTCAACGTAAACAATCCATCACCCGTCGTTTCGCCGGGTTTTATTCCCAGCGTTTCATAAATGTATTTAATGATATCATCGCTTCCGTTGAGCATGCAGGGCCCGGTTTGGCAAACTTCAAACATATACTTACCCACCGGTTTTAAATTGTACATGCTGTAGAATGTGGCAACTTCATACACTTCAATGGACTCAAGCTTTAATAAAGTAGCTACATAATCCATCGTCTCACTGCTCAGCCATCCGCCAAATTCCTGTTGTGCCAAATGCAATACCGGCAACAAAGCACTCTTTTGCTTTCCTTCCGGATAGCGGGCTACGATTGACTCAACTTCCTTTAATTTCTGTTCTGAAAAAGTCATATAAAATGTAAAATCTAGAATGTAGAATGTAAAAGTCCGTTTTCAACGCCGCGTCCGCGCTTTTAAATTTTATATTTTACATCCATCATTTAATTTTTCTACGCATCCATTTCTCCTGCGATCAAATTCAAACTGCTCATCACGATGATCGCATCACTCAACATTGCTCCCTTTGTCAGTTCTTCATATGCCTGGTAATAAATAAAACAGGGCCTGCGGAAATGCAAACGATACGGAGAACGTCCGCCATCACTGATAAAATAGTACCCTACTTCACCATTTGCTCCTTCTACCGACATATATACTTCTCCTTTTGGCATATCAATTTCACCCATGATAATCTTGAAATGCCAGATCAATGCTTCCATTTTTGTATACACATCTTTTTTATCCGGCAGGTAATATTCCGGAACGTCGGCATGATATACTTCTGCGTCAGCCCCTTTAAACTGTTCCAGCTTTTGCATCGCCTGCTTTATAATACTCATGCTTTGCCACATCTCTTCATTGCGAACCAAAAAACGATCATAGCAATCACCGGTGGAACCAACAGGCACAATAAACTCAAAATCTTCATAGCTCGAATAAGGGCTATGAACACGCACATCATAATCCACACCCGCAGCGCGCAGATTGGGCCCGGTAAAACCATAATTCAACGCCCGTTCAGCGCTGATAGGACCGGCACCGATCGTGCGCTCCATAAATATCCTGTTGCGGGTAAATAAATTCTCAAACTCCCTTTGAACATCAGGATATTCATCGAGGAACTTCTGTATTTTCTGAAAAGCGATATCATTGAAGTTTCGTTCAAACCCGCCGATGCGGCCGATATTCGTTGTCAACCTGGAGCCACATATCTCTTCATATATCTCATAAATCAGCTCCCGGTACTGCATCACGTAAAGAAAACCCGTATACGCTCCGCTGTCCACACCCACAATAGAATTACAAATCAAATGATCGGAAATTCTTGCCAGCTCCATTATAATAACACGGAGATAGTCTACCCGCTTCGGGGTTTTTACACCTAATAGTTTTTCGCAGGTTAGATGCCAGCCCATATTATTCAAAGGAGAGGAACAATAATTCAGGCGATCGGTGAGTGGTGTGATCTGGTATAACGGTCTGCGTTCAGCGATTTTCTCAAAGGCACGATGAATATACCCTACTGTCTGTTCGGCAGAAACAATACGTTCACCATCCAGCTCCAGTATATTTTGAAACACACCGTGCGTAGCCGGGTGCGTTGGCCCGAGATTCAGCGTCGTGGTCGTTTTTTCTATACTTCCTTCCGGTAATTTGATATGCTGATCTGACATAAATAACAATCACTGATTTTCACATTTCCTCATTTCATCTCCACATTAAACCTATATAATTTCGTTGTTCACGTTATGCTTATGGTCCTCGGTTAGCGTGCCATGATCTGTTTTCTCGGTACCAAAACCCAATGTGCCACCGCGGCCGAACATTTCATCATCTTTATCAACCCGGCTCTGGTCTTCCAATGGATATTCTTTTCGTAACGGGAAATAATCCATTTCATCTACATTCAAAATCCGTTTGAGATTCGGATGACCGATAAAATTTATTCCATAAAAATCATAGGTCTCCCGCTCCTGCCAGTTGGCAGAAGAAAATAAACTGCTTGCTGTATAAATGTCCGGTTTATTTACGTCGGCAAATACTTTGAAGCGGATACGCACATTATCTTCCAGGTTGTGCAAATGATACACTACCCCCAATTCTTTCCCCGTATTATCCGGAAAATGGACGCCGCAGAGATCGGTAAGAAAACGAAATTTTAATTCTGCATCTTCAGATAAAAAAGTGAGCACTTTGAGATTTAATTCCTTTGGTGCCTCAAACGTGAGCATTCCATAGGGTTCTTCAAACGCTGTAAGCTGATCGCCGAATTTTTCAATCAGCCTTTGTTTTATATGTTCGTTTGTCAACGCCATTCAATTTGAAAATTTGTCAATTTGAAAATTTGAATTCCGGAGTCAATGCTTTAAAAAATACAACCATTTTCAAATTAACTCACTTTCAAATTTTCGAATTGGTTACTGTATTCCATAACTCTCCAGAAGCGCTTTATACTTTTCACCGCTTCGTCTTCTCAAACTTTCCTTTCCGACAAGATCCTGTATACGTATTACACCATCTATAATTGCTTCCGGTCTTGGCGGACAACCCGGCACATACACATCTACGGGTACCACCTGGTCGATTCCCTGTAATACGCTATACGTGTCAAAAATCCCTCCGCTGCTGGCACATGCACCGACGGCCATTACCCAACGGGGTTCTGCCATCTGGAGATAAACCTGTTTTACCACGGGACCCATCTTTTTGGCAATAGTTCCCATTACCATGAGCAGGTCGCATTGACGCGGGGAAAAACCCACTCTTTCTGAACCAAATCGTGCGAGATCATAGTGAGCACCCATCGTGGCCATGAATTCAATGCCACAACAGGATGTTGCAAACGGTAAGGGCCAGATTGAATTTTTTCTTGCCAACCCGATCACTTTATCAAAGGATGTAGCAAAAAATCCTTCACCCTGGTGGCCTTCCGGCATCTCTCCCACCATGCTGATATCCGACACCAGTGGCTTTTGCTTTATATTAAATGATACAGGACGAGACATTTTAAAGAATTTAAAATGAGAAATGTAAAACACAGAATGTAAAAGTATAACAACTCAAAAGGCCAAGAGTTTTCTCTTTTTACGAATACTCGCTTTTACATTTCCTATTTTACATTTAATACGTAACATTGTCAGTCTTCCCACTTCAAGGCACCTTTCTTTATTATGTAAATAAATCCACACAAAAAGAAACCGATAAACATTAATACGGCAAAGAACCCTTCCCAGCCCAGACCTCTAAAATTCACAGCATAAGGATAGAAAAAAATTACTTCCACATCGAACAGCACAAATAAAATTGCGGTCAGAAAATATTTGATGGCCATCGGCTGACGCGCATCGCCATGCGTTTCGATACCACTGGCAAACGTTTGCAGCTTATCACTTGTTTTTCTTTTCGGACCGAGCAAATGTGTCACCACCATTAGCAAGACAACAAGACCGACAGCGAAAATTACCTGTATTGCAACCGGCAGATAGGAGTCGGCATTAGATGTGGAAAGATTGGTCTGGAGTAAATGAATCATAGTTTTTTACTCTAGGGGCAAAAATAAGGTAGCACGTTGAAAATACCTGATAAATTCTAACGCACTGTTATTTATTAATCTCATATAAAAAAAGAAATCCCTCGCCTGGCGACAAGGGATTTAATAATGAATTAATTAAAGTTATTTTTTTCCGGTCTGAGCCTTTGTTTTATCAGCTTCCTGCTTGTTTAATGCAGCTGGTTTACCACCGCTATTGCTGTTACTTTTTGTAGGAGATCCTTTTGTCGGGGCTGGCTTCTTTTGCAGTGCCTGCAAAAGACCAGTCAAAGCAGCATTAGTCGGATCAAATTCCAAGCCCTTCTGAACAAAATAGATTGCTGAATCCCGGTCTTTTTTGGTGTTATTATAAATAGCTGCGAGGAATTGGCTTGATTGTATCCCATAAGTTTTATACCTGTCTTTAGCCGTACCCGCAATCGTCAACGCCTTTTTAAATCCATTTACCATATTGGACACGTAAGGCTCAAGTGCAAGCGTTGTATCCAATGCCAGGTTCGTTCTACCTGACCAAAACCAGCCGTATACACTATCAGCGTAATTTGTATTATATATTCCAAATACACTGTCCGCTTTTTGATAGCTGCCACAGGAATAATAAGACTGACCTGCTGTGAACAAATCGAATTGATACGGTACTTTTCTTGTCTGATACATCAGCAATGCAAGAGCACCCTGCAAACACTTATTTCCTTTTGTCTTTGCCACATCATAAGACTTTTGCAGCAAATCCCATTTGCTGCTGTACACTGTATCAAGACTAAGCGCTTTGGTAATACTTTGCAAAAGAACATTGTCATCTTTTGTAAGCGTGCTGTAGATAGCGCCTTTGGTAAGCCAGTCCTGCGGTACTATTTCCTCTTCCTTAGCCGCAGCAAAATACTTATCTATCGGATCTTTAGCACTGGCTGTATCGCCTTTATCAGCATACGAATATGCAAGTAATTTGTACGTTCTTGGCATCGTTTTATCACCTGCTTTGGAAATAATGTTTTTTAAAACCCCGATCGCCTGGTCATAATCTTTTTTAGCCCATAATGTTTGCGCCCTCAGGTAGTCCGTTTGCACGTCGGCATCAGTATTGGCGATATATTTCTTTGCAAATTCGTCGGCTTCTGCATATTTCTCCCGGTACAAATTATAATAGTACAACTCATAATATGCCGGTGCGAATTTGGCATCCATAGCAATGGCCTTATTAAGGTCATCCAGGTAAACATCCCAGTTTTTCTGTGTTTCATAAATTTTTGCCTTGCGGAATTCAGCTCTTGCAAAAGCCGGGTTGGCCGCTATTGCTTTATCATAGTTTGTTACCGATAACCCACCATCATGTGTTTTACGATAAGCATCGCCAAGATTTAAAAATATATCTGCATTCTTTGGATCGCGGTCTGCAGCAATTTTTAATTTATCAATAGCATATGCGATATCACCTGCCTTGGCAAATATATTCGCGCGGCCAATGGCGTTTAGTATATTCGGATCATCCCCTTTTTTGCCTTTGCTGGCAGTGATAGCAGCCTCAAAACGCTGGCGGGCTTCATTGGTCTTGTTATCCATAAGATCCACGTGCCCACGGCCCACTAATATCAGCGGTGCATTACCGTTAGAACCCAATGTTTTGTCATATAATTCGCGGGCCGACTTTACATCATTCATCTCAATATATGTCTGACCCAGCCAGTAAATGGCATCGAGGTTGTTGGGGTTGGCAGCAATCAGCTTATCAAAGACTGCTTTTGCACTCTGATCCCTGTCTGCATACAGGTGATTGATCCCTTCCGGGATTGTTTGTGCCGTTAGTTGTGTTACGCTGATAAGTGCGGCTACCAAAGCAATAGAAGTTTTCTTCATATTTCTATTCACGTTTTAAGAGTTGTAAATATAATCAGTTCTTTCATTCATCCCTGAGCTTTACCGGCCGAATCCGCAAATCTTTTTGCATCGGCGCGAGGTAAGCTCTTTTAAAAACCAACTGTCCTTTTTCTCCGCTCATGAAACTGGCAAAGCCATGTCCAAGCCCATTATGCCGTTCTTTCAGAATATATACCAAATCACGTACCAGCGGGTAACGAAGCGTGAAGATTGTTGCAGGTACAGGCAAAGTATAAGTACCTTTTAAATCAGTACGCTCCAATTTTGCAATCTTAACCTTTGTCAAAAAACTTAACTGGGTTGAATCTTCCGGGTTGCCTATCCAGTTTACGCCGATGAACCCGATAGCATCAGCAGTTTTTGAAACATAATCAATCACCTCTTCGCTGGTTTTTCCCGCTACTGTTCTGGGCGTCAGCGTGTCGCCTTTTAATACAGAATCGACGATGAACCGTACAGTACTGGTTGCCTTCAAGCCATCAAACACCGGAATTAAATTTTTCTTAAATCTTCCGGTCAGTATGTCTTTCACCTCATTTACCGTAAACAAGGTATCTTTTGCCTCTTTATTTAGTAAAACGGCAATGGCATCCCTTGCCACGATCATTTGCTCAGGCGCTAACTTCATCGAATCAATAATAAAATTTTCCTCCTGCGGCGTACATTTTCTCGTGACCACTACCATACGAATACTGTCAACCCCAAAATCCCTGAAACAATCGGCTTCCGGTTTATAATGTACAATTATGTGCGCCCCGGGGTTTTGTGCTTCAAATACTTTTATCTGCGAATCTATAACGGGTTTAAACGTTTCGTCCGAACTGATATGAATCGTTCCTTC
>Ga0207648_10003052_pt1 | contig 17703 bp, 14 predicted proteins | sample KBSMisM32_FD_184310 | JGI IMG/M metagenome (GOLD analysis project Ga0207648, IMG submission 184310) | Miscanthus rhizosphere microbial communities from Kellogg Biological Station, Michigan, USA - KBS Miscanthus M3-2 (SPAdes) (version 2) | ecosystem: Host-associated > Plants > Roots >...
GCACGCCTGGATCTGCGGCACGCTGCGAAAGCTGGTCTGCAGCCTGACCGCCCTGGCGCCGCTGCCGATCAGGCGGTCGCTGACCTCGCGGTAGATTCCGACGTCCGCGCGGCGGAAGCGGTAAATCGACTGCTTCGGGTCGCCGACAATGAAGAGGCGGCCGGGGACGGGGACGACCTTGCGCCAGTCATCCTCGTCGGGATTGCGCGAGGCGAGCAGCAGCAGAATCTCGGCCTGCAGCGGATCGGTGTCCTGGAACTCGTCGACAAAGATGTGCGAGAAGCGCCGCTGGAACCCGCGGCGGACGCCGGCGTTGCCGCGCACCAGGTCGCGCGCCTTGAGCAGCAGGTCGAGGAAGTCGAGCGCGCCGGCGCGCGCCTTGAGCCGCTCGTAGTCGTCGATGGCGCCGCGCAGCTCCTGCTGCAGCGCCGCCGCGAGATCGGCATCCGCTGAAAGGCGGAATTGATCGAGCGCGACTTTCAGGTCTTCGCAGGCATCGACCACGCGCTGCCGCGTGACGCCCTGCTTGTATCCCGGGCCGCGGCCGTGGCGGACCTTGGCGAAGTTGCGGTCCCTGGAGAGATCGACGAGACGCGCCTCCCAGCCGTCGTAATCACCCGCTTCCGCCTGAAGGCGGAAGCCACGAGCATCTGCCGGGCCGCGCGCGTGCCCGTCCTCCTGGTCTGTGGCTTCCGCCTTCAGGCGGAAGGACTCCTGCTGAATGGCGATCTCGGCCGAGAGATGGCGCGCTGCCGCGGTGTCGAGATACAGCGTGTCTTTCGCGTACGACGGCGACTCGGTCATCGCCGCGAACGCGTGCAGCTTCTCGACGAGCCGATCGACCGCCCCCTCGCGATCGAACTCGGGCCGCGTCCACGGCGCGTCGAAGTCGCGCCACTGCGCCAGGTCCCACGCCGCGCGGCGCAGCCGATCGATCGGCGTGTCTTCGCGGGTCGTGGCGCCGTAGCCCTGCCACACCGACCGGCGCAGCGCGCGGCGGACCCCTTCCGGCGGGTTGCGCAGCTGCTTCTGGATCCATCCGCTGAACGCCTGCTCGAACAGCCGTTCCGCCTGCGATTCGGTGAGCACCGAGAACAGCGGATCGACCCGCGCCTCGACCGGCCGCTCGCGCAGCAGTTCCGCGCAGAAACCGTGGATGGTGCTGACGTGCGCTTCTTCGAGCGACTGGAGCGCCAGGTTCAGCGCGTCCCGCTCCTTCTCGGGCGCTTGCATCCGCGCCTCGTCGAGCGCCTGCCGCAGCCGCAGCTTCAGCTCCCCCGCGGCCTTCTCGGTGAAGGTCACCGCGACGATGGCGTCGACGGTGGCGCGTTCGGTCGCGAGGATCCTCACGATCCGCTTCACCAGCTCCGTCGTCTTGCCGGTGCCCGCGGCCGCTTCGACGACCAGGGTGTCGTCGAGCTCGTTGACGATGGCCTGGCGTGCGTGGTCATCGGCGAAGGGCTTGATCGTCTTCATGGGCGCTCCCGCAGCGCTTCGAGATCGCCGAGCTTGTCGGGCGGCTTGTTGGAGACGCGGCGCGGCTCGTCGGGGCCGCACACGGGGAGGAAGTCGCACCAGGCGCAGGCGCGCTCGCCCGGCGCCGCCGGCAGGAAGCCGAGCTCGATGGCGCGATCGATGATCTCGAGCGCTTCGAGGCCGACGCGGCGGTTGCCCTCGTTGATCGGGATCTCGTGGTCGACGAAGCCGCCGGCCGACGTGCAGTAGAACAGCCGGCCGGAGTGCACCGGCGCCTGCAGCGCGTGTTCGATCGCCAGGCTGTAGAGCACCGGCTGCAGAATGGCGCCGCCGCCGATCACCGTCTTCCAGGTTGTCCTGTTCCTGCCGGTCTTGTGATCGGTGACGCGGAGGGCGCCGCGCTTCTTCTCGATGAGATCGACGGAACCGCGCAGCTTGAAGCGGCCGTCGACGAGGATCGGATCGGGCACGCTGGCGGGATCGCGCCCGTCATCTTTCAGGCCGAACGCGAACTCGAAATACGCCGGCTCCCAGCCGTCGCTCTGCGGCAGGCGGCGGGCCCAGACGTGCAGGTCGCGCGCGATGTCGGCGATCTCGTCGCGCCAGACGCGATCGATGGCCGGCGCGAGGTCCTCCTCGAACTTCGCGGCGACCTCGACGATCACGCGATCGAGCGTGTCGATGGCGTCCGTCATGCCCGGCTGCGTCACGGGGAGCCGTCCGGCGTCCTTCAGCGCGCGGAAGAAGCGGGCCTGCGCCTCGTGGAAGATCGATCCGCGCGTCAGCGGATCGAGCTTCTGCAGCGGCTCGATGTCGGGCGGCGGCTCGAGACGGTAGATCGCCGAGAGCAGGAACTGGTACGGGCACGACGCGTACTTCTGGAGCGCCGACAGCGAGTACGGGCGGACGCCGAGCCGCTGGGTCTCGAGCATCGGCCTGGTCATGCCGGTGACGCGGGTGATGCCGTCGAACTGCGTCCACTGCGAGCGGGCGCGGGCCCATCGCGCGCTGACCGACCGGCGCAGCGGCTCGTTGAGCCGCAACAGGTAGTGCGCGTGGCCGCGCACCGACGCGGGCGGCTCGGTGTCGAGCAGCTGCTTCAGCACCGCAAGGTCGTGCTCGAAATCGTCGACCGCGTCCGCGGGATCCGCCGGCGCCGGCCACGCCAGCCCCGCGCCGCCTTCCGCGGCCGCCGCCTCCTGCAGCCGCTGCGGCTGCGGGATGCGGCCGGTGATCGCGCGCATGACGTCGAGTGCGTAGAAGCTCGGCACGCGCGGGCGCGACTCGGCGATCTCGATCCGCGGATACGACAGCCACAACCGCTCGGTCGGCGCGCCGACGGCGAGCCGCAGCAGCAGCCGCTCGTTGCGCGCGCGATCCTCCTGCACCGCGAGCCCGGCCGCCAGCGGCTCGCGCATCTCCTTGTCGAGCAGCATCGGGTCTTCGTGCGGCCGCTGCGGGAACATCCGCTCGGCCAGGCCGGCGACGAACACCACGCGGAACGTCCGCCCGCGCGCCTGGTGCGGGCTGCCGACGAAGACGCGCCCGTAGCGGCTCTTCGGCGAGTCGACCTCGAGCATCTGCAGCCGATCGGCGATGACGTCGCGCGCTTCGTCGAGCGACACCGGCCCGATCTCGGCCATCGGGCGCAGCTGCTCGAGCACGCGCAGGACCCGTTCGGGCTGGCGCAGCACCATCGGCGCCAGCTCGGCGAAGCGATCGAGCCAGTCCCCCCAGGTCGCGGCGGCCGGCCACGAGGCGAGCCGGTCGATGATTGGCAGCGCGAACGCGCGCAGGTGCCCGAGGTTCCGGAGATCGCGCTCGAGGCGCTGCGCGGTCGGCGAGTCGGGATCGTCGCGGCGCACGGCGTCCCGCTGCAGCCGCATCTCGTTCGCCAGTCCCGTCAGGCGGCGATGCCACCGCGCGGGATCGCCGCCGATCACGGCCGACTCGACGATCAGCGTCTCCCACTTCCACGGCGCGCGCAGCGTGCCCTCGACGATCGCCTCGTCCTCAGGGGGCTGCGCCGAGGAGGTTGGAGGTTGGAGGCCGGAGGTCGGAGGTTGGGTCGCATCCTCCACTCTGAGCATCGCGAGCTCGTCGTCCTCGGGCAGCACGAACTCGGGCGTCCGCTGCGATTCGTCGAGCCGCGGCACCTGGCCGAGCGAGAGGTACTCGGCGAAGCGGCGCGCCGACAGGTGGTCGCAGGCGCAGGCGAGGATGGCGAGGAAGGCGCGGCCGCCCGGATGCGGGCGGCGCGTGCCGCGATCGAACCACGCGAGCGGGCGGCCGTCCGCGCCGGGGATGGCGCGCTTCAGCGCGTGCTCGAGCAGCCCGACGTAGCGCTGCGGCGCGCGGACGAACACCGCCATCTCGTCGAACGGCACGCCGCGGCGCGCTTCCTGGGCGATGCGGCGGGCGATCTCGACGCATTCGCGTCCTTCCCCGGGGGCTGAGAAGAAGCGGACGTCACCGGCAGGCTCGCGCTCGGGTGGCTGGGTGCGTGCGAACAGGTAACGACGGAGCGCGACGAGATCGCCGTCCCCTTTCTGCTCGAGCACGTCCGCCTTCATCCCCAGCGACTCGAGGCGCGTGAGCGTGGCGATGTCGCCAAACGGCACCGTGACGAGGACGGCGCCGGACGAGGCAATCAGCGCGCGCACGAAGTCGAACTCCGCCGCGGAATCGATCGGCACGTCGAGGAGGAGCAGCGCGTCGGCGCCGAGCGGTGACGCGCCGGAGGTCAGCGCGTCGGTGGCGGCAGCAAAAAGGCGCGCCCGGTCGGTGGCGCTCGACGCGGCGAACTGTTCCTCGAACCGATCGAGGAGGACGGAGAGGTCCGCGCCGCCGAGGGGGAGTCCGTCCAGCCGCGCGCCCTCGACGTGCGCGAGCCGCAGCTCCTGGAGCGTCCGCGCCAGCGCCCGCGGGAATCCCGGGGTGCTGGCGACCGGCTCGAAGTAGCGGAGCGCCGAGGCGCGCCGCGCCTCGAACGTCGCGCGCGCGGCGACCGCTTCCGAAGCGAGCGCCGTCACGGGGGCGAGTCCCTGCGCCGCCAGCACCGGCGCCGCCAGCCGCGCCGCCAGCTGCGTCAGGCTGAAGCGATGAATGCCGATCGTCGCCCCTTTCGTGGCGGCGATCGATCGGGCGAGGTCGTCCACGGCGCCGCGGGACGCGCCGACGAGCGCGACATCGCCGTCAGCGGCATGGCGCTCGACGAACGCACGGGCATCCTGGAGACGGAGTTGTGCGGAGGAGGATTCGATCAGACGGATCATGCGCGGGCTCCCCCCGGCGCCGTGCCGGGACATCGGTACGGCCGCGCCACGCGGCCGTGCGCCGAGTATACCTGAGCCGCGCGCAGGATTGGGCCTGAGCCGCGCGCAGGATTGGGGGTCAGGTCTGCAAAACGTCCGTTCGCGGTGCCAGGTCAGCACCCACTGCCGCCGCCGAGCGTGAGTGAGGCGGCAGTTCTTGCAGCCCTGGCACCGCGTCGCGACGTTTTGCAGACCTGACCCCCGAGGCCCCCGTGTGGCGACGTTTTGCAGACCTGACCCCCGAGCGCCCGAGCGGTCAGAAGGCGCGCTGGTACTGGACGGGAACTTCGGGGACGTCGCCGAGGGCCTTCGCCGCGTGGAGGGGGAAGTACGGCTCGCGCAGCAGCTGGCGCGCCATGACGATCAGGTCGGCCTGGCGGTTCTGCAGGATCGCTTCGGCCTGGTGCGCATCCGTGATCAGGCCGACCGCCGCGGTCATGACCCCCGCTTCGCGGCGAATGCGCTCGGCGAACGGCACCTGGTAGCCGGGCCCCAGCGGGATCTTCGCGGACGGCACGTTACCGCCCGTCGAGCAGTCGATCACGTCCACGCCGAGCGGCTTCAGCTGCGCCACGAGCGCAATCGAGTCCTCCGCCGTCCATCCCCCTTCGACCCAGTCGGTCGCGGAGATGCGCACGAACAGCGGCAGGCGCTCCGGCCACACGCCGCGGACGGCGTTCACCACCTCGCGGAGGACGCGCGTACGGTTGTCGAACGATCCGCCGTACTCGTCGCTGCGCTCGTTGCTGAGCGGCGACAGGAACTCGTGGATCAGATAGCCGTGCGCCGCGTGGATCTCGGCGATCTTCCCGCCCGCGTCGAGCAGCCGCCCCGCGGCAGCGGCGAACGCGGCGACGACGTTCGCGATGTCGTCGTGCGTCATCGCACGCGGCGTCTGCCAGCCGTCGCGGAACGGGATCGCGCTCGGCGCCCAGATCGGCGTCCATCCCCCATCGTCAGGCGACACCGGACCGCCGCCGTTCCACGGCTCGGCGGTGCTCGCCTTCCGCCCCGCGTGCGCCAGCTGCATGCCCGGGACCGCGCCGTGCTGTTCGACGAAGGCGAAGATCCGCGACAGCATCTCGACGTGATCGTCGAGATAGATCCCGAGATCTCTCGAGCTGATACGGCCGTCGGGCGTGACCGCCGTCGCTTCGGTCAGCACCGCGCCGGCGCCGCCGATCGCGCGGCTGCCAAGATGGACCAGATGCCAGTCGGTGGCGAAGCCGTTCGGGCTGGAGTACTCGCACATCGGGGACACGACGAGACGGTTGCGAAGCGTGACGCCGCGAATGGACAGAGGTGTGAAGAGCGCCGAAGGCATACGTCATGACATCATGACACGCATGCTGATGGCCTCGACGACCATGGCGGCGCGGATCGAGCGCGCCGAGTGCGGCACGGTGCTCGACTTCGCGACCGAGGCGCAGCGGCGCGGCGGCGACGTGCTGATCCATCACATCGGCGGCGGCGTCGCGGTGTTCGCCGGACCGGGCCAGCCGTTCAACAAAACGATCGGGCTCGGCTTCGCCGGCGCGATCGAGCCGGCGGCATTCGAAGAGATTGAGCGGGCCTTCGACGCCCGCGGCGCCGAGATCCGCGTCGAGCTCGCGACGCTCGCCGATCCGTCCGTCGGCAGGAGCCTGACGCAGCGCGGCTACGAACTGGTCGGCTACGAGAACGTGCTCGGCCTGGCGCTGACCGGCGATCTCGTGCAGCGCCTCTCCGCCGCGCAAGGCGCCCAGACCGCGGACGACGTGCGCGTCGCACGAACCGGGGACGAGGAAACGCGCGCGTGGATCGAGACCGTGACCGACGGCTTCGGGCACCCGGATCACTTCGACGGTCCGCCGCCCACGGAGTCGTTCGATCGCGACACGCTGATCGACGTCTTCGCCTCGTCCAGTGCCACTCCCAACATGGCGCTGTATCTCGCGCGGCGCGGCGGCGACGTCGCCGGCGGTGGCGCGGCGCGCATCTCCGACGGCGTCGCGCAGCTCGCAGGCGCGTCGACGCTCCCGGCGCACCGGCGGCGCGGCGTCCAGACCGCGCTCCTCCGCTCGCGGCTGCTCGACGCGGCGCACTGCGGCTGCGACCTCGCGGTCGTCACCACTGAGCCGGCATCGAAGTCGCAGCAGAACGTTCAGCGTGCCGGGTTCTCACTGCTCTACTCGCGCGCCGTGCTGATTCGCGCGCCGCGGTAGCTCGGGGTCAGGTCTGCAAAACGTCTCCAAGTGGGGCCAGGTCTCGGAGCGGCATCGGGCTTCGCACCACGAGGCACCTGTTTGCAGACCTGACCCCACTCGTGCACGTTTGCAGACCTGACCCCATTTGCTGCACGTTTGCAGACCTGACCCCGGGATGCAGGATGCGCAGGCTAGCGGAGCGAGAGGCGACGGATCGTGCCGGCGTCCGACAGGTAGTAGTAGCCGTCGCGCCCGAGCGTGCCGACGGTCGGGGTGGAGGACGAGGCGAGGACGGTGCGGCGCTGGACGCGGGTCCCGGCGCCGTCCAGTGAGAGGCGGACGACCGCGTAGCCGCCCCCTGCGGGCTGGACGGCGATCAGCGAGCCGTCGCGCCAGGCGAGCGACTCGAGTCCGCTCAGCTCGTCCGCGGACTTCACCTTCGTCACCGTCCGCGCCGACGGATCCACGCGCGCCAGACCCTGCCCCGTCGCCACATAGAGGACGCGATCGTCAACGGCGACGAGCGCGGACGGCGCGGGGGACTCCAGGCGCATCACCAGCTCCAGCGCGCGCGTGCCCGGCCGCACGCGATACAGCCGCGACCCGGCGGCGTCGAGGGCGTACACCGTCCCGTCAGGCGTCGCGGCCACGCCGACGAAGCGCACGGCGCCGGCACCGTCAGGCGGCGCAATCTCTGCCAACGTCCGCCCCGAGACGAGCTGCAGCTTGTGCAGCATCGACGACGCCGAGTCGTCTCCCCCCGTGCTGACGACCCACAGGTCGCCGCGACGCGTGTCGATCGTGAACCCTGTCAGGTTCTGCAGGAACGAAGACGAGGACGCGCTGACGTAATCGACCACGTGGTGGGACACCTCGTCGACGATGACGAGGCGACGGGCGTGGCGATCGCCCATGAGAAAGCGGCGTGACACGGCGTCGTGCGCGAGGGCGATCGGATCGAGCGAGGTCCCCTCGAACGACAGCAGCTCGCCGCTTTCGGAGCCGCGCGTCCCGGTCGCCGCCGGGACGGCCGGCGATGGGGCGCCAGACGCCGCGGGCGGAGCGGCGGGCTCCGGCGCGGGCCTGCCCGCGAGCTTCGCCTCCAGCGCCGGCCACTCCTTGAGCTGGCGGACGAGCGCAAAATCAGGGCTGGTCACGGCATCGGTGGGGCCGCCGAGATCCGCGATCCGCCCGAGCATCACCAGCGCGTCTCCGTAACGGCCGCTCAGCGCCATCGCGCGCGCGAGCAGGTTCATCAGGCCGGTGTCGTTCCGCGGCCCCTTCTGGACGGCGCGCCAGGCCAGGTCGTGGAAAATTTCGTAATCGCCGCGCGCGGCCGCTGCCTGCGCCTGGGCGCGGCAATCGGCCACATCGGCACACGCGGCAGTGGTCTGCAGGACCAGCAGAAGGGCGAGCAACACCCCAGTCTAGCCCGTTTCCGTGAGTGTGCTAGGATCGCCTTTCCCTCTGTCTCAGGAGTGCGTTTGAGAACGGTACGGTCCGCCAGTTTTGCGTTGTTCTGCGTGCTCGTCATGGGGGCCATCCTCGTTCCCGCGCTGCGAGCTCAGCGGAACGCCCCGCCCGTGCGCCGGGCCGCCGATGTCAGGACGCTGGCGCAGCAGAAGATCAACCCGCGCGTGATGACGGCGATCTACCGCCGCCGGGGCGACGCCAGGGGCAAGGTGGTCGTGACCAACTCCGCCGGCATTGCCGTGGATCGTCATGGCCGCGCGCTGGTGGACGTGCGGGCACAGGTGCGCCCCGAGCTGGAAAAGAAGTTCCGCGCCCTTGGCGGCGTGGTCGTGTCGACGTCCAGCACCTACGACTCACTCGTGGGCTGGATGCCGCTGCAGACGCTCGAACGTCTCGCCGCCGACCCGACGGTCCGCGCTATCGAGCCGGGCCAACCGTAACCGTCGTCCACACCTTGATCGGCTTCGGCGGCTGAAACTCGCGGCCCTGGCCGCTGCCCCCACCGCCCGGACCATGCCGGCCGCCCATGCCGCCGCCGCGTCCGCCACCCATTCCGCCGCCCATTCCGCCGCCGCCGCGTCCACCGCCGCCGCGACCGTCGCCGACGTGCTCCGACAGCTTTCCGGTCTCGAACCCGATGCCGATCGTCTTGCCGGGCTGCGTCTCGATCGCGTACGGATAGTCGGACGACCGCGCGAGCGGGACCTTCAGCTCGTACTCGAGCGATCCCTGCTCGGTGCGGAAGGCGACGTCCAGGCCCTGCAGGTGATCCCGCATCAAGCTCCTCGCATCGTCTTTTCCCGGACCGAGGATGTCGACGCGATCGTGCGGCGGACCGGGGTCCTCGGCGGGTTCCCCCTCGGCGCGTCCGCGATGGCCGCGCTCACCGCCGCCGAAGATGCCGCCCTCGACCACCGGATAGCGGATGCCGAGCTTCTTCTTGGTACCGCCGGACGGATCGAACCATACCGTCATGCCGAGACGGGTGATCTCCATGCGCGTGCCGGCGTCGGATGCGCTGAGTCTCAGGTAGAGAAACGCTCCGTCGTTGACGATCTGCATCGACATCGGCGTGGAGCCGACCGGCTCGAGGTTGCCCGCCCAATCGTCGAACCTGCCGTCAATGGTGATGGCGCCGTCGCGCGGACGGCTGTCGAAGTGCGGCCGCTCGGACGCGGACGGCCACTGCATGGCGAAGAAGAACAGCACTAACACTACGGCAATCGAGATCTTTCTCATCGTCTTCGGTCCACGAATCGATCGAACTTCTGCTGTTGATCGGGACGGAGCACCGCGCGAATCGCGTCGTGCAGCTCGCGCTGCTCGCGGTCGAAGCGCTCGCGTGCCTCGCGGTGCACGTCCTCGAGGCGCCCGCGGCGGTCGTCGAGGATCTTGCGCACCTGTTCCTGCTGTGACGAGTCGAGCTGCAGCTCGGAGCTGAGGCGGTTCACCAGGTCCGGCGGCAGCGGGCCGCGCGCGAACGGCGGCGCGCCGCCGCGCCCGCCAGGCCCGGGACGCGCGAAGGGCGGCGGGCCGAATGGACCGCGCCCGGGCGGCATCCGCCGGCCGAGAATGAACCCGCCGGCGCCGCCGACGCAGAAGACCGCCAGGACGAACAGCGCGAACCAGATTCGCGCGCGATTATCGGGCACCGCTGTCTCCCATGCGATCGAACGCGGCCTCGAGCAGGGCGTTGGCGGTCACGTCGCGCTGCCAGTCGGACGCGGAGGCCGGCGTGAACGCCTGCGCCTGGGAGGGCTGCGCCGGCGAAGCGGTCGCCGGGCTCTCCGTGGTCGGCGAGGCGGGCGTCCACAGCAGGCCGACGAGCACGAGGGCCCCCGCGATCGGCGCCAGGCGCAGCGTCCACGTGCGGAAATCGGCGAGCGCGAACCAGCCCGCACCCTCCGTCGCGTCGATGCGCGCGTTGACGCGCGCGACGAAATCCGCGCGGACGGCGTCGGGCGGCCGCGACGCCAGCACCCGCGCCACCAGTCTCTGATCTTCGTCCTGCATCATTCACCCTTCGCCGAGCAGCCCGGCCAGCAGAGGCTTCAACTTCTGCCGCGCGCGGAAGATCCGCGATTCCACGGTTCCGACCGGCACGTCGAGCGCAGCCGCGATCTCCTTGTAGTCGAGCCCCTGCAGATCGCGCAGCGTCACCGCGACGCGGAGATCGTCGGGCAGCGCCGCCAGCGCGCGATCGATCGCCTGCCGCCGCGCCAGCGCCGCGTCGAGCGGCTCCTCGCCGCTGGGCGGATCCGGCGGCGGCTCGTCATGAAACAGCCGCCGCAGCCGCCCCTGTTTCGCGTGGCTCGTGCGGACCACGTTGATCGCGACGCGATGGAGCCAGGTGCGAAACGCGCTGTCGCCGCGGAACGTGCGCAGGCTCCGCCAGGCGCGGACGAAGACCTCCTGCGCGAGGTCCTCGGGATCGCCACGTCCGCCCGTCAGCACGCGCGCCAGGGTGATCATCGCCGCCTGGTGCCGGCGGACGAGCTCGTCGAACGCATCGCGATCGCCGCCGGCCGCCGCTTCTACCAGCGCGCGGTCGGGATCCACTGCTTGATTAGACCTGCCTGCCCGCCAGTTTATTCCCTGGGGGTGCGAGGTGCGGGGCGGGAAGTTTCGGCGAGGCAGCCTGGTCTAAGCAGGTAAGGAGAGCACACGTATGACACGCAGACTGGCCGTGGCGGCCCTGGCCGCCGCATTAATCACCGCGCCGCTGCTGGCGCAAGCACCAGGACCGGGCGGACGGGGACGGGGACCGGGCGGACGCGGACCGGGAGGCCCCGGCATGGGGATCCTCGGGATGGTCCACGACCTCGACCTGACGGACGCGCAGAAACAGCAGATCCACGCGTTGATGGAGGAGCAGCGGAAGGGCGGAGAGCCCGGCGCGCAGATCCGGGCGGCGGAGCAGAAGCTCCACGCCGCGCTCCTCGCCGAGACCCCCGATCTGCAGGCGATCGAGGCCGCGAAAGCGGCGCTGAACGCGGCGCACGCCGCCGAGCTCGATCATCAGGTCGACTTGATGCAGAAGGTCGCCCAGATCCTTACATCTGTGCAACGTTCGCAGTTGCTGAACCGGGAGCCCTCGCGCTCGCCGCGATAGAGAGCGAAAAGGCCTCGCAAGGCGCGGAGAAGCGTGCCCCGCCGAAGCGCGACGCGCGAAGGCGGGTGAAACTGATCGGCATGGTGGGGCGTCTTACGGATCGACAGCGTGATCCAGGCCTGCGATCACAGACGGGAAGCCACTCAATGCCGAAACTTGATTACGACGTCTGCGCCCGCTGCGGGCAGCTGTTCGATGATCAGGGCGAGAACGGCTGGTGGATCCGGGAGGGCCTCTGGTGGCACGAGTGTGATACCAAGCGCCCGGCCCGGATTGTCGTCCGTAAACTCGAGCTGACCAAGACCGCGTCCGCGGCCTAGTCCACCAAACCCAACTCCCGGCGGGCGCGAATCTGCGCCCGCCGGCGTTTCAGGTCCAGAATCCGATACTTCTCCGGGCCCCGCAGCACCCCGTCGAGCGGGGTCAGCAACCGGAGCCCGCGCTTTCCCACCAGGCCTCCCCCGAAACTCAGCTTCGCGACCGCCAGACCGTTCCATCGCGCCATCCCCCGCCTCCTGACATCCACTCTGCGGTCGAGGCGTGACAGGGCGGGTCAACGAACGTCGTTGACCGAGGCTGCGCGGATATCGCACAATCTGCACAGGTTTTCCCGCCACTCCCTAGCCAAAAAGGTCAATTACATGCGTCCCACAGTTCTCCGCGCGGTGTCGGTGTGTGCTGCGCTGCTCACCCTGGTCGTCGTTCTCTCCGCAGATATCGCCATCCCGACCGGAACCGCCTACGTGCAGCCGTTCGACGGCATCGGCACGACTGCAACCGCCACCCTCCCGGCAGACTTCCGGGCGGACCGGCCGACAAGCGTGAGGACGGTAGGGACGTACGCGGCGGCGGGCTCCACGACTACGGCGGCCGGAGGAGCGAACCTCGCGACCAACGCGGCGAATGGCATCTACAACTTCGGGGCGGGAACGAACGCGGCCGGCCCCGATCGCGCCGTAGGGTTCCTCTCGTCCGGGACGGCGACGCAGAGCGGCAACCTGTACGCGAAGTTCGTGAACAGCACTCCGGGCGCGCTGACCTCGCTGCAGGTCTCGTACAACGTCGAGAAGTATCGCGGCGGCAGCAACGCGGCCGGGTTCCGCATCCAGCTGTTCTCGTCGCCGGACGGCATCAACTGGACGCCCGCGGGCCCCGATTTCCTCACCGCCTTCCCCGCCGACGCCGCCAACACCGGGTTCGCGACGGCGCCCGGCGTGACGGTGCCAGTGAACCACTCGCTCGACGTCGCCATCCCCTCAGGCGCGAATTTCTACCTGGCGTGGAACTATTCGGTCGCCAGCGGATCGACGACGACCAACGCCCAGGCGCTGGCGATCGACGACGTGAACATCACGGGCGTGGCCGGAGTGACGCCGGAGGTCGCGCCGGCGGTGACGACGACGACGCCGGCCAATGGCGCCAGCAACGTCTCGCTCAATTCCGCCATCGTGATCAACTTCAGCGAGCCGGTGAACGCGAGCGCCGGCGCGTTCGACCTGCAGTGCCCGGCAGGCTCGGCACAGGTCGTCGCGCAGAGCGCCTCGCCGGCGACGAGCTTCACGCTCGCGCCCGCGTCGCCGCTCCCGGCCGGCACCACGTGCACGGTGACGGTGCACGCCGCGGCGATCAGCGACACCGACACCAGCGATCCGCCCGACTCGCCCGCCGCCGATGTCTCCTTCTCGTTCGCGACGGCCAACCCGCCTCCCGGCGGCGCCGCCAACGTGATCATCAACGAAGTGGACGCCGACACCCCGGGGACCGACGCGGCGGAATTCGTCGAGCTGTATGACGGCGGCGCCGGGCACACGCCGCTCGACGGCCTGGTCGTCGTCTTCTACAACGGCAGCAACGATCTCTCGTACGCCGCGTTCGATCTCACCGGCTTCAGCACCAACGCGGACGGCTACTTCACGCTCGGCAATCCCGCGGTCCCGCACGTCGATCTCGTCTTCGATCCGGGCGCCGCCGGGCTGCTGCAGAACGGCCCCGACGCCGTCGCGCTCTATGCCGGCCGCGCCGCCGACTTCCCGACCGGCACGGCGGTGACCACCGCGAACCTCCAGGACGCCGTGGTCTACGACACGGACGACGACGACGATGCGGGGCTGCTCGTGCTGCTGAACGAGGCGCAGCCGCAGGTCAACGAGAACGGCGGCGGCAGCGGCTCCACGCAGTCGAGCCAGCGGTGCCCGAACGGATCCGGCGGCGCCCGCAACACGTCGACGTACCTGCAGGCGGCGCCGACGCCTGGCGGCATCAACACCTGCCCGGCGCCGCCGACGCCGAGCAACAGCCCGATCGTCATCAGCCAGCTGTATGGCGGCGGCGGCAACGCCGGCGCGACCTTCACCAACGACTACGTCGAGCTGTTCAACCGCGGCACGACGACCGTCGACATCGGCGGCTGGTCACTGCAGTACGCGTCGGCGACGGGCAGCGGATGGGACTTCAACAAGCAGCCGCTCGGCGGCACGATCGCGCCCGGACAGTACTACCTGGTGGCGCTGGCCTCGGGCGGCGCCGACGGCGCGCCGCTGCCGGCGGCGAACATCACGGGCCTGATCAACATGAGCGCGACGAGCGGCAAGGTCGCGCTCGTGAACAGCTTCGACGGCCTCGTCGGCAACTGCCCGGCGGCCGATCCGCACCTCATGGACCTGGTCGGCTACGGCGGCGCCGACTGCCGCGAAGGAACGCTGACGGCGCCGTCGCCGAGCAGCACGACGGCGATCTTCCGCCTCGGCGGCGGCAGCGTCGACACCGACAACAACGGCAGCGACTTCGTCAAGAACACGCCGGCGCCGCGCCGCACCGCGCCGATCGTCGAGCTCGGGCCGATGGTGCTGGCGACCGATCCGCGCGGCAACGGCCTCAACGCGCCGCGCGACGCGACGATCCAGATCACCTTCACCGAACCCGTGGACGTCGTCGGCGCGTGGTTCGACATCACGTGTGCGGCGAGCGGGCGCCACGACAGCGCGACCTTCGCCGGCACGGGCCGCGATCACTACATCACGCCGAACGTGAACTTCATCGCCGGCGAGCGCTGCACCGTCACCGTCCTCAAGGACCAGGTGCACGACACCGATCTCGACGACAGCGCGCCGAACACCGACACGCTGCCGGGCGACTTCGTGTGGTCCTTCACCGTCGCCACCGGAACCGAGCCGCCGTTCCCGTCCAGCGTGCACCTCACGATGGGGAACCCGAGCGGCGCCGTCGCGAGCATCGCGCAGCCGGACAACTACCTGATGGAGAAGCCGGAGTACGCGCTGTCGTACAACCGCGAGATGGGACGGCCGAACTGGGTGAGCTGGCACCTCTCCAACGAGTGGGTCGGCACGCTCACGCGCGTCGACACGTTCCGGCCGGATCCGGCGGTGCCGCCCGACTGGTATCGCGTGCAGTCGTTCGACTTCGCGGGCAGCGGGTTCGATCGCGGCCACATGACGCCGAACGCCGATCGCGACAAGGAGACGTCGATCCCGATCAACCAGGCGACGTTCCTGATGTCGAACATGGTGGCGCAGGCGCCCGACAACAACCAGGGGCCGTGGGCCGCGCTCGAAAACGATCTGCGCGCGCTCCTGCCGGCCAACGAGCTCTACATCGTCGCCGGCGGCAGCGGCGCCGGCGGCATCGGCAGCACCGGCGGCACGACGACGACGCTCGCCGGCGGCCACGTGACGGTGCCGGCGAGCACGTGGAAGGTGGCGCTGGTGATTCCCGCCGGCAGCGGCGACGACATCTCGCGCGTGACCTGCTCGACGCGGACGATCGCGGTCATCATGCCGAACACGCAGGGGATCAGAAACGATCCGTGGCAGAACTTCCTGACCACCGTCGATGCGGTGGAAACGCTCACCGGGTACGACCTGTTCTCGAACCTGCCCGCGCCCGTGCAGCAGTGCGTCGAGGCGGGGATCAACGGCAACAACCCGAAGAACCCGCAGGCGATTGCCTTCGCGGAGCTCGATCCGCGGACGTTCGGCGGCGCGCCGTTCACGGTCAGCGCGACCGGCGGAGACTCGGGCAACCCGGTGACGTTCACCGCCTCGGGGGCGTGCACGTCGAGCGGAGCCAACGGCGAGACGATCGCGCTCGACGCGGCCGGCACGTGCACCGTGACCGCGTCGCAGGCGGGCAACGTCAACTACGACGCGGCGGCGCCGGTGAGCCGCAGCTTCACCATCGCCAGGGCCCCGTCAGCGCTGACCTCTCTGTCGGCGCCGACGATCGAGCTCGGGACGGCATCGACGATCGTGAGCGGCGTCCTCACCGCCAATGGCCTCGTGCCGCCGGGCAGCGTCACGATCACCGTCGGCGGGACGTCGATCAGCGCGCCGATCGGCGCTGGCGGCGCGTTCAGCGCCACCTTCGCGACCGCGGCGCTGGGCACGGCGAGCAGCCCGTACCAGATCCTGTTCAGTTATGCCGGTGACGCCAACTTCACCGGCACCACCGGTGCGTCGGCGCTGCAGGTCGTGGACACGACGGCGCCGTCGATCGCGACGGTGTCGGTCAGCCCGAACGTGATCGCCGTCCCGAATCACAAGATGGTCGCGGTCGGCGTCAGTTACTCGGCGTCGGATCTGTCGGGACTGCCGGTGTGCGCGATCACGGTGGCCAGCAACGAGGCGGTCAACGGGCTCGGCGACGGGAACTCGAGCGTCGACTGGCAGGTCGTGGACGCGCATCACGTGCTGCTGCGCGCGGAGCGGTCGGGCCTGGGCAGCGGCCGCCTCTACACGCTGACCGTGCGCTGCACCGACGCCTCCGGCAACGCCTCGACCGCTATCGGCACGGTGACTGTCGCGAAGTAGACGAGGGAGAGTACCCTTGTCTCATGCCGCGTAATGCCGAAGTCATCAGGCAATGGACGATCCTGCGCGACCTCGAGGCGTCGCGCCGGCTGACCATCGACGATCTCGCCGAGCGGACGGGCGTCACGACCCGGACGATCCGGCGCGATCTCGAAGCGCTGCAGACCTCCGGGTTTCCGCTCTACGACGAGGTCCACGACGGCAAGAAATACTGGACGCTGCAGACCAAGGCCTTCAAGCGCCTCGACGACACCGGGTTCACGCTGGCGGAGCTGAGCGCGCTCTACTTCAGCCGCACCCTGCTCGAGTGCCTCGCGGCGACACCGTTCAAGCAGGACGTGGCGTCAGCGTTCGACAAGCTGGCCACGGCGCTGACCCCGGGCATGCGGCAGTTCCTCGATCGCCTGCCGCTGGTCTTCGAGGCGAAGGGGAAATCCGCCCGCGGCGCGCAGACGGCGAAGTCCCAGCACATCTCCAAGCTGCTCGACGCGACGATCAGCAACCGGCGCGCGACGATGCGCTACTTCTCACGGAAGAGCGACCGTGAACAGGAGTACGAGATCGAGCCCTACCGGCTGGTCTACTCGGAGTCCGACGGCCTCTACCTGCTGGCCTTCGTGCAGCAGTACAAGGAAGTACGGACGTTCTACGTCGATCGCATCCGCACGCTGTCGCTGCACGAGGAGCACTTCACGCCGCCCGAGATCCTCGACCCGGCCTTCGCGCACTCGCTCGGGCCCTACCAGGGCCCGCCCGTGCACGTGGTGATCGAGTTCGACCGCGAGGTCGCGGGCCTGATCCGGGAGCGCCTCTGGCACGCCTCGCAGTCAGTCACGGACCGCCCGGACGGCGGCGTCACCCTCGCCCTGGACGTGAGCCACGACCCGCACCTTCTGAGCTGGATTCGCGGGTTCGGCTCGAACGCGCGCGTCGTCTCGCCGGCGGCGGTCGTGAAAGACATGAAAGAAGACAGCGCCCGCATGAGCGCGCGCTACGGCGCCGACTCATCTTCCGCCTGAAGGCGGAAGCTACGTGTTCAGGGATTGATCCAGTAGCTCCACTTGACGAGGAAGGCGTTGCGCGCGGGCGCCGAGAACGTGCCGTTGAAGTCGGGGCCGAAGCGGAAGCGGCCGACGTCGTAGACGGCCTCGCGCCCCTGCTGCCAGACGACGAAGAGGGCGGAGCCGGGCTTGTACTCCCAGCGCAGCACGTTGGTGGTGCGGAACGAGCGGTAGTTGAAGTCGGGGTTCGAGGCGTAGAACACCGGCGCGTAGCGATCCTCGTAGCGCGCGGCGCGGCCGTTCACGAGCTGCTTG
>Ga0207648_10003056_pt1 | contig 17699 bp, 15 predicted proteins | sample KBSMisM32_FD_184310 | JGI IMG/M metagenome (GOLD analysis project Ga0207648, IMG submission 184310) | Miscanthus rhizosphere microbial communities from Kellogg Biological Station, Michigan, USA - KBS Miscanthus M3-2 (SPAdes) (version 2) | ecosystem: Host-associated > Plants > Roots >...
TGGCCTTGCGCGCTTTCACCGAGCCGGCGATCTGGATCGCGCCCGAGAACAGCAGCAGCTTCTCCGTCAAGGTGGTCTTGCCGGCATCGGGGTGGCTGATGATCGCGAAGGTGCGGCGCCGGCGCACTTCCTTGGCCAGCGGCGATGCGGCCGGCGGCGCCGAGAGAATGTCGGACATGGTGCTGCGGCCGCTGCGATGCCGGCCGCCTCGTGGAAAGCTCGTGATTATCGTTGCCGGCCCGAGCCGGGGGCGCGCGCCAGGGCGGGCCCGCGCTCGCCGGCCGCGTCGACGCGCCCGCGGCCGCGCCTACGCCGCGGTGTCGACGAACGGCCGCACGACCGCGAGCAGCCGCTCGACGTAGGCCTCTTTCTCGCCCACCGGCGCGGCATAGGCCAGCGCCTGCGTCGTCGCTTCGAGCCCGGCGGCGCGCAGCATCATCCACGCGGCCAGGTATTGCGACGCGAGACAGCCGCCGGCGGTCGCGATCGGCCCGCGCGCGTGGAACGGCGCGTCCTCGACGCGCACGCCGGCCTGGACCAGCCACGGCTTGGTCACGGTGTCGGTGCAGGCCGGCATGTCGGCGAGCAGGCCCAGGCGCGCGAGCAGCAATGCGCCCGAGCATTGCGCGCCGATCAGCTGACGCAGCGGGTCGAGTTGCAGCCGGTCGAGCAGCGCGCTGTTCTCGGCGATCGCGCGGGTGTACAGGCCGCTGCCGAAGATCACCGCATCGGCGTCATTCGCGAACTCGAGCGGCTGCTGCGCCTGCACCGTCACGCCGCCCATCGAGGTGATGTGCGTCGTCGGGCTCGCGATCTCCGCCTTCCAGCCGGCGGCGCCGAGGCGGTTCAGCAGCCCGAGCGCGATGAACGAATCGAGCTCGTTGAAGCCGTCGAAGGTGACGATTGCGATGCGCATGCGCGTCGAGCCGGTCACACCTTCTCAGTCTTCAAGCAGCGAGCGCAGCATCCAGGCGGTCTGCTCGTGCACCGTCAGGCGTTGCGTCAGCAGGTCGGCTGTCGGCTCGTCGCCGGCCTTGTCGGCGAGCGGGAAGATGCCGCGCGCGGTGCGGGCGACCGCCTCGTGGCCCTCGACCAGGATGCGCACCATCTCGAGCGCCTTCGGCGGCACCGCCGGAACGTCGGCGATCGAAGCGAGCGCGCCGAATTGCGCATACGAGCCTGGCGCCGGGTGGCCGAGCGAGCGGATGCGCTCGGCGATCGGGTCGACCGCGTTCCACAGCTCGGTGTACTGCCCCATGAACATCAGGTGCAGCGTGTTGAACATCGGCCCGGTCACGTTCCAGTGGAAATTGTGCGTCGTCAGGTACAGCGTGTAAGTGTCGGCCAGCAGGTGCGACAGGCCGTCGGCGATCGCGCCGCGGTCCTTGTCGCTGAGGCCGATGTGGATGCCCATGCGCCTGGGTGCGGCGGCGGGGGCGGCGAGCAGGTTCTTGGTCTTGGTCTTGGCCATGCGGGCTCCGGTCGAAACTGATCAGCGCTGAATGTAGCCCAGGCGCACCGATCGCGTCCGTCGTCCCGGCTCGGCGCATTGGAGAGCCGGCAGCTCGGCGCGCTCAGCCGGGGCCGTCGCGCCGCAGGCTGTTGCCGAGCGCGATCTTGCGCACGATCACCGCGAACGACTGCACCGGCGCGGCCCGTTCGGCGCCGAGCTTCCACAGCATGCCTGGCGTGCGGATCGGCGTCGGGCTCTCGAGCGGGATCATCTGCAGCCCGCTCATCGCCGGCGGCACGGCGTTGATCGCGGCGATCGCCCCGATCTGCGTGCGCAGCACCAGCCCGAGCATCGGCGCGATCGTCGACATCTCGGCGACGACGACCGGCTCGGCGCCGCTGGCCTCGAAGCATTCGTCGAGCATCACCCGGGTCGCGAAATACTCGGGCAGCAGCACCAGCCGCTGCTGGTGCAGCTCGACCATGCGGATGCGCTTGCGGCCGGCGAGCGGGTGGGTGTCCGAGACGACCAGGACCATCTCCTCGTTGTAGAGCGGCTCGAACCACAGGTCGGTCGGCCCGTTCGGGCGGTAGGCGATGCCGATGTCGAGCTCGCCGGCATGCAGCTTGGCGCCGATCTGGTCGGCCGCGAGCTCCTCGATGCGCACCCGCACCGTCGGGTGGCGTGCCAGGAACTGCGCGACGCATTCGGGGATCAGCCCGATGTTGAAGGTGTGCGTCGCGCCGATCCGCACCTGGCCGGTCAGCCCGCCGCCGCCGGGCTTGAGCATCGCCACGCCATGGTCGACCTCCTTCAGCGCGCGGGTCGCGAAGGCGAGAAACAGCTCGCCGGCCTCGGTCGTCACGACCTTCTTGCCGATGCGGTCGAACAGCGCCTGGCCGACTTCGTCCTCGAGCTGACGGATCTGGTGCGACAAGGTCGATTGGGTCACGTGGACCCGGTCCGCGGCCTTCGTGAAGCTCAGGTACTCGGCCAGCGCCACGAAGTAGCGAAGATGCCTGAGCTCCATGGAAACCCCCATGTCGAATCGATGACATCGATCATATCGATGTGAATTCACCATTTCCGTGGCGGCGACGATCTGCCTAAGCTTCGGGCCCATCGGATGTCGACGCCGCGGCGCCGACCGCGACCCACGGAGAAACCCATGTCCGACCACAACCAGGACAAGCTGACGCAGGACGTGCTGGCCGCGTTCGCCGGCACCCCCGACCCGCGCTTGCGCGAATTGATGACGGCACTGGTCAAGCACATCCATGCCTTCGCCCGCGAGGTCGAGCTGACGCCCGACGAATGGCTGGGCGGCATGAAGTTCCTCGATGCGGTCGGGCAGATCTCGACGGCGCGGCGCCCCGAGTTCATCCTGCTGTCCGACACGCTGGGGCTGTCGATGATGGTCGTGGCCCTTCAGCAGGCCCGCGCGAGCGGCGACGCGAAGGGCGCGACGCCGCCGACCGAGGCCACCGTCGAAGGCCCGTTCTACTGGCCCGGCGCCCCCGACCTGCCGCTGGGCAGCGACATTGGCGAAGGCGTGCCCGGCGAGCCCACCTTCTACATGGGCCGCGTGACCGACCTGAATGGCCAGCCGCTCGCCAGCGCGCTGCTCGACGTCTGGTCGGGCAACGGCGACGGCAAGTACGACGTCCAGCTCGGCGCCGAGCCGGTGATGAAGGCCCGCGGCCGCTTTCGCACCGACGCCGAGGGCCGCTACTGGTTCTGGTCGATCTTCCCGACCTGCTACCCGGTCCCCGACGACGGCCCGGTCGGCGACATGATGCGCGCGACCAACCGCAGCATCTTCCGGCCCGGCCACATGCACATGATGGTGTCGGCGCCCGGCCACGTGCCGCTGACGACGCATCTCTTCGTCGCCGGCAGCCCGCACATCGACGAGGACGCGGTGTTCGGCAAGCGCGACAGCCTGGTCGTCGACTTCGACCACCACGGGCCGGGCAAGGCCCCGGACGGGCGCCAGATGAGCCAGCCCTACCACTCGGCGAGCTACGACTTCCGGCTCGCGCCGACGCCGGCCTGAGCCGCCGGAGCGAAGCATGCAATTCGGCAGCGCAGTCGGCTCGCTCAGAGGCCATTCAACGGAGTCGGAAGGCTCACACCTTCTGAGCCCGCGCCCACATCATTCCGCAGGATCGCGCCCATGAAGATCGGCAAGGCCACCGTGCCGCGCACGTCCATCTGCACCTCGGACGAACACACCATCGTCGTCCGCGGACGCGATCTGTCGAACGAGCTGATCGGCAAGGTCTCGTTCGTCGAGCACTTCTTTCTGCTGCTCACCGGAAAGCCGCCGACCGCCGGCGAAGCCGCGGTGCTGAACGCGGCGCTGGTCGCGATCGCCGAACACGGCCTGGTGCCCAGCGTGCAGGCCGCACGCATGACCTTCGCCGCCGCGCCGGACGCAATGCAGGGCGCGGTCGCGGCCGGCATCCTCGGCTGCGGCTCGGTCGTCCTCGGCTCGTCCGAGACGGCCGGACGCCTGTACAGCGAGATCGACGCGCAGGTGCAGTCCGGCACCGCGCTGGCCGAGGCCGCGCTCGGCGCGATGCAGGCCTGGCGCGCCGCCGGCCAGCAGATCCCCGGCTATGGCCACCCGCTGCACAAGGCGCGCGACGCGCGGGTCGGCGCGCTGTTCGAGGTCGCGCGCGCGGCCGGCACCGACCTGCGCTTCATCGCGATCGCCGAGGCCGTCGAGTCGCTGCTGCCGCAGGTGCTGGGCAAGGCGCTGAAGCTCAATGTCTCCGGCGCGATCCCCGCAGTGCTGCTCGGTGCCGGCTTTCCGGCGCAGGCGCTGCGCGGCGTGCCGATCCTGGCGCGCACCGCCGGACTGATCGCGCACCTGTTCGAGGAGATCGCGCAGCCGATCGGCTTCGCGCTGTCGTACCAGGCGACGCGCGAGATGGTCTACGACGGCGCGCTGCCGGCCGGCTTCGGCGCGCACGGCTGAGGCCCCGATGAGCAAGGTGCTGCAGGGGCTGAAGGTCGTCGAGCAGGGCACGTTCATCACCGGCCCGGCCGCCGGCATGCTGCTCGGCGACCTGGGCGCCGACGTGATCAAGGTCGAGCAGCCCGTCACCGGCGACCCCTTCCGGGCCTTCAAGGGCGGCCTGTACAGCCCGCACTACCAGACCTACAACCGCAACAAGCGCAGCATCACGCTGGACACGAAGGACGCGCAGGACCGGGTCGTCTTCGACGCGCTGATCGAGCAGGCCGACGTCTACATCCAGAACTTCCGCCCCGGGGTGGCCGACAAGCTCGGCGCCGGCGCGGCGCGGCTGCGCGCGCTCAACCCGCGGCTGGTCTACTGCGCGATCAGCGGCTTCGGCCCCACAGGGCCGGCCGCCAACCGGCCCGCCTACGACACCGTCGCGCAGGCCGCGAGCGGCTTCCTGAACCTGCTGATCAACCCGCAGAACCCGCGTGTGGTCGGGCCGGCGATCGCCGATTCGCTGACCGGCTTCTATGCGGCCTACGGCGTGATGGGGGCGCTGATCGAGCGCGGCCGCACCGGCGTCGGCCGCACCGTCGAGGTCTCGATGCTCGAGGCGATGGCGCACTTCAACCTCGACGCGTTCACGCACTTCTTCCAGGCCGGCGACGTGATGGGCCCGTACAGCCGGCCGAGCGTGTCGCAGTCGTACGTGCTCGCCTGCAGCGACGGCCGCTGGATCGCGCTGCACATGTCGTCGCCCGAGAAATTCTGGCAGGGCCTGGCGAATGCGATCGAGCAGCCTGACCTGTTCAGCGACGCGCGCTTCGCGACCCGCGACGCGCGCATCGCGAACCAGGAAGCGCTGATCGACCTGCTCGGCGCGCGCTTTCGATCCCGCCCCCGCGACGAGTGGTGCGCCCGGCTGCAGCACGAAGACGTGCCGCATGCGCCGATGTACGACACCAGCGAGGCGCTCGACGATCCGCAGGCGCTGCACCTGCAGCTCACGGCGTCGGCGCAGCACCCGGTGATGGGGCTGTTCCGCACCGTGCGATCGCCGGTGTCGTTCGACGGCGAGCGTGCGCTCGATGTGCGTGCGCCGCCGACGCTGGGCGAGCACAGCGACGAGATCCGCGCCGAGATCCGCTCGGCACGGCGCCCCGGCACCGGTGCGCAGCCCGATTGATCCACAACGACCGAGGAGACAGGCAATGACCACCCCGAACCTTTCGCGCCGCAGCGCGCTCGCGGCCACCGTGCTCGGGCTGTCGGGCCTCGCCGGGATCGCGCGCGCGCAGCCGGCCGGCCAGCCGATCCGGGTCGGCAGCACGCTGGCGCTGACCGGGCCGCTGTCGGCCACCGCGCAGATCCACAAGCTCGTCGGCGAGATCTACGTCGAGCAGGCGAACAAGCGCGGCGGCTGGCTCGGCCGGCCGATCGAATGGGTCGTGAAAGACGACCAGTCCAAGCCCGACCTCGCGCGCACCCTGTACGAGCAGCTCGTCACCGCGGACAAAGTCGACCTGCTGATCGGCCCGTATGCGACCGGCGCGATCCTGTCGGCGATGGGCGTCGCGCAGCGCTACAACAAGGTGCTGGTGCACCACACGCTGGGCATCCCGTCGCTGGCGAAGTACGAGCTGCAGTTCCCGGCCTGGTCGCTCGGCTCCGACCCGGCGACGACGGTGCCGAACACGGTCTTCGATGCGCTCGCCGCCGGCCCGAAGCCGCCGAAGACCGTCGCGGTCGTGACCAACAAGTTCCCGTCGATCCAGTTCATGACCGCCGGTGCGCGCGAGGTCATGAAGAAGCGCGGCTTGAACGAGGTGCTGTTCCTCGAATGGGATTTCGGCAACCGCGACTTCGGCCCGATCGCGAACCGCGTGAAGGACGCAAACCCCGATTTCGTCTGGGTCGGCGCGATCGGCGTCGACGGCAACCTGCTGCTCGACGCGATGAAGAAGATCGACTACGTGCCGCCGCAGCACTTCTACCTCTACCCGGCGCCGGGGCCGCTGGTTGCGCTGCCCGAAGCGAAGAACGCGCTGTCGGTGACGATCTTCGAGGAGCAGCCGCCGTTCACCGCGAACACCGGCGCGGCCGAGTTCGTCAAGCTTTATCGCGAGCGCGCGACCAAGGCCGGCCTCGCCGATCCGTCGGTCGAGACCCAGGCCGCGGCCTCGTACACCGCCTGGCAGATCCTCGAGGCCGGCGTCAGCGCGACCAAGAGCCTGGACGACAAGGCGATCGGCGCCTGGCTGAAGGCAAACAAGGTCGACACCCTGCAAGGCAAGCTGCGCTTCAACGGCACCGGCAACTTCGGCGACGACCTGATGCGCGTGAAGCAGATCCAGAACGGCCATTGGGTCGTCGTCTGGCCGAAGGAAGTGACCGCGGGTGGCGCGAAGCTGCTGGTCAACTGAGATGACATTCACCGTATCGAGTTGTGCCCGTGCGGCGGCTGATGGCCCGTTGCGGACGTTCGTTTCCGATGGCGGCTGGAGCGTGATCAGGCCGCCGGGGCACTTCACTGCGCTCATGTCCCCCGGCGCCGTCCTTCGGACGACGCCTCCTCCTTTACTTCGCTCCGTGAAGCGCCCCACCGTCCTGATCCGGCACCACTCTGGCAGTTCGCTTTCGCGCGCCACTGCCGATTCAAGGCCAAGGGCATCGGGTGGCCGGCGCAGCGAAGTAAAGGAGGAGGCGCGGGCGCAGCCCGAGCCGGGGGAGCAAGCCCGGACACGAACAGTCCAGTGGACTGTTTGTGCCTGGCGAGCGCCCGGGGCTCTGTCCCCGGGCATGAGCGGAGGCGGCCACCCGGTGGCCTTGGCTCGCTCGGTCGCGGCATACGAGCAGAAGTCGAGCGTCGGCAATGGGCCGCGAGCCGACGTCCCGCTCGACACGTACCGGAGCCGCTGAGTGTCCGGCTTCGCCCTGCCGAGCGCGTCGTTGCTGGCGCAAAGCGTCCTCTCGGGCGTGTTCGTGGGCGCCTTGTACGGCCTGATGGGCCTGGGCCTGAGCCTGAGCTGGGGTCTGCTGCGGCTGATCAATCTCGCCCACTTCGCGTTCGCGTTCCTCGCCGCCTACCTGTGCTATCAGCTCGCGCGCTGGGGCGTCGACCCGCTGCTGAGCTTGCTCGGGATCGTGCCGGCATTCTTCGCGCTCGGTGCCGGGCTGCACTGGGTGATGGCGCGCTTCAAGGTGACGCCGTTCAACTCGCTACTGCTCACGTTCGGCCTGATGGGCATCGTCGAATCGATCATCCAGTCGATCTGGACCGCCGACTTCCGGCAGCTCGAATCGACCTATGCGCAGCACAAGTTCAAGGTCGCCGGGCTGTTCGTGCCGGTGCCCGAGTTCATCACGCTGCTGCTCGCGGTCGGCATCTCGCTCGCGGTCTGGGCAGTGCTGCGCTTCACCGACCTGGGCCGCGCGCTGCGCGGCGCCGCCGAAGACGCCGCGATCGCATCGGCCTTCGGCGTCAACCAGAGCCGCAACGCGCTGCTGCTGGCCGGCACCTGCACCGCGCTGGCGAGCATCGCCGGCGTGTGCATGGCCCTGAGCTTCACGCTCGCGCCGTCGCAGATGTACGCATGGATCGGCGTCGTGTTCGCCGCGGTCATGCTCGGCGGCCTGGGCCGCGCGCTCGGGCCGCTCGTCGCCGGCACGCTGATCGGCGTCAGCGAGGCGATCACGATGGCGGTGACCGCGCCGTCATGGGCGCCGATCGTGTCGTTCACGCTGCTGATCATGATCCTGGTGCTGCGTCCGGGAAGGGTCACATGAGAGCGGTCGCATGAAGCGCACGCCGCTCGTCATCGTCGCGGCCGGCGTGCTGCTGGCCTTCGTGCCGATGCTGGGCCTGCCGGCGTTCGTCGATTCGCTGCTGTACCTGATGCTGCACTGGATCGTGCTCGCGACCTCGTGGAACATCCTGTCGGGCTACACCGGCTACTTCTCGTTCGGCCACGGCGCGTTCTTCGGCGCCGGCCTGTACACGACCAGCACGCTGCTGGCGCGCTACGAGTGGCCGTTCCTGTGGACCCTGCCGGCCGCCGCGCTCGTCGCCGCGCTGCTCGGCGTCGCGCTCGGCGCGGTCGTGTTCCGCGTCAAGAGCGTGCGCGGCGAGCTGTTCGCGTTGCTGACCCTGGCGATCACGTTCGTGATCGGCACCATCGTCGTCAACACGCCGATCGACGGCGGGCAGGGCGTCTCGCTCAGCGCGGTGCCGGTGCCGGCGATCGGGCCGACGCCCTCGTCGACCTTCTACCTGCTCGCGCTCGCGTGCGCGACCGCGACGCTGCTGATCGCGTGGGCGATCTTCGTCTCGAAATTCGGCGCCGGCCTGTTCGCGATCCACGACGACGAAGACGCCGCCGAGGTGATGGGCGTGCCGACCTACCGCTACAAGCTGGTCGCGCTGGCGATCTCGTGCGCGCTGGCCGGCGTCGCGGGCGGCATCCATGCGCTGTTCCTGTCGTACGTCACGGCCGGCGAAGTGTTCACGATCACGGTGCCGTTGACGGTCGTGCTGATGAGCGTGCTCGGCGGCTCGCGCCACTGGGCCGGGCCGGCGGTCGGCGCGGTCGCGATCACCGCGCTGCTGTACAGCTTCACCGCGGCCGACCATGCGGTCGCGGGCAAGGCGATGATCGGCGCGATCCTGATCGCGGCGATCCTGTTCATGCCCGACGGCATCCTGCTGCGCCTGCGGCGCCTGCTCGCGAAGCCGGTGCCGTCGCCCGGCCCGGCGCATGCGCCGTCGACCCTGGTCGCGCCCGTGGCCGCAGCGCCCGCTCCCGCCGCGGCCGCGCCCGCCGACGTGCTGCTGCGCGTGCGCGGCCTGCAGAAGTCGTTCCGCGGCGTGCGCGCGCTCGCCGGCGTCGATGTCGACGTGCGGCGCGGCGAGATCCTCGGCCTGCTCGGGCCGAACGGCTCGGGCAAGTCGACCTTCATCAATGTCGTCAGCGGGCATTTCGCCCCAAGCGCCGGCGCGATCGAGTTCGAGGGCCGCGATTTGACGCACCACGCGGCGCACCGCATCGCCGCGGCCGGCATCGCCCGCACCTACCAGATCCCGCGGCCGTTCGCGCACCTGAGCGTGCTCGACAACGTCGCGCTCGCGACCTTGTTCGGCGGGGCTGTGCGGGATGTCGCGCAGGCCCGCCAGCAGGCGCTGCGCTGGCTCGAGTTCACCGGCCTGCAGGCCAAGGCGGGCGCCCGGCCCGACGACCTGAACCTGCACCAGCGCAAGTTCCTCGAACTCGCGCGCGCGCTCGCGTCGCGGCCGCGGCTGGTGCTGCTCGACGAGGTGCTGTGCGGCCTGACGCCGGGCGAGATCGACGACGCGGTCGCGCTGATCCGGCGCATCCGCGACCAGGGCTCGACGATCGTGTTCGTCGAGCACGTGATGCGCGCGGTGATGGCGCTGACCGACCGCATCGTCGTCTTCCACCATGGCGAGCTGCTCGCCGAAGGCAGCGCCAGCGACGTGATGCAGCGGCCCGCGGTGATGACCGCCTACCTGGGGCACGCCCATGCGCAGCCAGCCCCTGCTTGAGGTCGCCGGGCTGCAGGTGGCGTACGGCGCGGCGCCCGCGCTGTGGGGCGTGTCGCTCGACGTGCGCGCCGGCGAGCTGCTGTGCGTGGTCGGCCCGAACGGCGCCGGCAAGACGACGCTGATCAACACGATCGCCGGCATCCTGCGCGCGCGCGCCGGCCGGCTCGTGTTCGAGGGCCGCGACCTCACGCAGCTGCCGCCGCACCGCTTCTGCGAGGCCGGCATCGCGATCGTGCCCGAGGGCCGGCGCCTGTTCAGCGGCATGAGCGTGCGCGAGAACCTCGAGCTCGGCAGCTACCTGCCGGCCGCGAAGGCGCAGCGCAGCGCCTCGATCGATGCCGCGCTGGCGCTGTTCCCGGTGCTGGCCGAGAAGCTCGCGAGCCCGGCTGGCGAACTCTCGGGCGGCCAGCAGCAGATGGTCGCGATCGCGCGCGCGCTGATGGCAAGGCCGCGCCTGCTGCTGCTCGACGAGCCCTCGCTCGGCCTGTCGCCGCTGATCGTGCACGACATGTTCGCGGCGATCGCGCGCATCAACGCGGCCGGCATGGCGGTGCTGATGGTCGAGCAGAACGTCACGATGGCACTGGCGATCTCGAGCCGGGCCTGCGTGCTCGAAGAAGGCCGCATCGTCGCCGAAGGCACGCCCGACGCGCTGCTCGCGCGCCCCGAGATCCAGCGCGCCTACCTCGGCGTGTGACCCCGCAACGACCCACGGAGACCGCCATGCTGTTCCCCACCACCATCGTCGGCAGCTTCCCGCAACCCGACTGGCTGATCGACCGCGAGAAGCTCGCCGGCCGCTTTCCGCCGCGCGTGCGGGCGCGCGAGCTGTGGCGCATCCCGCCGCCCTACCTCGCGCAGGCGCAGGACGACGCGACCCTGATCGCGATCCGCGCGCAGGAGCAGGCCGGGCTGGACATCGTCAGCGACGGCGAGATCCGCCGCGAGAGCTACTCGAACCGCTTCGCGACCGCGCTCGACGGCGTCGACCTCGACAACCCCGGCAGCGCGCTCGACCGCTCCGGCCACCCGAACCCGGTGCCGCGCATCGTTGGCCGGATCCGGCGCCGGCACGCGGTCGAGGTCGACGACCTGACCTTCCTGCGCGCGAACACCGACCGCCAGGTCAAGATCACCGTGCCCGGCCCGTTCACGATGCTGCAGCAGGCGCAGAACGATTTCTACGCCAGCGAAGAAGAGGCCGCGATGGACTACGCCGCCGCGGTCAACGCCGAGATCAAAGACCTTTTCGCCGCCGGCGCCGACGTGGTCCAGATCGACGAGCCGTACATGCAGGCGCGGCCCGAGAAGGCGCGCCGGTACGGCCTCGCGGCGCTGAACCGCGCGCTCGACGGCGTGACCGGCACGACCGCGGTGCACATCTGCTTCGGCTACGCGGCGATCATCCACGAGCGGCCGAGCGGCTATTCGTTCCTGCCCGAGCTGGCGCAATGCAGCTGCCGCCAGGTGTCGGTCGAGACCGCGCAATCGCACCTCGACTGCGCGGCGCTGCAGGCGCTGGCCGGCAAGCGCGTGATGGTCGGCTGCATCGACCTGGCCGACCCCGGCGTCGAGTCGGTCGAGACGATCGTGCAACGCATCGAGCGCGCGCTGCCGTTTGTCGCCCCCGAGAACGTGATCCTCGCGCCCGACTGCGGCATGAAGTACCTGCCGCGCGACACGGCGATCGCCAAGCTGCGCGCGATGGTGCAGGCCGCCGCCGTGTTGCGCCAGCGGCACGGCACTGGGCGCTGAGCGGCTCGGCGGCCTCGCATCTGCGCGGTGCTTCGGCGCCCGGGCACGCGGCTTGCCGCGGGCTTGACGACGTCATCGCGTCGGAGGCTAGGGGTTCGACGCCGGCATCGTCAGGAGTATTGTCACCAGCAGCAGCGACGCTCGCCCATCGCCAGCGTGCTTGCGCATTGAACGGTGGACTTGCTGGATGTACGAGCAGCACTTTGGATTGAGCGGTCATCCCTTCGCGGCGACCCCGGACCCCGACTTCTACTTCGACAGCGCCGGCCATCACCGCGCTCTGGCCTATCTGCGCCACGCGGTCCGCGAAGGCGAATGCTTCATCGTCATGACCGGCGACATCGGCGCCGGCAAGACGACGCTGCTGCACACGCTGCTGCGCGGGCTCGACGCCGACGCGATCGTCCCGGCCCTGCTGGCCGGCACCCGGCTCGATGCGCGCGCCCTGCTTGTGGCCGTGCTGTCGGGCCTGCACGGCGACGCGAGCGGCACGTCGCTGGACGCGCTGCGCGCCCATCTGCGCGCGGTGCTGGCAGGCCTGACGTCGACCGGCCGCCGGGCGCTGATCGTGGTCGACGAAGCCCAGCACCTGTTGCCGGACGCGATCGCCGAATTGACCGCGCTGGCCCAGCTGCAGTCGAGCCACGGCGCCGCGCTGCAGGTGCTGCTGTGCGGCGAGCCCGCACTGCGCCGCACGCTGCAGGGCACGCCGGCGGCCGCGCTGCGCCAGCCCGTGTTCCTGTTCTGCGACGTCGGCCTGCTGGACCCGATGGAGACGCGCGCGTACATCGAGCACCGGCTGAGCCATGTCGGCTGGGCCGGATCGCCGGCCTTTGCAGACGATGCTCACGATCGGATCCACGCGGCGACCGACGGCGTGCCGCGGCGCATCAACCGGCTCTGCGACCGCCTGCTGATGGCCGCTTATCAACTCGAGCTCGACACTGTTTCGGCCGAGCTGGTAGCCCGCACCACCGCCGAGCTGCACGAGGAGATCGGCGGTCTCGGCGCCGCACCACCGGCCGCCGCGGAAGCGCCGCGGTTCGCGCCGGCCCCGTCCGGCAGCGGCGGCGGCGGCGAACCCGCCGTCGCGTCGGCGCCCGGCATCATTCCCGCGCTGTTCAGCGTCGCCGCCGACGCAGCGCCGATGACCAGCCCGCCCGCCGCGGCGTCGCCGCCCACGCCGACGCCGCCCGCGGCGCAGGAGCCTGCGACCCCGGCGCACGCCGCGTCGTCAGTGGGTGCGCCGCAGGCCGCGGAGCCTTTGCCAGTGATCGAGGACACCGAGCCGGAGCCGGTCTTCGCGGCCGCGCCATCGCATGAGCCGGTGTCGGACAGCGTGCGCGTGAATCACCACGGCACGGGTGCGCGCTGGGCCGCCGCGAGCGTGGTGCTGGTCGCGGCTTTGTCGGCCGCCTGGTGGGCGTATCGGCGCGAACCGGCGTCGCCGGCCGGCGCCACCGCGCCGCGCGCGGCGGTGGGCACCGTGACGAACCAGCGCGAGCGCGACAGTGCGACCGAGCGCGCGCGCAGCCGCGAACTCGCCGACATCGCGCCGGGCACCGTCGGCGCGCCGTCCGCCGGGCCGTCGATGCCGGCGGCGGCCAGCGACACGCCCGCACCGCAGGCCGTGCCCGCGCCGCAGCCCGAGCTGCCGAGCGTGCAGAGGGCGCAAAGCGTGCAAAGCGAGGAGCGTCGCATCCAGCCGGCGCCCGCCGCCCGCCCGGTGCGCCGTCCGGCGCCGCGAGCGCAGCGCGCCGACACCGAGGCCGCCGTCACCGGGACCAGGTCGCGTGCCGCCGATGGTGTCGCGCCGCAGCCCGCCCCCGCGCCCGGCCCGTGCACCGCGGCGGTCGCGGCGCTCGGCCTGTGCAACCCCACCAAGAACCCATGACAGGAGCCGCCATGCATTCCCTGACCCGCTGGATCGCGGCCGCGATCGGCCTCTGCACCGGTGCCGCACTGGCCCAGGTCCCGGTCCCCTACAAGATCGTGACCGCGTCGGAGCGCGGCACCTACATCCAGATCGGACGCGACCTCGCGAAGTTCGTCGCACCCGAGGCCGGCATCGACCTGGAGGTGCTGCCGTCGGCCGGCTCGGCCGAAAACGTGCAGCGCCTGCGCCGCGAGCCGGGCGTGAAGTTCGCGCTGGTGCAGTCGGACGTCTACCAGGCGTTTCTCGACCAGGCGTCGAGCGGCAATGCCGACGCGCGCGAAATGATCCTGCCGCTGCGCCTGATCATGCCGCTCTACAACGAGGAGATCTACTTCATCGCGCGGGCCGACGCGCCGCTGGAGTACGTCCACGACATCAAGGACGCGAAGATCAATGTCGGGCCGCTGCTGAGCGGCACCGCGATGGCGGCGACGACCCTGTACCGCCAGCTGTTCGGCGCCCCGCTCGCCGACGCCAACGCGAGCTTCCTGACCAATGAAGAGGCGCTCGTGAAGCTCACCGGCGACAAGAGTGTCGACGTCGTCGTCGTCGTCGCCGGCCAGCCGGCGAAGCTGCTCGCCGACATGAAGCCCGAAGCGCGGCAGCTGATCAAGCTGCTGAAGTTCGACCCGGCCCAGCCCGCCAGCCAGGCCGCACTGAAGACCTACTTCGCGGCGACGGTGCGGGCCGCCAGCTACCCGAACCTGCTGTCGGCAGACATCGATGCCATCGCCGTCAAGGCCTTTCTTGTCACCTACGACTACAACCTCGGGTCGACCGTCGGCCGGCTCGGCCGCTTCGCGCGCTCGCTGTGCAACAACTTCGAGCGGCTGCAGGCGCAAGGCCATCCGAAATGGCGCGAGGTGAAGCTCGAGCTCCCCGAGCTGAGCCGCGGCTGGTCGTACTACCCGCCGATGTGGCGCGAGATGAAAGCCTGCATCGCGCAGAAGACACCGCCCCGGCCCGTCAAGGTGTGCACCCAGCAGGAGCGGATCCTCGGCTTGTGCAAATAGGGCGTGCAAGCAGGGCGCATGCATGGCCAGCGGCGAAACCCGATCGCCCGCAGAATCGACGCATCGCAGCCCTCTTCACGAATGAACCATGGCCGATCTTTCCGCCTTCGCCATCACCCGCAAGTGGCCCGCCCAGCACCCCGACCGCATACAGCTCTACTCGCTGCCCACGCCGAACGGCGTGAAGGTCTCGGTGATGCTCGAAGAGACCGGCCTGGCGTATGAGCCGCATCTCGTGCGCTTCGACGCGCACGACCAGATGTCGCCCGAATTCCTGTCGATCAGCCCGAACAACAAGATCCCCGCGATCATCGACCCCGACGGCCCGGGCGGCCGCCCGCTGGCGCTGTTCGAGTCGGGTGCGATCCTGCTGTACCTGGGCGACAAGTCGGGGCAGTTCATCCCGCTCGATCCGGCCGGGCGCTACGAGACGATCCAGTGGCTGATGTTCCAGATGGGCGGGGTCGGGCCGATGTTCGGGCAGGTCGGCTTCTTTCACAAGTTCGCCGGCAAGGACTACGACGACAAACGCCCGCGCGACCGCTATGTCGACGAAGCGAAGCGCCTGCTCGGCGTGCTCGAGCGGCGCCTCGCGGGCAGTGAATGGATCATGGGCGATGCCTACACGATCGCCGACATCGCCACCTGGCCGTGGGTGCGCAACCTGATCGGCTTCTACGAGGCCGGTGAGTTGGTCGGCATCGATAACTTCCCGAACGTCACCCGGGTGCTGCAGGCCTTCGTCGAACGCCCGGCAGTCGTGCGCGGGCTGACGATCCCGAAGCGGCCGGCCTGAAAGGGTGTGAACAGGCGCTCCCGCGCTTCGGCGCGGGCGCCGCTCACGACAGGCGCTTCACCCCCGGCAGCGCGCACGCGTAGATCGCGTTGCGCAGCGCCGCGATCGCCTCGTAGCGCGTGAACGTGCGCCGCCACACCAGCACGACGCGGCGCGTCGGCGCCGGCTTCGTGAACGGGATGTAGCGGATGTGCGGCTGGGCGTCGGCCGGCACGCTCAACTGCGGCACGACCGTGACGCCCATGCCCGACGCGACCATGTACTTGATCGTCTCGAGCGACGAGCCCTCGAAGCTCTTGCGGATGCCCTCGGCATCGGCGCTCGCGAAGCGCGCGTACTCGGGGCAGACTTCGAGCACATGGTCGCGAAAGCAGTGGCCGGTGCCGAGCAGCAGCATCGTCTCGTTCTTCAGCTCCTCGGTCGTCATGCTCTTGCGCTTGGCCAGCGGGTGCAGCTTCGGCACCGCGGCCATGAACGGCTCGTCGTAGAGCGCCGCGACCGCCAGGCCGGTGTCGGGGAAGGGCTCGGCCATGATCGCGCAGTCGAGCTCGACGGTGCGCAGCATCTCGAGCAGCTTCGAGGTGAAGTTCTCCTGCAGCATCAGCGGCATCTGCGGCACCTGCTCGATCGCCTGGCGCACGAGGTCGGGCAGAAGGTACGGGCCGATCGTGTAGATGACGCCCAGGCGCAGCGGGCCCGAGACCGGGTCCTTGCCGCGCTTGGCGATCTCCTTGATCGCCGCGGCCTGCTCGATCACGGCCTGCGCCTGGCGCACGATCTCTTCGCCGAGCGGCGTCACGCTGACCTCGTTCGCGCCGCGCTCGAAGATCTTGACGTCGAGCTCCTCCTCGAGCTTCTTGATCGACACGCTCAGGGTCGGCTGCGACACGAAGCACGCTTCGGCGGCGCGGCCGAAGTGGTGCTCGCGCGCGACCGCGACGATGTAGCGCAGTTCGGTGAGGGTCATGCGGCGATTCTCTGCGCTGCGCAAGACGCGCGTCCAGTCACGCTTTCAGGTAGTCGGCGCGCGTGCCGAGCCAGCGCTCGACATGCGCGCGCGCGGCGTCGGGATGGCGGTCCAGCAGCACGGTCGCGGCACTGCGTGCGGCGTGCACCAGCGCTTCGTCGAGCGCGAGGTCGGCGAAGCGCAGCAGCGGCGCGCCCGACTGGCGCGCGCCGAGAAACTCGCCGGGGCCGCGGATCTCGAGGTCGCGGCGCGCGATCTCGAAGCCGTCGGCGGTCTCGAGCATCGCCTTCAGGCGCGCCTTGCCGGTGTCCGACAGCGGCGCGGTGTACAGCAGCACGCACACGCTCGCGGTGGCGCCGCGCCCGACCCGGCCGCGCAGCTGGTGCAGCTGCGACAGGCCGAAACGCTCGGCATGCTCGATCACCATCAGCGAGGCGTTCGGCACATCGACGCCGACCTCGATCACGGTGGTCGAGACCAGCAGGTCGAGCGCGCCGCTCGTGAACTGCGCCATCACCGCGGCCTTCTCGGCCGCGCGCATGCGGCCGTGCAGCAGCCCGACCCGGTGCTCGGGCAGGGCCGCGCACAGGTGCGCGTGGGTCGCGGTCGCGTTCTGCAGATCGAGCGTCTCGCTTTCCTCGATCAGCGGGCAGACCCAATAGACCTGCTGGCCCTGCGCGACGGCGTCGCGGATGCGCCCGATCACCGCCTCGCGCTTCGCATCCGAGAACAGCTTCGTGACGACCGGCGTGCGGCCCGGCGGCAGCTCGTCGATCGTGCTGATGTCGAGGTCGGCGAACAAGGTCATCGCCAGCGTGCGCGGGATCGGCGTCGCGCTCATCATCAGCGTGTGCGGCTCGATCGCATGCGCGCGCAATTTCGCGCGCAACGCGAGCCGCTGCTGCACGCCGAAGCGGTGCTGCTCGTCGATGATCGCCAGGCCCAGCTTCGCGAACGTCACCTGCTCCTGGATCACCGCGTGCGTGCCGACGACGAGCTTGGCCTCGCCGCTCGCCACCTGCGCGAGCATCTTCGTGCGCTCCTTGCCCTTGCGGCTGCCGGTCAGCCACGCGACGCCGATGCCCAGCGGCGCGAGCCAGCCGACCAGCTTGCGCAGGTGCTGCTCGGCGAGGATCTCGGTGGGCGCCATCAGCGCGCACTGCCAGCCCTGCGCGATCGCGACCGCGGCGGCGAGCGCGGCGACGACCGTCTTGCCCGAGCCGACGTCGCCCTGCAGCAGGCGGTGCA
>Ga0207648_10003058_pt1 | contig 17697 bp, 20 predicted proteins | sample KBSMisM32_FD_184310 | JGI IMG/M metagenome (GOLD analysis project Ga0207648, IMG submission 184310) | Miscanthus rhizosphere microbial communities from Kellogg Biological Station, Michigan, USA - KBS Miscanthus M3-2 (SPAdes) (version 2) | ecosystem: Host-associated > Plants > Roots >...
GAACGAAATATCTAACAACAATGACAACAACGCTGACGACAGCAGCAACAACGCTGACGACAGCAGCAACAACGCTGACGACAGCAGCAACAACGCTGACGACAGCAGCAACAACGCTGACAAGAATAGCGACAGTAGCAACGACAACAACAACTAATGAAAACAGCTGATGATACTGGTAACCAGTATTATCAATACTTTTTATTAAATTTGATAACTTAAAACAAACAATCCCATACTACTCGCAATCATGATAATCCATACAATCTTATTCCAACTAAAAATTTTCTGACCATCAAGGTTTCCAAATGGAAATAAATTAAACAAGGCGATCCAAGAATTAAATACTGTTCCTATATAGTAGTAACCTACATCTGCAAATTTGTAAGATAATATCAAAAACATTAATCCCATGACAAGATTAGTAAGCGGTCCAATAAATGCAACCTTTCCAAATTTACCTCTGTCCGATAAGTCTATCATAACAGCACCTGGAGCTATAAATTTGAATGGAATAAATGGAAGTGCTGAAATGGCTGTTACGATTAGTCCATACAAGTTTGCCCGAAACTCCGACCAACTTCCATAAAATTGAGCTAGGAATTTATGTGCTAATTCATGCACCAGAAAGGCACTAACAAAAATTAACAAAAATTGCCAAGATATACTTCTATATCCATTGAATGACAAACCAACAGCAGTTACTAAAATTGTCGCAATGGACAAGTGAAATATCTCCAGTTTAGAAAATTTTATCTTAAATAATACTCTAAGATTTGAATTCTTTGTATAGCTATTCACCATGTTTTTTCTGTCAATGTACTCTCTCATAGAAACGCATGAATGGTTAATTGGTATTCTGTGCAGACTACAGAATACTTTATTACAATAATTACATCTAAAAGGTATACTTTCATTCACATTACAAATTTCACATTTCATTAGCTTCCTATATTCACTCTTTGATCTTGTTTTACATATACTGCTCGATTGTCACATTTAAAAGTGTGTTTTCAATATCCTGCGGGTTCATAAATAATCATATTGAGAAATAGCGTACACTTTTGTTGATTTTTAGAGAATCAAATGTGAATCTTACCCTAATTTGACAAATTAAGAATCGTAATCTATATGAACTTTGTACCACTGTAAATAGAATAGATTTACTATGTCTAGTGATGATAATTCACACGAAGTCGACGATAAGCTTGTCCAACGATATGATACGATATTAAAAGAGAGTGCACTGCTCAGTACCTTTTCGGGGATCCTCTTTGGATTTTTATTGAATATGGCCATAAATGTGCCCGAAAATTTTGTATTAATTGATAAGATAACTCTTCTAGTAGCTCTGTATTCCACAACCGTAGCAGCTTCATTATTTGTCATGCCGGTAGTTTATCACCATTTACAATATCCATATGGAAGTTTTAATAAATTCAAGACTAGAAGTCATAGATTTATCATCTTAGGGCTAATACCTGCCGGTGTAACTCTATACCTTGGTCTTGAATTAGCTATCCACTCCTTATTGGGATCTATAGAATCATTTATCCTTGCTTCGCTACCGTTCATACTAGTTTATTTTTTGTTCAGGGCAAGAAAACGTGATTTTTAAAGAATCTATAGGATCTACTTAATCTATACTCACATAGTAAAAATATATACATATTCATAACGTACGTATAAGGAGTATCATTGAAAATTTCTATAATTGACATTGGTTCTAACACAATCAAGTTAGTAATCTATGATGTCAGGGAGGATAATTCATTTATAGGCATTCACCAAGAAAGTACAAAGGTTAGACTTGGAGAATCTTTGGCATTTTCGGATAGTCTTAGTGAGCAATCGATCCTCAAGAGTATAGACGTTCTCCTATTGTATCGTGATATTATTAGACTTGAATCCGCAAATAAGGTTGTTTGTGTGGGTACGAGCGCGGTTAGAGAATCAAAAAATGGCAAATATTTCATAGATCAAGTTCTAAAGAAAACTGGTTTTAAAGTAAGGGTACTTAGTGGAGAAGAAGAAGCTTACTATTCCTATTTGGGCGCTTCAATGGCGACCTGTATTCCGAACGGCCTGTTCTTTGACTTAGGTGGAGGGAGCTTAGAATTGGTTTACACTGAAGATTTTAAAGTGAAGAAGGCACAAGCACTTCCATTAGGGGCGTTACGACTCACTAGAACATTTGCTAGCCAAGATGGTTCTTTCTCAAAGAAAAATTGTGACAACATGACTCAAAAGATACTGGATACGTTACCCACAAAAAAGGGGTACGGAATTGGGATTGATGCCTCATTGGTCGGGGCAGGTGGAACATTAAGGGCTCTGGGAAGAGCTGATCAAAAGCGGGCAGGATTTCCTTTTGAAAAAGTTCATAATTACAGGTTGAAACTAAGCACCATTGAATCTCTTCGAAAGGATCTGAGCACTTTGAAACCCAGTGAAATTTCTAGTAGGTGGCCTATTGATTCTACTAGAATCGAAACGATTGTTGCAGGCCTCTATGTAATACATAGTATAATGAAGAAATTTGATTTTGATGAAATAATTATTAGCGGCTATGGGATACGAGAAGGAATTTTGGCCTCATTAATTCATAGCCCTAGTGTACTTGAAAATCACAATATTGAGAGCTTAGAAAAACAGGTAGCAAAATTACTCTCCTATCATTGTCATAAGCAAGATATTTCAAATTTTGGGCTTGATGATATGGTTCATAATATGATTTATTATGGATTACTAAAGGAGAGAGAAGTTGAGATACTCTCGTACGCACTTTACACATTATCTACAATACCTGCAACAAACAAGTACTACAGCCTTTTCTACCGATTATTGGACGAAGATTATCCTCAGCTTACCTATAGAGAACAGGTTATTTTGGCGTTATCAATAATCTACTCTAAAAAAATAAGAATTGGAGAGGAACTGTTTCATAAGTACAGTCACCTGCTAAAACCACAGAATCTGAAGTCTTTACAAAAAATAGCACTGCTTCTCAACCTAACTAGAATAATACTTAAGACCAGATCTCAGATCAGCATAAGACTAACAGAAAACAAGAATGTGATTTTTACTGTAATTCCTACACAAAAATCATTTCCTAGTATTTTACTAAAACAAATTATTGAAAAAGCTGGTAGGATTTTTGATATTCCTGTACAGTATTATATACCAGATAGAACTAACCGATTAAGAAATTCGATGAATAACATTATCTCCTTAAAATCCCAGCTGTGATATTCATGGATTACAAGAAGAACAATACCGAAAAAATCATTCCTCTAAAAGGTAAGCTTATAGTTGTTGAGGGTATAGATGGATCGGGAAAATCTACCCAACTTAGATTACTGGAGAAATGGCTCATTTCAAGGAACATACCGGTATTTTTCACAGAATGGAATTCGTCTGAGACCGTCAAACAAATCACGAAAAAGGGGAAGAAAAGCGGCAGATTAACCCCAATCACCTTCTCACTATTACATGCTACTGATTTTGCTGATAGATATGAAAGGAATATTCTGCCGCTCCTACACGCTGGTTATATTGTTTTGGCTGATCGCTATGTTTATACTGCTTATGCAAGAGATATAGTTAGGGGTTGCAATCCCAATTGGGTCAAGAAAATTTACGAATTTGCAATAAAACCAGAAATTGTGTTCTATTTTAAAGTACCAATAGATATAGCAGTGGATAGGATACTTGCTGGGAGACCAAGGTTAAAGTATTATGAAGCTGGCATGGACCTAAATTTAAGTAATGATCCTTACGAGAGTTACAGGATCTTTCAAAGTAGAATTATTGATCAATATGAATCTTTATCCATATCAGAAAACTTCACTATTGTAGATGGTACAATGGAGATTGAGGAATCACAAAGCTTTTTGAGATCAATAGTCAGCAAGCTTTTACCCTTGAATATTACTAAAAACACTAGGAGAGTTACAAGAATATGAATATCAGATCAATAAAGTCCCTAAAAGGTAAGAAGATGAGGAAAGCAGTTTTTTACGGGCATGCTATTCCCTACCTGGAAGATATTGAAATTAAGGGAAGATTTATCATAATAGAAGGTCCTGATGGTTCTGGCAGAAGTACACAAATTGAACTGTTATCATCAAAACTTGAAGCAGATGGTCATGCAGTACTTAATGCAGGATTAAGACGCTCGGAATTAATAGGGCAGGGAATATTAGAAGCCAAGAGAAATTTTGTGCTAGGAAGAAAGACCATTAGCCTATTTTATGCAGCAGATTTTGCGGATCAATTAGAGAACAAGATAATCCCCGGATTAAGATCAGGCTACATAGTTCTATCTGATAGGTACATTTATACTCTGATGGCGAGAGAAGCAGTGCGTGGAATAAGTAGCTCGTGGTCCCATAATCTATATGGTTTTGCTCTTAGGCCAGATATAGTATTTTATCTTGACGTTGATCCAAATGAGCTTGTTCACAGAGTATTCAAAAAGAATTCTTATCTGGACTATTATGAGTCAGGTACCGATCTTAGATTATCCGATAATATGCTGGAATCATTTGTGATGTATCAAAAGTTATTAAGTAAAGAATTTAAGCGAATGCAAAAACGCTATAACATAGTATCTATAGATGGTAATAGATCAGTAAGTGAGATAAATGAGGATCTTCAAAGAAGGATTGATGATTATCTTCAAAGTTTGAAAGTTTGAATTATAACAGCTAATTTAGTATGAAAAATTTGCCACCTATACGAACCTGAATAATGAATCATCTCCAAAAATATGTTATCAAATCTGGCCGTACCTCTTATAGAGATAGCGAAAAGCTTCAAACAAACAGGAACTCAGAACTCAGTCATTGCCAAGCTAGCATTACTGAACTTTAGGTTCGGATTGGGACAATGCTCACTAGAAAGTAATTTATTTGGAGGTAGATCGATAAAAATCAATGGAATTATTTGTCTTGAGACATGGGGAGGCTGGCCAAAGATCATCAATGGCCAGTGATCGTATTCGTCCCTTAACTTCAGCTGGAAAAGCTGAGATTCATGAAATTGCAAAAGCCCTAAAAATAATTGGATTAAAATTTGATCTGGTCGTTACCAGTCCACTTAAAAGGGCCTACGATACGGCAATGATAGTCTCTGATATCTTCAAAATTGGTAATAAAGTTCAGGTATGGAACGAGTTAGCTCCTGAAGGACAAAGAATCGAAGTATATCGCAAAATATCACACTTAAGTGAGGAATATACTGTACTAATTGTTGGACATCAACCTCTGCTTGGTCAAATGGTCAATGACATGATTCATAACGAAAAATCCAAAGCTTGTAATTTACTCTTGAAAAAAGGGGGAGTAGTGCGAATAAGACTACTTAGAAAGAGTAACATACCTAAAGGTGAGCTTAATTGGTTGTTAACACCCAGAATATTAAAAAATATATACAAAAAGGATATCAAGTGATATACCGTTATTAGTCATTAGAACTTAATTCCTTGGGTCGCCATAAGTTGAGCAATTCACCTTTTACTTGAGAATCTATCTCATTCCAGGAAGCTATTGAAAGCCTTACACATGCAACAGTACAGGTAGGCATTGTATTCATCGTTCCTGTCAATATCTCCAATAATTGTTCTGAATGTGGATTGTGTCCAATTAGCATAATTATATCATACCTATCATCCTTTTTTTTCACTGCATTGAGATATTCTGTATATCCTGATCCGTAAAGAGAGTTCTCAACTGTAATTTCACCTTGATAGCCACATGCCTTGGCAACTTTTACTGCAGTAGAGGCGGCTCTGACTGCCGAAGAGCTTATTATTAGTTGTGGGACAATCCCTTCTTTCAATAGCTTTTTGCCAATTCTGAGTGCATCCTGCTTACCTCTATTATTTAGAGGTCTATCATGATCAGATAATTCTACAAATTCCCAACTAGATTTGGCATGACGAAGTATCAATAATAATTTGGTATGCTTTTTCAAGAATTACTCATAAGATTAATCACATCATCCTTGTATATATTGTCAATTTCTATTTTTTCTCTATCTTTTCATCAATATTCTAGCAGCTCTAGAACTAATTTCAAAATCATTGCTTCTCTTTCAATAACGTTTCTTTGATCGATACTCTTTGTTGTGGCAAGTAGTTGCTCGCATGAACCGATTTGTACTTCTATCATATCCCTCAAGTCATTACAAAAGGGTTGATTTAAATACTCAATAAAATATGCTGATTGTCTTGATTTAACATCTCTGGACCTTAATTTCATCCCTCTTATTTGTTCCACTTCCGTTAAATTCAATTTTTGATTATTGCCTCATACAAAAATATCCTAAATAAATTAGGTTCTATCCTTTTCCTTAATACTATTCTGCAATAGTTATGGGCATGAATACAGTCATCTATTCTCTCGCATCTGCAGCAAATCCATGAAACGTATTCTTGACAAATATTGCACGTGGCAAAAGGTATCAAACAAAAGCCACATCCTCTGCAAGATTCCTTATTAAACATATTCTTAGAAGATAGAGGATTGCCTTATTAGAATTGACGAAGGTAATCTTGTAGATACTACTAGACTATATAGAATGAATTTATTTATTATTACTATTGATTTATGATTCAATCTATAATTATAGAGATGACCTGAATTTTTCCACCTCCAAATTCTATACTTCACTTCTAAAATTCTAATCATAGTAATTGATTGATATTCATTATTATTATTATTACATCATTATAGTCTAAAATGTATTCAAGAATAAATTAAATTAAATTATATCTTCAATTTACTCGTTAACTAGTTTGATATAATAAAAATTCCTATTTACTAGTAACAACAATAAATTTCTAAATGCTATAGCTAATAATTATTTACTAAAATCGTTATAATTGTGTTCACGATATAACCTCTCTACATTCCCAGCTGCCTTGACATCAAGATTGGAAATTACATGTCCTAAACTCCACGTATCATAATCAATCGTTAATGTATTCCATGTTGATGTCATGTTTGGATGATGATTCAATTTTTGAGAAGAATCAGCTACTTCGTACATAAATTCAAATAAAGTGGAAAAATCTTTAAACATAAAAGTCTTATGCAACTTACCATTAAATATTGTCCAACCCGGCAGTTCAGTCAATGCTTCTTTTATTTGACTATCTGACAATTCAACATATTTTGGAATCGTATCATTTTGAATAGAAGTAAGGGCATATCTGAGATCCAACTCGTTAATCGAGACAATCGATGTATTATTTTCAGATTGACTTCCTAAAGTTTCTTTCAATGTAGACATTTGGATCAATATAATCATAATTAGTAACAAAATATTTATTATTAGAATAGCCTTCTTTTTCACTCTATTTCTTAAAAAACTGTAATATTTAAAATTTCACCATATTTACTATTCAGTAAGCTATCGTTATACATTTCAGCTTTTACCTTTTAATTGTACTGCAATTCAAATATGCGATAATATGGCAATAATTACGAGCGTCTATTTCTATCAAATTTTTCTTTATTTTATTGATAAATATTTATGGAAATGTAATAAGTGATAATTACAGTTGACCAATTATGACACTAAAATCCTACTGGTGCTTTCGTTTTCAATCCTTGCCTCTACAATATCTGGCATTATATTTCCCTCTCTAGGAGAATTTTTTTCCCCATACATCCTGGTAATTCTTGGACTATTATTATTTTTAAATCTCGTTCAGCTTAATTTCCAAGATCTCATCTCAACCTTTAAGAAACCAAAATTTCTGTTTATTTTATGTATAATGAAAGTATTAGTAATACCGGTAACAATGTATTTCGTTACTAATCAAATTTACCCTAAATATGCACTGTCTGTACTTTTATTATCTGGCATTTCAACAGGACTTGGGGCCCCATTTGTTACCAACTATGTAGGAGGTAGACTTTCTATTGTAGTCGGTATGGTGATTGTCACATCACTTGCGGTCCCCTTTATATTGCCAGCATTAGTATATATTCTATATAACACTGAATTTTCAATTCCAGTATTTGATATGATCTTACTACTGGTGATATCCCTAATCGTTCCTCTAATAGGGAGTGGCATTATAAAAAAATATTTACCCAAGATAGCTACCAGTATAAACAAAAGCTCATTGCCTTTATCAATTATTTTAATGGCTTTGATTAACTTGGCAATATTTTCAAAATTTTCAGATTATTTCTATTTGGAATTTACCTTTGTAACTACTACAACTGTTATTGCTTTTGCATTATTTGCAATATTTGCTATTACTGGATATCTCATTATGAATCTTAATAATAGAGGCACATCGATGAAATACAAGATTTCAGGTCTTATTGCAATCAGTTATGTAAATAATATACTGGTAACTGTTTTCGCACAACAATTCTTTGGTTCCCAGGTAGCGGCACTTGCTGCTTTTTACAATGTGCCATACTACATAGGAATTATTTTCTTAAAAATATTATATTCAAAAATTTTGAGGACTAAAAATGATGAGACGGAATATTAGTATATCCAATTTTCATATCGTATTAATAACCCAAACTGGAGTGATCTATTATTTTATGGAAACATTTAGCAAAAATAAAGTGTATGTTACAAGAAAAATACCGGAACCTGGACCATCGATATTAAAAAAGTATTTTCAAATTAATATGAATCCTGAACCGGATATACTTGACAGAGACACTTTATTAGAAAATGTCAAGAATGTAGACGCATTAATCTGCATGTTAGGGGATAAAGTAGACTCAAATGTCATGGATGCAGCAGGTCCAAATCTTAAGATAATAAGCTGCTATAGTGTTGGATATGATCACGTTGATATTTATGAAGCCACAAAAAGAAAAATAATAGTAACAAACACCCCAAATGTATTAGCTAATACCACGGCAGATCTGACTTTTTCCTTAATTCTTTCTGCTGCTAGAAATATTGTCAATGCTGATAGACATGTAAGAATCGGTAATTGGGAATCTGGATGGTCGCCTGATCTCTTTCTTGGGTATGACGTAAATGGAAGTACCTTAGGCATTATTGGTCTGGGTGAAATTGGAACACTGGTAGCGAAACGTGCAAGAGGATTTGATATGCAAGTAATTTACTATAGTAAAACGCGTAAACGTCAAATGGAATCAGAACTTGATATTACTTTTGTCCCACTAGAGGAATTGTTACGACGTAGTGATTTTGTTTCTATTCATGTATTACTAAACAAAGATAGTTTTCATATGATAGACGAATCAAAAATTAAATTAATGAAAAAAACTGCATTTATTATTAATACCTCAAGGGGTCAAGTCATAAATGAACAACATTTAATTAACGCCCTAAGAAATAAGGCCATAGCAGGTGCTGGTTTAGATGTCTATGAAAGTGAACCTATTTCTAGTTCTAATCCATTAACTCAATTTGCACAAACTGTATTGTTACCACATATTGGAAGTGCTACATTTAAGACCCGATCGAAGATGGCTGAAGTTGCAGCCAATAATATTGTAAACTTTTTTAATGGAAGAGGGATAGTTCACAAAATAAATTAGATCTAATATAGTTGCATTTGATAATATTGAAACTAGCATAGCAAGTATTCAAATTTATACTCATCTGTTAAGAATATATCAAAATTTAATTTTTAGGGTCATTATTCTTCGATTTCAGCTAAGAATTAATTTTTACCGAAAATCCTCATTATTTATTATTAGAAAGAGTCCCCATCTAAGTACCCTTGTGCTTTCTATAGTCAGCCTTCTTTTCATGCTCTTCCCTAACATGATGCAGCCTGTCCTTCTCATGAATAAACTCCTTGCCACATTCTCGACATTTTATAATATGATGATGGTGAATTTGTCTCATGTGAAGAATTAATTCCTCGTATGTCATGAATTTCAAGTGATCGATTTCGCAGACAAATTTTGTTTGATGAAATAAATTCAGATTGTCAGTAAAATTTTCGAATATTGCACTACCTTCTTTATTGTGCGCATCTCTTATATGTCTCTTTAACCTTTCCTTGTCCTCGAATTTCGTGTTACAATATTTACAGGTCAAAAGTTTAGGCTTATTATCAGTTTCATGGTGTCCGAACCATTTCATAAATAATTAACAAGACAATCCCTTCATTAAAGTTATGCCGACTTTCTCACCAGATAGCAAACCTATTCTAAATTATTAAAATAATGCTAATTGGTATATGGACAGGTATAGATATGAATTAGAATAATACTATTTCTATCTATTGTATTCCGGGTTTAAAGCGGGATCCAAGCTTAATTATGGTAACAATAATGAATATTCATGACATTCTAAGGTATACTTAGTTACTTCAAGAAATACTTATCATGTAGTTTCTCTTAGTAGTTAAATGGTAATTTTTAAATCAAGTAAGACTATGCACAATACTTCAGTAAGTTTGTCAATAGCAGCATTTGTTGCGCTATATATATCAGGTTTGCTTGTCCACTTATCTGCCACCAATCAGCACAATGCATACGCTCAATTATCTTCGCCTGATAATAACAAAACATTGTTTGTTACAGGTTCTGCCTCAACTCAGATAAAACCTGACAGAGTTACAGTGTCATTAGGTGTGGAAACAACCAATACCAAGGCAAAGGCAGCGTTAGCCGCAAATTCTGAATTGATGAATAAAATCATCAATGCTCTAAAAACAGTAGGTGTAAAGGAAAACGAAACAAGTACATCATCATTCAGCATAACTCCAAATCGTAACTACTCTGTAGATACAAACCAAGGCAAATTGACTGGATTTACCGTTAGTAATTCTATACAGATAGACAGCAGCAACGTAAATGACACATCAGAGTGGGTTGATATTGCAGTTTCATCTGGTGCCAATAATGTAAATAGCATCTATTTTAGTCTGTCAGATAAAAAACTTGATGAAGTTAAGAATGAATTGATAAAGGATGCTATCGAAAATGCAGAAGAAAAGGCAGATATTACTGCTTCAGCATTGGGATACAAAATTGTAGGAATTAGGACAGTGAGTATTGATCAAGTGACACCCTTCTTTCCCCAACCAGTACCATATGCTACCGAATCACTCAAAAATGATGCATTTGCGCCATCACCTCCAATATTGACGGGAGAACAACGAATATCTTTGAACGTCAATATTGTCTTTCTCATGGAAAAATGAATTTATCATATTTGCTCGGAGGTAAGTTTGATAAAAAAAGAAAGGAAGAACAGAATTAAGCCTAAACATATATACAATACTTTACAACTTTTAACTTAATCAAGGATGTCATACTATAAAGCACCACGTTTTCCAGGACGTTTTCCAGGTAGTAGTAAGATAAAAATTGCTGCAGCAGTTATTACAGTAATTATTATTATAGTTGTACTGGCTGAATCAATAGTGATTGTTGAAGCAGGTCATCGGGGAGTTGTACTATACCTTGGAGCAGTTGAAAATAAGGTATTAGGAGAAGGTGTGCATTTCATTATTCCTTTTGTAGAACAAGTCGTTCAAATGGAGGTAAGAACACAAAAATTCCAAGCAGAGGCAACTGCGGCATCAAACGATTTGCAAGAAGTACAGACTGTTATTGCATTAAACTATAGAATCGATCCACAAGAAACAAATCGGATCTATCAAGTATTGGGCGTCAACTATGCAGATCGTGTAATATCCCCAACTATTCAAGAATCGGTCAAAGCCAGCGTAGCCAAATTTAATGCAGAAGAATTGATCACAAAGAGAGAAACAGCAAAAAGTGTTATCGCGAATGCCATAAGAAGTACCCTTGCTTCAAATAATATACAAACACAAAATGTATTTATCACTGATTTTAAATTTTCAGATGCTTTCGCTACACAAATAGAACAAAAAGTAGTTGCTTTTCAAAAGTTCCTTACTGAACAAAATAATCTAAAGGCCATTGAGGTAGTTGCAAACCAAAGTGTTGCACAAGCTGAAGGACAGGCGAGAGCGAACGCTGCCAAGGCTGGCGGTGAATCCCAAGCAATAAAAATTATAACTCTGCAATTAAGAGAAAGTCCAGAATATCTACAATGGCAAGCTATAACAAAATGGAATGGCCAGATGCCTTATGCACTCGGTACCAGTGGATTTCCATTCTTCCAACTACCTTTACCAAATGCGCAAAATCAAACTAAATAATCTTATATTATTTTTTATTCGATACTTGATAGCACCATGGGTCCCGCTTGACTTGGAGATTGTAATATTTGCAAGAAATTGATACGTGGTCAGAAATATTAGATGAATCCCTCTTGGGGTAATTTTGTAAGATGTAGTGATAGTATTTATAGTAATAGAGCTATGATATTCTAATGTCACAACAACACATGTTATCCATTTTAACCATATTAGCTGCAATTATATCAATTAGTGCAGTCGCCGGGTCATTGGGCTCACTTCAAGCACAGGAGGGAGAGACATTTTCTGCGACTCTATCGGGCAAAGAAGAAGTTCCTCCAACGGATTCGAGTGCAACTGGATGGGCTAAGTTCCAAACCAACGATAATGGAACACAAGTATCGTATTGGATTAACCTGACGGGCCTGAACGAGATAACTGGAGCACATATACATAACGGCAGTGCCGGACAAAATGGTGATATCGTAGTTAGTTTATCTGGACAACAATCTGCTGAAAACGGTAGTAACTCAACAATATCATTGAATGGAAATATAACACAGAATGACCTGCAAGGTCCTCTGAAAGGTAAGGAACTCTCCGAGCTTGTCGGTCTTATGAGCGATGGGGTAGTATATGTAAATGTTCATTCAGGAGAATTTCAGAATGGAGAAATCCGTGGTCAAATAGTTTCAGGATTACCAGAAACGGAAATTAATATGACTTCGACAGCATCTAACAATACAATTCCTAACTAATAGGTACAAAGTAAAAAATATAGATTATAGAATATCTTTCAAGTCTAAAGTTTATTGCCTTTTTATTTTGACTATTTCCATGTTATCCTATCCTATCCTGAAGAACAAATGACACTTCAAAACATACTAAGGTATATTCAATCACTTGGAGATACGCTAGTTTAAGAGTCGGTAGATGTACATAGTATCTATATCACGTACCACGTTATATGCCGACCTACCCTCACGACCTCTCTAAATGGACCATCTTTCTTAATCTTAACAACTGCGACTCTGATAGTCGGCCTTATTATTCTGGTGACTAAATAAATAAAATGTTAGAGTTCTCTAGTTGTCATACATGATGGTAATGGAAGGCTGTGTGATATGTAGGCAGCAATAAGAGGTATTGTAGGGAAGCTAATGCGGACAGTCTGGCATAGTTCATGTCATACCATATGGAATATGGATATGCTAGAGAGGGACCGGGCTTGGGATGCGGGGATTTAACCAGTAACTGAAACGGTACTTTAAAAGAATCTGTTTGCCGTCTGGGATGGCTTTTGTAGCCGCAACTATTAAACGAAATTTTTCTCCATCAAAGACAGGCACCCATACAGCGTTTGAATTATCATTTGAATGGTTAATGAACCTAGTAGGATTTCCAGCCTTTTTTGCATCTATAACAAACATCTCGCTACTGGGAACTTCATCTGTAGAATATGGCGCAAAATATGTGTTATCCATGTTCTCATTAGTCGCTATTGGAGCCACCTTTACAATCGCTCCACTATATTCTCCTATTATCGTTCCAGGTGCGATGTACTGTCCGGCTACCAACCCGTTTCCGACCAACTCGTTTACCCTGACAATTACAACCCCGGGCAGGTGCATTTTGCCGGCGTGAAATTGACCCAGGATCTTGCCCAGCAGCGACTTTTTTGAGACGTAGCGGAGGTCGTCACTTTTGAGTCCTTCGTCATAGGAACAGTGGCCGTCGATATATGGACGCAACCTGCGATATGAATTATTGATGTTTTTCAGATCCCGTGTATAGCGATCGTCCGCTATCGCAGGTGCCTTTAGCAACTTGACTCCAAACATCTTTTTGAATTCTTTTGCCGTAATTTTACAGGCTCTACCCTCGCCGGTCATTACATAGGGCTCTGGAGAAAGCGAGAGTCGGCTAATCTTGAGTTCCATTTTTCTCAAGGAGTCTAATTCTGACTTTTTCAAATGATCCTTACGAACGGTGTAATAGTACGTGTAAACGCTGTCGATTTCATTTGATGTAATTATTGAAAATTGCATTTCGACCACACTCTCTTTGTCATCGGGAGCTTTCTTTTTCTGGCCTTTGTAACTCATAATGACATTCCCGCTTTTGCAAACATCAATGAACAAATCGTGCAATCTGGCAGAACCTGTAACCGCAACACCAATACTGGAGCCATCGGGATCGCTTTCCAGCATATACCTGTTTCCAAAGGTCCGTATCCTGTCTGCATGGATTACAATGAGGTTCTTCCTCTGGGTTATGATCAAACCTTTACGCCTCTGTCGAAAGATAACATCCAGCTCTTCCGTTGCCTTCCGGACGGGTTCCAATGCAAATGCAGGTATCTGATTCTCGCATTGTTTGCAGATCTGTTTTAGCATATGAACGACGTAAATGCTTCCTCTATTGTAGGCAGTGCTCTTTGGAAATCTTAGTTTCAGACTCTTCATTGATCCGCTGCCAGTGCTTGGAGGAGGAACCATTGTTCTTGCCATGTCTGGCTCTGATCCCGGTGGCCCTAAATGTGGACGAGACAATATTATAACTGCCACAACATGTTTCGGATGTAAATATAAATTCTGAACTTGCAATTAGAATAACCGATAGACACTAACTTCATTACCTTTTTCTAATTGAGATATCTCTAACAAGCACGAAATATGATTTATGAAACTTTTTCTAACTAAATATTTAGCTTATGCGTAACGATTTGAGACTTTCATACGATTCTCTAAGTTTTAGGTATAGATCCTTCGTAGAAGGTTCCAGTAATGCAAAGGAAAGGTAAAAATCCTCAGCCTCACGTAGATATCTTTTAATTTTATTATTTACGAGTTTTCCTTCTACCTTTGACATATTACTAATGAATTTCATATTATTCGCTCTATCAACCAGTTTTATGACTTTTATATCATAGTCAGCAGAGCTTAATCCTTTGCAGTAATTATGGAATCTGGCTAGTTGTCTTTGCTGATCATTATCTCCAGAGAAATTTTCAAGGGGTTTTATCTTTAGGTCCATACAGATATCGTAGACTCTGTTGCCAAATCTATATTTGAGATATGCATCAAAACCGTACTCCTTGGTCTTGTACAAATCGAGTATTCTGTCATTATCTTCCATTACATCATGTAATATCGAGGAAACTATTTCTACACTAGTTATATTTCGATTAACAGTAAGATAGTGCTCAACTACGTCTCTCGTAACGGGCCAGATGTGTGTTTCAAGAAATGGAGATTGATTGTCTTCCCTTTTTATTCCACTATGGACTTCAGTGGACATATCCATTGCAGTATTGACATAATCATCAATCCTTATTCCACTTTGAACCAGATATTTTTCGAGCTCATCCCTTTTGAGGAAATCCAGAGTCTTCATAAAATCATAGTTAACAACTGCACAACAAAAGCGTTTCTTCTAAAGTAACTTGAGACACCAACTAGAAGTATTAACATCCTGTTTCCTAGCATTTTGCGGTGATATATGAAAAAATCGCTGTACTAAATATAAAAATCATATTATTTTTTGTTCATTGTGTCAATTGCCTTCTTTTTTTCTTCATTTAATTCATCGAGTGAAACGCTATTGGCTAAAATAATAGTTTCACCAACTCCGTCAATATCCGCTTGAGTAAAAATTGCCGCATATTCAGTGGATGAAAGAGCTTTAATTATCGAATCATCTTTAGGCAGCTTTAATTCTAATTCTCTAAGAGGTATGACTGAGCCATAATTATCAATATCAAGTTCAATAACTTTGATTTTGTTTCTTTTTATTATCTTGTCTACCTTTACTAACAAGGCACACCAGTATGTTATACGTCACCGAAGTACTTAGGTATTTCACTAGTTAGGTTTAAGATTGATTAAAAAGCGCTCATTGAATATATTTTAAAACATTGCCATCTATTGGAAAAAATGGGAGTTATCCCTAATATTGTAATTTGGTAACTGCCATACTCGGAGCCGTAATTGTTCATCAATTATATACTATTTCTGATTTTTCAGCGTAAATGAGATATATTTCTATGGATATTCTTATTAATGATATTAGTTCTATATCTTGCAATGACAATTATGCGTGACGAGCAAAATATCGTGTTTTTACTTCCTATTATAGTAACTATCAATACGGTATTTGTCTCTGGTTTTATCGATCTTGAATCAAATGGGATGATTATTTCAAATTCTGTCAGTCTTTATGAAGAAAGGAAGACAAAATCATCCGGATTACCCTCCAGTCACTGGTGTAGAAAATGCTCTTCGGATTCTTTTTATCTGGAAGATATCATTCAAGTTACACCTAACTCAACTAAGCCAACTCTATGTGAAATATACGTATGCGATGGTTGTGGCGAGAAAATTGAATTTTGGAAATATATTGAAGGATCTCAATCGGCCTGAATTTTTCTAATAGGTTTCACTGACGAAAAATAGAGCATTATTCGCAGCTAAAATTTTAATTGCTGTCCGTCTTAAATTACCTATTGTTTCGTTTAACTGTTTATTGACTTGCTCAGATGTTTCTATCTGCTGTTCGAATTTAGATATTTGTTGATATAGTTCTTGCTGTCTCCATATGATTTCAAATATAGTAACATAAGATATAACAGTTGATTTGATAGTGGAAAAAAGACACGCCAATTGCTTCACAAGAAGTTTTTTTCGTGTCGTCTTTTAATTCGGTGTAGGTTACAAATTTTCTATCAACTAACAAGATTGAAACCCCGATTCTTGAAGATTCTTCAAGATTCATAATTTCGATTCTGAATTCATTTCTTAATTTCGTTTTTTGATGACCCTGCTAACTTGAAAACAAGATCTTGCACTTGAAAAGGATCTCTAATAACTTGAAATGTTTCATTTTCTCAGATTTCTATGTCATTTCTTATACCAAATTCATGTTCCTTCGGAACAATAATCTCCCAATTAGGATTGTAAATATATTGTTCTTCGATACTCTAAACTAATGTCCATATGGATTTGCTAACTTCTTAAATATGGTGATCCAATTGCGGAATCAAACGGATATTTATCTCCATCTTATTTACTCTTTCGCTTTTTTGTTTTCAATTAGCCTACCACATAACGCGCAACCACATTGTTACTAAAATTATTTTTATCTAGGATTTTATTGCTATTCTCATGTACGGTAAATAGTCCTACGAGGTCATTTAAAGGTTTAATGAAATATTCAAGTAATCGTAAAAAAAATTTAGTAAAAATATGCAATTTATATAAAAAACATTAATTTACGACCGTTTTATCGAATATTCGATGTAATTTTATCCTGATTGAAATTCTATTGTTTTTGGGATATACTTGAGAGTAACTAATGTTCTAATTTTTTTTACTAGATGATTTCAAAAAACTGACTATTTGTTGTAAGTATATTTCTATTCTCTTTATTGCATGGCATTAGCCTCAATTCAAGAAAACGACATAACAACAAGCCAACCAGTAGGACAGGTTCATACAAACGTAAGTGGACAGAGTTTTACTGTAGGACAAAGTTGGGGAGCTTTGAGAAAAGCTTGGAAAGGG
>Ga0207648_10003062_pt1 | contig 17666 bp, 18 predicted proteins | sample KBSMisM32_FD_184310 | JGI IMG/M metagenome (GOLD analysis project Ga0207648, IMG submission 184310) | Miscanthus rhizosphere microbial communities from Kellogg Biological Station, Michigan, USA - KBS Miscanthus M3-2 (SPAdes) (version 2) | ecosystem: Host-associated > Plants > Roots >...
ACCGATTGGTGCGTGCCTACAAATGCAAGCGTAGAAACGGGTCATCTGGTCCGCGACGGCTCCGGTCCCACCGGCAAATTTTGGGCCCTCAGCGACTACGGCGTCGATGTCCTTCAATGCAGCGGCGATGTCGATCATCGGTTCTAGACTATCTCAGGCGCGCTGTCGTGCCGAACCGGACGACCACGTGTCTATCGCGCATGGAGTGGGGCGACGATCTCCTCTCTGCTCCAATACACCCTGCGTACGGTTTGGATAATATCCTACGCGGATGTTCGCCCCAGACTTGATCGTTATCGACGGCCCCAATTTCTACAACGTGCTCGTTCGATCCTTGGCGCCGTTTTTCGACCAGAAGCTGCTGGGTGAGTACGTGCGAACATGGCTCGACTTCGATCGAGTGATCGCTGCAACCCTGGGACAGGGAACTGGCGCTTCGCTCGGGACCGTCGTCTTCCACTCGGGAAAACAACTCGGTTCTGATCGGAACGTCCGCCTGGAGAACCAGGAGGTCAACACTTTCTGGGCTAGGCAGGGCTCTAACCCATTCTGTTCCACGGAAGCCGTCGTCCTTCCCGGCACGCAAGAGGAGATAATCGAGGGCATTTGCGGCTCCTGCGGAAAGCAGACGAGTTTACGGGAGAAACGAGAGAAGGGTGTCGACACCGCAATCACGACCTACCTTTGGGAGACTTCCGAACGGTATGGGTCGGTATGTCTCGTCTCGGGTGACGCCGACTTTGTGCCTCCGACCCGCAGCCTCAAGCGCCGGGGTAAACGGGTCTATTGCATCGTCGAGCCGGGTTCTGCCCGGAGGGACCTCGTGCAAGTGTGCACCTCTCATGTGGAGATAAATCTCCGCTTCGTTCACCAGGACTGCATGATGTTACAAGCCCTCAAGCCCGGCGGGGCGATTGACGAGCAGTTGGCCGAGCTGACAACTCGGTTCGGCAGTTGCGGTGTGGATCTGTCGGCGGGCCCGATTCAGCTGCACTCTGGCTTGGAGTTCACCGTAGGCCTCTCTCCACCACCATTTCCTCCGCCATTCCCGAACGATTTGAAAGTAGCGGTCGAGACAAGGTTTGGCCCCCTAGGCTGGGCGCTGTCTTTAGACGAGACATCGATCCAGGGCGCGTCCGATCGCAAGTACACCTTGCGCCTTTATCACGGAAGGCCTGGCCTCCGTTTCTACCAAGATCCGAACTTGGTCGAGGGTGCGCTCAGACACCTCGACGCGATCGGTACCGCCGCGTGGCTCACAAACTTGAAAACATGAGGACACACCACGGCTGCATTCGACGACGAAACAATCGCGCGGAGAGATAGGTCTGATCGGCGTCATACGAGACCGATCCTAACGACGACTCTGGCAGAGCGACGCTCAGACCCGCTGGAGTTGTCGCCATCTGAGCTTGGATGACGCGCCCGAGTAGCGGCACTCTTCCTACTCGTCGCAGAATATCGACTGGACAGTACTCAGAGAGACCCACGTCGCTTTCTTCTCGGCAAACTGTTCAAGCTCGATCGGATTCCACGCCTTGACTGCTGACTCGGGATGCTTCGCATCGAGAACCGGCTTGCCTCGGGATAGATCCGACACGCCAGCATCGGCGAGTGACACGATGAGAGCTCCCTTCTGCTTAAACCTCTTGCAGAGAAGCGCTAGATTCTCGTTCTTGTTCGCGGCACGCGGAGCCGAAGCGACTCCGATCGTGAATGCAACTGCGCCGACTATGGCTGCCTTCATTGGTGACCTCCTTCTGCGGGTTCTCCACCCGGTCAAACGATACTGCGCCGCCGCGACAGCTTCACAGTCTCGTGATTCGACGCGACCCGCAGAGTGGAACTACTGCCAGAACAGTTTCTTGAGGTGGGCGAAGAACCAGTCGTCCAGACGCTGAAGGCCGCTTTCAGAGCCCTTCAGTTCGGATGCCGGGTGCGCGCCCCCCTCCCCCGCCGAGTCGGCCAGAGGGGTGGGCGTCGAAGGTGCGTGGCCCGCCGTCGGGGCGCTCTCCTCACTGACGGATAAGCCTGAACTCTTCGTCAGCGCCTCAAGCCGAGCGCGCGCTGCGCGTTCCGCGGATTCCCGATCCGCTATTCCGGTCCTCCATGTCCGGCGCCCGTCTGGAAGCCACATCTCGGCATCCCAGACGGTGCGGCCTGCCTTGCGATACAGGTACAGACGCGGTTCACGCATTAGAGCTGGACCTTCGCGAAGCTCCCCGCCCGACGACGAAACCCAGACCGAACGCGAGTATCAGTAGCCCAAGAGCACGCATCGTCTGCAGCGTTCCAGATTGGAGCCAGGCGGCCAAGAAATACTCACAGTTCGTGCCGTCCCGTGCCGCCGGGACCCGCGCTGTTCTACAATTTCGTACAGCGATGACGTGGTCGATGAATTTCTCGCCGTCCCCGAGTGGTGCTCGGATCCGGGATCAGATCGGAGGCAGATACCTCCTCCTGCCGAAGGACGGCTTTGAGTGTAAATGGCACAGACGCCACGAAACGAGTGATTCGACCCGCGCGCGCGCTGAAAAGGAGGGTACTTGGTGGTGGCTTCCGTGCGAACAGGCCGAAGCCTGGGGAGCGCCCGTAGTTCGCGGGGAAGCGTTGGACGGTCTCTCGTTCATGATGCTTCCCGATGGTCGGCAGGTCGCAGTAATACCCGCGGTTGAGCGGATCGGAACGGTATCGGCCGCCGAATGGACACGCGTCAAAACGGCAGCTCGGAACGCACGTGGGCCGGTGCTGCGACATGCGTATCTGACATCCAAGCGTAGGTTCCAACGGTGGCAGAAAATTGGTCCCGAAGCGCTGCAGACGATCCACGACGGCGAACGCGCCCTCGAGGCTCGCACGTCGGACCTGCATCCCGAATCGCGGCTCGCGTACGAGGATCGAGGACTCGCAAATTGGATCTTCGTCCACGGCAGGGCGCTCTTTTGTTCGAAAGAAGATTCAGAACAAGAAAAGGCGGAGTGCATTCGTCGGATCGTGGTCTGTACGCCTCATAAAATGGCGTACGCCGCGATGGAGGCTGCGACCGGATACACGGAGAAGGCAATTGACTCAGCAGTTCATCGCACCGGGAAAGGGCACTCCGCACGAAACGCAATCGCGTCTTCAGACGGATCTGAACAGGCGGACTTCGACGAAGACAATGATGAATAGTAACGCTGCGTTAGCTGACTCCTGCAAAACCCGGTCGATCTTCAGATAGAGGACTTCGCGGGCAAGCGGTACCTCCAGAGGGGCAAGGAACCTTTGGAGGGAACGCACATGTCCAACAGACACATTGTCCCGAAAGTTCAGACTGCGTCCGAGCGTCACGTGCTCACCGTGCGTGAGGCATCCGCGCTGCTGGAGGTAAACGTAAAGACGCTCTACGCGGAGATCACTGCGGGACACTTCCCCGCAATCCGGCTCGGACGAGCGATACGTATCCCGCGTTCCGCCGTGATGTCGGCGCTGCGCCTAGGTCGTGCCGAGTTGCCGGAGCGAGGCGAACGGTAGGGCCGCCGGTTCCCAGTCTGAGGACGACCGATGGCGGCACTCAATTTCGTTGCGGCGGAGGATGGCCTCGAAGAGGACCCCAAGCTCCTGGGCCTCGCGCGCATCCTCAAGGTCCCGCGGGGCATGGCGTTCTGGTACGTGCTGCGATGGCAGCGACTGATCCTGCGACGGGGCAACCACATGCTCGGTTCCTTGCCGAAAAACTTTCGAGCCGAGGACGTGGCGGGTTTTCTCGAATTTAGGGGAAACCCTCGTCGCCTGATCGATGCGATGAAGAAGCAGGGCTACGCCAGCTTCAAGAAAGGTCGCGGTTTCTTTTATCCCGCTTGGAAGGAGACCACGACCGGCCACTACGCCCACCGTCGTGAGGACGATCGCATCCGTCACGAGGTCTTGCGAAGGGAACGCCGATCGGCCACCGACCGTCGCTCGGACGACGTCGGCGGTACTTCCGCGGATGCGTCCGCGGACCATCCGATGACGTCCGCCGAAGATCAGACAGGAAGAAAGCAACGAAGCAACTCGGCAGGCCCCCCCGATCCCCCCCCTTCCGGGGGGGCTTTGCTCGCTGACGCGAGATGGGAGTGGGTGAAGGAACACGCTCCAACGCCGCAGAATCGGGAGGCCTGCAAGAAGCTTCTGGGCGCGATGTCCGAGGAAGACTGGGCCCTCGTTCAGCGCGGCTACCGTCTGCGGACCGAGCCCGGCGCTTTTATCTCTAAGAGAAATCGTCGCGTACTTGACTGGCCAACCGATCAGTTCCTTCGCAAGCAGGCGTACCTGCGTTTTCGAGACGTCAAGCGTCCTTCCAGAACGGCAGCGAAGTCGCGATCGGGCGGATCGACGCGAGATCCGCTGGATGAGATCGAGGCTCGGCTCAGCAAGGGAGACGACTTCCTGCGACAGCTGCTTGCGGACCCGGACGTCTCTGAGGCCAAGAAGGAAGACCGCCGGAACCATTGGCTCGCCGATCCGCAGAACGCAGGCCGCGTTCCTCCCTGGAAGCTTCCAACTGGGTCGGTGTCACCGTGAGCCTGATCGACGAGCGTGAGTTGCGTGCCCTTGTAGAGCAGGCTGCGGAGAAGGCCTTCAGGAAGGTCCTGCGCGAGGGCCCGCCACCGCCAAACGTTAGCGAACGCTGGGTACCGACCGCCCACCTCGCACGTGACTACAGCATCGCGCAGGCGACGATTCGACAGTGGATCCGCCAAGGGAAGCTGCGCTCCATGCGCGTCGGTCGCGCTCTCCGAGTCAGCTTTGCGGACTTCGAACGGCTGATTTCGACGCCGTCTGCGGAGGGCGACCGCGACCTTTCCCCGGAGGAGTTGGCCGACCGCGACGACGCACTCGATCACTCACCTGAGCAGGATTGACGCGGTTAGGTCTAACTGCCTACCATCGACGCACGTGAAGCCACGCGGGCTGCGGACCTTGCGAACCACGGCGGGGAAAGTCGGGCGCGATCGATACGTACTGAAATGGATCAAGGGACGTCCGTACGCCTACCTGCGCGAGTACCAAGGCGCGACCGGGCATGGACGTCCGAGGCTTCGCGATATCTACCTCGGACCGATCGCGGTCGATCTGGCCCGCGAAGGTTCGGCGGCGCAGCTATCAGCCGCCGCGTATCGGCTACGTCGCAGACGTGAACGTCAGGACTGAGGAGGCACGATGGGAATCTTCGTTAAGGGTCGGAAGCTCTGGGCACGGCTCAAAGACGCGTCTGGCGCATGGGTGAACAAGGCGACCCCTTTCGAAGTCGGGCAAGAGAGTGAGGCGGCGCGCTACCTCGCGCGTCGAATCGCGAATGCAACGGCGAAGCGCGAAGCCGACATGCGCGCCAGCCAGGCGGATGACGGTTCGGTCCAACTTCGAACGTTCGCCGAACGCTGGCTGAAGGAGCGACGGGCCCTTGGCGTTCGGTCGATCTCCGACGACGAAACCCGGATGAAGCGTCACATCCTGCCCGAGTTGGGCGATCTGGACCTTGGCGACGTTCAGTCGCGCCACGTTCGCGCATTCGTCCTCACGCTTCGGACGAAGACCCTACGCAACGGTGAAAAGCTTGCCCCGCGGACGATCCGCAACGTGTATGGCTTGCTGTCGACGATGTTCCGCGATGCGGTCGCCGAAGGCCTGATCGCCACTACTCCCTGCGTGCTGCGCCGGGGTGTCCTGCCGGCTAAGGCGGACAAGGATCCCGCGTGGCGTTCGACGGCCATCTACTCGCGCGCGGAGGTCGAGCGGCTGATCTCGGACCGTCGCATCCCGGAAGATCGCCGCGTCGTCTACGCGCTTAAGGGCCTGGCAGGCCTTCGGCACAGCGAAGCGGCTTCCCTTCGCTGGCGCCAATACGATCGCGAAATCGAACCACTGGGCGGCTTCGCGCTCGAACACACCAAGACCGGCGTTCCTCGAAGGGTCCCCGTCCACCCCACCCTCGCCCGCGTCCTCGCTGAATGGCGCCTCGCTGGCTGGGAGCGCCTCTACGGCCGTCCGCCGACTGACGAGGACCTCGTGGTGCCAACCCGGAACGGGACCGAGCGAGCGAAGCAGGAGGCTTCTACGGGCCTCAGACTCGACCTGGCCACGCTGAAGCTTCGCGCTCGCCGCGGACACGACCTCCGACGCACGTTCATCACCCTGGCGCAAGTCGATGGCGCGCGCCGCGATTTCCTCGAAACGGTCACCCACGGGCCTCGGGGCGACATCATGAGCGTCTACTCAAGCTTCCCGTGGAACGCGCTGTGCGACGAGGTCGCCAAGCTGAAGATCGAGCTTCGCGACGGCGAAATCGTCGAGTTTCCGACGACGCCGACACACCCGTCCCGTTACACCGCCGTTACAGGCGCTGAGAGGGCGCGCCGTCGTTGGCCTTTTCCTGTGACCCGACCGGGAATCGAACCCGGGATTGTGCCGTGAGAGGGCACCGTCCTAACCGCTAGACCATCGGGCCATGCTGCTATTCAGTTTTTCGACTTCTCACGCTGCCTCTGCTGGTTCGGGGACAAGGATTCGAACCTTGATAGCCAGATCCAGAGTCTGGCGTCCTGCCATTAGACGATCCCCGAGTATTTCGCTGCCCCCCCACCGCCTCTGGATGAGCGTTGGGACGCACAGATCTAAAGAGAGGCGCGCGGACTGTCAAGCTCGCGTAATCTTTTCGCGATTCCCGTACCGTCGAGTCGGCTTTCATGATACCGATGATCGGCCGGGGATCCCCATGGAGCTATCCTTCTGGGCCGCCACCGACGTCGGTCGGAAACGCGAGATCAACGAGGACAACTTCCTCGTTGATAAGAAACTGTCGCTGTTCGTGGTCGCCGACGGTATGGGCGGCCATGCTTCGGGCGAGGTCGCGTCAAAGCTGGCCGTGCATGAGTTCCGCAACGCCGTCGAATCCAGCCGCGAATCGATCGACAAGTTCGCGAAAGGCGACCCGACGGTCCGCCCGCAGGACGTCCTGACGGTCCTGGAGGAAGCGGTCCAGACCGCCGGCCAGGCGGTCTACAAGAAGGGCCAGGTCGAGCCCGAAAAGCGCGGCATGGGGACCACCACCTCGGCCCTGCTGATCGCGGGCGATCGCGGCTTCATCGCCCACGTCGGCGACAGCCGCATCTACATGCTGCGCGGCGGCCAGGTCGTCCAGTTGACGGAAGACCACTCGCTGGTCAACGAGCTGATCCGCCGCGGCCGCGTCACCAAGGAAGGCTTCGAGACGTCGCCCTACAAGGCGTACAAGAACGCGGTCACCCGCGCGGTCGGCGTCTACGAGCAGGTCCAGGGCGACACCATCGACTTCGAGATCCTGCCCGGCGACCAGTTCCTGCTCTGCTCGGACGGCCTGCACGCCTACCTGAACGACGCGCGCATCATCGACAACCTCAAGGGCGACGACGTCAAGGCGCTGCCCAAGAAGCTGATCGACCTGGCGAACGCGGGCGGCGGCCACGACAACATCACCGCGGTCGTCGTCCGCATCGACAAGCCCGCGGTCGCCGCGGGCACCATCCCGCCGACCGACGATCGCGCCGAGGAGCTGGCCCGCAAGGTCGACGTCCTCCGCCGGATGCCGCTGTTCCGCCACCTGGTCTACAAGGAGATCTTGCGTCTCCTGAACGTCACCTCGGTCAAGGAGTACGCGCCCGGCGAGGAGATCATCAAGGAAGGCACCGCCGGCGACGAGATGTACGTGCTCCTGCGCGGCAAGATCCGCCTGCACAAGAACGACGCGTTCATCACGCACCTGGAACCGGGCGCGCACATTGGCGAGATGGCGCTTGTCGATCGCCGCCACCCGCGTTCCGCCAGCGCCACCGCCGAGGAGCGCTCGCGCGTCCTCATCCTGTCGCGCAAGGATTTCTACGAAATCATCCGCAAGGAACCGCAGCTGTCGACCAAGTTGTTGTGGGCGTTCACGCAGGTGCTGGCGGATCGGCTGCGCAAAACCACCGCCGAGCTGTCGGGCGCCCGCCTCGAAGCAGGTGCCGAAGACCTGACGGCTGAAGTACTGTTCGAGGACTCGTAAATGTCGAAAGCAGATTGCCGCATCGAAACCGACTCGCTCGGTAAGGTCGAAGTTCCCTCCGACGCGCTTTACGGCGCGCAGACCCAGCGGGCCGCCGAGAACTTCCCGGTCAGCGGGCTGCGCCTCCCGCGGCGTGTGATCCGCGCGCTGGCGTTGATCAAGAAGGCCGCCGCCGAGGTGAACCGCGCCAGCGGCAAGCTGGACGCCAACGTGGCGGACGCGATCATCAAGGCCGCGCACGAGGTCGCCGCCGGACAGCACGATCGCGATTTCGTCGTCGACATCTTCCAGACCGGTTCGGGGACGTCCAGCAACATGAACGCCAACGAGGTGATCGGGAACCGCGCGATCCAGATCATGGGCGGCGTCGTCGGCAGCAAGAAGCCGGTCCACCCGAACGACCACGTCAACATGGGGCAGTCGTCGAACGACGTGTTCCCGACCGCCGTGCACATCGCCGCCGCCGAGGCGCTGGAACGCGACCTGATCCCGGCGCTGGACGCGCTGCAGGCCGCGCTGGCCTCCAAGGCGAAGGCGTTCGACCACGTCGTGAAGATCGGCCGCACGCACCTGATGGACGCCGTGCCGGTCCGCCTGGGCCAGGAATTTTCCGGCTACGCGCAGATCCTGACCAACACCGTCCGCCGCGTCCGCGCCGCCGTTCCGTCGGTGGCGGAACTGGCGCTGGGCGGCACGGCTGTCGGCACCGGTCTGAACTCGGCGCCTGACTTCGCGCCGAAGATCATCGCGATCATCAGCGAGGAGATCGGCGTCCCCCTGCGCCAGGCGCCCAACCTGTTCGAGGCGCTGTCGGCGCGGGACGGGTTGGTCGAGGCGTCGGGCGCGCTGCGCTCGGCGGCGGCCAGCCTGACCAAGGTCGGCAACGACATCCGCTGGCTGGGATCGGGGCCGCGCTGCGGGATCGGCGAGATCCTGCTGCCGGACCTGCAGCCGGGCAGCTCGATCATGCCGGGCAAGGTGAACCCGGTCATGTCGGAGATGCTGCTGATGATCTGCGCCCAGGTCGTCGGCAACGACGCGACCATCGGGTGGGGCGGCGCGGCGGGCAACTTCGAGCTGAACGTCATGATCCCGGTGATGGCGTACAACCTGCTGCACTCGATCGGCATCCTCGCCGCGGGGTGCCGGCTGTTCGCGTCCCGCTGCGTGGAGGGGATCGAGCCGAACGAGGAGCGGTGCGCGGCGCTGATCGAGCAAAGTTTGGCGATGGTGACGGCCCTTAATGAAGCGATCGGTTACGACGCGGCGGCGGCGATTGCCAAGGAATCCGTGAAGACCGGAAAGACCGTCCGCCAGCTGTGCCTGGAAAAGAACGTGCTGCCGAAGGAACAACTCGACCGTCTACTCGACGCGCGGCGTATGACCGGGTCATAATCCGTCGCCCCTCAGCCCCCAGCCGCAGCACCGACGGAAAGGAGCTCATGTCCCCTCTCCCCCGCCGTTCCCTCCGAGCCCTCCGAACCACATTCGCATTGCTTGTCGGATTCGTCGGCCTCTTTCTGGTCGGATGTCCGGGCAGTCTCGACCCGCGCCTGAAGGGCGGTGGCGGCGGCGCCGGCGGCCCGACGGCATGCGACGCGCCGGGGATGGTGTTCGATGCGAAGCCGAACGCGATGTGCGCGTCGCTCGGTTGCCACGACGCGATGTTCAAATCGGGGGGCCTCGACCTCACGAACGATGCCGGCCTGATCGGGCGACTGGTCGGTCAGGTTCCGAACGGCATGAATCAATCCGTCTGCATGGGCGTGACGACGCCCTATCTGATCGACGGCACGATGCCGGCGCAGGGCCTGCTGCTGGACAAGATGTTCGCGAACCCGTTGCCGTGCGGCGGCGGCGGAAACCGGATGCCCTCGCTGGGTGTCCTGAGCGCGGACCAGATCACGTGCATCCACAGCTGGGCGGACAGCGTCACCGCGCCCTGACCGCTGCCACAGCCTGCACTTCTTGATTCGGTGCCGGGAAGGGCCGAAGATCGGCACATGGTGAAATGCCTGGCCGTTGCGTTCACGGTATTCGTCATCGGTTGCGGAAGCATCACCGTCATGAACGACGGCGGCCAGGACGGCGCGGCCGGTAAGGGCGGTACGACAGGGACGGCGGGCACGACGGGGACGGCCGGCACGACCGGGATGGCCGGCACGACGGGGAAGGCGGGCACGACGGGGACGGCCGGCACGACCGGGATGGCCGGCACGACGGGGATCGCCGGCACGACGGGAACGGCGGGCCGTGGCGGTTCCGACGGCGGCCGCGGCGGCGCGGGCGTCGCAGGCCGCGGCGGAACGACCGGAACGGCCGGCACCACCGGTGTGGCCGGCCGCGGCGGCGCGGGCGGCACGGGCGGCACCGGCGTCGGGCCCGGTACCGGCGGCACCGGCTGCGTCAGCAACCCGATGGCGACGACCTGCAACGGCAAGTGCGGCACGCTGGCCGACAACTGCGGGCGCCAGGTCAACTGCGGCACCACCCAGTGCATCGCGCCCCAGACGTGCGGCGGCGGCGACACCGCCAACGTCTGCGGCTGCAAGCCCGTGAACGCCTGCTCCGCCGGCCAGGTGTGCGGCACGATGGCGAACGGCTGCGGCGGCACCATCAGCTGCGGCGCGTGCCCGTCGAACCGGCCGATGTGCTGCTTCGATTCGTGTCAGCCCGCGGGCTCGCTCTGCCCGTGACGACAGGCCAGCCGATCCCGCGCGAAGCGCGGGATATCGGCTGCGTGAAAAAACGGCAGTCGCACACCGCGCCTGCGGCGCGGAGCGACTGGCGTCAGCGCGGCCGCGGGCCGCTGACGCCCAGCGCGTCGCATTCGGGCGCCGGCGCACGCTGCGCGGCCAGCGCCGCCAGCGAGAAATCCGTCACGCGGCGCGCGTCCCAGGCCGTCAGCCAGCGCTGCATGCGAGCCGCGTCCTCGGCATGCGGACCGGCGGCCGCGAACAGAAGGATGTTGCCGTCGACGGGCGTGCGCCGGCAGTCGAAGGGCGTGAACCCGGCGGCGAACGCGCGCGCCGCCGCCTGTCCGTCCGCCTCCATCTCGGCGATGTTGATCGCGATGACGCCGTCCGGCGCCAGCCGCCGCGCGACCGCGCGGAAGAACGCCGGCGTCGCGAGCGCCGCCGGGATCTCCTCGCCCGCGTAGGCGTCCAGCAGGACGAAGTCGTACTTTTCGTCGCCGCGCGCGATCCAGTCGACCGCGTCCGCGACGTGAACGCGGTAGCGGTCATCCTCGCGCAGTCCGAAATAGGCACGCGCGGCCGCCACCACCGTCGCGTCGATCTCGACGGCGTCGATGACGGTGTCGGGCAGCGCCCGGTGCACCAGCGTCGTGAAGGTCCCCCCGCCCAGGCCGATCATCAGCACCCGCCCAGGCCGGCCGTGGTGCGCGAGACCGATGAGCGCGTAGCGTACATACTCGACCGGAACCGCGCGCGGATTCGCAGGTTCGATCGCGCTCTGCTCGGAACCGTCCGGCGATCCGAAGCGCATCACCCGGCGCCGCCCCTCGTCGAGCACCAGGACGCGCCCGTAGCCCGATGTCCGGTCGAAGACAATCCGTGGCCGGGACGTCGCGCAGGCCAGGTCCACCGCGAGTACGGCGATGACCGCTAACGCCCACCCCTTTTTCGCCCGCTTGTAAAACAATCCTTCCTAATAGTAATTTGCTGTCGCGTGACGACGAAAGCCCTCCGCGTCTCGATCGGTCTCCTCGCGCTGCTGCTGGGCGCTCTCTTCGCAGCGACGGCCCAGGCCGCGCCCAAACGCATCGGCGTGCCGAAGTTCGACGGCGTGCAGGAAGCGCTGGTGCGCAAGAAGGTCATGCAGATCTTGAAGTCGCATGGCTTCGACCTCGCGAAATCGCGCGAGATGGAGATCGGGCTGGCCAACACGGGGGCGCTGCTGGACAACGACGAGGGGTTCCAGAAGGTCGCCAAGGAGCTGGCCCTGGCCGCCATCGTGACCGGTGAGATCGGCAAGAAGCGCGCGAAGATCGCGGTGCACGACGGCAAGGACGGCTCGCTGCTGGGCGAGGCGAACTTCGCGGGCGCCAATCCCCGGGCGATCATGAACGAGGTCGGGCGGTCGTTCTGGTCGAAGCTGGGCGGCGAGATCGAGCGCGGGAAGACGCCGTCGGGCTCGAAGAAGCCGACGAAGGTCGTCGCCGAGGCGCCCGAGGACGACGAGAAGACGCCCGAGGCCGGCGGCGAGGCCGAACCACCGCCGCCCGAACCGAAGGCGAAGGCGAAGGCGAAGGAAGAGACGGCGGCCGCCGAGGGCGGCGAAGGCGAGGAAGAGGCGCCCAAGAAGAAAAAGAAAAAGAAGAAGAAGGTCGGGATGGAGGCCGGTGTCGTCGTCGAGGAGGACACGAACGAGGTCATCCCGCCGACGCTGGACATCCAGTTCGGTCCGCGCATCATCAACCGCGCCCTCGCGTACAACGAGGACGCGAGCAACCCCGGCCTGCGTTCGTACTCGCTGCCTGCCAGCATCGCCATCGCCGGAAGCGTCGTCTGGTACCCGATCGGGCCGTTCACGGATGGGGCGTTGAAGAACCTGGGTCTCGAGGCCGGCTTCGAACAGGCGTTCTTGGTCTCGTCCACGCTGCCGACCGGCGAGAAGTTCGGCACGACCATCCACGAGTTCTCGGGAGGCCTTCGCTACCGCGTCCCGTTCGGCGCTGGCCACTACTTCTACGGTTCGGGAACCGGCGGCGAGCACGCCTTCACGTTCAAGAGCAGCGGCGGCAGCGACCGCGGCAACCTCGACATCCCGGACGTGATCTACTGGTACATGCGGCCGGGCGTCGGCATCCACTTCGAGGTGGGCGCGCAGATCTCGCTGGGGTTGGCCGCCGGCTTCCGCTGGGTCATCAACGGCGCGGGAGCGCAGTTCCACGACACGTTCTTCCCCTACTCCACCGTCAACGGCGCGGACGCGGAGGCGGTCATCGGCTACCGGATCAACGAGAATTGGGAGGCGCGCGCGGTCTTCGACTTCCGGCGCTACTTCTCGTCGATGAACTGCTACGACCCGGCGGCGATGAACGGTGGCAACCGCTGCATCCGCAACATCACGCTGCCCAGCGGTGAGATGCGGAAGGTGAACTTCACGACCGGGGGCGCGGTCGACCAGTACATCAGCGGCAGCGTCGTCATCGCCTTCACCTTCGGCGGCACCGAGATCAAGATGCCCGACGAGGCCGAGGAACCGCCGCCCCCACCCAAGCGCAAGCGCAAGGTCGAGAGCGAGGAAGAAGAGCCTCCGCTCGGCAAAGAAGTAGGCGGCGGTGGCGGAGGCGACGAGTAGCACCGCCCGCGCGATCCTTCACGTGGACATGGACGCGTTCTACGCGTCCGTCGAGCAACGCGACGACCCTGCCCTGCGCGGGCGTCCGGTCATCGTGGGCGGCAGCGCCCGGCGCGGGGTGGTGCTGGCCGCGTCGTACGAGGTGCGGCCGTTCGGCGTGCGCAGCGCGATGCCGATGGCGCGCGCGCTGCGGCTGGCGCCCGACGCGGTGGTCGTGTCGCCGCGCCACGACGCCTACGCCGACGCCAGCGCGCGCGTCTTCGAGATCCTCGAGTCGGTGACGCCGCTGGTCGAGCCCCTGTCGCTGGACGAGGCGTTCCTGGACGTCACCGGATCGCAGGCGCTGTTCGGCGCGCCGGCGGAGATCGCCCGGCGGCTGCGCGCGCGGATCGCCGACGAGGTCGGACTGCCCGCGTCGGCGGGGATCGCCGAGGTCAAGCTGGTCGCGAAGATCGCGTCGGATCTCGCGAAGCCGAACGGTCAGGTGGAGGTTCCGCCCGGCGGCGGCGCCGCGTTTCTGGCCCCCCTGCCCGTCTCCCGGCTGTGGGGCGTCGGGCCGAAGAGCGCCCGGACGCTGGCGGCGATGGACCTGGAGACCGTCGGCGACATCGCGCGCCGCGATCCGGCGGCGCTCGAGCGCCGCCTGGGACCGTCGGGGCGTTCGCTCTGGGAGCAGGCGAACGCGATCGATCCGCGGCCTGTCATTCCCGACCGCGACGCGAAGAGCATCGGCGCCGAGGACACGTTCGACGAGGACCTGTCGGCCGTCGACGCGCTGGCGTCGCGCATTCACGCGCAGGCGCTGCGGGTCGCGCACCGGTTGCGGCACGCGGGCGTGCGCGCGCGGACTGTGCAGCTGAAGTTGAAGCGCGCCGATTTCACGCTGATCACGCGGCGCGCGACGCTGGACGAGCCGACCGACGACGGGCAGCTGCTGTACCGGACGGCCGCGGCGCTGCTCGCGCGCGAGCCCGCGCGCCCGACGCGGCTGACGGGCGTGTCGGCGCAGAACCTGGTCGCCGCGAACGCGCCCCAGCTGGGCATGTTCGCGCCGCCGCCGACGGCCGCGCAGGCGCTGAACCGCGCCCTCGACGCCATCGCCGATCGCTTCGGCGCCGGCACCGTGACGACCGCCGACGTCGCGGATGATCAGGAGTGATCCAGGGCCGGACCCTCACCGGGAGAGGGAGAGCAGATCTGGTCCCCTCTCCCGCTTTGCGGGAGAGGGTTAGGGTGAGGGGCCGTTGAGCAGGCGTGAGCTCGTATTCAGCGCGGGACACTCCCCCGAGTAGTTCAACCAGACGCCGAAGCAACACGTCGCTTCCCAGACGAAACCGCCGGACGACGGGCTGCAGCCGTAACCCTCGCAATGCGCGCCGTCGTCGCTGCACGGTGCGCCAGCGGCTCCCGGGACGGGCGGCTGCGCGACGTCGACGTCGCAGGCCATGAAGACGTCGGCGGCCGTGCACGCGAGGCCGCCGCCGCCCGCGCCCGCGCGCCCACCTGCCCCGTTCGCCCCGGCGCTGCCGGTGACGGTCCCGACGTCGGACATCAACATCCCCTTCGAGCAGGCCACGAGCGCCAGGACGCCCAGCGCGAACACGATCCCCGACCGAAGCGCCCCGATCCGCACGCGGCGATGATACCGCGCCTCCGGACGCGGGTGTCCCCGATCGTCAGGGCGCGAAGCGTGTCACCGAGAACGGCGCCAGATCGATCGCCGACCGTCCCGTCGCGACCAGCTCGGCGATCGCCTCGGCGGTGATCGGCGCCAGCAGGATGCCGTTGCGGAAGTGGCCGGTGGCCAGCACCAGGCCGCGCACGGGCGTCGCGCCCAGCACCGGCAGGTGGTCTTCCGTGTAGGGGCGAAAGTTCGACCACGTGCCCGTCACGGGCGCCTCCGCCAGCGCCGGGATCAGCGTGCGCGCCAGCGTCAGGATCGCCGCCAGGCCGCCGACGGTGACCTGCTTGCGAAAGCCCGCCATCTCGACGGTGCTGCCCGCCAGCACCGTGCCGTCGCGGCGCGGAACCAGGTAGCCGCCACGCACGGAGACGACGTGGCGGAACAGCGGCGGGCGCGTCTCGATCGACACCAGCTGGCCGCGCGCGGGCCGAACCACGGTCGCGGGTACGCCGCCGCCCTCGACCAGGCCCGACCAGCTTCCCGCGGCCACCACGACCGTGCCGGCCGACAGCGTCTCGCCGTCCAGCTCCACGCCGGTCGCTGCGCCTTTCTCGATCAGCACGCGGCGCACGTACCGACCGGTCACGAACCGGGCGCCGGCGGCGGCCGCCGCCTGCGAGAACGCGCGCGCCAGCTCGCGCGCGTTGACCTGGCCGTCGTCGGGAAACTCCAGCGCGGCTCGGATCGCCGGGCCCAGCGCCGGTTCGCGCGCGCGCGCCTCGTCGCCGGACAGCGAGCCGACGTTCAAGCCCAGACGCCGCTGCCAGGCGCGCCGTTCGCCCAGCTCGCGCTCGCCGGCCTCGTCCAGCGCGGCCGCCAGGACGCCCGAACGATCGAACCCGACGTCGATGCCCGTCGCCTCGCGCAGCTCGGACGCCAGCGACGGATAAAGCGCGCGGCTCATCAGCCCCAGGTCCAGCAGCGGCCCGGGCCCGTCCGCCTCCATCTGCGGTCCCAGGATACCGGCCGCCGCGCTTGATGCCTCCGCGCCGGGAATGCCGCGCTCGACAACGGTGACGCCGACACCGCGCTGGACGAGGCGCAACGCCACCGCCGATCCCATGATGCCGCCGCCGATGATCGCGACGTCGGTCGTGTCCGCGGCCGGCAAGTTCAGATTCCCTCCCTGGGCGACGCCGTCCTTTGCAGCTTGCCCTCCAGCGACTTCGACATCCACACCTGATTCTTCGCGTCCACGATCAGCGTCGAGCAACCCGGGTACGAATCCACCAGCGCGAGGCCCTTCTTCGGGCCGAGGATGAACACCGCATCGTCCAGCGCGTCGGCGATAAACGCGGTCGGCGCGAAGATCGTCACCTCGCGCGAAGCGGTCGCCGGGAAGCCGGTCGCGGGATCGATGATGTGGTGGTAGCGCTTGCCGTCGATGATGAACGAGCGTTCGTAATCGCCCGCGGTCGAGAACGCGTGGTCCTTGATCGGCATGCGCGCGATGATATCGAGCGGTCCGCCGCGTGGATCGCGCACCCCGACCATCCAGTTGTTCGGGCCCTTGCTGCCCGCGACGTAGAGATCGCCGCCCGCCTGCACCATGAAGTCGCGCAGACCGTCGCCGCGCAGCACGACCGCGCAGCGATCCACGGCGTAGCCCTTCGCGATGCCGCCGAGCCCCAACCGCATGCCCGGCCGGCGCAGCTTCACGGTATGCGCCTTCGTGTCTACGACGACGTCCTTCCAGTTGATCAGCTTGCGGCGGCGGGAGATCTCGTCGGCGGGGGGGAGCTTCTTCTCGAGATCCTCGTCGAACTTCCACAGCCCCTTCATCGCCGCGAAGGTGATGTCGAACGCGCCCTGCGAGCGGCGCGACATCTCCAGCGACTTCTCGATGACCTCGAACGTCTCGGAGCTGACGTGGACGGCTTCCTTGCCGGCGGCCTTGTTGATCTTGACGACGTCGCTCTCCGGCTCGTTCGGCCGTTCCCAGTCGGTCATCAGGATCTCGATGCGGCGGATCTCGTCGTAGCCGGCGGCGAACGCGCGGTCGGCGGCGTGCTCGTCAGCCGTCCACGCCGAGAGCGTTATCTCGGTGCCCATCGCGCCGTATTTGCGCGCCACCACTCGTGGCCCCGCAGGTTGCGGAGGGGGCGCGGGCGCCGGCGCGGCGGCTGGCGCGGTTGCCGCTGGTACCGCGGGCGGCGGTTGTTCGGCCGCCGGCGCGGCGCCGCCGCGCTTACATGAGACCCAGACGGCGCAGACGCCGACCAGAAGTGCAACTGGCAGGGGAACAAACCGCCTCATGAGGGCGTTCCAACATAGCACCGGCCCTGGCGTCGACGCGTTCGCGATAAGATGTCGGGCCGTCTCAATCCAGGAGGGCCCCGTGAAGCGTCTGCTCGTCGTCGCGCTGCTTTCGTCCTCGGCCTGCTTCGTCGAACCCACCAACGCGCCGCCGCCGGCGACCGGTCCGGGGCCGGCGGGTGGCTTCGGCCCCGTCGACCAGAGCGGCGCGCCGCAAGGTGGCGGAATGACCGCGGGCGGCGTCATCGAAGCGGGCTGCAGCTACAACGGCACGCAGCTTCCCGGCGACGTCGGCGCCGTCTTCCAGGTGGCATGCCCGCCGGGATGCGAGGCGACGGGCGGCCTGTGGGGCAGCGACAT
>Ga0207648_10003063_pt1 | contig 17664 bp, 18 predicted proteins | sample KBSMisM32_FD_184310 | JGI IMG/M metagenome (GOLD analysis project Ga0207648, IMG submission 184310) | Miscanthus rhizosphere microbial communities from Kellogg Biological Station, Michigan, USA - KBS Miscanthus M3-2 (SPAdes) (version 2) | ecosystem: Host-associated > Plants > Roots >...
ACTTGATGCGGGGTGGGAACCGGTTTTCGGATAAGATTATGCGCTCATAAGAAGGGAACTCGCGCACCAAGGCGCGACGGCTCCGTCATCCGAATCGGGAGTCGCGCCTTCGTTTGGTCGCGCTTCGTTCGCTTGCCGATTCGGCTTTCATCGGGCACATGGCGGCGGGGCATTCATACGGGCGAGGGAGAGGCTTTGCTTCGCGTTGCATTGGCGTTGGCGATTTTGACTCCGGCGGCGGCGTTCGCGAACGACGGGAGAGTAGAGCGCATGCTGAAGCAGCTCGACCCCGACGCGCGCTTCGAGCAGGTGTGCGACCTCGAAGCCATGAAGCACATCAGCAAGGACAAGACCTACCGGCCGGAGCGCAGCATGGTGAGCGCGCTGTCGCATCCGAAGGTCGCCAACGCGACGATGAGCGGCACCGGCGGCGCCTTCAAGAGCAAGGGCCAGTGGTATCAGTTCTCGTTCAAGTGCGAGACCAGCCCCGATCACATGAAGGTGCAGGCCTTCTCGTTCCAGATCGGCGAGCCGATCCCGCAGGAGCAATGGGAAGCGAACGGGCTGTACTGAGCATGATCCCGAAAAGCTTGTCGCGGACGCGATCCGGGATGGGTACCGGTTTTCGGAAAAAATCATGCTCCACCAATAACCTCAAGCGAGATGACGATTCGAAGAAAAGTCATCTCGCTTTGGATCACGTGTGCAGCCGTACCAGCCGCTTGCCGAGGTTCTCTCCGCGATAAAGGCTCGCGATGGCATCCGGACAGGCGTCGATGCCCTCCAGGATATCCTCCCGATATGACAGCCGCCCCTCGCGAATCCATGCGGCGAGCTGCGTGACCGCTTCCTCGTAGCGGTGCTGGTAGTCGAACACGATGAAGCCACCCATCTGCGCCCGCTTCACCAGCAGGTGGCGCTCGACGCGCGGTCCCATCGGCGGCGGGTCCCAGTTCGCGATCGAGGCTGTGCCGCAAATGACCACACGCGCATTCAGCGCGAGCTGAGTCATCACGGTGTCGCTGATCGGCCCGCTGGTGTTGTCGAAATAGACGTTCACGCCGCGTGGGCAGGCGGCGGCCAGCGCTTCGGCGAGCCGCGGCTCCTTGTAGTCGATGGCTACGTCGTAGCCGAATGCCGCGGTGCACAGCTTCGCCTTCACCGGACCGCCCGCGATGCCGACGGTGCGGCACCCGGCGATCTTCGCGATCTGTCCGACCGCCGAGCCGACCGAGCCCGCCGCGGTCGAGACGGCGACGGTATCGCCCGGGCGCGGACGGCCGACGTCGAGCAGCGCGAAATAGGCCGTCACACCATTGAGCCCGAGCATACCGAGCGAAAGCGACAGCGGCAGATCGTTCTCCTTCACCTTGCGGGTGACGGCGGACGCATCGGCGGCGGCGAAATCCTGCCAGCCGAACATCCCCATCACCCGGTCGCCCTCGGCGAATTTCGGGTTCTTCGAGGCGATGACGGTGCCGGCCGCAATCGAGCGCATCACCTCGCCGATGCCGACTGGCGTCGAATAGTTCGCCGCGGCGTTGACCCAGCCGCGCATCGCCGGCTCGACCGAGAGGAACTGGTTGCGCACCAGGATCTGCCCCTCGCGCAATTCGGGCGCCGGGCGTTCGGTGATTTCAAAGTGCTCGGCTTGCGGGATTCCGGTGGGGCGGGATTTCAGCAGGACCTGTCGGTTTTGCATTGAACTTACAGACTTGCCAGATGGAGGACATTGTTCACCGTGGCGACGGCCGCCGCTATTGCAAATCTGTGGCCAAGCTGGCTATGCATTTCACGCGCCCTTCGCCAGCTCCCGCAATTTGAACTTCTGGATCTTGCCCGTGCTCGTCTTCGGCACGTCGCCGAACACGACATGGCGCGGGACCTTGTAGCCCGCGAGATTCGCCTTGCAGTGCGCGATGATGTCCTCCGCGCTCGCCTTCGCGCCCGGCTTCAGCTCGACGAAGGCGCAGGGCGTCTCGCCCCATTTGTCGTCGGGTTTCGCGACGACGGCCGCGGCCTGCACGGCGGGGTGCTTGTACAAGGCATCCTCGACTTCGATCGAAGAAATGTTCTCGCCGCCCGATATGATGATGTCCTTCGAACGGTCCTTGAGCTGGATGTAGCCGTCCGGATGCATCACGCCGAGATCGCCGGTGTGGAACCAGCCGCCCTTGAACGCCGCGTCGGTCGACGTCTTGTTCTTGAGATAGCCGCGCATCACCACATTGCCGCGCATCATGACTTCGCCGAGCGTCTCGCCGTCACGCGGCACCGGCACCATCGTTTCGGGGTCCATCACGTCGAGCGCTTCGAGCGCGCCGTAACGCACGCCCTGGCGTGATTTCTTCGCCGCCTGCTCGGCGGCGGGCAGGGCGTTCCATTCGGCATGCCAGTCGTTGACCACCGCCGGGCCGTAGCATTCGGTCAGGCCATAGAGATGCGTGACGTTGAAGCCCGCCACCTTCATCGCGGCGAGCACGGCTTCCGGCGGCGGCGCAGCCGCGGTGCAGAACTCCACCACGTGCGGCAACGGCTTCTTCTCGGCGTCCGGCGCGTTCAGGAGCGTCGACATCACGATCGGCGCGCCGCACAGGTGCGTGACCTTGTGGTTCGCGATCGCGTCATACATCGCCGCGGCGCGCACCGCGCGCAGGCACACATGGGTGCCGGCGACGATCGAGATCGACCACGGGAAGCACCAGCCGTTGCAATGAAACATCGGCAGCGTCCACAGATACACCGGATGCTTGCTCATGCCGCAGGTGACGATGTTGCCGAGCGCGAGCAGCTGCGCGCCGCGGTGGTGATAGACCACGCCCTTCGGATCGCCGGTCGTGCCCGACGTGTAGTTGAGCGCGATCGCGTCCCATTCGTCGTCCGGCATGTGCCACGCATAATCGGCGTCGCCCTGCGCGACGAACTCCTCGTATTCGATGCTGCCGAGCCGCTCGCCGGGGCCGGAATACTCCGGGTCGTCGTAGTCGATCACCAGCGGCTTGACCTTGGCGAGTGCGAGCGCTTCCTTCACGGTCCTGGAAAATTCACGGTCGGTGATCAGTACCTTGGTCTCGGCGTGATCAAGCGAGAACGCGATGATCGCGGCGTCGAGCCGCGTGTTGAGCGTGTTGAGCACGCCCTGCGTCATCGGCACGCCGTAATGCGCTTCCAGCATCGCCGGCGTGTTGGCCAGCATCACCGAGACCGTATCGCCGCGCTTGATGCCGCGCTTCGCCAGCGCCGAGGCGAGGCGGCGCGTGCGGGCGTACAATTCGACGTAGGTGCGCCGCAACGGCCCGTGAATCACCGCCGTGTGCGCCGGATAGACCGAGGCCGCGCGCTCCAGAAAGGTCAGGGGCGTCAGCGGCTGGAAATTCGCCGGATTGCGGTCGAGATCGATGTCGTAGGGATTGGTCATGGCGTTCCAAAGCCTTCTTTGAACGCAGCCTAGCCAACCAGCGGCCCAGCAAGCAAATGGCTCAACGCCTCACCTGCGCGGCGGCAACGGAATATTCTTCTCCGCCATCACGGCGCGCAGCCGGTCCGGGTAATCGGTGATGATGCCGTCGACGCCGAGCGCGATCAGCCGCTCCATGTCGGAGCGCTCGTTCACGGTCCACGGGATCACCTTCAGCCCGAGCGCCTTGGCGGCGGCGACGTCGTCCGGCCTGGCGTTGCGATAGAGCGGCGACCATACGGCGCAGCCGGCCGCAGCCACCAGACGCGGCACCGAGCCGCCGAAATCGTCGACGTCGAGCCCTGCAAGCCACGGCGAGGGACCGGGCTCGCCGCGCCGCACGGAATCGAAGTTCAGCGCCTCGACGGTCAGGCAGACGCGCTCGATTTCGGGTGCGATGCTGCGCATCGCCGCGAGCGTGCGCCAGTCGAATGACTGTAGGCTGACGCGCACCGTGAGGCCGGCCTCGCGCACGGCCTTCGCGAGTGCCGCCGCGAAGGTGTCCGGATCCGGCGTTTCGGCGCCGGAGCTTGGCGTGACCTTGGTCTCGATGTTGAAGCGCACATGATCCGCCCCGAGGCGCTTCACCATGTCGAACAGCTCGGTCAGAGCCGGAATGCGCGTACCGTCGATGGCGCGTTGCTCGGGAAAGTCTGCGGCGTACGCGGTACCGGGCTTGAGCCGCCCGACATCGTAGCGCTGCAGTTCGGCGAGCGTCAGCGAGCGGATCGCCGGACCCTCCGTCTCGAGGAATTTGCCGTCCGGCCCGCGTGTGTGATCCGGGTTGAGCCGGCGGTTGTGGCTGACGACCAGCACATCGTCCCTGGTCATCGCAAGATCGAGCTCGAGCGTGCTCAGGCCAACGGCAAGCGCCGTCTCGAAAGCCGCGAGCGTATTCTCCGGCGCAAGGCCGCGCGCGCCGCGATGGCCCTGCAGGTCGAACGCCTGCACGGGCGCAGCGAGCAGCAGGAGAAAAGAAACGAGCCATCTCATCAGACAGCGATGATACCCCAGCCGCGCAGCGTTCCGACAATGCCCTGCGCCATAATGGCGGCCGAAACGACGAACATCAGCGTGTAGGCGATGCGGTAGAACAGGTCGGTCGGCGTGCGCAGCACGAGCCAGAAGCCGAGGAAATTCGTCGCGATCGCCAGCGGCAGCAGCACCAGCGAGATCTTCAGGTTGGCGAGGTTGAGTTCACCGAGTGCGAAGTAGGGGACGACCCGCATCGCGTTCACGGCCGCGAAGAAGATCGTGACGGTGCCGACGAGCTTGAGCTTCTCCATCCGTTGCGGCAGCACGTGAACCGAGAAGGGCGGCATCCCGGCCGACGCGATGGTCGAGGTGAAGGCCGAGCCGGCGCCCCAGAACACGCCGCTCGCCGCGCTCGGCCGGCCCGGCGGCGGCAGCTTGCCGAACCAGACATTGAGCACGAACGTCACGCCGATCGTCCCGATGATCAGCCGCACGACATCATCCGACACGACGGAGCCGACGGCCCAGGCGAGACCGACGCCGATGACCGCGCCAGGCAGCATCACGTTCAGGTTCCAGCCGTCGTAGTCGCGCCGGTACCACCACAGCGAAACGACATCCTGCACGAGCAGGATCTGCAGCAGGATCGCGAGCGCCTGCAGCGGCGGCACCGCGAGCGCGAGCAGCGGCGTTGCCGCCATGCCGATGCCGGAAAAGCCGCCCTTGGCGAGCCCGACCAGCAGCACGGCGATGAGGGCGGTAACGAGGAAAACCGGATCGGAGAACACGAGGTGCGGGACGTTGGAGGGATTTCGCCGAGTTAGAGCAAGGCAGGACCGTGCTGGCCAGCCTCTCTTTGCGCATGGCCGTGATGCCGCGCCGCCTTCTCAAACGGCGCGCGGTGGATCAAGATGCCGGAGCTTGCCGCCATCCTTCGAGACGCCACGCTACGCGTGGCTCCTCGGGATGAGGAGCAAGAGGGGAGGAACACCATGAGCGACGTCGCAAAGCCCGCCGCGCGCAAATACCAGAGCTTCGCGGAGTTCTATCCGTTCTACCTGAGCGAACATTCCGATCGCACCTGCCGCCGCCTGCATTTCGCCGGCTCGACCCTGGCGCTCATGTGCCTCGTGACGCTGGTCGTCACGCGCAATCCGTGGTGGCTTCTCGCCGGGCTCTTGTGTGGCTACGGCTTCGCCTGGGTCGGGCACTTCATGTTCGAGAAGAACCAGCCGGCCTCGTTCAAGCAGCCGCTCTACAGCTTCATGGGCGACTGGAAGATGTACTGGCAGATTTTGGCGGGCAAGATTGCGTTTTGAGGGAGTAGTGATGGACGCCCGCACCAGCCGCTATCATGAGATCTACGCGCGATCGATGCGCGACCCGGAAGGCTTCTGGGGCGAGGCGGCGCAAGCGATCGACTGGTACGAGCCGGCGAAGAAGGTCTTCGACAAGGACGCCGGCGTCTACGGCCGCTGGTTCACCGGCGCCTCGTGCAACACCTGCTACAACGCGATCGACCGGCACGTGGAGCGTGGCCGCGCCGATCAGCCTGCGATCATCTACGACTCGCCGGTCACCAGCACGAAGCGCATCATCACTTATGCGGAGCTTCTGCGCGAAGTGCAGGCGCTCGCCGCGATCCTGCAGGACTTCGGCGTCAGCAAGGGCGACCGCGTCATCCTCTACATGCCGATGGTGCCGGAAGCGCTGTTCGCGATGTATGCCTGCGCGCGCATCGGCGCGATCCATTCCGTGGTGTTCGGCGGCTTCGCGCCGAAAGAGCTTGCGACGCGCCTCGACGACTGCAAGCCGAAGCTGATCCTGTCGGCCTCGTGCGGCATCGAGGGCGCGCGCGTCGTCCCTTACAAGCCGCTGCTCGATGCCGCGATCGACCTTGCGCAAGCGAAGCCCCAAGCCTGCCTGATCCTGCAGCGCCCTCAAGCCGAGGCCCCGCTTACGCAAGGCCGCGACCATGACTGGGCGACGCTGCGCGATGACGCGCTCAAGGCGAATAAATCCGCGCCTTGCGTGCCGGTGCTCGCAACCGACCCGCTCTACATCCTCTACACCTCGGGCACGACCGGCATCCCGAAGGGCGTGGTGCGCGACAATGGCGGCCACATGGTCGCGCTCGCCTGGTCGATGCCGAACCACTACGGTGTCAAACCCGGCGAGGTTTACTGGGCCGCCTCCGACATCGGCTGGGTGGTCGGCCACTCCTACATCGTCTACGCGCCGCTGTTTCACGGCTGCACCACGATCCTCTACGAGGGCAAGCCGGTCGGCACGCCGGACGCCGGCGCGTTCTGGCGCGTCATCGCCGAGCACCGATGCGTCGCGATGTTCACCGCGCCGACCGCGTTCCGTGCGATCAAGAAAGAAGACCCGGCGGGCAAGCTGTTCGCGCAATACGATTTCTCGAAATTCCGCACGTTGTTCCTCGCCGGCGAGCGTGCCGACCCGGCGACGATCGAATGGGCCGAGCACTTGCTGAAGGTGCCGGTGATCGATCACTGGTGGCAGACCGAGACCGGCTGGGCCATTGCCGGCAATCCGATGGGGCTCGGCATGCTGCCGGTGAAGCACGGCTCGCCGACCGTCGCGATGCCGGGTTACGACGTGCGCATCGTCGACGAGCAGTGCAAGGAAGTGCCGGCGGGCCAGATGGGCTCGATCGTCGTCAAGCTGCCGCTGCCGCCCTCATGCCTGCCGACGCTGTGGCAGCAGGACGAGCGCTTCAAGGAAAGCTACCTCGCCGAATTCCCCGGCTACTACAAGACCGCCGACGCGGGCTTCACCGACGAGGACGGCTACCTGTTCATCATGGGCCGCACCGACGACATCATCAACGTCGCGGGGCATCGGCTCTCGACCGGCGGCATGGAGGAGGTGCTCGCCGGCCACAAGGACGTCGCCGAATGCGCCGTGATAGGCATCGCGGACGCACTCAAGGGCGAAGTGCCGTGTGGCTTCATCGTGCTCAAGGCGGGCGTCAACCGCGACCCGAGCGAGATCGAGAAGGAGATCGTCGCACTGGTGCGCGAGAAGATCGGCCCTGTGGCGGCATTCAAGCTGGCGATCACGGTGCCGCGCCTGCCCAAGACGCGCTCGGGGAAAATCCTGCGCGGCACCATGAAGAAGATCGCCGACGGCGAGACCTGGAACATGCCCGCGACGATCGAGGATCCGAAGGTCCTCGACGAGATCGGCGGGGCGCTGAAGGGCAGAGTGGGATAGCGACACAATCTTGTGCCGTCCGTAGAGCAGACGCCGCCAACAGCGCCGGTGGAGCTTTGCCTACTTCTGCGGTGGCGCGCCGGTGAGGCCGATGCAGTAGTAAGGTCCGCTGGGACCGAGCGCAGGGAGCTTCGGCAGCGCGAACGTGGTGTGGCCGTCGCCGCCATAGGTCGTGCCGATCAGCGTGAAGAGTGCCTCGTTGTTGACGATCGGCACGATCTGTCCGTTGCACCGTGCCCACCCGCGGGGCGTCAACGAGAACGCGAAAATCTGGACCGTTCCAAGGTAGGAGGTCATCCCGATGCTCCTGTTGTGATCGCGCGGCGTGCGGTCGGATCACTGCGTCGGCGGCGCGACGCCGAAGATCGCGATGTAATAGCCTGGCCCCTGCGGTGTGATGGGCGCGAGGGTCGGCAACGCGAACGTGGTCTTGCCGTCGCCGCCGTAGGTCGTTCCGATCAGGCTGTAGAGCACGGTGTTCTCGTCAATCGCCATCAGCTGGCCGTTGCATGGCAAGAAACCCACCGGCGCGAACGAGAAGGCAAAAAGCTCGATCTGTCCGACCATCGGCTCCATGATGATGCTCCCTGTGATGATGCGGCGTTCGAGTGTATCAACGTTAGTGGGAATACAAAAGCGTATGCCACCGAAGCGGCGCGGTGCCGGTCGCGGGTAAACTTGAGATCGGGTGCGCTCCATTCTTCAAATGCAAAACGGGAGAAGGATATGCCTGCACCCCGGCAACAGGGCCGGCGAAACGTCGGCTTGCGCTAATTCGCGGTTGTGTCCGTCCGTCCTGATGGCGCAAGATCGCGGCGCCGCGACAGGCGCTCAAGGTGCGTAGGGCGGGCAAAGGCGGAACGCGCCGTGCCCGAGTGTCGTCGCGAACGAAATTGGCGGGCATGCTTCGCCCCCGCTTTCGCGGGGAGAAGCTTGGCCCGCGCTGCAAGGAAGGGAACCGCAAACACAGAGCGAAGGCAATTCGCCAAGGCCAAACGTGCAAATCGATGGGAGGGATGCCATGCGCATCATTCGATTCTGCGTCGCCTTGCTTTGCTTCATCGGAATTCTGGTCGTTCCTGCTTTCGCGCAGGACAAGTATCCGAACCGGCCGGTGCGCTTCGTGGTCAGCTTCGCGGCGGGCGGCTCGAACGACATCATCGCGCGGGTGTTGTGCGACTGGCTCTCCGATCATTTCGGTCAGCAGTTCATCGTGGAAAACCGCACCGGCGCGAGCGGCAATGTCGGCGCGCAATCGGTGATCAATTCACCGCCCGACGGCTACACGGTCATGTTCGTCGGGCCGAACAACGCGATCAGCCAGTCGGTGTTCAGGAAACTGCCGTTCGATTTCATGCGCGACACCGCCCCGGTCGGCGGCATCATGACGCTGATCAACATCATGGTGGTGCCGCCTTCGCTCCCGGTGAAAACCGTCGCGGAATTCATCGCCTACGCCAAGGCCAATCCGGGCACGATCAACATGGCCTCGCCCGGCGCCGGCACCTCGCCGCACATGTCGGGCGAACTGTTCAAGATGATGACCGGCGTCCAGATGCAGCACGTGCCCTATCGCGGCGCCGGCCCGGCCTATCCCGATCTGATGACCGGCAAGACGCAGGTATTCTTCGATAACCTGCCGGGCTCGGTCGAGTTCGTGAAGACCGGCAAGCTGCGCGCGCTCGGCGTGACGTCGGCGCAGCGCTCGTTCGTGTTTCCCGACCTGCCGTCGATCGGCGAAACGATCCCGGGCTACGACGTCAGCCTCTATTACGGCGTCTCGGCGCCGCGCGGCACGCCGCCCGACGTGATCGCAGTCCTGAACAAGGGGATCAACGCCGCATTGGCGGACCCGAAGATGAAGGCGCGCATCGCCGAGTTCGGCGGCACGCCGCTCTCGCTCACGCCGGCCGAATTCGGCAAGCTCGTTGCCGACGAGACCGAAAAATGGGCCAAGGTGGTGAATACGGTCGGGTTGTCGATCGACTGAGCCGGGGCGGCGCCCGTTCCTGTAAATGACAGGGAAAATGCAGGAGGCGCGTCCGCGCGGCCCCGAAGATGAAAGCCCGTATCGCAGACCTCGGCGGCACGCCGCCCGACAACGGTCGATGCCTGTTATGATGAGCGCGTGTGTGGTCGACGAGATCGTTCGAGAGGTGTCGGCGCATGAAGGCCGCCAGCGCGCAAAAGTTCACCCTATGGCAGGACATCGGACTGCTGGTCGGCCGCGTGCTGATGGGCTGGATCTTCGTCGAGAGCGGCTGGCGCAAGATCACCGGGATGGATGCATTCATCGCGAGCCTCGTGAACCGGCGTGTGCCCTATGCGACGATGATGGGCTGGATCGGCGCTCCAGTTGAATTGTTCGGCGGGCTTGCGCTCGTCCTCGGTGTTGCGACGCGCTACGGCGCACTGCTGGTGATCGCGTTCACCATTGTGGCGACACTGATAGGCCACCGCTATTGGGATCTGACCGACGCGGCGGCGCGACGGATGCAACAAAGCCATTTTGCGAAGAACCTCACGATCATCGGCGGCCTGGTGCTGCTGTTCGTCACCGCCGGTGGCCGTTTTTCGATCGACGGGTTGCGCGGGCGGAGGAAATGAGGCTCGGACACGTCCGGGAACCAGGCAGACTCCCATCGTCCAAACCCCGTGCGCCCGCGCCCCACCATCCCCATATTGGCTAATCCCGCCGCGATGCTGTAAGGCAGACGCGTCGGATATGGCCGGCAAAGGACACCCATTGGCAAAATCAGCACTCGGTACCAAACGCATCTGCACCGGATGCGCAGCGAAGTTCTACGATCTCGGCAAGGACCCGATCGTCTGTCCCACCTGCGACACCGTCTACGTCATTGCGCCGCCGGCTCCGGTACGCGGCGGACGCCACGGCGCCACGCCGCGCAGCGTGTATGATCCGAAGGCCCAGACGGCCAACGCGATGGGCACGCTGAAGGAAGCCGACGCGCCCGGCGTCGCGGACGATGCCGAGGACAAGGAAGACGCCGAGGAAGGCGCTGAAGTCGCCGGCATCGAGGATGAGGCCGACGGCACCGAAGAGGCCGGGGGCGTGCCGATGCTGGAAGAGCTCGACGAGAAGTAATGAGCGCATCGGACGAGGCGCTGTGCCAGGCGTGCGGCGCCTGCTGCGCCTATTCGGCCGATTGGCCGCGCTTCGGGCTCGAGACCGAAGAGGAAATCGAGGCGATCCCGCGCGAATACGTCGATGACGCGCGCGGGACGATGCTCTGCAACGGCAATCGCTGCATGGCGCTGACAGGCGAGGTCGGCGTGGCGACCGGGTGCACCGTCTACGCGGTGCGGCCTCAGGTGTGCCGCTCCTGCCAGCCGGGCGACGATTCCTGCACGTTGGCGCGGCGGCGCTTCATGTTGCCGGAGCTTTCCGTTCCAGCGCTTTGATCGCGTCTTCGGCGGCTTTCACGCCGGTTCGATACGCACCATGCGCGGTGGAGAAATCCACATCCGAACAATGCTCGCCGGCGAAGAACAGTTTGTCGCCGACCGATGTGGCGAGTTTTGCGCGTGCCGCCTGCGCGCCTTGCGAGCCGTACGAATACGCACCGAGCGACCACGGATCGCGCGCCCATGCGCTTTCGGCGATCGGGCGGAGACGTTTGCGCACGTCGTTGCCGAGTGCTGCGCAAATCTGTTCGATCGCAAACGCCGCGAACGCCCCATTGCCCTGGCTCTCCAGTTCGCGCGCGAAGGCGCCGCCGAAATAGCCGTCGATCACCGGCCGGCCGAACGGGCGCAGCGTGTAGCTTCCCGTTTCGACGCGATCGGTCGCACCGTAAAGCCGCGTCTCCGCCGGCAGGTCGTCGGCGCCGTCAATGCCGAGAAACATCTTGTCGGCGACGCCGAGCGGCAGCGCGTGTGCCGCCTCGAGCTTGTCCGGCAGCGCGGGCGAGAGGCGCAGCGTCTGGTTCGCCATTACGCCCGGCGGCACTGCGACGATCACCGCGCGCGCCGCCAGCGTGCCGTGCAGTGTCGTCACGCGCACCCGCTCGCCTGAATGGTCGATCAATGCCGCCGGGCAACCGAGCCGGATATCGAGCGGCCGCGCGTAAGCCTCGATGAGCGCGCCATAGCCCTGCGGAATGCGCCGGTTGACGTCGGTGTCGCGGTAGCGCGCGTATTCGGCGACGACGAGCTGATCCGCCTCGACGCCGTTGATATAGGTCACCATCGCGCCGAGCAGACCGTTCCAGCGACCGGCCGGCTCGAAGAACTCCGACATCAGCCGCGTGCTACCCGCTGCTGCGGCCTCGTCGATGCGCGAATAGAAGCGGCCCCATGCAGCGTGATAGTCCGCGCGCTCGCCTCGCGAAAAATTCGCCCGGTGCGCCGGCCGGTCCCACGGCGGTGGTAGCGGATCGACCTTAAAGCCGAGCGACGGCGCGAGCGCGCCCCATTCGTTCTCGTCGGCCGAATGCAGCCATGTGGCGCCGAGATCGAGCCCGATATCGCCGTAGCGATACGTCCAGGCGCGCCCGCCGATACGCTCGCGCGCCTCCAGCACGACCACGGAATGCCGCATGGTCAATGCGCGCGCTGCCGCGACGCCGCCCGCGCCCGCTCCGATCACCACGACGTCGATATCGTCCATCCGCACGTTCCGCCGGCGTCTCGTTGTCTCCGAACTTGGCGAGTATTTCGCCCGAGTTTGTCAACAGTTTCTGCACCTTGCAGACGTGAGGCGGTTGCTTTTTCATGGATTGGCGCTGTGAATAGGAACCGCGTTGCGGTAGGGTCTCCGCTATTGAGGCGGGGGATGATCGAAGAGGCCGCGTTTGCGCCGGTCATGCAAAGCGGCCTCCAAGCACAAGGCGTTCGCGCCATGACCGCCGCCACGTCGCAGCAGGACGGCGCGCCGCCCGCCGGTGAAGTGCGGGCGCAAGTTCAGCGCATGACCGCCAGCGAAGTCTTCGCCAACTCGCCGCAGCTCGCGACGTTTCTTATGTTCGTCGTCGAAGCGGTGCTGCGCGGTCGCGGCGAGCGCCTGAAGGGCTACACCATCGGCGTCGAGGTGTTGCGCCGCGATGTGACGTTCGATCCACAGATCGATCCGATCGTGCGTGTGGAGGCGACGCGTTTGCGCCGCGCCATCGAGCGTTACTATGCGGGGCCGGGCGCGGACGATCCGGTTGTGATCGATCTGCCGCGCGGCGGCTATGTGCCCCGCATCTCGTTGCGAGCGGAGACTGGCGCCGTTTCGGCGCCCACATCAGCCGAAGAGATCGTGCTTACGCCCGGCAACGGCATGCCCACCTTGCGCGTCGCACCCTTTGCCGTTGTCGGAACTCCGGACACCCAGGCCATTACGGCGGAATCGCTCGGCGCGAAAATCGCCGAGGCATTCGTGCTGTTCGACGGCGTCAACGTCATGGCGCCGGTGTCGGACATGCCGCCCGCGCGTTCGAATTACCGGCTCGATGGCATGGTCGAATATCGCGGCAACCAGAGTGTCGATCTGCGCTTCAAGCTGACCGACGAGTCGGACGCGACCGTCATCTGGTCGCGCGTTTTCGAGAAACTCTCGGGACAGGACGACGCGGCCGAGCGCCGCGTCGTCTTCGAGCTCGGCAACACGCTGGTCCAGCCCTATGGCGTGACCTTCGCGAACGACCGCCTGAAACGCTTCGCGACGCTCGATCCGCGCTACCGCGCCCTGCTCGACACCGCCGACGTGCTGCGCTCGTTCGACCCGGCGGGACATGTGCGCGCGCGCGACCGGTTGGAGCAGCTCGTCGCGATCGATCCGAATTTCGCGACCGGCTTCACCTTGCTTGCGGCGTTCTACGCGCGCGAGCACATGGTGGGATTTGGCGAGCGGCCCGACGATCCGCCGCCGCTCGACCGCGCGCTGAAGGCGGCGCGCCGCGGCATCGAGCTCAAACCGCAGGGCGCGCGCGCCTACCACGTTTTGTTCACCGTGCTGTTTCTGCGCGGCGAGAAGGATGCCGGCATCGTGGCCGCCGAGAAAGCGATCGCGCTCAACCCGTACGACGTGCTGATCCCGACCGAGTATGGCGGCCGGATGATCTATTGCGGCGACGTCGATCGCGGCATGGCGATCCTGCACGATGCGGTGGGATTTGGCGCCGTGCTGCCGTCGTGGAGCCACTTCGCGTTGTTCGTCGGGTACTACATGCGCGGCGACATCGCGGAGGCGCGCTATCATGCGAGCCAACTCACCAGCGAGACTTATGTCTACGGTCAACTCGCCCGTGCCTTGATCGCGCATGCCGATGGTGACGTTACGGAAACGCGAAGAGCCGTGCAGGCAATTCTGTCGCTGCAGCCTGCGTGGGGCAAAGCGCCGCGGCGCGAGATCGGCAGGTTGATCAACGCGTCGGCGATCGCCGACCGCCTGGCGAGTGATCTTCTGGCAACTGGCTACCTTTCGGGCTCGTGCTCCGGCCTCTCCTGAGCCAGAAGGCCGCCAGGGGGTCGCGTTGGTATAACGATATTTAATGATTCATCACCATCATTTAACAGCAAATTTCTCCCGTTGCGCCGCAACGTCAATAGACAGGGCCCCCCGAACGCCGGCTCGAGACCGGCTCATTCGATCATTCGCAAGAGGTTTACCCCGTGCATTCGTGCAATCCCCCTGGCGTGCTGGCTGCTGGCCCTGAAGACATCTTCTGGGTGGAATCCGAACCCAATAGGACCGCGACAGAGTGCGACAAGGCCGAGTTCACCATCAACGAGCTTGCCAGCGAGTTCGCGCTGACGCATCGCGCGCTGCGCTTCTACGAAAGCCGCGGGCTGCTCGCGCCGCGCCGCGACGGCCGCCGCCGCTTCTTCAGCCGCGCCGACCGCCGCCGGCTTGCACTCATTCTCAAAGGCAAGAAGCTCGGCTTCACGCTGACTGAGATCAGCGAGATGGTTGAGGCGGAAGCTGGCCGCGCCACGCAGCACGGGCTGAAGCTGACGGCCGAAAAGTGCGAAGAGCAGATCAAGCACTTCGAGCGCCAGATCGTCGAAGCCGGCGAGGCACTGCAAGAGCTGCGCCGCATCCACACGCTGTTCACCCGGCAGATGGGCGGCTGATCGCGCTTAGAGCATGGTCCGGAAAAGGGGACACCGGCGTCCGGAAAGACCATGCTCTGATCCAACGAGTTGGATCAGATCCTAAGCCAGCACAAAGCCGGGATAGCCGTTCGCCGCGACGTCGCGGCATTGCTGCACGTAGCGCGGGAAGCCGCCGATATACGGCATGAACACGCGCGGCTTGCCCGGCACGTTGGCGCCGAGATACCAGGAGCCGCAGGTGTAGCGCAGCGTCTGGCTCGCGAGGTCGCCGACATGCGCGACCCAGCGCTCCTGCGCGTCGGTGCTCGCCTCGATCGCTGCGAGATTGTGCGCGCGCATATAGCCGAGCGTGTCGGCGATCCAGTCGACATGCTGCTCGATGGTCGGCAGCATGTTGGTCAGGACTGAGGGACTGCCGGGGCCGGTGATCGTGAACAGATTGGGGAAGCCCGCGACTGCGAGTCCCAGATAGGTTTTGGGCCCCGCGCTCCATTGCTCGCTCAGCGTCGCGCCATCGCGCCCGCGAATGTCGATCTTCAGCAGCGCGCCGGTCATCGCGTCAAAACCGGTCGCGAGCACCAGCGCGTCGGCTTCGTGTTCCTTGTCGCCGACCCTCACGCCGTGCGGGGTGATCTCCTCGATCAGCTGTTCGCTGACGTCGATCAGCGTGACGTTCGGCCGGTTGAAGGTCTCGTAATAGCCGATGTCGATGCAGAGCCGCTTGCAGCCGATCGTGTTCTTCGGCGCGAGCAGCTCGGCGACCTTCGGATCTTTCACCGCCGCGCGGATCTTGCGGCGTACGAAATCGGCGGCGGTCTTGTTGGCGCCCGCATCGAGCAGGAGGTCGTGGTACGCACCGAGGAATGACAGCCCGCCGCGTCGCCAGCGCCGCTCGAATTCGCGTTCGCGCTCCTCGGGTGGGGTCGCCACCGCGAACGCGCTGCCGTAGTCGAACGCGATGCCGGTCATGGTCTGTTTCGCGCGTTCACGCAACCCGGCATAGTCGGCTTTCACGGCCTGCTGCATCTCCGGCGCGATCGGCGCGTTGTGCGCCGGAACCGCGTAGTTCGCGGTCCGCTGGAACACGGTAAGATGCTTCGCCTGCGCCGCGATGATCGGGATCGACTGCACGGCGGATGAGCCCGTGCCGATGATCGCGACGCGCTTGCCGGTGAAATCGACCGGCCCATGCGGCCAGTGGCCGGTGTGGTAGCGCTCACCCTTGAACGTCTCGAGGCCCTTGAAGGTCGGCGTGTTCGGCGACGACAGGCAGCCGGTCGCCATGATGATGAATGCCGCATGCATGCGTGCGCCGTCGCGCGTCTCGATCACCCAGCAGCCGTCCGCCTCGTCGAACGCGGCCGTCGTCACGCGCGTGTCGAACTGGATGTCGCGCCGCAGGTCGAAGCGATCGGCCACATGATTGGCGTAGCGCAACAGCTCCGGTTGCGCCGCGTAACGCTCGCTCCACTCCCATTCCTGCTGCAGCTCGTCGGAGAATTGGTAGGAATACTCCATGCTCTCGACGTCGCAGCGCGCGCCAGGATAGCGGTTCCAGTACCAAGTCCCGCCGACGCCGCTACCCGCCTCCAGCACGCGCGCGCGGAAGCCGAGGCCGCGCAGCCGATACAGCATGTACATCCCGGCAAAACCCGCGCCGACGATTACTACGTCGAAATCGAGCGCACCGTTACGGGATGCCTGTGCCACCGTGTCAAAATCCCTCGAGCACGATCTTGCCGCGTGTGGTCCCGCTCTCGACCTGGGCATGCGCGCGGCGCAAATTCGCGGCGGTGATCTTGCCGAAATTCTCCGCGACGGTGGTGCGGATCGTGCCCTTGTCCACCATCGCGGCGACTTCGTTCAGCAGTCTGTGCTGCGCATCCATATCGGCGGTCTGGAACGTCGAGCGCGTGAACATCGCTTCCCAATGCAATGAGGCGCTCTTTCCTTTGAGCTTGGCAACGTCGAGCGATTTCGGATCGTCGATCAGGCCAAACCTGCCCTGCGGCGCGATCGCGTCGCAGATCGTGTCGAAATGCTGGCCGGATTCGGTGACGCCAAAGATGTAGTCGACGAAGCGGTGGCCGATGCCCTTAAGCTGCTCGCCCATCGGCTTGGAGTGATCGACCACATGATGCGCGCCGAGCTTTTTGCACCAGTCCCGCGTCTCGGGCCGCGACGCGGTCGCGATCACGGTGAGCCTGGTCAGCATGCGGGCGAGCTGGATCGCGATCGAGCCGACGCCGCCCGCGCCGCCGACGATCAGCAGCGACTTGCCCTCAGCCCCGCCCTGCGCGATGGCGAAGCGGTCGAACAGCATTTCCCACGCGGTGATCGAGGTGAGCGGCAGAGCGGCGGCGGCCGCGAAATCGAGCGATTTCGGCTTGTGGCCGACGATGCGTTCGTCGACCAGATGGAATTCGCTGTTGGTGCCCGGCCGGATAATCGAGCCAGCGTACCAGACTTCGTCGCCGGCCTTGAACAGCGTCACGTCCGGGCCGACTGCCGCCACCTCGCCAGTCGCGTCAAACCCGAGGATCCTGGCCTCGCCGCCCGGCGGGTCGGCGCGCTTGCGCACCTTGGTGTCTACCGGATTGACCGAGACCGCCTTCACCTGCACCAGCAAGTCGCGCTTCTGCGGCGCCGGCTTGTCGATCTCAAGATCGATCAGCGCCTCGATCTGGTCGATGGGAAGCGAGCGCTTGTAGCCTACGGCGCGCATGGCGAGTTCCTGTCATTTCGTTTGGCCGAATTCGAGGCTAGGATTTGACCTCAAATTTTCACCCGCGCAAGGCGGGGAGGGGAGATATGGGTAAGCTCGACGGAAAGACCGCGATCGTGACCGGAGGGGCTCGCGGCATCGGGCTGGCGATCGCGCGCCGCTATATCGCCGAAGGCGCGCGCGTCGTCATCGCCGACATCGACGA
>Ga0207648_10003067_pt1 | contig 17660 bp, 14 predicted proteins | sample KBSMisM32_FD_184310 | JGI IMG/M metagenome (GOLD analysis project Ga0207648, IMG submission 184310) | Miscanthus rhizosphere microbial communities from Kellogg Biological Station, Michigan, USA - KBS Miscanthus M3-2 (SPAdes) (version 2) | ecosystem: Host-associated > Plants > Roots >...
TTCATGTCCGCGACGGTCCCGCTCTCGGCCTGGGCCTTGTCGAGCCTGCCGACGTATTCATTGCGCAGACCTCGAGTTCGTCAGTTGGTGCCTTGGTGTGGCGCAGTCACTGCTTCCATCACGCGGTCGAGGTTGAAGCTGCCGGGCTTCTGCCGCGGCGGAAATTCCTTGAAGCTCTGCAGCCACTGCGCCACGTAGCCACCGGCTGGCGCGAAGGCGAACATGCGCTCCACCATCCAGCGCGTGTAACCCATGGCGTTTTCTTCCTGCGCGCGTTCGAACGGGTCCATGCGCAGGTTGGTGATGGAAGGCGTACGGAGCGCAACGAACGGCTCCTGCCAGACGCTGAACCCCTTGGCGTCCTGCCGCAGGAAGCCGATCTTCCAGTTGCCGTAGCGCAGCGCGGCCACGCTGCCGTCGTCGGTCCAGTAGATGAACTCATTGCGCGGCCAGGCGGCCTCGCCCTTCAGCGCGGGGCCGAGGTCGTAGCCATCGAGGTGCACCTTGTAGGTCCTGTCGCCGACCTTGCGACCTTTCAGCAGGTCGTCCTTGACCGTCGTGTCGCCGGCGGCGGCCAGCAGCGTGGTCAGCATGTCCTCGTGGGCGCCGATGTCGTTGATCACGGTGCCGGGCTTGATGACGCCGGGCCACCTGATCAGCGTGGGCACGCGGTAGCCGCCTTCAAAGTTGGTGTTCTTCTCGCCGCGGAACATCGTGGTGCCGCCATCGGGCCAGGTGAAGGTCTCGGCACCGTTGTCCGACGAATACATGACGATGGTGTTCTCGTCCAGGCCCAGCTCCTTCAGCTTGGCAAGCACCAGTCCGACGTGACCGTCGTGCTCGACCATGCCGTCGGCAAAGATGCCCAGGCCGGTCTTGCCTTCGGACTCCTTCTTCAGGTGGGTGAAGACATGCATGCGGGTCGAGTTCCACCACAGGAAGAACGGCTTGTCGGCCTTCTTGGCGCGCTCCATGAAGTCGAGCGCCTTGGCGTTGACCTCTTCGTCGACCGTCTCCATGCGCTTCTTGGTCAACGGGCCGGTGTCGGTGATGCGGCCGTCGGCGAAGCTGTGGATCACGCCGCGTGGGCCGAACTTCTTCTTGAACGCGGGGTCCTTCGGGTAGTCGGCGTTCTCGGGCTCTTCCTCGGCATTCAGGTGGTACAGGTTGCCGAAGAATTCGTCGAAGCCATTCGCCGTGGGCAACATCTCGTCGCGGTCGCCCAGGTGGTTCTTGCCGAACTGCCCCGTCATGTAGCCGCGCGCTTTCAGCAGCGTGGCGATGGTCGGGTCTTCCTTCTTCATGCCCTCGGGCGCGCCCGGCAGGCTGACCTTGGTCAGGCCGGTGCGGATCGGCGACTGGCCCGTGATGAAGGCCGCGCGGCCCGCCGTGCAGCTCTGCTGGCCGTACCAGTCGGTGAACAGCGCGCCCTGCTTGCCGATGCTGTCGATGTTCGGCGTCTTGTAGCCCATCATGCCGTTGTTGTAGGCGCCGACGTTGAACTGGCCGATGTCGTCGCCCCAGATGATGAGGATGTTGGGCTTCTTGGTGGATGCCTGCGCCCAGGCGGGGGCGGGCCCGAAGAGGACGGCCGCCGCCAAGGCCAGCATCGCGAGAGGCGACCAACGCTGCGTTCGAATGACGTTCATCGCTCTTCCTTGCTCCAATGACAACTGCCCCGGCAAGGCGGCGAATGGCGCGAAGTCTGTCTGCGCGATGCACGTCACCCTTGATGCAGATCAACACTGAAGCCGCGGGCCGGGTGCAGCACACGCCAGGCGTGTCGTAGTTCCTGGGCTAGGATCGACCGAGGCGATTACGTCATCGATCCCCGGATGCAGGCCCTGTGAAGCGAACCAGAAAGGGTCGAAGCGCACCGGCGCCCACGCCCGTACCGGCACCGGCACTCGCACCCGCCCCCCCGAGCAGGCGGACCTGGCGTCGTCTGGTGCCGCTGGCCATGTTGCTTCTTGCGCTCGGCGGTGCCGGCGCGTGGTGGTGGCAGACCCTGGAGAACGCGCCCGCTGCGCCACCCGCGGCCGCGCAGGCCGCGGCCAGCGCACCCTCGCTGCCCGCTTCCTATGTCGACAACCTGCAGTGCCTCGGCTGTCATCAGGAGCAGAGCAGGCAATGGCGCCAGTCGCACCACGCGCAGGCCATGGCCGCGCCCAACGAGCAGACGGTGCGGGGCGACTTCAACGACACCGCGTTCAAGCATCAGGGCGTCACGACCCGCTTCTTCAAGCGCGCCGACAAGTTCATCGTGCGCACCGACGGGCCCGACGGCAAGCCGGCCGACTTCGAGGTGAGCTACACATTCGGCATCGAACCGCTGCAGCAATACCTGATCGCGCTGCCCGGCGGGCGCCTGCAACCGCTGCAGATCGCGTGGGACAGCGAGCGCAAGCGATGGTTCCACCTGTTGCCTGACGAGAAGGCACCGCCCGGCGACGTGCTGCACTGGACGGGCCGGTACCAGACCGGCAACACGATGTGCATCAGTTGCCACACCACAGGCTTCGAGAAGCGCTACGACGCCGGAGCCGACACCTTCGCGTCACGCTGGAGCGAGCCGGACGTGTCGTGCCAGTCGTGCCACGGCCCTGGGCAGCGGCACGTGCAGTGGGCCGAGCGGCGCCGGCAAGGCGAGGTCGCGCCCGACGTGGCGGGCGAGCGCTTCGGCCTGCCAACCAATCTCTCGAAGATGACCGGCGCGCAACAGGTCGAGGCGTGTGCGCAGTGTCATTCACGGCGCAGCGAACTCACGGCTTCATACGTGCCGGGGCAGCCGCGGCTCGACCACTTCCTGCCCAGCCTGCTGTCGCCGCCGATGTACCACGCCGACGGCCAGCAATTCGAAGAGGTCTACGTCGACGGATCGTTCCGGCAGAGCAAGATGTACCAAAAGGGCGTCGGCTGCATGAGCTGCCACGACGCGCATACCGCGAAGGTCAAGCTCGCCGGCAACGCCTTGTGCCTGCAGTGCCACGCAGCGAAGGCCAACGCGGCGGAGCCGGCGTTCGCCGGCGCGGCGGGCAACTTCGACACGCCGGCGCATCACTTCCACAAGACCGGGTCGGCAGGTGCGCTGTGCGTGAGCTGCCACATGCCGACGAAGAACTACATGCAGATCCAGGCGCGGCCCGACCACAGCCTGCGCGTCCCGCGCCCGGATCTGTCGGTGAAGATCGGCACGCCCAACGCCTGCACCGGCTGCCACAACGACAAGCCCGCGCAGTGGGCAGCGGATCAGGTGGCGCGCTGGTACGGCCCGAAGCGCCGCCAGGAGACGCACTTCGGCGAGGCCTTCGCCGCGGCCCGCGCGGGCCGGCCCGAGGCGGGCGAGAGCCTGGCCAGGATCGTCGTCGATGCCGCGCAACCGGCCATCGTTCGCGCATCGGCCCTGGCCGCGTTGCGCGCCGACGGGCTCAGCGGCACCGCCGAGCGAATCGAGGCCACGCGTGATGCCGACCCCGAGGTGCGCGCGGCCGCGGCCGACAGCTTCGATGCACTGTCGGCCGCGCAGCGCTCGTATGCGCTGGCGCCGCTGCTCGGCGACCCGGTGCGCGCCGTGCGCATCGCCGCAGCGCGTGGCCTGTCGTCAGTGCCGCGCGAGCAAATCGATGCCGCACGCCGCCCGGCCTTCGATGCAGCACTGTCCGAATTCGTCGCGGCACAGAACGTGTCGCTCGACATGCCGGGTGCCCAGCTGAACCTCGCCGTGGTCTACCAGAACACCGGGCGCGTCGATCTCGCCGAGCAGCACTATCTGCAGGCGCTGAAGATCGACCCGGACTTCACGCCGGCGCGCTCCAACCTGGCCCAGCTGTACGGTGGAGCGGCGCGCCGTGCAGACGCCGAGCGCGTGCTGAAAGAAGGCTTGCAGCGTCAACCCGCGATCGGCGAGCTGCAGTACTCGCTCGGCCTGGTGCTGGCCGAGGACAAGCGCATCGAGGAAGCCGCGGCGGCGCTGGCCAAGGCGGCCAAGCTGCTGCCCGAGCGCGCGCGCGTGCACTACAACCTCGGCCTGGCCTTGCAGCAGCTCGGTCGGCGCCAGCCCGCGGAGGCCGCGCTGTTGCAAGCGCAAAGGCTCGATCCCCGCGACCCCGCGCTCTGCTACGCGCTGGCCATCTTCTATGCCCAAGGCGGGCAGCTTGCGCAAGCCCTGCCATGGGCGGAGAAGCTGCTGGCGCTCGATCCTGCCAACGTCGAGGGCCGGCAACTGCTCGCCCAGCTGCGTGCCAGGCAATGAGCGTCGCAGGTTGCGGCAGTCAGGTGTCGCATCGCAAGAGGACCGGCCCGACCTTGAGTCTTCGCCAAGGGCTCGCCCAAAAGATCGCTCCCGCGATCACCGGGAGCGTGCAAGCAGCTCGCGCCGCGCCAGGGTGAGCTCCACCTCGACGAGCGCGCCGCGCCCGAGCCGGGCGACGCCGACCGTCGTGCGCGCCGGCAAGGCCGACGGGTCGGCGAAGTGGCGATGGAACACGCTGTTGAAGCCGACGTAGTCGCGATCGAAGTCGGCGAGATAGATGCGGGCGACCACCGTCTCGGCCAGCGAGTAGCCGGCATCCTCGGCGATGAGCGCGAGATTGCGAAACACCATCTCGGTCTGTGCGGCGATCCCTTCGGGCAGCGGTGCTGCCGGATCGTCGGGGTTCACCGGCAGCTGGCCGGTGACGTGCAGGAGGCCGTTCACTTCGACGGCATGCGAATAGCGCGCGGACGCCGGCGAGGGCGCGGCGCGGGTCGAGACGATGCGGCGCAGGCTCATGGGGACAGGCTCTCCGTGGCAGGGTTCGGTCGGGGCGCCGGGCGGCGCAGCGCGGGATCCGCGGCCAGGCGCTCGGCCACGCGACGCGCATGGGCCGAGGCCTCGGGCACGCCCGTCACTTCGGCGACCGCGGCGCGGGCCAGCGGCCCGGCGACGCAAAGGTGCTCGGCGAGCTGGCCGTCGCGGCCCCGCAGGCGCCCGTCGGCATCGCAGTCGAGGCCGACGCCGGCGGGATCTGCCGTGGCCAGGCCGCTCGCGAGCAGCGACTGGATCAGGGGATTCTCGATGCGCGATGGATCGCCGGCCGGTCCCGTGCAGTTGACGAACGCAGCGCAACGCGTCTGCTGCACGCCGCCTTCACGCGCCTGCCACCGCACGGCAAGCGAGTCGCCGGTGTCGCTGCCGATGGCGACGATGCGACCGGCAGCGATGCGCAGCGTATGGCGCTGCAGCCGCTCGCTCAGCAGCGCATCGACCTGCGGCGCCATGCGATAGCGGTGAACGTCCCAGAACGGCCGCAGCCGGCGAACGGCGCGCCGGCGCTCGTCGGAAGACAACGCCTGCCAGAGGACCGGAAGCATGAAGCGGACGGCATCGAGCGCCTCGCGCCAGTCGGCGGCGCGGCGCACAGCCCGGCGCACGAGGCGCAGCAGCGCGCGCGCCGTCGTCGGCACCGGCTGTCCCGCCAGCAGATCGAACTGGTGGTCGAAGCGCCCGTGGGTGCGCGGCAACAGCGCACGTCGCGAGATCGCCAGCACGCGGCCGCCGAAGCCGCGCCTGGCGAGGGTCACGACGACATCGCACATCGTCAGGCCGGTGCCGGCCACGACGATCGTGCTGTCGTCGGGCATCGCCTCGACGTCGAGGGCGGGGAGCTGCAGCCAAGGGTCGCGCACGAGGCCCGGATGCGCAACCGCGCGTTCATCGACCGGCCACGGGAAGGACGGCGTCTCGTGGCTGGCGGTGACGACCACTGCATCGCCCTCGAGCAGCGCGCCATCGTCGAGTCGCACGCCATAGCGGGGGCCGATCTGCGCCACCTCGATCGCCTTGGCACGCACATGACGCAGCGTCGAACCCGGCGGCGCATCGCGCCGCGCGTCCTCCAGTTGCGCGGCGACGTAGCGTGCGAAATCGGCGCGGCGCATGTAGTGGTGGCCCTCGGAGGTGACCGCCTCCGGGTCGCTTTCGAACAGGCCCTCGGCGCGCACCCAGCGCGTCAGGTGCATCGGATCCTCGGCGAACAGGATCATCTTGTCGCTCGGCACGTTGATGCGGTGCTCGGGAGCGGCCGAACCGTAAGCCAGGCCGGCGCCGAGCTGCGCCCGCGGCTCGACGATCACCAGCTCGAACGGCGCACGCGCGGCGCGCAGCAGGTGAGTGGCGAAGACGGCGCCGCTGAAGCCGCCGCCGAGCACGACCACCACCGGCGCATTCACGGGTGGCCTGTGGCCGCGAGCGCGTCCATCGCCGCGGCGAAGCACGCCTGCGGCGCCTGCGCGACGCCGATGCCGATCCAGCCGCCGCTCACGTCGCGGTGGGCGACGCCAGTGTGGATTCGCACGCCGCCGACATGGGCCGCCGCGCGCGCTGCGTCGAGGCCGAGGCCGACGCCTTCGGGTCCTGCCAGCGCGGGCGCGACATCGGTGCGCTTCGCGACGAACAGCGCGCGCATCGCCCGACCGCCTTCGAGCGCCTCGGACCAGTCGCGATGCATGGTGCGTGCGATCTCGGGCGAAGCGTGGGCGATGCATCCGCCGAGGCCGAAGGCCTCCATGATCGCGCTGTCGCCGAGATCGCCGTGCGCGTCGGGCGCGCCGTAGCCGTCGAACCAGCAGCCGTCGGGCCGGGTCGCCGGCGCCGTGAACCAGCGCCCGGGCAGGCCGGCGACCTGCACGCCGCAGTCGAGGCCGTTGCGGCTGATCGCGGTGACGATCCGCGAGCCGGCGACGCCGACGGCGCGGTCGAGGCTCAGCTTGGCGGCCGCCATGGCGTAGTTGAGGAAGTGCTGCGGATGGTCGGCGAGCCAGTCGCGCTCCGGTGCGGCGAGCGGCGCGAGCGCGGCGAGGAAGGCGAGCATTCCGCCGATGTTGCGCTGGTGCACGTCGTCACCCAGCTCGACGCCGCGGGCCACCAAAGGCAGCACCGCCAGGCCGCCTGCCGGCAGTGCACGTGCGATGGCCGGACCGATGACCGACTCGACGTGACGCAAGCCGGTCGCGACGTCATCGCCGTAGTGGCCGAAGCGCAGCACGCGCCGGCCCTTCTCCGCGAGCGTCGCGAAGGCGTTCGCGCCCGAGACCGCGTCCTCGACCCGAAACAGCGGCTGGCTCGGCCGCACCACGCCGGCCATCGGCGAGACGATGCCCAGCGAGTGGTTGGCGCGCAGGCGGATGCGACCATCGAGCACCAGCCGCGCCGCTGCCTCGAGCGAACCGGCCCAGCCCTCGTGCACGACCGCGCCGGCGAGCGCGCCGAGCACCACCGGCGACGGCGCCTGCCCCGGCGCGAAGGGCGGCCCGGCGTGGCCGAGCTCGCCTTCGGCGAGGCCCACCGCCTCGCGTGCCGCGAGCAGCTCGCGCACGACCGGGCGGCACGCCGCGATGCGCTCGATCGCGAGGCGGTCGGCATCGTCGCTCGAGGCAGAGGGAGGCGTCGCGTCAGGTCTCATGGCGATCGGCGGTCAGAACGTCGGCGGGGTGTTGACCCACAGGACGCGGGTGCGCACGCGGCCGGGATTGCGATAGCCGTGCGGCACTTCGCTCGGAAAGTGGAAGCTGTCGCCGGCCTCGAGCAGATACCGCTCGTCGCCGAGCGTGAGCTCGAGGCGGCCTTCGAGCACATAGCCGACTTCCTCGCCGGCATGGCTGATCGGCTCGGGCCGGGCGACCAGGGGTTCGATGACGTGGATGTCGGCCTGCAGCAGCCGCCCCTTGGCCGGCACGACGACGCGCTCGAGCCGGATCACGCCGCGCCGGCTGCGCCCGCCGGCGGGGAATTCCGCGACCGGCCGCTCGCTCGCGCGCTGCACCGGCGAGGCACCGGTGCGCACCGGCGTGGTCAGCTCGGCGACGCTGCTGCCGAGCACGGCGGCAAGTCGGTGCAGCGCAGCGAGCGACGGACGCGCGAGGCCGCGCTCGATCTTCGACAGCATGCTCTCGGAGCAGCCGGCGGCCTCGCTCGCCACGCGCAGCGTCTTGCCCTGGACCATGCGGGCGTGCTTGAGCCGCGGCCCCAACGCGGCCATCGGGTCGTCACCGGTTGGCGTTTGCGCCTCGTTGCGGGCCAAGGCGCCGCGCTGTCGCGTCACCGGTCGGGCTCGACGATGAAGTGCACGTCGCGCGGCGCGTTCGAGTTGATCGCGACGATGTCCTGCGGGCAGGCCGACATCACGACGACGCAGTCGATCTCCGCGCGCAGGTCGACGTGGTCGCCCGGCGCCGCGACCGTGGGCAGCCAGCGGATGCCGGTATCGGCGCCGACGGGGATGTTCATCCAGAGGTTGAGCGCGCACGGCACCTCGCCTGTGCGCAGGCCGATCGCGGCGAGCGCCATGCGCAGGTTGTCGGCGCAGTTGTCGTGATAGACGGCGACGCCGAGCGTGCGGTAGCGGTCGAGATCGCAGGGTGCGATGAGCGTGTCGTGAATTCCGGGCGAGGTATCCGCGACGAGCGTGAGGATGGGCTTGCGCCGGTTGGTCACCAGCACGTCGCCGGCTCTCGGGATGGTGCGGTCGATCCAGGCGCGCACGTGCTCCATCGACATGAACTCGTTCGGCTGCTCCGAATTGAAGGCCCAGGTGTCGCAGACCTGCGTCCCGTGCGTGTTGATGATGCGGATCGTCTGCCCGGCACGCAGCCGCACGGCGCGCCCCTGACGCGCCGGCACGGTGTAGAGATGGCCCACGGCGGGCCAGCCGTCGCCCGAGATCGGCGCGTCGAGCGTGGCGTTGCGGCCCTCGGGCCGGCCGTTGTCGGGAAAGGACGGTGCTGCGTGCATGGCCTGGCGCGATTCGGTTCAAGTGACTTGAAGGGTGCGAAAGCAGATTGCATGCCGGTGCACAGGTCGCGCGCGATGCACCGAAACGCGACTTCGCCGGCCGGCGGCGAGCCCGCGCGCTTGGCACAGGCTTTGCGGTTGCAGCCGTCGGCATCCCTTCATCGAGCCTTTCCATTCATCACAACAGGAGTACCGCATGTCGCGTCCCATCCACTGGCTGGCCCGTCGCACCTTGCTCGCCGCGCTGCCGCTGCTCGCGCTCGCCGCGGCCCACTCCTCGGCGGGCGCCGCCACGCTGGAGGAGATCAAGAAGCGCGGCTACCTCGTCGTCGCCACCGAAGACGACTTCCGCCCGTTCGAGTTCGTCAAGGATGGCAAGCCCACGGGCTTCGACAACGAGATGGTCGAGGTGCTGAAGAAGTCCGCGCCGTTCGAGATCCGCCAGCAGATCCTGCCCTGGACCGGCATCCTGGCCGGTGTCGCCACCGGCAAGTACGACGTCGCCATCACCGCCGCGATCATCACCAAGGAGCGCGTGCAGTCGCTCGACTTCACGAGCCCGATCGCCGATGCGACGCACTACTACGTAAAGCGCAAGGCCGACGCCTCGATCAAGGGCATCAAGGACCTGAGCGGCAAGACCATCGGCGTGCAGGCCGGCAGCGCCCTGCTCGGCCGCCTGCCCGAGCTCAAGTCGATGATCGAGAAGACCGGCGGCCAGATGGGCAAGGTCGTCGAGTACACGTCCTACCCCGAGGCGTACCAGGATCTCGCGCTCGGCCGCACCGACATCGTCGTCAACACGATCATCAACCTGCAGGCGCTGGTGAGCGAGAAGCCGGGTGTCTTCGAGCTCGGCCAGCCGGTGTCGGGGAAGTCGTATCCCGCATGGGCGGTCGCCAAGGGCAATGCCGACCTGCTCAAGTTCCTGAACGAGTTCATCGCCAAGGAGAAGGCCAGCGGAACGATGCCGGCGCTGCAGAAGAAGTGGTTCGGCCAGACCTGGGACCTGCCGGTGAGCTTCACGCCGGAGTTCTGATCCTTTGAGCTTCGCCGACGTCCTGGCGATCCTCTCCGGCGCGCTGACGACCATCTGGATGTCGGCGGCCGGCATTGCGATCGGCATGCCGATCGGCCTCGGCCTGGCGTTGATCCGCTGGGCCCGGGTGCCGATCGCCGGGCCGCTGGTGATCACCTACGTCAGCCTGCTGCGGGCGACCCCGCTCGTCACCCTCGTGCTGCTGGTCTTCTTCGCGATGCCGCAGCTCGGCGTGACCCTGGAGCCGATCCAGGCCGGACTGCTCTCGCTGGTGCTCAACACCTCTGCCTTCAACTGCGAGGTCTGGCGCGCCTCGCTGCTGTCGTTCCCGAAGGACCAGATGGAGGCGGCGAAGTCGGTCGGCATGGGCCGCGTGCTGCGCTTTCGACGCATCGTCCTGCCGCAGGTCGTCCGCGCGAGCCTGCCCGGGCTGGTCAACGAGATGTCGCTGCTGGTGAAGACCACGCCGGTCCTCGCCGTCGTCGGCGTCGTCGAGGTGACGCGGGCCGCGGTGCGCATCGGCGCCGAGACCTACGAGCCGCTGCCGCCCTTCTTCGTCGCCCTCGCCGTCTACCTGCCGATCGTGTTCGTGCTGGTCAGCACGCAGCGCAGGCTCGAGCGCAGGATGGCGCGCTCGACGGCGCCCTGACTCCGGAATGACGTCGACATGAACGGCTTCGCGATCGTCTGGTCGGAGCGCGCCCTGATGCTCTCGGGGCTGGCCAACACCGTCGTGCTCTCGCTGCTCGGCACGCTCGCATCGCTGTTGCTGGGTGCCTTGCTCACGCCCGTGCTCGTCTCGCGGCGCCGCGCACCGGCCTTCGTCGCGCTGCGCTTCGTCGACCTGATGCGCTGCACGCCCTTCCTGCTGCTGGCCTACATCGTCTATTACGGGCTGCCCTCGATCGGGCTGCGCTTCGACAACTGGGGCGCCGGGTTGTTCGCCCTGGTCCTCTACAACAGCGCCTACATGGCCGAGATCCTGCGCGGTGCCTGGATGGCCCAGCCGCGCGAGCCGATCGAGGCGGGCCTGGCCTTCGGCTATTCGGGGCTGCGCCTGTTCCGCCGCATCGTGCTGCCGCCGCTGCTGCTGGCGGCCGGACCGGTGATCGGCAACCAGACGATCCAGATCATCAAGGACAGCGCCTTCCTCACCATCATCGCGCTGCCCGAGCTCACCCACGCGGCCAGCTCGATCCAGTCGCGCCGCTACATCCCGTTCGCGGCCTTCATCGTCGCGGTCTTCCTCTACTGGGGCCTGTGCCTGCTCGTCGAGGCCGCGGTGGCTTTCGGCAAGCGACTGGCGGAGGCTCGCCAATGAGCGTCGCCGACCTGTCCACGGCGAACACCGCACAGGACCCTTCCGCGCCGCCGCCGCTGGCCGCGACCCGTCCGGTCCTTTCCATCGCCGGCCTCGTCAAGCGCTTTGGCGCACACACGGTGCTCGACGGCATCGATCTGCAGGTGGAGCGCGGCGAGACCGTCTGCCTGCTCGGGCCTTCCGGCTCGGGCAAGTCGACGCTGCTTCGCTGCATCAACTGGCTCGAGGTCCCCGACGCCGGCCGCGTCCTGCTCGAAGGCGAGACGATCGGCGTGAGCACCGGCGGCGTGGTCATGGGCGACGGCCAGCTCTCGCGCATGCGCACGCGCATCGGCATGGTGTTCCAGCACTTCGCGCTGTGGCCGCACCTGACCGTGCTGCAGAACGTCATGGAAGCGCCCGTGCATGTGCAGCGCCGCTCGGTCGACGAGGTTCGGGAAGAAGCGCGGGCCCTGCTCGAGCGCGTCGGCCTCTCGGCCAAGCACGACGCCTTCCCGGCGCACCTCTCCGGCGGGCAGAAGCAGCGCGTCGGCATCGCCCGGGCGCTCGCCATGAAGCCTTCGCTGATGCTGTTCGACGAGCCGACGAGCGCCCTCGATCCCGAGCTTGTCGGCGAAGTGCTCACCGTCATGCGCGATCTGGCGCGCGACGGCCTGACGATGGTCGTGGTGACGCACGAGATGAGCTTCGCGCGCGACGTCGCCGACCGCGTCGTCTTCATGGACGCCGGCGCGATCGTCGAGACCGGCGCGCCGGAAGAATTCTTCGGCGCACCGCGCACCGAGCGGGCGCGCCAGTTCCTGCTTCGCTATTCGAACGGCGCCGCGACGCCGGGGGAGACGAGATGAACGCATCCGACGACGAGCGCGCCGCGCTGCGCGAGGCCAACCGCCGACGCTACGAGGAGCTGAGGGCCGCCGGCCAGGGCGAGACCACGCGCTCGCTGCCGCCGCCATCGGCGATCGGGCTGCCGCTGCCCGGCGCGGTGATCCACGACGAGGAGATCGCGGCCGGCGGCTACTGGTCGACGCGGCTGCGCCGCGGCGAAGGCCTGCGCGTCGTCGACGCGCGCGGCAACGCGGCGGTCGCGCTGGTGGCGTGGAACGCCGCCGAGACGAGCGAGCGCATCAACGTCGCCGACACGATGAAGGTGCAGTGGACGGCGCGCATCGGCAAGGGCCGCGTCGTGCTGACCGAGATGGGTCGGGTCGCCTTGTCGCTCATCGAAGACAGCAGCGGCGCGCACGACGCCATCGTCGGCCCCTCCACCGCCGCCTCGATGGCGGCGCTGCACGGCCCCGGCACCTGGCGCAACTCGCGCGACAACTTCGTCGCCGCGGCGATGAAGCTCGGCCTCGACCGCCGCGACGTCCCGGCCTGCCTGACGCTCTTCGCGCCGACCGTCGTGCGTGCCGACGGCTCGCTCGGCTGGGAGCCCACGCGCCGCCACGCCGGCCAGTTCGTCGACCTGCGCGCCGAGCTCGATCTCTGGGTCGTGCTGTCCCACTGCCCGCATCCGCTCGACCCGACACCGCTCTCGGCGCTCGGCCCCGTGCAGGCGATCCGCTTCGTCGCGCCGCCGGCGGCGGCCGACGACGCCTGCCGCACCGCCGGCGCGGAGGCCAAGCGGGCCTTCGCCGCCACCGAACGCTACCTGCGCTGAGGCGCCCCTCCGCCATGACGACGACCTCGACTCCCGTGCTCGACCCGCGCCACGCTCTCGTCGACTTCACGATCGCCCCGCGCACGCCCTGGTCCCATGTGCTGCGGCCCGGGCAGGTGATGCGGCTGATCGACGTCGAAGGCTGCCAGGCGCTCGACGCGCTCTTCTACAACGCCGCCGATCCGTCCGAGCGCTACAGCGCGCAGGACACGATCCGCGTCAACGGCACGCCTTACCTCGGCCTGGGCACGACGCTCGTCTCCAGCGAAGGCCGGGCGATGGCGACGCTCGTCGCCGACACCTGCGGCCGGCACGACACGCTGGCCGGCTGCTGCTCGTGCGAGAGCAACGCGATCCGCTTCGGCGAAGAGACGCGGTACCAGCACGCCTGCCGCGAGAACTTCGTGCTCGAGCTTGCACGGCGCGGCCTGGCACGACGCGACCTCGTCCCCAACGTCAACTTCTTCATGAACGTGCCGATCGACCCGACCGGCGAGTTCACCGTCGTCGACGGCGTTTCTGCCCCGGGCAGCCACGTCGACCTGCGCGCGGAGATGGCGCTGCTGTGCGTCTTCTCGAACTGCCCGCAGGTCAACAATCCCTGCAACGGCTTCGATCCAACGCCGGTGCGTGCGCTGGTGTGGGATCGGCCGGCACGCTGAGCGTCATGACTTGGCCCGAAGCGTTCCGCACGACCGGGCACGAATGCCACTTTGATCTGGCCGAGAAGTTCTTCTCTTCGGGCGTGGACCGACGTCGCGCTGATTGGCGCCTTGCTGCAGCGTCCCGTCGAGCGGAAAGTGCCGCCCGGGACGGCCCGGGCGGCGACTCTTACTCGGCGTGCGCCTGCACCTCACACCGATGCGGATCACGCGAGCACTCGCGTTGATACGCATAAATTGCCTTCTTGCGCGCCGCCAGGGCGAGCGGCGTCTTGAAGGGCGCGAGGATCTGGGCTTGCGAGTACGTGATGCCGTTCTTGACCACGTACTCGACGTTGGCGGCGTTCTTGAGGTCGGCAACCGGGTCGCCCCGCACGATCGCGAGATCGGCCAGCTTGCCCACCTCGACCGTGCCGAGATCCTTGTCGACGTACGCCATCTTGGCCGCGTTGATCGTCACGTTCTGCAGGGCCTGGTGGTTGGAGTAGGCCAGCCCGCCGGCGCGCAGGCCGGTGTGGAGGGCGATCCCGGGTGTCACGAGCGGCGAGTCGGTGCCGAGCGCGAGCAGCCCGCCCGCGCGCTGCACCTTCGCCGACTGCTCCGCATCGCGCTTGATCCCTTCGAGCACCGCTGCAGTGGGCATCGGCGTGGTCTGCAGGCCGGTGATGAAGTTCGGCGGCACCAGCACCCTGAACCGCTCGTCGTTGATGAAGGCGGGATCCTGTCCGACCAGGGCGAGCGACGAGAACAACGTGTCGATGTTGTGGAAGTCGCCCTTCGCGTGCAGGTCGAACGCGTCCTGGTACGTGAGGGCATTGATCGACTTCGACCAGCCGTAGCCCATGCGCTGCGTCGCCGAGAGGTGTGTCGTCCCGCCGATGCCCGTCGCCGCGCCGGGCTGGAGCATGTGCGTCCCGGTCGGGACGCCGAGGTCAATGCCGCCCTGCGCGATCTTCACCATGATCGGAATCGGTGCGCGGACATACGACTTCAGGAAATCCGCGTCCATCGTCTTCGCCTTGGCGATCTCCATGTCGGCGATCTGGGGCGTGCGCAAGGTTCGCGCGAAGCTGTAGAACTGGCGGTTGCCTTCCCACAGCGGCGGAGAGATGAACAGGCGCGGCCCGATCAGGTTGCCGGCCTGCAGCGCCTCGCGCATCTCGACGCTCTGGTGCAGCGGCCCGGCCACCGACTGGGTCGACGTGATGCCGTACGAGAGCATCAGCGCCGCGATCTGCCCATACTGGCCGCCCTGGTACAGGGTGAGCGGGTGGATGTGCGGATCCCACAGCCCGGGCATGACGGTCAGGCTCGAGGCGTCGACAAACTTGGTGGCCGTGGTGGACGCGTCGGCCTGGTGCGGCCGTATCGCCGTGATGCGATTGCCGGTGATGACGATGTCGACATTGGTCTGCAGCGTGGCGTTGACGCCGTCCCACAACGCGCCGGCATGCACGATCGTGGTCGCTGGCGGGATCGCCGGCGTCCACTGCAGGTTCACAGGCACGTCCTTGGCGCCCGTGCCGTCGGCGTTGACCATGCGCAGCTTGTCGGCCGACTTGTAGAGGATCGTCTTCGAGTCGCCGGCCCAGGACGGCAGGTCGGCGACCTCGGTCGTGATTGCCTTGGCCGCGCCGGCGGGCGAACCGTTGCCGTTGACCGGTATCGTGTGCAGCACCGAATCCATGACGAATGCGACTGTCTTTCCGTCGGGCGACAGCACTGCGGCACCCTCCTCCCGGTCGGACACCTGGCGCGGCGCTTCGGCGACGGCGTAGAAGGTTCCCGTCTTGGCGGCAACGTCGATCACGCGCAGCTTGTTGTAGCCCTCGCGGAAGCGATTGTTGATGCGCTCGTTGTCGACCAGCAGGATGCGCGTGCCGTCGGTCGTCCACTGCGGCGTGCTCACCTGGCTGCCGACCTGCTGGATGATCACCGTCGACGTGCCGCCGGCGACGGTGAATATCTCGAGCTGACCCGAGAGCGTGGTGTACGCGATTCGGTCACCCGTCGGCGAAAGCTTCGGCGACACCATCGACTTGCCGGGAATGGCCGCGAGCCGGGTGCGCGTCTTGGTGGCGAGGTCGATCTTGTCGACCGCGAGCGCGCCGGCGTTGCCCCTCTCCGATGAGAAGTAGACCGCCGTGCCGTCAGCCGTCCACTGCACGTTGCCGTCGCGATCGGTGTCGTTGGTGAGGCGCTCCGGAGTCGCGCCGATCTTCATTACCCAAACGTCGTTGAGCGCGACGAAGGCGACGCTCTGGCCGTCCGGCGAGATCGCCGGCGCGCTGATGCCGCGCACCGTGCGCGCAGCGAAATTGTTGAACTGCCTGTCCTTGGGCGTCGTGATCGCCGGTCGGCGCACCGAGAGCGACGCCGAGAACGGCACCTCGGTCATGTTCGTCCCGTCGATGTTGCGGATCCGAATCTTGCCGTTGGACGTGTAGAGAAAGCGGTTGTTCGGGAGCAGCTGCACCGGAAACGGAAACAGATCCTCGTTGGTGACGACGTTGTTGCCGCCGGAATTGAGCGACGTTGTCGTCGACTGATAGATCAGGCCCGAGCCGTTCGGCGTCCACGCGGGCGCACCGCCCGCCGCTGCCTGTACTGGCGCGCCGCCGCTCATCTGGGCGACGAAGACGCGGGCGGTGTCGACGAAGGCGATCTGCTTGCCGTCCGGCGAGACGGCCGGGTTGCTCTCCGAGCCGGGGCCGGTCGTGAGCTGCTTGTAGGCGCCGGTGGCGAAGGTGTAGCTCCAGATCTTGTACTGCCCGTCGCCGCTGCGGTCTGACGCGAAGACGATTCCGCTGCCGTCCGGCATCCAGGCCGGCTCGCGGTCGTCGAAGAACCCGGTAGTGATCTCCTTGGCGTCCGTGCCGTCCGGCTGCACGGTCCAGATGTGCCAGTTGCCGTCGAGCGTGTAGTTCTGGAATGCGATGACCTTGCCGTCAGGCGACCAGACCGGCGCCGTCGGCTCGATGGTCCACGGCGTGATGCGCGTCGCCGTGCCGCCCGCGAAGGGCACGAGCCAGATCGCTCCCTGCGCGGTGAACGCGATCCGCTGGCCGTCGGGCGACGGGGTCGCCGCCATGTTGGTGCCTTCGTGAAACTCGATGGTGAGGTCCTTGACCGCGCCGCTCAGGTTGCTCAACTGCTCGACCGGGAGCGCGCCGTTGTTGTTGTCGTGGTGACCGCCGCCGCAGGCGGCGAGCATCGACGTCGCGACCCCGATCGCGGCCCACACGGGGGTTCGCCGCGTCGCGGGAAACCGGTCGCGCTGCCTGCTCTTCGAGCGAGGCGAGCCGGGGCGGTCTGCGCCGTGCACGGCGCTGTCGGGGAAGGCCTGTGAGATCTCAGGTGCAAGGGATGGGTGCATGTTGTCTCCATGTCGTTCGTGTCGCCCAACCGTTGGCGACGCATGGAGGCGCAATCAACTGTCAGACAGGTTTCGCTTGTTGTCACTCGAACCATGGCTCACCAGGTCCGTCGTCAGATACGGAGCGCCGAGGTGGCATCCGATGTGCCCAGACCCGGCTTCAACCCACGTCCCCGAGCCTGCGCATCGGCAAGCCACATGCCGGCTGCGGCCGGCAGATCAGCGGAATCGATACGTCGTCAACGCCTGGGCAGCGAGTGGATCGCCAACAGGGTGCATTTGAATGGTTGCCAGGACGGACTGCGACACGCTCGCGAACCCGGCGCCCGAGGCCACGCAGGCATGGCACGAGCCGAGCGCGAGATCACGTATATGGCCGCTCAGCTTCTAGAACTCACCTACTCGACGACTTCAAGATCACGACTGGGACGTTCTGCACGCGATATTCGTGATCGGATCAAGTCGGGCCAGGCCACGGACCTTTACTCGCTAGCTGATAACTGACGATGTGTCCAGAACACTTGAAGGTGCGGTCGGGCAAGCTTTGGGGACGAGTTACCAAGCTGCAAGGCGACGCCGCGTTGCAGAGTTCCAGGCTTCAGTGGACGCCTGGCCACGTGGCTTCAGAAGGAGGCGGCAAGCGAGTCCTCAAGACTTGGAAAAGCCCTCGATCCTGTTGAGAATCAAGGGCTTGCGCATCTGGTGGCAAGGGCTCTATCGGACGATCACGTCAGCGTCGGACGCTGCTTAGATCGGCTTGCTTTCGCCTCGAAAGTTACTGCACGAGTTACCGACACGCGCCATAGTAGCCACGCGGTGGACTTTCCGG
>Ga0207648_10003068_pt1 | contig 17658 bp, 15 predicted proteins | sample KBSMisM32_FD_184310 | JGI IMG/M metagenome (GOLD analysis project Ga0207648, IMG submission 184310) | Miscanthus rhizosphere microbial communities from Kellogg Biological Station, Michigan, USA - KBS Miscanthus M3-2 (SPAdes) (version 2) | ecosystem: Host-associated > Plants > Roots >...
CAAGGGCCGGGTCACGAACGAGATGTGGCAGGTGATGCAGGGCAGGATCACCATTCCGCCACGCCGTCCGACCGCCTCCGGCACCACGCACGTCGAGATCTACGTGCCCGAGCAGGTGCTGATCGTCTTCAAGAACAACGTTCCCGAGTTGATCAGCCACATCTCCACGGGTGAGCAGAACCCGGACGGCACCCCGAAGAAGTGGTGCGAGATCCTGACGCTCGACACCGACGCGAACGGTGAACCGTTGGCGGAACCCGTCACCAAGGACGAGTGCGCCGACGCCAAGACACCGGGTGGTGTGTTCCGGTTCACGCGGCGATACGAGGGCAAGCGCGTCGGACCGCTCGGCGGGATGATGAATCCCGTCTACTTCAACTACGGGATCGCTGTTCACGGAGCCGACAACGTGCCGCTCGAGCCGGCGTCGCACGGTTGTGTCCGGCTGAACCAGACCATCGCCAAGGTGTTCCCGTCGATGGTCAGCAAGGGTGACCTCGTCTACGTGTGGGGCCAGGACGGCAAGCAGCCCGAGCAGTACAGCCGGAACGAGAGCCTGCCGTCGTTCAACTACGCCAACCCCGACGCGACGACGACCACCTCGTCGACCACCACCACCGTGCCGAAGACGACGGTGCCGGCTCCGACCACGACGGTGAAGACGGCGACGACCCCGCCGGTAACCACGACGACGCCGCCGACCACGACGACGCCGAGCGCCACCACGACGACATCCGCGTTGTTCGGCTGAGCGCTACGCCGTCGGAAGCGGCACGGCGACGATGCTGACGCGCTGATCGAGCACTTCTTCGAGAAGGTCGCTGCGCTCGTTCGCCGTGTACAGCTCGAGGCTGATCTCCTTGCCCCGCTTGGCCTCGGCCTCGACCACGAGGCGGTCGCGGCGAACGTGAGCCATCAGCGATCGAACCCGACCATCGTGGCTGCGGTCGAGGCCGATGGCGACCCGCAGGATCGCCGCCAACGTCTTGACCAACCGCTGGTCCTCCGGTGACAGGCGGGCGAACTCGACGTGGCTGGATTTCGGAGCGCTCTTGCGGTGGTAGCGGGCGATCTGGGCGATGATCTCGATCTCGTTGTCGGTGAGCCCGGTCAACTCGCTGTTGCGGATGACGTAGTAGCTGTGCAGGTGGTGTTTGCTGTGCGAGATCACCAGGCCGACGTTGGCCAGCAGCGCGCCGGCCTCGAGGTACTCACGTGCGTCGCCTGCCAGCCCGTGCAACTTCTCGGTCGCGTCGAACAACTGCAACGCCAGCGTCGCGACGTGTGCGGAGTGGGTGAGGTCGTCGTCGCATCGCTCGGCGAGCGCCTTGATCGAGCGTCGGGACACGTCGCGCAAGTGGTGGAGTGCCCCGCCCTGGAAGCGGGCGATCGTGTCGAGCAGCACGCCCTCGCGCAGCGCGGCCTCGCTGAACACGAAGCTCTTGACGCCGTAGATGTCGGCAACCCCTTCGAGCAGCAGAGCCCCGGCGACGATGATGTCCGCCCGCGCCGGGTCGAGCCCGGGCGTCGATCGCCGTTCGTCCGCCGTCTTCTTCTTCGCCAAACCCTCCGTGACCGACTGCAACTCGCTGACCGAGAACTCGAAGCGGTTGAAGGTGTGCAGCGCCGTGTCGTCGCGGGCGGCGTGGATCATGCGAGCCATCGTCTCGGCAGTTCCGGACGACACGATGGCGACATCGAAGCCGAGTTCTTCGACCTCTCTGTCGAACGTTGCCAGGATCGAGCGCACGTACGATCGGCACTCACCGACCGAGTCCGACGATGTCGTTCCGCCGGGGAAGAACCGATCGGTCAGTCGCACTGCACCGAGCTTGAAACTGCGCGCCGCGAGCATCTCGCCGCGTTCACCGACGAGCACCTCCGTCGAACCGCCGCCGATGTCGACCAGCAGGATGCGCTGATCGAACGCCGGCACCGCCTGCAACACGCCGAGATGGATCAAGCGGGCCTCTTCGAGACCGGAGATCACCTCGACGTCGACCTTCGCCTCCTTTCGCGCCCTGGTGAGGAACACGTCGGCGTTCTGCGCCTCGCGGATCGCGCTGGTGGCGACGGCGCGAAGCGACGCGTTGTGCGACGAGGCGATGCGCTGCATCCGTCGCAGCGAGGAGATGCCGCGGTCGATGGCGTCGGCCGACAGCTCCTTCATGTCGCCGCCGCCGTGACCGAGGCGAACGGTCTCCTTCTCGCGCGTCACGACCTCGTAACCGTTCTCGAGCAGCCGAGCGACGACGAGGTGGAAGCTGTTGGTGCCGAGGTCGAGCGCTGCCAGATTGGTCGGACCGGCGGCAACTGTCACGGCGAAAGTCGTCCCTGGCAGGCGGCCAAGCCACCGAGCACACCGGTGCGGAACGCATCGATCTTCTCGAATGCGCTGCCTTCGACATTCGTGTCGCTCGTCGGATCACTGCGCTTGATGGCGGTGACGATGGCCTCGTCGAGGTCGCCGGCCGTCAAGATCACCTCGTGGTCGCCGGCGCTGGTGGAGGAGGAGGAGACCGGCAGGTCGTCGTGAATCCACGATCCCGTCAGGCAGTCGTCGAGCAGCGCCCGCGGCTCGCCCTTCAGTTTGCTGCCCATCAGATCCTGGACGATCTCGCTGTATGCCTGTGAGATGAGATAGCCGATCGACATGTCGCCTTCCAGGTCGCTGGACAGCTTTTCTTCAGCGAACTGCTGGTCGATGAACACGGTGTTGTTGGAACGGCAATAGGTGATGTTGTCGTTCAAGGTCGACTGGTCGACGCCGTCACAGCTCGCGGTGCCGTCGCCTGCACTGAAGACCGTCACCTTGGGCGGCGTCAGCGTGAGGTTGTCGTCGGCCAGCGCGGCGGTCCAATACCTCGTCAGATCCTTGGGCAACAAGGTAACGATGTCGGAAGGACCGTTGGTCGGATCGGGATTCGAATCGATGAGCGGGAGATTGCCGTTGCCACCGGTGTTGTCGACCGGAATGGTGATGAGTTGGCGGTTCTCGGTGAAGAACGTCTTGCACCGATCCACACCTCCGGTGAAACCGTCCTGGAAGGCACCGACACGATCGAAGCCAGTGCCATGGGATTGGGCACCGATCACGCCGCCGAGCTCGAGTGGATCGCGAACTTGGATCATGGCGATGAGCCCACCGCGGATGTCTTTGTCGGTGAAGGTCAGCACGTCGTTCTCGCCGCGGGCGATGTGCGCCGCCCACGCGCCGGCGAAGCAGTCGGCCTGCTGTTCTTTGAGGATCGTCGGCTCGTCGAACTCATTGGCCCTCGACTGCACCGCGTGACCGAACTCGTGGGCGAGGACCACCGCGACCGCGCCCTGGCCGAGCTGGTTGACGAGCTGAGGCAGCAACTCGGCATCGTCGTACGCCATGAAGTCGCCGTCGACGCAGTAGAACGCGTTGCCCTCGATCTCGCGATAGTCGGTGACGCGCGAGCCGCAGCCGGGAATCGGGTCGGTGCGATCGGGATACGCCGCGTAGATGTGACCCGACAGGGGCCTGAAGTCAACGCCGTAGAGCGCGGGGAACTGCACCTTCCAGAACGACTCGATGTCTTTCAGGGCAGCGGTCAGGAACCCGTCGTAGCCGTTGTCGCGATGGTTGTCGCCGAAATCGATGATGCCGTCCTCGACCGCGATGGGCGCGGTGTCGGGAGTGGTCTCAGGCGTCGTCTCGGCGGGCGTGGTGGGCGTTGTCGGCGTGCCGGGTGTCGTGCCCGTCGGCTGATCGGTGGAAGGCACGATGCTGGGTGTCGCGGCGACACCGCCGGCGTCGTTCTGCCGGGAACGGGTCGCCTGCACACCGGGTTGCTGTGCCGTGCATCCGGCGGTGACCAGCACGGCTGCTGCCACGACCGATGCACACCAGGCTCGCATATGGATCGAGCTTAGGCACCGGACCTCCGAAGTTCCTTGCGCCCCGATCACTCTGCAATCAGGCTCTTGAGTTCGTTGATCTCGCCCGTCTGGCCGGTGATCTGCGAGTTGGCGATGTTCCTGACCTCGGGCACGTTGGCGTGCTGCGCGGCGTACTGAGCCATGTGGATGCCGCCCTGGTGATGGGCGATCATCAGGTTGGCGAACTGCTCGTCGGCTGCTTTCCCGCTGTCCGCCAGGATCTTGTCGAGGTCGGCCTGCGTTGCCATCCCCGGCATGCGATCACTGGGAGTCGGCTCGTTCATCCACGCCATCGCCGTGTCGCTCTCGTTCGTCTCGTGTTCGCCGAAGAGCCGCAGCAACTCGATCATCCGGCCGATGTCGATGCCTTGATCGAACACGATCTCACGGGCGATCACGCGGAGGTTCGGATCGGTGTCGGGCCGCGAAAGGTAGTAGAGGCCCATCGTCACGGCCTGTTCGTGATGGGTGCGCATGTCCTGCAGAAAACCGATGTCGACAGCGTTCGGGTCGGGCGTCGCCCGGTTGTTGCCGATCAGCCAACCGATCCCGCCACACAGGATGGCGAGCGCGGCGACGATGACCGCGATGTTGAGCTTGCTCTGCCACCACGGGCGGACCTCGACGTCGTCGTCGCCGTCGACGTCGGCCGCGTCGGGGGCGACATTCGGGGCGACGTCGGCTGCCAGCGACGACTCCGACGGTTCCATGTCCCTAGCTTGTCAGGTGGCCGCCCGCCGAGCGGATCGCCCTACTACCGTGGTTGCGATGTTCACGGACGCCGGGCGGAGCAAGACGTTGGCATCGCTCGTCGCCGCGGCGCTCGTGCTCGTGTCGTGCGACGGTGGTGGTGGAACGGGCTCGACGACGCCGCGAGCCACTGCTCCGCGAGTGTCGGCGGCACCGACCTCGACGACGCCGGCGACGACACCGTCATCCTCTGGTGGCACTGCGGCTACGGGGGGCACGACGTCCGGATGGACCGTCAACACTTCGTCGTGCCCCGACCCGGCACGCGTCGGCAAAGCGATCACCGGCACCATCACGATCGGCACGGCCGCGCCGCTGACGGGAGGGCCGGCAGCAGCGTTCGGCCCGGTGAAGGACGGCTTCGTGGCATACATCAAGTACGCCAGCGACAACGGTCTGCTGCCCGGCTACACGCTGTCGACCGATGTCCGCGACGATCAGTACGACCCGGGCCAGACACCGGCGGTCGTCGACGGTCTCATCGCCGACGGAGCCGACCTGTTCGCCGGAATCATCGGCACACCCAACAACCTTGCCGTGCGCGACACCCTCAACCACGCCTGCATCCCGCAGCTCGCTGCGCTCACCGGCGCTCCGGTGTGGGGGCAGATCGCCGACTACCCGTGGACCACCGGAGGGACGGTTCCCTACGACGTCGAAGCCTCGATCTACGCCGCCAAGCTCGCCGAGCTGAAAGCAGGCGCGACGGTCGCGTTGTTCTACGTCAGCAGCGACTTCGGCAAGGCGTACGCCGATGCGTTCAAGAAGCAGGCCGCCGACCTCGGTCTGCAGGTGGTCGACGAGCAGACGATCGAGGCCGACGCGACCGACCCGCCCACTTCGCAAGTCGCGGCGATGGCGGGCAAGCTGCCCGACGCCATCATCGCCAGTCCGCTCGGTCTTCAGTGCCCGGCCTTCCTCAACGAGTTGGCCAACGCCAAGACGCAGGCGGCAGGGTGGGCGCCGATGGTGTTCCTCACGAACACGTGCGCATCGAAACTGTTCCTCGGCCTTGCCGGAACTGCTGCCGAAGGCGTCTACACCTCGTCCAACCTGCTCGACGCCAACGATCCGAAGAACGCAGCCGCACCGGGCGTCAAGACCTTCCTCGAAACGGTCGCCGCCGCGAAGCTGCCCGGAGATCCGGGTGTCGTCGAAGTCGGCTGGAACGCCGGCGAGGCCACGGTCGCCATATTGAACGCGGCGTTGAAGTCCGGAACGCTCAGCCGCAAATCGATCATCGAGGCGGCGCGCACGTTGACGTTCACTCCGTCGCTCGCCCGACCGAGCGTGCAGTACAAGATGAGCGGCGACGCCGATCCGTTCGCGTTTCAGACGTTGCAGGTCCTGCAGTGGAGCACCGCGTCGCAGACCTTTGCGGAGATCGGGGACCCGATCACCCAGTTCGAGAGCTGATCACGGTTTGATGCAGGTCAAGAACTTCTGAATGATCTCCGGCGACGGCGATCCGTTCTCGCCACCCTCCACGAGTTTGCGCAGCGACTCATCGGACAACAGCGAGGTGAAGCACTCTCGGTCGACCTTCATCCCCGCGGCCTCGAACTGACTGATCATCAGATCGATCGTTTCTTGCGGAATGGTGAAGTTGGTGGGCAACGAGACGTCGGGCAACGACAGGTCCGGCAACGACAGGTCGGGAAGCGACAGGTCGGGAAGCGACAGGTCTGGCAACGAAACGTCGGGCAACGAAAGGTCGGGCGGGATCGTCGCGTCTGCACCGGATGCCGAGTCGGGCACGGATCGATCCGTCGGAACGCCGAGCTTGGGCCCATCGGCGCACGCCGACAACAGCCCGAAGGTTGCCGCCAACCCAGTTGCCACTACGAAGATTCGCCTCACGAGAAGTCCCTTTCGTCGACGCCAGTGTTGCGCATTCGCGGGCGTGGAAGGGGTTCACCCTCCCTTAACCCCAGCTACGACCCGACGCAGGCAACCGCCAGGGCGTTGAGGTCGCGGGAGCGACGCAGGTCGTGGCTGGGATCGAGTTGCAGGGTGTCGTGCAGGAAGCAGAACGACAGCCCGCTGTCGACGTCGGCCCAGCACAACTGGCCTCCGGCACCGTGATGGCCGAAGGCCCGCGGGGTCTGCGGGAACCACCTGTAGTCGTTCATGCCGTCGGCTCCGGAGACGATCCCGGCGATCGTACGGTTGGCCGGGATGCCGTCGCTGGCGCTGATGCTGGCGTTGCGGATCGTGCCCGTTGCGTCTCGCAGCCAGCCCGCCGGGTGGGCGTCGTCGGGGTTGTGCACGAACGACTGGTAGATCAGCGCCACGTCGGCTGCTCGGGCGATGCCGCCGCCGCCTGGGATGGCTGCTGCCTGGGCACGGGGGTCGTTGAGGCTCAGCAGGAGCTCCGGTGACACCGTCGTGTCCGGCACCAGTTCCGCCCGGCCGAACTCGGCGATCAGCTGCTCGTTCGGCGGCACCGATCCGGCGACACGGATCGTCGTCGGCGGTACAGCGGGTACGCCCAACAGTGCCGGCGCTCCGGCCGGCGCGGCAACGCGTTGGTTGACCACCTCGGCGTACGGCCGGCCCGAGAGTGTCTCGATCAGCTCGGCGATCACCCAGTGCGCGGCCATCGGGTGGTATTCGGTGCGCGACCCGGCCGGCCAGACGAGATGCCACTCGGCGAACTTCCGGCGGCGGCCATCGCTCGTGCCCCAGCAGTCGGGACCGATCGGCGCCTGCGGGAACCCTCCTTGCATGGTCAGCAGCTGCAGCACAGTGACGAACTGCTTGCCGTTGTCGCCGAAGTCAGGGATGTAGCGCGCGACCGGCGCCGTCAGCTCGACCGTTCCGTCGGCGAGGTGGGGCAGGAGCGACATTGCCACCATCGTCTTGGTCGCCGAGAAGATGACGAAGCGACTGTCATCGGTCGCCGCCCCGAACGACTCTGTGGCGACGATCTCGCCGTTCAAGCCGAGCGCGAACTGGGCGGCCTCGGAGTGGCCCTCGTCGATCTCGGCTCGGATGCGGTTGCGGAGGGCGTTGACTGCGTTGGCGTTGAGCACGGTTCGTAGAGTACGAGCGGTGAGCAGTCGGGAACTTCATCCAGCCGTCGAACGGCGAACGTGCACAGGTGCGAACGACGTCGAGCTGGTCGCCGATGCCTACGGCGACCCGCTGCAACCAGCGGTGCTGTTGCTGCACGGCGGGGGCCAGACCCGCCAATCGTGGGGCAACACCGCGGCGACGCTCAGTGCTGCCGGCTTCTACGCCGTCACCGCGGACCTGCGCGGCCACGGCGAATCGGGCTGGGACCCGCTGGGCGACTACACGTTGACGGCTCACATGGCCGACGTCGAACGGTGGTGCACGGAGCTCGACCGACCGGCAATCGTCGGCGCGTCACTCGGTGGGATGGCCGGCCTGTGGACCGAGGGCACTCGAGCCAGTCGTGGCCAGCAGTCCGCCGGATCGTGTCTGGTGCTCGTCGACATCGCCCACCGCGCCGACGCCGACGGCGTCGCCCGCATCCGTGCCTTCATGCACGGCAATCCGGAGGGTTTCGCCAGCATCGACGAGGCAGCGGACGCCGTCGCGGACTACCTGCCGCACCGGCCTCGTCCGGCCGATACCAGCGGTCTCGCCCGCAACCTGCGACTCGGTGATGACGGCCGCTACCGGTGGCATTGGGATCCGCGATCGATGGGCGATGGCGGGCCGCGACGGGGGATCGATCCCGACGTGTTCGAGACGATGGCCCGGAACCTTCATCTCCCGGTGCTGCTCGTTCGCGGCGGACGCAGCGACATCTTGAGCCTCGAGACCGCCGCCGAGTTCCTCACCCTGGTGCCGCACGCCGAGTTCGTCGATGTCGGCGACGCGCATCACATGGTTGCCGGCGACCAGAACGACGCGTTCTCGGCCGCGGTCGTCGAGTTCCTCACGCGTGTCGCCGGCCGCGGTGTGTGATGGACATCGTCATCGCCCCCGATCCACCGACCGCGGCGCGAGAAACGGCGGAGTGGGTCGCTCGACAGCTGCGCAACGCCGTGTCGCGTCGGGGTGCGGCGACAGTGGCTTTCAGTGGCGGTTCGACGCCCGCGCTGATGCTGTCCGCATTGGCCGATCTCCAGTTGCCATGGGAGTCGACGACGGTGTTCCAGGTCGACGAGCGCATCGCCCCCGACGGCGATGCCGACCGCAACGCAACATTGCTGGAGGTGCTGCGGTCGCGAGGAACCTCGATCCAACTGATGCCGGTCACCGCGAAAGATCTCGACGCGGCGGTGCAGCGTTATGCCGCGCTGGTTCCCGAAAGGTTCGACGTCGTCCACCTCGGTGTCGGCGACGATGGCCACACCGCCTCGTGGCCTCCCGGCGATCGCGTCATCGACGCCGACGGCAAGGTGGCGTTGTCCGACGAGTACAAGGGCAGGCGACGAATGACCCTCACGGTCCACGCTGTCAATGCGGCGCGGCACCGCGTCGTGTTGGCGACCGGCGACGCGAAGGCACCCGTCATCGAACGCTGGCTGCTGCACGACCACGACCTGCCGGTCGACCGTGTCGGCCGTAAGAACACGGTCGTGGTGCTCGACACGGCCGCTGCGGCACGGCTGCCGTATCAGGCTCGCTAGCGTCTGACGCGATGGACATCACGACCACTCCGGCCTGGTCAGCGCTGCAATCGACGCCACCTCCGCCACACCTGCGCGAGCTCTTCGCCGACGACCCGAAACGATCCCTGCGCTACCGGTTGCAGGCCGGCGACCTGTTGATCGACTACTCGAAGAACCTGATCGACGACGACGTCGTGCGCAGGCTGCTGGCGGTCGCTGCGACGGCGGGGATCGAGGCGCGGCGGACAGCGATGTTCTCCGGTCAGCCGATCAACGTCACCGAACGCCGCTCCGTTCTGCACACGGCGCTGCGGGCACCGCGCGACGCCGTGATCGAAGTCGACGGGCACAACGTCGTCCCGGATGTGCACGAGGTGTTGCTGCGCATGACGACGTTCGCCGATCGCGTTCGCAGTGGCGCGTGGCGCGGTGCCACCGGCGAGGCCATGCAGACCGTCGTCAACATCGGGATCGGTGGAAGCGACCTCGGCCCGGCGATGGCGTACCTCGCCACCGAGTCGTTCGCCGACGGCAACCTGCGCTGCCGCTACGTCAGCAACGTCGACGGCGCCGACATCACCCGCAACCTCGCCGACCTCGATCCGGCGACGACGATGTTCATCGTCAGCTCGAAGACGTTCACCACGATCGAGACGCTCACCAATGCCCGCCACGCCAGACAGTGGCTCGCCGCGGCGTTGGGCGAAGAAGCGGTCGGCAGGCACTTCGTCGCGGTCAGCACGAACGCCGAAGAGGTGGCCGCGTTCGGGATCGACACGGCGAACATGTTCGGGTTCTGGGACTGGGTCGGAGGTCGCTACTCCGTCGATTCGGCGATCGGGTTGTCGCTGGCCTTGTCCATCGGCCCCGCCCGGTTCCGTCAGTTCCTCGACGGCTTCCACACCATCGACGAACACTTCCGCAACACGCCCTTGCACCTCAACGCGCCGGTGATCATGGGGATGCTTGGCATCTGGTACTCCAACGTGCTCGGCGCCCAGACGAAGGCGGTGCTGCCGTACGCCCAGGAGATGCGTCGTTTCCCGGCGTACCTGCAGCAGCTCGACATGGAGTCCAACGGCAAGAGCGTGCGGCTCGACGGTGAGCCGGTGTCGACGACGACAGGCCCGATCGTGTGGGGCGAGCCGGGCACCAACGGTCAGCACGCGTTCTATCAGCTGCTGCACCAAGGCACGCGGCTCGTGCCGATCGACTTCATCGGGTTCGCCCAACCGAACGACGCGCTGCTCGATCAGCACGACCTGCTGATGGCGAACCTCTTCGCCCAGGGCGAAGCGCTCGCCTTCGGCAAGACGCTCGAAGAGGTCATCGCCGAGGGCATCCCGCCCCATCAGCAACCGCACCGCGTGTTCCCCGGCAACCGACCGAGCACGACGATCCTCGCCCCACGGCTGACGCCGAACGTCCTCGGCCAGCTGATCGCGCTGTACGAGCACATCGTGTTCGTTCAGGGATGTGTGTGGGACATCAACAGCTTCGACCAGTGGGGAGTCGAGCTCGGCAAGGCGCTGGCCAACAAGATCACGCCGGAACTGACTGCGGACGACACGCCGCAGCACGACACGTCGACCACCGCGATGATCGAGTGGTACCGCGCCAACCGGACGACCGGCGACTAGCGATCGGCCGCACCGAGCGGCATCACCCGGGCGAAGAGTGCCTTCAAGTAGCCACCTTGGGCGAACGTGACCGGATGATCGGGTGCATGTCCGGTGCGTCGCAGCTCGACGAGATCGAAGCCGATGCGTTGCGCCGACGCTCGTAACGTTGCGTAGAACTGCTCCTCGGTGACCCTGCTCGAACACGACGCCTGCACGAGTAGCCCGTCCGGCCGGGTCAATTGGACTGCGCGCTGTGTCAGCTGGCCGTAGGCGTGCAAGGCGCGGTCGACGTTTGTCTTGCGTTGCGCGAAGGCCGGCGGATCCACGACCACGATGTCGTAGTGCTTGCGGCGTTGGATGAGCCGATCCATCACCTCGTATGCGTCGCCGATCATCACGTCGTGCTCGCAATGTCGCACGTTGGGCAGCGACGCGTTGTGGGCGAAGTTGCGCTCGGCGACGGCGAGCGTCGGTGCACTCTGGTCGACGCTGGTGACGCGGGTTGCGCCGCCGGCCGCGGCGTAGATGCCGAAGCCGCCGGTCGCCGCGAACACGTCGAGCACGCGCATGCCCGCTGACATCGAACCGACCAGGGCGCGGTTGTCGCGCTGGTCGAGGAAGTGGCCCGTCTTCTGGCCGTGGACGACGTCGGCCTCGAACACCAACCCGTTCTCGTGGAACAGCACCGGCTCGCTCGGCGTCTCGCCGATCAACGCCATGCCTTCGGTCAGACCGAACAGCCGTTGCTCGGCCATGGTGCGGGCCATGCGCAGCACCAGTGCCGACGGCGACAGCAACTCGTCGATCGCCGCGACGAGCGACCGCAGATGCGGGATCCATGTCGGCGAGTACAGCTTGACGACCAGCGTGTCGGCGTACTTGTCGAGGACGAGGCCGGGGAACCCGTCGTTCTCGCCGTTCAGCACGCGGTAGCCGTCGGTGTCCTCACCGATGACCTCGCGTTTCTCGAGGGCATCGCTGATGCGCCGGCGCCAGAACTCGCCGTCGATCGTCACAGGCTTGCCGTGGTGCAAGATGCGGATGCGGATCGGCGAGCCCGGGTCCCAGAGCCCGATCGCGACGAAATTGCGATCGTTGTCGAAGATCACCGCGAGATCTCCTACCGCGCCGCGATGGCTGATGGAGGTGATCGACTCATTGAACACCCACGGATGGCCGGCGACGATCTGGCGGCGGGCGTCGGGCGTGACGCGCACGGCCATGCGCTTGTCACCGACGGCGGGCAGCTGGTCGAGCACCGACATGTCGTCAGGGTAGGTCATCGTGTCTCGAACGCCGTGTGCAACTCGTACGCTCCGAGCATGGCCGATCAGCTGGAGCGCACCACCAACCTGCTGGCGCTGCTGTTGGAGAGCCGCATGCCGCTGACGCTCGACGACATCGTCAACCAACTCCGCGGCCAGTACCCGTCCGGTCATGCGGCGATGCGCGGCGCGTTCGAACGCGACAAGGGCCTGCTGCGCGACATCGGTGTGCCGTTGGAGACCGAGGTGCTCACCGGCTCCCAGGCCGGGCAGACCGGTTACCGCGTCGACCGGCACCGCTACGAACTGCGCGGTCTCGACCTGACCGACGACGAGCGTCGAGCTCTACAGGTCGCGGTGGCCGCGGCACGCACCACCGAGGCGGAGTTCGGGATGTTGAAGCTCGGCGGCGTCGCCGACACGTCGTCGACCATCACCACGAACCTCCCCGAGTTGGAGTTGTTACCGTCCCTACGGGTCGCCATCGCGGCCCGCGCCCCGCTGCGGTTCTCGTACCACGGCGCGGCGCGCACACTGCACCCGTACGCCCTGCTGCTGCGCGAAGGCTTCTGGTACGTGATCGGCCACGACGTCGGTCACGACGAGGTCCGCACGTACCGAGTAGATCGCATCGAAGGGGCCGTCGAGCAAGGAGACCCCGGCGAGTTCGAACGGCCCACGGGCTTCGATCCACGCGCGGTGTTTCCCTCCGACCCGAAAGAGCTCGGCGATGGCGAGCAGACGGCGGTCGTCCGGATCGACCGCAACCGGTCGACGTTCGCGACCAGCGAGCTCGGCGACGACAGGGTCGTGCGCCGCCACGACGACGGCGCGGTCGACGTCGAGGTGCCGTGCAGCAACCTCGACGCGTTTCGCTCGTGGCTGTTCGGTTGGGGCGCTCACGCCGAGGTGGTCGGGCCTCCGGCGGTGCGTGCGGAGATCGTCGACTGGCTGCGGGCGATGGCGAGCCGGTCATGACCGCTCGGAAGGGCCCCCGGCGTAGCGGTGATCGGTTGCGCCGACTGCTGGTGATGCTGCCGTGGCTGATGGAGCGCGGCGAGGTGCCGGTCGCCGAGATGGCCGCGCGCTTCGAGCTGACCGAGGCCGAGTTGGTCGGCGACCTGGAGCTGGCCGCGTTGTGCGGCCTGCCGCCGTTCGTCGACGAGATGATCGACGTGTTCATCGACGAAGGCGTCGTCTACGCCGGCGTGCCACGTCTGTTCACCAAGCCTTTGAACCTCACCGCACCCGAAGGCTTCGCCCTGTTGACCTCGGCGCGGGCAGCGATGCAACTGCCCGGTGCCGACCCCGACGGCGCGCTGGCGCGGGCACTCGCCAAGTTGGCCGGCGTGCTCGGGGAGGACGGAGTCGTGGTCGATGTGGCCCAGCCCCCGGCGACACCGGATCTGGTCGATGCGGTCAACGACAACGCTCGGCTACGCATCCGCTACTGGTCGGCGAGCCGCGACGAGTCGACCGAACGCGAGATCACGCCGAGATCGATCTTCCTCGATCGCGGCAACTGGTACGTGATCGCCGACGACAGCCGCTCCGGAGAACAACGCACCTTCCGCATCGACCGCTTCGAGCAATGGGAACGCACCGGCGAGGTCGACGTGCCCCAGCCCGACTCACCCCCCGTTGTGCCGCCCTCCGGCGACCAGTGGTTCGCCGACGGCGATGTGCCCACGGTCGAGCTGCGTCTCGCGCCGCAAGCGCGGTGGGCCGCCGAGCGCTATCCGACCCGCGGCGAGCGCGACGGCACCGGTGCACACGCCGGCAACGTCGTCGTTCGGATGGCGGTCGCCAGCGAGCAGTGGCTGCGGACGTTGCTGCTGCGGCTGGGTCCGCACGCCGCGGTGCTCGAGCCGCCGGAGTGGCACGACCTCGGTGCCGACGCCGCTCGGCAGTTACTGCTGCGCTACGAGGCCGGCGACAGTTGATCCACGGTGGTGATCCCGTGGGCCCGCAGCAGGTGGGGTAGCACCGCGGCCGTCGCGTCGGCGTCGGCCAGGGCGTCGTGCGGGCGCACCAGTTCGATCCCGTAGCGGGCGCAGAGATCGGAAAGCCGATGCGACAGTTGATGATCGGGGTCGAGCCTGCGCGACATGGTGAGCGTGCACAGCGGATCGACGATGGAGACCTCGACACCGTGGGTCTTGCCGGCCTTGCGCAGGAACTCGGCGTCGAACGCGGCGTTGTGGGCGACGAAGTGGGCGTCGCCGAGGCGGCTGACCAACTCGGTCAACACCTCGTTGCCCGGCGGCGCCGATCGCACCATCTCACGACGGATCCCGTGGATGCCGACCGGGCCGACCCGGAACCACCACCGGCGTCGCGGCGCGACCAGGCTGGACCAACGATCGAGCACACGGCCGTTGCCGTCGACCACCACAAGGCCGACCTGCAGCACGTGATGGCGGCGCAACGACAGCCCCGACGTCTCCACGTCGACGACGGCGAAACGCATGGCGTCGAGCTCCGCATCCATGACCCCAACCCTACGCCGGGGGTGTTACATCGACCTCGATCGTTCGCTCGCTCTCTCCTGTCGGTCGAACTACAGCAACTCCGCGGCGAGGCTGGCTACTGCGCCGCGCTCGCATGATGACAGGGTGATGTGCCCGAAGCAGCGCTGGCCGCCGAAGGCTTGGATCAGCACGGCAAGGGCGTTGTTCGACTCGCCCATATAGGGGGCGTCGATCTGGCTGGTGTCGCCGGTGAAGATCACCTTCGTGCCCTCACCGATCCGGGTCAGTACCGTCTTCAGCGTGGTCGGCTCGAGGTTCTGTGCCTCGTCGACGACGACGATCTGGCGGTGCAGCGAGCGTCCTCGCAGGAACGTCACCGATTCGAGCGACAACTGATTGCGACCGATCAACTCGTCGATCAGCCGGTTGGCATCGGAACTGCTGCGCTGGTCGGTGAGCGCGACGATCGCATCGAAGATGGCCGACATCCACGGATCGAGCTTTTCTTCGAGGGTGCCCGGCAGGAAGCCGACGTCGGCACGACCGACAGGGACGAGCGGCCGGTATACGGCGAGCCGCTCGTACCGGCGACTCTCGACGACCTGCTCGAGACCGGCAGCGATGGCCAACAACGTCTTGCCGGTGCCTGCCCGGCCGTCGAGGGCGACGACGCTGACGTCGGGGTCGAGCAACAGCTCGAGCGCGAATCGCTGCTCCTTGGAGCGCGCTCGTAGACCCCATGCCTCCGGGGCGTTGTGGGGCAGCAGCACGAGGTCGTCGCCCATCCGGCGGGCGAGTGCCGATTGCGACCCGGCGCGCAGCACGGCAAAGCCGTTCTCGTGCAGCTGCGTGCAGGTCGGCATCGAGTCGATCGCGATGGCTCCGGCGGCATAGAGGCAGTCGATGGCCTCGTGACCGGCATCGAACGTGCCCCATCCGGCGGGGCGCGTCGACATCGTGCGGCCGACGGGCCGGTGTTCGTCGGCCTGCAGGCCGAGGTGCGCGGCCTTGATACGTAGTGCGGCATCGTTGGAGACGACACAGGTCGGTGCGTGCATTCGTTGGCCGAGCGCCGCGCCGATGATGCGGTTGTCGGGAAGCGCCGGATCGAGGCCGTGCTCGATCAATAGGTGCTTCTGCACGCCGTTGATCTCGATCTTGACCGTGCTGGTCGACAGCTCGTCGCCGACCGGCGTCGCATCGGCAAGTGATCCGCCGGCGTTCACTCGCATGACCTCGAGGGCGCGCAATGCGGTGCGCGCCGCTCGGCCGACGTCGTCCACCCGGCTCTTCAGGCTGTCGAGCTCTTCGATGACCGTCAACGGAATGACGACATCGGCGTCGACGAAGCTGCCGATGCAGGACGGGTCGGCCACGAGCACCGAAGTGTCGAGCACGATTCGAGTTCGCACACGCTGTTCCGGCCTACCCCCTTTGACATCGACGCGACGAGCATGGGTAGGGACGAAATCGGTCAACGCAACTCCAATCGTCTGTTCGGGCTGACGAGCGAACTGGGCAACGCGACAAGTTGTAGCCGACGTCGCGCGGGGGTTGGTGGATATTGGGCACGACCTGCGGCCGACACCGCGCCGCCCATCGGGCCCTCTCATCCGGCCCTACAACGCGGCGGTCACCCCGTCGTCCAATTGCACCCCGCAACTGTTCAGTGCGAACGACACGGTGTGGTAGTTGCCGACCGTGAAGATCACGTCGAGAAGCTGTTGTTCAGTAAGGCCGGCGGCCAATGTCGTCCAGGTGGCGTCGCTGATGCAGGAGTCGTCGTGCAGTTCGTCGACAGCGGTCAGCAGCGCTGCCTCGTGGGCGGTCCAGTTGTCGTCGAGCACGTCAGCCTTGGTGCGCTGCACCTCGTCGGCATCGATGTCGCTCCGCAGGGCGATCACGGCGTGCTGGCTGAACTCGTACTGCGATCGACAGCGCCAGCCCGTTCGGAGGATCAGCAGCTCGCGATCTCGAGGTGACAGGGAGTTCTTGGCGAGCACGTGGGTAGCGAACACCAACCATCGCCGGAGGAGGTCCGGGTGGTGTGCGAGCGTGCCGAAGATGTTCAGCGGCGATCCATTGGGTGCGCGCAACCGAGCCTTGTCGTACAGCTCGCTCACCTCCGGGCTCGGCGTGGTGACGGGTGCGATGCGCGGTGTGTCCATGTCGACATCTTGTACCCGCGGCAGAATGCGTTCGTGGTCGCGACCGATTGCGTTTTCTGCGATGCCATCGACGGATCGATGAGTGTGCGCGAAGTTTTCCGGGACGACATCGCGATCGGCTTCCTCGACCGCTCGCCCGTTTTCAAGGGTCATGTGTTGATCGCGCCGGTTCGTCATGCTGTGACTCTTGGCAACCTCGACATCGATCTCGTCGGTCCGTTCTTCGAACGAGTGCAACGGGTTTCGGCGCGGATGCCCGCGGCACTCGAGTGTGACGGAACGTTCGTCGCCATCAACAACGTCGTCAGTCAGAGCGTCGCCCATCTTCATGTGCACGTTGTGCCGCGCCGGCGCAAGGACGGACTTCGTGGCTTCTTCTGGCCACGCGTCCGCTACGAGTCCGATGCCGAAGCGGACGACTACGCCCGTCGATTGAGAGAGGCGTTGGCGGCCGACTGAGCATCAACAGACGATCCGCATCGGAATGCCGCAATCGTCGAGTTGCCCGTCGCCGAACTCTCGATGCACGCCCGAACGGAACCGAATCGTGCTCCACAGAACGGCGAAGGCATCGAGCACGTCGTCCGACGCTGCGCCTCGTGGCGCAGATGATGGAACGTCGAAGTGCGCCGCAAGCAGATGCCTACGTACCTCCTGGCCAGCGGCGGTTTTCTTGGATGGAAGCGGTTCGCCCGAGTTGAGCATGCGGAAGCTGCACTCCGGGTGTACTTCGACGATCTCGCAGTCCGTGCCGGACCGGATGAGGCAGTCGAGCTCGGCAACCTTCGCGGTGATGTTGAACGTCTGCTTGGAGATTCCGCGACCCGTCGTCGAGCGGGCGATGTCGAGCGCGGTGCGGTAGTCGACGCGGCCGAGGATGGACCGCG
>Ga0207648_10003069_pt1 | contig 17656 bp, 17 predicted proteins | sample KBSMisM32_FD_184310 | JGI IMG/M metagenome (GOLD analysis project Ga0207648, IMG submission 184310) | Miscanthus rhizosphere microbial communities from Kellogg Biological Station, Michigan, USA - KBS Miscanthus M3-2 (SPAdes) (version 2) | ecosystem: Host-associated > Plants > Roots >...
CTGTGAGTTCAGATGGGGTATCGTCAGTAGTATTGTCAGATACTGTGAGTTCAGATGGGGTATCGTCAGTAGTATTGTCAGATACTGTGAGTTCAGATGATATCAATTGATTTGTTTCATTCTGTGAAAGATTAGAAATTCCAGTATCTTTATCGGTCTCACTTGTTGTCTGTCCTACGATAACGCTAAATGAAGCTTGTCCAGTATTTCCTGATTTGTCTGTAGCCATACATGTTACTTGGTTCAGACCTAATGGAAACATACTTCCAGAGGGAGGATCGCATGTTGCTATGGTGCTACCGTCTACGCTGTCTGAAGCATTGGCATCATATGTTATTTTTGCACCTTGAAGCTCATCAGCTTGTTTTAGAATGCTATGTGGAACCTTGAAAGTAGGAGGAGAGCTGTCTTTTACTGTAACATTAAACATAGCATAACTTACGAGGCTGGTGACAGGGTCTTTGGCGGCACAGAGTACTATGGTGTTTCCCATAGGAAAAGCGCTTCCACTAGCTGGATTGCAATAGACAGATATTTTATCGGAGCTGGAACTTGTAGCATTAACTGCGAAATTTACCTGCGTCCAGGAAGGGCCAGTAGCTCTTGCATTAATAAAGGGAGGAGCCTCGACTAAGGGAGGTTCCTTATTTGTCGCTTGATCACTCTGAGCAAAGCCAACTTGAAATATAATTGCGTTATACGATAAGAAAAAAATAACAACAAAACATGCACGGAATTTTCCTCTTATCATAAATTATAGCAGAATGAATGAAAAGTATTTGCTTTTATATCTTTTTTTTCTTGAGCTGTTTTAAGAACATCATAGCGAATTAAGCCTTAGTTTGAACTATTCAACCTTTTGTCCATAATAATTCAAAAACTCTTAGTTTTGATGTTAATCCCTAGGGATATCTAATATCTATCAGGTTGGAAAGTTTTTGTCGAAATCATTGTCGGTTGCATAAATTAGAAAAATCAAAAGGAGGTAAATGATTTTCTGGCAGGGGAAAAATAATCTTCAGCTCAGACTCACCATCTTCTGAAACATCAATTCATATCGATACGTTTTTCTTCTGAGCCTCACTTCTACTTAATTATTGATACAAAAGGTAGGAGTCAGTTTTGTTACCTGTATCTAGTTACATTATCCAAAGCAGTCTTATCTGATTGTACTGTAGGAGTCTGCAATCTGCTTTTTGATTGCTTCTAATTTTGATGGGCTGTTGACCACGTGTGTACTTGTAGGTTCATTCCTGCCTCTTTTAACAGAAATTACTAGAGAATCATTTCTTGGCTGTATGTCAACAAAGGTTCTAAAATTCAATGTTTTAGCATATGCTATCCTGTGCGGTCTTGTTTCTTCAATGACATTGTCACCCAGTGATTTAATAAAAGTACGTAATGTAAGTAATAATTGTCTCGTTTGTTCTTCTAATCCTTCTAAATGCGTATCAAAAGAAATATCTGATTTATCCTGATAAATGCCAAATTTGCTCATTGCTAATGATTATTGTCCATGCTATTTTAACCATGTCAATAGCAACAACGAATTTTCGCCAGCGAATATCCAAAATTAAATTTAGATTGAGATGTTCGCGATTTGTAAAAATTGAAATAGCGTATGATATTTCAACCACATAATTGATAAATATATATTAAAATTTTTGAAATCGTCTGCGGTGTACACTTGCAATTGGGTTTTTCTTTATAGGCTAGAATTAGGTCTTATGAAGTAATGGATAAGTCTTTTTTCATAATCCAAGGATTAAGATACGGTAAATGATAATATTTTTTGCCAGTCCAATTGGATTAGGACATGCTACTAGGGATATCGCTATCTGCGAGGAGATAAAATCGATGACTAAGGAGAGGATCTTGATCGTTACTGGTCGACCAGCATATGATATTTTTTCCAATTATGGATATTCTGCTGAGAATGTGTATATTCCTGAAAAATTCGATATAGATAATTTAATGCAACTTCGCTCACCAATGAAATGGCTGTTTAAGTACTTCATGTATTATCGAAATTGCAAAAAAATTGCCAAAGACCTTGTAGAAAGTAATGAAGGTAGCCTGATTGTGAGTGACGAAGACTTTGCGTCAGTTGCTGTCGGGGAAAAAAAGAATCTCAAACGAATACTAATTACTGATCTCTTGGAAACACATTTTGTTAAAGGTATATTTTCAACTATAGAGTCCCAAATGAACAAATCCATGCAAAGCATGTTAAAAAAATGTGATCGTGTTATTATTCCTGACTATGGGAATGACGTTGATAATATCTCTTATGTAGGACCAGTTGTAAGAAAGTTAAGTATAACAAACAGGAAGCTTTTGCGCAAAAAATTGGGTATAGACAAGAAAACAATATTGGTTAGTATTGGTGGAACCAGTGCTGGACGATACTTTGTTGATAAAACATTGAACGCGTACAAGAATTTAAGAACTAAAATGGATTTAGATTTATTTGTTGCTCAAGGCCCATCACTTGCCAAACTTGAAAGTAATAATCCTACATATAGGAACATTGGATTTGTAAGTAATTTGCATGAATATATTTATGCGTCAGATCTAGTTCTTTCTTTGGCTGGAAGATCAACAATTGACGAGTCTCGTGTTTACGGAACCCCAGGGGTATTCATACCTATTAAGAATCACTTCGAACAAGAACAAAATGCAAGGAAACTTGGTTACGCGTATGAGGATATATCAAGATTGGAAACTTTAATAATTGAAAAAATTCAAACTGGCAGAGGTATTCTTGCAAACAATGGTGCCAAGACTGCCGCCAAAATTGTTATGGAAATGGTATAAAAATTAAGAACGATGAAGGCATTTGCTTCCACCTTAAAGTGTTTTTAATTCTTGTGAGGGGCCTTCGGAGGGATTTGAACCCTCCTCGAGCGGTTTCTTCCAGCAACGAGTCAATATTGAATGTTGTTGTCCACAGCCGCCTATACTGACCAGGCTATACTACGAAGGCCGATCATCATTGGTTTGATAAGCCTACAGTATATAACTGTTAGATAAATTATTTTCGTACTTTAATGATATCTTTTCGAACTACCTGTATTCCCTCATTTTCCAGATTATTTGCCAATGCATTTAGACCAATTGAGTCTCCGGCCAAGTGTCCTAATATTATCAGGTTGCCTTGAATGTTACTTTCAATTAGTTTGACCAAATCAATGTAGTCAATATGAAAGTAGAGAACCGTCGAGATTCCATTATCAAAATAATTTTTTGCTATTTGAAATCCACCATTAGTACCTGCGGCTATTACTGCGACCCACTTGTCTACATTAGAATTAGGCTGTCCGTATGAAACTTGAATCTTTGTCGCTGCATTTTTGAATTCTGGGATATCTTCTAAAGTTGTAACCAAGTCTGACACTAGATTTGGATTTTCGTCTTGAATCTTTTGAGAGATCACTCTCCTTGCATACTCATCACATGGTTGATGAATGTTTACTAATGGCATGTTCAAAATCTTTGCAGAATCAATAACAGAGGAGTAGATCTGAGTATGATTCCTGAGCTCTATTCTCTTCTTTAGATCCAAAACAGATTTTTTTGCAATATTTTCAGGAATGCCATTATCTTTCATATAATCTAAGTGTCTATCAATAACTTTGTAAAAATTGATGGCAGTTACACCAATAGGATGATGGGTTACTACTGCATCACAGCCTAGATTCTTTGCAAGCATTAGATCTGCAGTTGTTACGTCTATCATTAACATTATCTTCTTAATGTTCTTACCATGAACGTGAACCGCAGTATCGGCAGGAACTGAGTTCCATTGAACCATATCAAGTGATATTTCCAAAATCTCATTAGTATCTAACATTCTTGGATTTCCTTCTTTTTAGATTCATAATACTATAAAGAAGTTTTGGATTCACTAATTGAAGGAATTCAAATTAGTTTATAACCACAAGTATTAATTCTGAAAATGAGTTTTGTTAAATGCATATCTTTTATAATTTTACGACGAATTAAGAAATAAAATTAATTTTAACATTTAAATGTCATTGTGCAATTCGTTTTTGTACTATGAGTTGTTCTGACGAATATATATCACACACCGACACGCAGAATCTTATTCAAATTTCGCCACTCACAAAAGCCAAATTAAAGAAGGCTAAATATGGCGTTTACAATCATTCTGCAGTCGAACTCTGTCATTGGACTAAAAAATCTTTCTCCAATGAAGGAACCTGCTACAAACACAAATTCTACGGTATTTCAACTCATAGATGCATGGAAATGACACCTACTGCAATGAACTGTGAAAACAGATGTATTTACTGTTGGCGGCCTACCGAATTTTATGATACTCTGGAAATGCCTGAACATTTGGTTGATGAACCGGATATGATAATTAATAATTTACTGGAAGAACGTAGAAAACTCATCGTAGGACATTATGGTAACAAAAAAAGCGACAAATTAAAAATTGATGAATCTCTATTTCCCCAACATTATGCAATATCACTTTCTGGAGAACCTACTATGTATCCAAAATTACCGAGCCTTATCAAGTATCTTAAAACCATAAAGAATACAAAATCAATCTTTTTGGTCACAAATGGACAGGAACCAGAAATGCTCCAAAGATTGGTAGATGAACAAGCTCTGCCAACGCAGCTCTATCTATCTACCAATGCTGCAAATAAAAAAATGTATACAATGGTGAACAGACCTAAATATAAGGACGCATGGGACAGATGGCAAAAGAGTCTTGAATTGTTGTCGGAAATGGATACGAGAATAGTATTGAGAATGACTATGATACGGAATTTTAACGATTCAACAAATTCCGTAAATGAATTTGCTGATCTAGTGAAAAGAGGTAATCCTCATTTCATTGAAATTAAATCGTATATGCATATTGGAATGTCCACCCAAAGATTAGATAGGTCGGATATGCTGGAAATGGACGAAATAAGGGGCTTTTCAGATTTAATGCGCAATAGTTTAGGCACATTCTCTATTATGGACGAAAGTGAAATTTCAAGAATAGTAGTTCTCCAAAATCTCAAGAGGTATACTGAAAGATGGATTGAGGGATATGAAAAGCCAATTATTCATTGAATCACGATTCTCCCCTGTACTTCATCAATGTACTCCTAAATAATTTTCACAGTACCATTTTGCAAAATTATTCAGTGCTTTTGTCCTGTGTGAGATTGCGATCTTGTTTGTTATGCCCATTTGCCCATAGGTAACTGAGGAATCTTCTGGAATGAATATTGGGTCGTAACCCCAACCGCCTATTGTAATTCGATCGCCTATCGTTCCCCTCGTATCACCGGAGAATACCATGTTGCAATTCTCGTCCATATATGCTACGATTGATCTAAATAATGCAACTCTGCTTGTCCTGTTCAATAGCAAATCTAAAATCCCTTGATTTCCTATGGTTCCAAGAACATAAGAAGAATAAGGACCAGGGAACCCGCGAAGTGAATCGATAAAAAGTCCGGTATCCTCGACTATTAATGGCCTACCTATTTTTCGATACGCATCGCTAGCCTTCTGATTCGCAATTTCATCCAGGCTGTTGGACTGAATCTCAATACTCTCAAATTTTACAAATTCCATTTCTATGTTGTAAGTCCTCATGTGGGTAAAAATTTCATTAAATTTGCTTTTGTTGGTACTTGCGAATATTATTCTTCTCAATTTTAGAAAAGACTAAACACCGAAATAAAAAATTTAGCCTCCATATCCATCATTTAGAAGTAAAAAATTATTTGCCGTCCGCTGGTGTTAAAGGAATCTTATAGTCTAACGCGTTCTACCAAGACTTAAATGCGATAACTTATGATTGCATCCATTGAGACCGGATTTTGTACAGTTTCTAAAAAAAATATATGACTTGACAAGTGGTGAATTACGTATTATTAATCAATATGAGGTCGGTGAAGGACTGGAATTAAGCAGCAAAGAAACGGATAAAATAGTCTATGAGTTGTCTAATACTGGTATGATAAAAAGAGTGGCTAGAAACAAGATTGTTTTAAGTCCTCACGCATTATATGTTATGCATAATAGTAAAAACTTGGACTGAAAATAGATTAGAACAATTAAAAGGATAGTTACAGACTGTGGTTGCTCGACGCACAGATACAAGTTATCATTTTATCACATTCTTCATGTCGTCCATAAACACAAGATGCACATACAGTCGTTATTTTTCCTCTTGGACCGGTTATTTCCTTATTCTGTAATTCTATTTTCATGATCTAATTGAAACATTACTCTATATTACCTTGTCCCTGTTGGTTCTATCGGTTTTAATTATAACATTTTATACTAGGCTGTGCTAATACGGTTAACATTGATGGGTTGAGATCCCTCTTTTCCCATCGATGTGAATTAGTTTTGTCTACTAGAATCGTATACAATATTCGCAATACTAACTACAGCGGTGTTCGGTTTGAATTTATCCTGAGAATTTTTCTTTTAAAGAGACAATGAAATCAATGATATGACGCTCAATCTGACGAGGATTATCGCTGCAGAATAGATCCTGTTCTCCCATGAAATTTAGATATTTATTGAAATATATCTTATAATTCTTCTTTGTTTCCGGTGATCGTATTGAGTTCAGGAATAACTGTATTGCTGGATACCTCAGAATAGATTTTGGATCTTATAAACATAGCATATGTTTAGCAAAATAAAAAAATTTGCTAAAACTTAAATTGTTAATTGTTCCTAAATTCAATACCAAAAAACGTCTTTGCTATATACTAAAAATGGTATTGGTATCAACTCTATTGATTAATCCTGGGTTCAACTAAATAATTTAAGAGATATTTACGAAATAGCATATCTTTTCCTTGATTCTATATCCTCTATTCTTTGTAGAATTTTTTCCAATTCTTCTGAGTTAACATGTCTATACCCCTTTAAGAAATACTCAAAAAATTCGGTGAACGAGTTATGGAAGGTACTGGTCAAAATCTCCTTAAATAATCTTATATCCATCGCCTTGTCTTCTTCCCTAGTTGAATAAAATGAGAGTCCCATATCTATCATAGTGACTTTACTATTTACAATGAAATTTGATGGTGTCAGATCACCATGTATCAAGTTATTCAAATGAAGAGTGGAGACGAACTTTCCTATTTCGAAACATAATGAAGACGTTAAAACACCGCTTGCCCTTTTTCCTGAAACAAATTCCATAACTATCTCAGCTCGATAGGGATCTACGAAATAGATATAAGGCGTCCTTAATCCAAGTTCTTTGGCCATCGTAATCATCCTGGATTCACTAATGGTTCTCCTTCTTCTCAATTCATCATCTAGCTTTCTCTGACGGTATGATTTCGGTATTCTGATTTTTGAAATTGCCTTCTTATTATACCATTTAGTCAAGTAAATATTCGATTCGGCACCCTTGAACAGTAGTTTAACGTAACGCTGCAATGATAATATAACCAATGTTTGGAAATAAAAATGTGGCACCACAAGTCGACCCAAATCCGGGAGAAAAATTAATTCTTGAAGAAGATTGCTCGGAAGTAAAACTTGGCAGTGGGATTCTAAGTTTAACCAGTCAGAGGATTATTTTTGAGAAAACAGAAGGAAGTCTGACAACCCTAAATAAAAAAACAGGAAGCGCCTTGTTGAATGAGACTTTAGATAAAGTAGGTAGTGTCCATCCTGAAGGGTTCATACTCACCAAGGTCGTTGTAGAGATAGGCGGTACAAAATACAAATTTAGTGTATTTAACAGTAAGAAATGGGCTAAAGAAATAGACAATCAAAAAAGATTATTCATGAAGGACCAAAATTAGTTTCTGACACGATTTGCAATTGTACTAGAACAAAATAAAAGTGGAGAGAATTCTAATTTACTTGTTAAATAGAACCCCTATACGATATTTGACCGTACTATTGCTTTTACCATTGGCTCATATTCGTGTGCATACTCATATTTGTCTTGTTACCCATATGAGATTTCATTTTCATAATATCCGCTTTGGGAGGGATGATACCATATATTGGTGTATCACCAAAGTGGTCATTAGTTTTAGTTGCATCCAGTGATATGTCGATTACATGATTGTTCATTACTTTTATTTCAACTGGCACTTGTTCAACGGGTCCATCTTTCATTGTCACAGTGACTGTTCCTTTATAAGAGGTAACGTTGCCTTGATTGCTAATATCATTAAGTGAAAAATTCGAGATAACATGTTTATGCATCGCCGATCCGTCCAACATGGCCATATACATCCATGAATCAAATTTTGCTGCGTTTGTCTGGTTGAAACTATCCTTTGTTTTATTTACAATATTTGTTAACCAGTGGCCAGAAAGAACCCATGCAGGCTTCCCTTCTTCATTATTTTGAATGCTTGAAATAGCACCAAACACTATTTCCTTGTGATCTTTCCCTTTCGGAAATGCTTCGCTAGTATTTGTAGACGTGGCTACTGCTGCAATTAATGCTGCCATTACAAGTCCTAATACCGCAAATAATAATACAGATTTTTGAACCAATTATTCATTCACCATACAGTAAATAGACCAATAAATTATTAAAAGCTACCGGAAAAAGCCCATCTAGTAATGAAATTTGTGACAATTTGAACCCATGTTAATGCTTCTTGTCTCTGATAGTTTTAAATTTATTCTCTCCACAATACATCCACAGTATCAATTCGCCATGTTTGGTTAACAAAGGAATCAGATATATCTACAAAATTTTTTGTTTTCAAATAAGATAATATCCCGGTCCAGGCAATTTGTACTCCGTTATCTCCTGCAAATGAAATTGGACAGGGATTGAATTTTGCCTTGTGTCTAAGACAAGCAAGGTTAAGCATACGAGAAAGATCTTTGTTCGCAGATACACCTCCAACAACCAGTAGTTCTCTTTTTTCAGTAGCGGAGAGAGCTCTCTCAACTGCCTCTGTAATAATTGCAAATGCAGTCTCTTGAATCGAATAACATATGTCTTCATTTGTGTATTTACCAGTCGAAATTAATCTCTTTGCAGCAGAAAGTATTCCTGAAAAAGTAATGTCGTTCCCTTTGATTGAATATGGTAACGAGACATAATTTTTGGGTGACTTATTTGCCAATCTTTCTATCTCTGATCCACATGGCGAAGCCAACCCTAGGTGACGTCCAAATTGATCTATAAGTTGACCTAAAGTAATATCTAATGTTTCTCCTATTACCCGCCATCTTTTGTTATTAAATACCAGTATCATAGTATGTCCACCAGAAACCAATAGTACTAGAGAATCACTACCTCCAGTAAGACTCATTCCAAGTTCAATATGTCCTAGTGCGTGATTGACGGGGACCAATTTAATATCATAAAATGAAGATATGGAACGAGCAATGACAGCTCCAATCCTCAGGCAGGGACCAAGTCCAGGACCAGCAGAGTAAGCCACAACATCTAAATCCTTGTACTTTATTTTAGAAGATTCTAAAGATTGCTTAAGAGCCTCTATTGCTACTGATGCATGATGGCGAGCTGCTTCCCTTGGATGGATTCCCGCTCCATCGGGAGCTTTGAAGATATTTCTAACGTCTGAAAGAATATTGGGCGATTTATCAGCATCAGAATCTGAATACTTGACTACAGAACAAGCAAAAGTATGTGCTGTACTTTCAATTCCTAGACACAACATAGTTATCACTTTCTACTCATCGCAGATACAATCTTAATCACGTCATTATTTTTTAATTTGTGGTCTGCACCCAATCTTCTCTTTGTTCTAACATCAATAGCAAAAAGAAAACCTTTTCCCAGTTCCTGATGTACTGCAATTGCCAGGTCCTTTGCAGTTGATCCTTCATTTAATAAATAAGCTTCTGGAAGAATGTTCCCCTTCTTATCCGTTAATTTTGATTCATCTTCAACTGGATATACTACTATTTTCTTCAATAGATTAAAACAAGCGATATTTATTATCTCTTGAACACCTGTTGTACCATGTTTTTTAATGAATTCTGAAACAATATGGAGAGCATCCTTCTGTTTTTCGCTTAATTGCATACTTTCTTTAATTTCAAATGAGTTATCTCCTGGAAGGTAATGAACAAATCCATTCTTTGCTGCTTTTCGTAACAAGATTTCTAATTCTGACGTACAGGGTATTACGTGAGGGTACTTTTCTACAATTTGTTGCAGGAAATTATGGGAAGTTGAAATGTCTGAAATGTCAGCTTTATTTGCTGCAATGACTACAGGCTTTACGATTCTTCTTGTATTATGACAAAAATCTAACGTTTCTTGTTCTGTCCAATCTTTAATTTTCTTATTATGTAAATTCAAGCTGTTCAGGACTTTATCTATAGATGATTCAGTTACTCCGAGTCCAGACAATCTCTTTTTTAAAATCTGAGTTGTATTTAGGCCCGATGAGTCAAGCTCCCTTATTTTGTCCCAATCCCTTTTAATAATCGATACAAGCCAAAGATCAAATTCTTCTTCAACAAATTTAATATCCTCCACCGGGTCACCTGTACCTGTTGCTATTGGCCTTCCCTCTGAATCAGTAGAACCAGAGAGGTCTATAATATGAATAAGGGCGTCTGCTTGTCTTGCATCGTCTAAGAATTTGTTTCCCAGTCCCTTGCCCTCATGAGCACCAGGGACTAAACCGGCTACATCTACTATTTCAATTGGAATAAATCTCACTCCATCTATACAAATGGAATGAACTGGATTATCTTTGACTCCAAATTCCGTACATACACATTTTACTCTGGCGTGACAAATTCCTAGATTAGGCTTGACTGTCGTAAACGGATAATTTGCAATGTTCACAACATTGTCTGTTGATGCAGAAAAAAAGGTGGACTTACCAACGTTTGCCTTACCAATTAAGCCTATGAGCAATTGATATGATTGTCATAATTCATAATTTAAAGTGTTCATTATCAACTTTTTGTTAAATCCTCAAGATAGGCGTTGGCTACAGAAATATTGCCTCCAGTAATTCCATCTATGGCTCGAGCTAGGAATAACACAAGTAATGGGAGACTCATCGTAAAAGTTCCGATAAGAAGAGTATCAAGCCTGAATTTTTGATCAGGCAGAAGTAGCGCAATAAAAAATAATATCCAACCAACTAGAATTTCAGCATTACTTAACAGAAGAACTTTTTTCCTGCCATATACGTCAGACCATTTTCCGAGAAGTGGAGTCCCAATAAGTTGGAAAGTAGAATATGTTGCTCCCAACACACCATAAATTATAGCATTCCCTCCAAAATTCCTCACTAAAAAGACAAGGAAAGGCAGAACGATACTAAATCCAAGTGTACCTATAAAATTAACTAGCAAGATGGGATAAAGTTGAGTCACTTCTTTTCCAGTCATTTTCTAAACATCTCAATGCGACCTAAAAAAATCACAATGTTAGACCTTCTTTGATTAATCTCTTCGTTTTTATTCTATGAATTATTATGCAAAAATTGTATTTGAATTCCATCAGAATCATAAGCATAAAATGATGAAGCAAACTGCATATCACTTTCGACTAATTGTTCATCAATGTTGATATTAAACTCTGAAAAATGATCTTTGAGCAATCTTAAATCATTATGGTCATTCAAATTTATTGCATAATGATCTAATCCTATATCATTATTGTGCGCAGAAGTAATGTTCTCACCGAGCCACGTGTTGGTGGCAACATGGTGATGATACCTATTTGACGCGAAGAAATATGCCCCAGGGTAAGTAGCAGTATGATTTAGACCTAAAATTTCATTATAGAATGTCTTTGCTTTACCAAGATTAGAAACATGTAAATGGACATGACCTATTGACGTTGTTGGAGGAAGATGATTCCATTCTACGTCTACTGCAATTGATTCTTTCAATAGATTTTGTGTGTCTAAAGGCTCAGTAACAATTTGTACTCTACCATCAGCCCATTTCCATCTCAAAGGCGATCTGTCTGTATAAATTTCAATTCCGTTTAAATCTGGATCATGTATGTAAATAGATTCTGATACACCATGATCGGCCATTCCTTCATAGTATTCAGGATTAAGCTTTTCTTGTAAATGCCTAAGAAAAAGCGATAGAAATTTTCTTCCGGGTAACAATACTGCAAAATGATACATTCCTGCTTTGTGTCTATTTCGAGTTATGGAAAGGACCTTGTTGTCAGATTCTGATAATGCAACCAAAAAGGACCGCGAATTACTATCGTCTAATGATGCGGATAACAATGCTGTTTTGTGCTCTTTTCTTACTATATTAAATCCAAGAATCGATTCATAAAACTGAAGCGACTTTTTTAAATCAGATACATTAAGGTGGACATGATCTATTTTTAAATTGGGAGGATTAAACAATACTCATTATACAATTAAGTCTTATTTAAGCGATTTACAAATATACGATAAGAAAATCTATTTTGATACTCGCGGTAGTATCATATGAAAGTGGGAATAAAAAGTTATTTAGCGGAACTCTTTCAATACCCTTATTTTCTCGATCCCTTTTTTCATAAAAAGCTGTACACAGCTACGTGATCCTCCGTACATGTCGTCGAGCTTTTGGATAATATTTATGAATGGTTCGGAATTAGTTTTCTCACAAAATACTAAACATGAAGACTCGAGCTAGAATAATAGTCCTTCATTAGGACTAGAAACTAACAATAAGATATGAATTAAAGTTTAAAATTACTCCTCTTGACTACGATTCATTTACTCATACTTTTTTAATTTTTTTCATTGAATTGCTTTGCCTAATTTTCTTGCGTTAATTATTTCCCAAATAAACAATGCATATAATAAATTCTGTTGTTTTCGTTCGTATATTATATGAATTATAATGACGCTTGTTTGATTTTTTCATTAGTTTTGACAACTATGCCAAAATTACCATCTAATTTTAATTACTTAATTATTTTTTGAATGTCATCCTTTTATAAGACAAGGATTCCATGACCATTCTTTCTCTCAAACCGCTCTACAGTTCCAGACCCAGCTCCTGTCGTATTAATTGCTGTTGCTTTTGCCATTTTGACATTCTTTCACATTGCTTTTCTTCCTCTAAACTGTTCTGCGTCATCAAAAACTGGATCGGTCCAAACAAAATATTTAATTTCTCTATAGATCTAGTATTGATCATTGGCCGGCATCTTTGCAATTACAAATTATACAGCAGATAGAGAAATCCTAGCTTCGTATTTCATTAATTCATTGCAGATGCTTCAACATAGAGGAAAAGCTTATTGGAAGATAATTATAGATAATTTGGTTTCTAGCGGTATTGGTCCATTTCCTGCAGAGAGTTCAATTCCAAAAAGCGTTAATGATAATAGTAACCTTAGGTATATGATCGGATTAGGCTATTTATCCAAAAGAACTCCTAGATTTAGAAGCATGAATAAGATTAGTGTAGTACTTGACGGATTCTTTGTTGACATTGAAAAATTGCATCTGCATCCACTTGTGGGCGATGCGGCTAATGCCGATTCACTTTACAAGATTTACGGTATTTTTAAAAAATTATTAATAGATCAGGGGAATGCTGAAAAAGCTTGTGAATTTTTGGACAGACATTTGAGGGGCAATCTAACTATGATGCATGATGAAAAGATCTATTCATATCGAGATTCTACTGGCTTTAAACCACTTGTAAGTGGTACGGACAAGAACAATTCAGTCTCCATAATAGCTTCAGAAAATTCACTCCGCATCCCTTTTCCAAACATGAATTTTGAAGATGTAAGACCAGGACAATTAATCAAAATGGATGTTGAAAATGGTCAACAAAAGATACTATCCCTTCCCACTACGAGAACAATGATAGACCCCTTTGAATTCATTCGAGAGTCTCATGTTACTGCTACTATTAATGGAAAAGGAATTTATGAAACCAGAAAGAGGATTGGAAAAGTGCAGGCAGATTTTCTTTCTACACACTCTAACATCGATATTGATGCAGCATATGCAGAACCCGATTATCCTAGACCAATGACTCTTGGCTTTAGTGCAGAATACAGGAATCATATTCCAAAATTTGACTTAGGTGAGGCTATAATAAATGATAGGTACGATGATTCCGATAGAATGATAGATTTTTCTGAGAATATTAGCAAGAATAAGATGATAACATCCGGAAAATCATTAAAATATATTCTCAAACACAAAATTAGCCAAAAAAATATTGGTCTAATTCAAGGAACAATTCAGACTGGAATCACTGCCAAGGAAACTATTTATTATTTAAGAAAGGTAGGCGTCAAATCAGTTTCTATTATCGTCAGCTATGTCCCAACCGTCGACGGACGACAAGTTGGTCTCTATACCCACAACAGAGAATTGATTGCTCATAAATATATTGGACAAGTGCCCTCACTTGAGGAACTAAATACCAAGATTTCTAAAGAGTTGGGCGCAAATAAGGTATTTTATAATTCTCCTTCCATTCTCTCCAAGGGTATTGGGATTTCAGAATATAATTTATGGTTTCCAGAATGGGTAAGATTTTTAGAATATGAAAAGAAATGACATTCAAACGCGATGACGATCTTGACCATTGGGAAGGTGATCCTATTAAGAAAATCATAATATTGAAAAAAAGCGTTATAGATGGGATAAACATAAAGAACTTTGAGATCAGACAATATACTCATCATTGTTCCCTTCAAAGATATCATACAATCTATACTATGCATCTGGAAACCGATAAGAACAAGATTGAGACAAAATACAACAAAGGCATTCAAATGAGTGAAAATAATATTGAAGGCATAGCGCATTGTATTACCAATTTGAACGGTGTTTATTCAACAATAAATCGTCTATTAATTGAATTGGAGAACTAGATATAGCAGAAATGCTTTTTTGTTCCAATAAACAACGTCATTTCGAGATCGATTGTTCAACCACAGCCAATTACACAAACTATTAAATCTTAAGTAGCCTATCCACCTTAAATTTTCCAACCGAGTGTCTATGATGAAGATAGAATATTTACCAAATAATGAACATTATTTCAATTATTTAGACTAAAATTTAATAAAAAAGCAGTATAACACCTTTTTCTTTTGAAATTACTTATGTTTTTTCATAGCTTTAATTGCAAAAAATAAAGCTACAAGTTAAAAATATTTGACCAGAATAACTATTTGACTTTTTACCTCTCAAGCTATCAAGAAGAGGATATGCTACCTTGCAAAATCAACCCATTTACCTTAAGGCCATAACTCTAAAAGATATTAGCGATGTTGATTCGATTAAAGATGATGCTAAAAAGCACATGATTCTGATAGTACGAATAACACCCATGGCCCAGAAGGATATAGAAACCCTACGAAAGGCCATAGATGATTTGTATAGTTTTGTTAAATCAGTGGGAGGAGACATTGCAAGATTGGGTGAAGAACGAGTAGTAATTACACCCCCAGATGTAAAGATTTGGAAAGGAGTACAGGATCTTAAATAATCCTGCTACAAGCTCACAATACTTTGATTGATTCTTGAACGAGTGGATGAAAACTTTGTACCTTGAATATCTTGTTTATCGAATTTGACAAGTTTTGACATTTCTTTCCTTCTCCATGATTAGTAATTACCTTTTTTAGCTTTGGTTTCAATCGATTTATGTAAGCCAATAATTGATTGTAATCACTGTGCATACTAAACCCTGGTATCACATCAATATTGCACTTAACTTCAAGATTATTACCGCCTATAGTAATATTACGCTGTCCTTCTTGTAACAGTCTTCCTGGTGTAGACTGAAATTGTTCGGATAATAGAATAACCTTACTCAGAGGATCGCTTGCTATTTGATTCAGATATGTAATTGATGGACCATCCGTAAGCATTGAAGATGGACACAATATTATTGATCCATTCCAGTTCACATATGGTTCTAAACTGACAAGACTGTTGATATAAAGAGGGTCTTCAGTTCGCTCACTTATTCGCTGCTTTAGTATCTTTGATAGATATTCCGAATACATCTCGTAAAAAAAGAATATATCCAATATTTTTTGGTCCACAAAAATATTTTCAGGATTTATTTTATTGATGCTCCTTAACATTCCTAACGTGACACAAATTTCCTGTGATAAACCGAGGACAGGGATAGGAATCAATATTCGGCCACCATCCTGAATGGTCGAATTGATACTTTTGACTAGGTTTTCTTCCGCTACTTCTCTAGTAACAAATCTATCGTCTCTATTTCCGTTCGTACTTTCTATTACTAGCGTTTCTGCTCTTGGGAAATTCCAAAAAGCGTTGTCCACAGTATTTAGTCTACCAAATTTTAAATCTCCGGTATACAGTATATTGTAATCACCATTTCCAATATGCATGTGTGTAGAGGCAGAACCAATCATATGTCCTGAATTTGCAAAAGTTATTCTAACGTCTGGAGAGATATCGGTGACCGCTCCAAAATTAAGAGGAATTACTTGAGTAATTAATCTTTCAATATCCCTTGACGAGTATAAAACCTCTTTGGTCTTTGAAGCATAGTCCTGTAGTATTGATATCATAATTGGAAAAGTAGGTTCAGTGCAATATACCGGACCATCATATCCATATTTGCATAAAATAGGTACAGCTCCACAGTGGTCAAGATGTGCGTGGGAAATAATAACCGCGTCGATTTCATTCATGCCAATCCCATAAATATCTAATCGTGGCAAAATGTCATTGTCTTCGTGATGATAACTCTTAATACCAAAATCCAGGATTATCTTACTTTCATGAGTAACGATCAACATTGCGCTTCTACCAATTTCTGAAAATCCGCCCAAACAAACAATACTTGCTTCTTCAGAACCAGCAAGCTTTTGTCTAAATATTTTTTCACCAACTCGTTTATAAAAATACATTCTTTCTTCGGACGAATTGTGTAGTATTTGATTCATGAATCTAATGGGCTTCAAGTCACTTCGGACATATCTATAAATTAATTTCCAACCTGTTTTTTCGACTAGTGGAATTTCTAATTGGCTGAGTTCTGTTAGAGTTCTAAAATCCTTTACAAAAATGGTTGCCTCCCCAAGAGCAGAATCAAAAAAAATTTCAGAGATAGTGTTTGGATAAGCAGTGCTAGAACGAATTATTTGTTTGACCGAGTCCTCAGAAGACCTGATTGAGGTATCTGTTCTGATAACTATTCTCTTTTTTATTGTATTCACCATTTTAGAAATGATTTCTTGATTTTCCAAAAGGGTTGTAGGTTTTCTTGAATATAATACAATAAATGGTCCCTCGTATTCTATTTTGGTTATTTCGGATTCCGATGGAAGGTTATTTAGAATGGCGGCAACAATGTTTTGATTGCGATCTTCATCCTGTACTCTATCATACATATCAATATTTCACTAAACTATATTATCTTCATTCAGAAGTTTGTACATTGGAATGTATGATGAGCTAAATAAAGGTTCTTAAACATCATCCATCTTGCAATTCACTGTGTACATCTAGGATATTTCCAGCTGTTACAACTAACTACTAAAGGCTCGATTGATTCTAACTGCAAAGCGATAGAAATAAAATGAAATATAACAATGATATAGCAAGACTAATTGACATCGGATCCCAATCATTTAATGGAATTACCAAGAAAGATACTAATTGGTAACGATGTAATCTATCAACTTGGATCATTCATAAGA
>Ga0207648_10003070_pt1 | contig 17656 bp, 16 predicted proteins | sample KBSMisM32_FD_184310 | JGI IMG/M metagenome (GOLD analysis project Ga0207648, IMG submission 184310) | Miscanthus rhizosphere microbial communities from Kellogg Biological Station, Michigan, USA - KBS Miscanthus M3-2 (SPAdes) (version 2) | ecosystem: Host-associated > Plants > Roots >...
CGGCCCGTCATGCTGCGCCTCGTCGCGCAGGCGAAGAAGGATCTCAAGCTCGATCGCACGCAGCCGTGGGACATCGATTACTGGCTGCACCTGCAGGAGACCGCGGGCGGGGACGACGCGTGGCCGCGCGACCCCGGCGTCGAGCGCATGTACGCTCTGATGAAGAACCTGGGCTTCCAGCCGGACTCGTTGCCGATCGACGCGCGCGTGTGGGACGTGCCCACCGGCGGGATCACGTTCCCGATCCGCCCGCCTTACGAATCGCGTCTGTTGACGAATCCGTTCACCGGCTCGAACTTCTCGTACTTCAGGCGCGTGAACGAACCCGCCACGCCAGCATGCGCGCCAACAGCGATGGGCACGACGCGCACAACGAGGTAGGGACGCACGGTCATCATCAGGAGATGAAGCAGTTGTGCCTTCATCACCTCTTCGCCGCCAACGGGGAGCCGGAGGGCATGTTCGTGGATGTAGAAGATGAACTCGCGGCTGCGGTGAAACACGGCCTGCCGCGCAAGCTTCGCCTTGATCACCGCTTCAAGGGCGTGCGGATCGCTCCCCGCCGGCGCGGTCCTCTTCATCGCATAAAACTCCTCGGCTGCGTCGGGCTGGTCGAAGGGCTCCGGTCGCTGCGGATTGTGGGCACAGGCGAGGGCGAGGAAGAGGAGGAAGACGGCGCTGCGTCTGGACATGTCCGAAGTGTACGGGCCCCGGCGCTCTGCCGTTGAGAACATTCGGATATTCTTGCGACGCGAGGTAGCGACGATGCAGCTGGCCAAGGACTCCTGCGCATGCGGCCACGTTCTCGATCATCACGACGGCGGGCGAGGCGGCCCGTGCAACTACTGCGGCTGCTCGGCCGGCGAGCCGCCCACCGCGTTCGAGGTGGGCGTTATCCACTCCCTGCACGAGATCACGCTGACCCTGGTCCGCCTGGTGAAGGAGCTGCAGACGCACCGGGGCGTGCAGCAGTAGGGGAACTGGCGCGCCGCACAGCCGGCGGCGCGCTGTTTCGAATCGCGGCTCCCGTCGAAAGCCTGGGGTCACTCAGGAACACTGACCGTTACAGCCCTCGATCCACATCCACCCGCAGCCGTCCGGCGTGAAGATGCAGGACCGCGGTGTGTAGATGCAGTAGCCATAGGAACAGAAATCCGAGCCGACGTTGCACGAGCAGTATGGAATGATGTTCGCCCGAACGCGGAGACGCGACGCATCATGATCCGGCGCATCGACGTCGCCGTTGTGCTGCTGCATGTGGTTCCCGTCCAGTCGACCAAATGCCGCAATGGCCAGCTCCAGGGACATTGCCGCCCTCCCCCGAATCTTGAGCTGTTCCAGGTCGGCTTTGGCCTGTTCGACAACCGCGGCGTCGGTGGAGCGCAGGCGATCGAACAACCCCCCGGACAGCAGGCCCAGACCCTCGAAGATGACCGACCGGGCCTCGGCGGAAAGTTCCTTCCTCTCGGCCAGAAACCGCTCCAGATGAAGCGACCAGACGGCCTGCCGATCTTCGATGGAGAGAGTCCTGTAGAGCTCTTTCTGGGCATCGCCGCTGACAGCGGTCAAGGCTTCGTATTGAGCTTCCAGAGCCGTGCCTCTCGCCTTCGCCGCCGGGCTTTCGGCAGCCACCAGCGACGAACAGACGAGACACGATGCCAACATCAAGGCAAACTTTTGCATGAACGATCTCCTTTCGTCTTTCTCGACTTTGGACGGGGGCCACGTTGATACAGACAAACGGAGTGGCACGGATATGAGCACGGCCTGCCCTATTCCACGTGGTACAGCCGCAGCGTCTTCCCCACCCGCTCGAAGTCGCGGCCGCTGGTAAGCCACTGGTACGCGGCCGGGTTCTCGAGGCGGCCGTCATGTTCCGGCGTCCAGCGCGGTTTCTGAACGACGGTGTTCCGGATTTCGAACGCGACGCAGCCCTCGATGGAATTTCACTCCTCGGAACAATCAAGAGCGGATTGCTGGTGGACGTTGTTCACAAGGCAACCGTCATCGGCGAAGTCGCGGCTGACATTCGGGCCTACGTCCGCCAGGTCGTGGCCGATCGTGTTGGCCCGCATAGCACGCTGTCTGCGGCGATCGTCGACGCGGTGCTGATCGGTGATCGAAGCGGTCTTCCCGATGACATCCGTTCCCGTCTGCAGGTCGCCGGGACGTACCACGTCGTGGCTATTTCAGGCGGCAACATCGCGATTCTCGCGGCGATGATGATCGTAGCGTTCGTACCCTTCGGGATTGCCGGCCGCCCCGCCGCCGCACTGACGCTGATAGGCCTCGTCGCGTACGCCCTGGTCGTGACATCGAGCCCATCCGTCTGGCGTGCAACGGTCGTCGCCGTCGTTTATCTGGTCGCGCGACTGTTTGACCACCGCACAGCCCCCTGGCAGGCGTGCGCTCTTGCCGGAGGGTTGCTGACCGTTGGAGAGCCGCTCGACGTCCGCAATGCAGGCTTCCTGTTGACATTCGGTGCGACCGCCGCCCTTCTGATGGCTGTCGGACGCGTGACGATCCGCGGCGACAACGGCATGGGCATCAAACGACGGCCGTGGGCGGCGTGGCTGGGTGCGTCGATCGGCGCTTCGGCGGCGGTAGAGATCGTGCTGCTGCCAGTGATGGCTGAGACGTTTTCCAGGGTGACAGCTGCCGGCCTAGTGCTGAACATAGTCGCGGTTCCCGCGATGGCCACGGTTCAGATCGCCGGCCTTCTCGTTGTCCTTGCGCCAGCCGCATCCCTCGGCACGGCCGCCGGCTGGATAGCGCATCTCGCCGCGATGGCGATTCTGGACAGCGCACGTCTCGTCGACGTCGCACCGTGGCTGGCGATTCGCGTTCCACCACCATCCGCGAGCATCGTTTCGATGTACTACGCCGGTCTGGCCGTGGCGCTGTGGTCTGCCACGCGGCTGACGAGAATCGTCGGCCTCGTGGCGCTCGTCGCCTGCGGCATGGTCATCGTCACCGGTTCCGCCGCGCGTCAGGACATTGGAAATCTCCGCCTGACGATGTTCGACGTCGGGCAGGGTGACTCGTTGATGTTGCAGGTCCGAGAGTCGAACCTGTCGGGCGCCCGCGAGGGGGACACAGGCCCGCGCACGCTGATGGTCGATACCGGCGGAAGTCCGTTCGGAGGCAGCTTCGATATCGGCTCGCGCGTTCTCGAGCCGGCGCTCTGGGCTCGCGGGGTGTCCGCGATCGACACGCTTTTGTTAACGCATGGCGATCCCGATCACATTGGCGGGGCGTTGCCGCTGATCGACGATTTCAACCCACGACGGCTCTGGGAGGGCGTACCGGTTCCTCGCGCGCGTTCGTTGCAATCGGTGCTCGCGCGCGCATCGGTATCTGGTGCCGTGATCGACCAGCGACGCGACGGCGAAGAATTTCGCTTCGGCGACGCTCGCGTGTTCGTGCTTCATCCACCTCGGCCCGACTGGGAGCGTCAGCGGGTCCGCAACGATGACTCCGTCGTCGTCGAGATCGTGTATCGCGATGTCGCGTTGCTGCTGACGGGCGACATCGGCGCGGACGTCGAGCGCGCGATCGTGCCGCGGCTGGTACCGGCGAAGATCCGCGTTCTCAAAGTCGCCCATCACGGAAGCCGCACGTCGACGTCCCGCGAGTTACTGGAGGCCTGGCGTCCACAGATCGCGCTGATCAGCTGCGGTCGCGGCAACCCATTCGGTCATCCAGCACCTGATGTCATCGCTCGGCTCGACGCAATCGGTGCGCGGATCTATCGCACTGATCGGGACGGGGAAGTCACGGTTGATACAGATGGAACGAACGTACGCGTCACAACGTTCAATGGAGAACAGCGTTGACGCGAAGGACGCGACACGAAGGTTCCCGGCATCAGGCTTCCCGCTTAATCCTCTGCCACTCTTCTTCCATTTCTTCCAGCGTCGCATCCGGAAGCAGCTTCCCGCGTGAGGTGAAGGCACGCTCCATCGCATCAAAGCGCTTGGTGAACTTCTCATTCGCGCGGCGTAGCGCGGCCTCGGGTTCGATGCCGAGCTTGCGCGACAGGTTCGTAATGGCAAATAGCAGATCGCCCATCTCTTCCTCGGCGCGCGACAGGTGACCGGTGGCGCCCGATTGGACCTCGCGCCTGACCTCGGCCACTTCCTCCTCAATCTTGTCGAGCACATCGCCGGCGCGCGCCCAATCGAATCCAACGGCTGCCGCGCGTGCGCTGATCTCATAGGCACGCAGCAGCGAAGGCAGCGTCTTCGGAACGCCGCTCAACGTCGTCTTCACCCGCGAGTCCGGTTGGCCCTTCGCTTCCCGCTCACGTGCCTTCATCGTTTCCCACCGCTCGATAACCTGGCCGGTCGTGATGTTTCCCTCATCCGGCGCTTTCGCGAACACGTGCGGATGGCGCCGGACGAGCTTCTCCCGAATTGCATCAATCGCATCGCCGATCGAAAACTGGCCCGCCTCTTCGCTGATCTGCGCGAGGAACACGGCCTCATAGAGGTAATCGCCCAATTCCTCCCGAAGCTCCTCCATGTTGCTCGTGTCGATCGCCTCGAGCACTTCATACGTTTCCTCGAGCACGAACGGACGCAGCGACGCGTGTGTCTGTTCACGGTCCCAGGGGCAACCGCCGGGCGCGCGGAGCGTCCGCATGATGGCGACGAGCTTTTCGAATTTCTCGCCCGGCGATTCTGTGGAAACCGGACGTTCAGGGTGCGAAGAGGCCATGGCTTCGTATGCTAGCATTCGGATTTCGCCATGACCGAACACGAGCACGCCGAACATCAGCACGACGCCGACACCATCAGCTTTGCCGCGTTCGTGCTCTCGCTTGCGCACACCGCTGCCGTTCACTTCGGAGACATTCCGGATCCCGTCAGTGGCCAGAAGTCAGAGGTGAATCTGCCGGCCGCGCAGCAGATGATTGACATCCTGGCGCTGCTCGAGGAGAAGACGCGCGGCAACCTGACGGCCGAAGAGCGTCAACTGCTCGACCAGATTCTGTACGAGCTGCGCCTGCGCTTCGTCGAGGCGGGCAAGCCGCAGTCGCGCATCATCACGCCCTAACACTGCCGGATGGTCCGCGGCACAGTTACGATGCTGGGCACCGGGACGTCGCACGGCGTCCCGATGATCGGCTGCGCGTGCGCGACCTGCCGTTCGAGCGATCCACGCGATCGACGCCTGCGCCCGTCGATTTACGTCGACGTGCCGGAACGGGCACGGATTCTCGTCGACACGGCAACGGATCTGCGGCAGCAGGCGCTCGAGCATCGACTCTCTCGCGTTGACGCCGTGCTCTTCACGCACGCCCACGCGGATCACATCCTCGGACTTGATGATCTCCGCAGCTTCAACACGCTTCAGGGCGCCGCGATCCCGTGTTACGGAAATCGCGAAGCACTCGAGGCGATTCGCCGGCAGTTCTCGTACGTGTTCGAAGCGCCGCTCCAGGAAGGCGGCGGCGTTCCGCAGCTGAGCACGCACGAAGTCGCAGGTCCATTTGCCATCGGCGGCGTTCGAATCGTGCCGGTTCCGTTGTGGCATGGCAAACTCCCGATCCTCGGCTTCCGCTTCGGCAACTTCGCCTATCTGACCGACTGCAACCGCATCCCAGACGAGGCATGGACACTCGTCGACGGGGTGGACATCCTCGTCCTCGACGCGCTGCGCGATACGCCGCATGAGACGCACTTCACGCTTGCCGAAGCGGTCGCCGCGTCGGAGCGTATCGCGCCGCGGCGAACCTACTTCACGCACATGACCCACGACCTGCCGCATGCGCAGACCAATGCCCGGCTGCCCGCAGGTGTGGAGCTGGCATATGATGGCCTCGTGTTCGACATCGAGGTTCACGCAGCGTAAGTGGAAGTGCTCCACTTTCCGGACGATCCGCGTCCGGCCTGGCTCGTGCATCCCGTGCTTGCCCTCGGCAACTTCGACGGCCTTCACCGCGGACATCTCAAGATCGTCGAGCGCGTCCGGCGCGGCGCCGCCGAACATGGCGGCACACCGATGGCCATGACGTTCGATCCACATCCGTCGCGCATCGTGCGGCCCGACAAGGCGCCACCATTGCTCATGACCAAGGCGCAGCGGCTCGAGGCGCTCGACCGCGCGGGGATTGCCGCCGTGGCGGTCGTCCGGTTTACGACGGAGCTCTCGCACTGGGATCCGGAAACATTCGTCCGGACCGTGCTCGTGGACTGGCTGCGCGTATCGGAAGTATGGGTCGGCGCAAACTTTTTGTTCGGCCATGATCGCAGCGGGAATTTCTCGACACTGCGAACGCTCGGTCAGCGCTACGGCTTTCGCGCGGACAAGATCGATCCAGTCCGCTACAAAGAGTTTGTCGTCAGCAGCACGCGCATTCGCCGTCTGGTGGCGGAAGGCCGGATGGATGAAGCGGGCGCGCTGCTTGGACATCCGTATTACATCGACGGGACCGTCGTCGCTGGAAAACGTCGCGGCCGGGAGCTCGGTTTTCCAACCGCGAACCTGCAGACGGAGAACGAGCTGCTACCGCCGAACGGGGTGTATGCGACGACGACCACGATTGACGGCGTCGTCCATGCGAGTCTGACCAATGTTGGGGTGCGGCCAACGTTTGGCGACACGGTCAAGCCGATCATCGAGGCGTATGTGCTCGGATTCAACGGCGATCTGTACGGACGTCCGGTGAGGCTCGGGTTCGTGCAACGGTTGCGCGACGAACGGAAATTCGAAGACGTGGATGCGCTGCGCACGCAGATGGAAGCCGATCGCCGCCGCGCCGAACGTCTCTTCGCACAGTTGTCCGTATGAACGCGTCGCTTCGCCTGTACAACACCCTCACACGGCAGGAAGAGCCGTTCTCGCCCTCGCAGGACGGCACCGTCCGCATGTACGCGTGCGGTCCGACCGTGTACGCGCGCGCGCACATCGGCAACTTCAGGACGTACGTCTGCGTTGACGTCCTGCGCCGCACGCTGAAGCATCTCTGCGGCTACACGATGCGCGAGGCGATCAACTACACCGACGTAGACGATAAGACCATCGCGGGTGCGCAGAAGGCTGGCATACCACTGCGCGCATACACCGACCAGTGGATCCGCGCGTTCCGCGAGGATATCGAGCAACTCGGCATCGAAGTGCCTGAGGAGACACCGCGGGCGACCGATGAAGCCAACCTGCGTGCGATGGGCGACCTCATTGCGGCGCTCGGCCGCAACGGGCATACGTACTCGCGCGATGGGTCCACCTACTTCAAGATCGCCACGCTGCCCGATTACGGCAAGCTTGCGCGCCTCGATCACGAGGGCATGAAGTCAGGCGTCAGCGTCGACGTCGACGAATACACCAAAGACGACGTGCGCGATTTCGTGCTGTGGAAAGCGACCAAGCCTGGCGAGCCGACCTGGGATGTCGGTGCAGGGCCTGGACGGCCCGGTTGGCACCTCGAATGCTCGGCGATGGCGTTACGCCTGCTCGGCGAACCGCCGATTGACATTCACGCGGGCGGCATCGACTTGATCTTCCCCCACCACGAAAACGAGATCGCGCAGAGCGAGGGCGCCACCAGGCGGCCGTTCTCGCGGTTCTGGGTGCACATCGAACATCTGTTCGTCGAAAACGAAAAGATGTCGAAATCGCTCGGCAACGTCTACACGTTGCCGGACGTGCTGGCGCGGGGTCATCGCGCGTCCGCGCTGCGATATCTGCTGCTGTCATCTCACTACCGGAAGCAGCTGAATTTCACGTGGGCCGGAATGGAGCAGGCCGAGGAATCGCTGCGCCGCATCGTCGACTGCCTCGCGCGGCTCGAGACGGTGTCGTCCACCGACGGGTCGCCAGATGTCGAGGCATCGATTGATCAAGCACGAGCCGCATTTGCGGCTGCGCTGCTGGACGATCTCAATACGGCCGCTGGTCTCGCCGCGATCTTCGATCTCGTCCGCGATTTGAACGCCGCGATCGATTCCAAGACGATCAGCCGCGAGAACGCCGATGCGGCGCGACGCGCGATCGACGAGTTCGATTGCGTGCTGGGCGTCGTGACCCTCCGCCGTGCCGAGGACGCGCAGCCGCCTGTCCCGATCGACGAGATCGAGCGGCTCATCGAGGAACGGACGGCCGCACGGGCGCGGCGCGATTTCGCTGCCGCCGACGGCATCCGACATGCACTCGCCGAGCGCGGAATCCTGCTGGAGGACAACCCCGGGGGTACACGCTGGAAGCGAAAGTGACGCGGCCTCACGCGCATCAGACAGACAAGTCGAAGGGACCCGACCCGACTGAGCGACGCGAGTCAACGGTTCCCGATATCCGCACCGAGCTGCCTGGACCGAAGGCGCGCGACATCATCGCGCGCGACCAGGCGGCAGTGTCCACGTCGTACACCCGCGACTATCCGCTCGTGATTGCGAAAGGGCGCGGCGCGGTCGTCGAAGACGTGGACGGGAACGTCTTCCTCGATTGCACGGCCGGGATAGCGGTTGCCTCCACCGGCCATTCACATCCCGACGTGGTGCAGGCGATTACCGACCAGGCGCAGAAGTTTCTGCACATGTCGGGAACCGATTTCTATTACGAGCTGCAGGCACGGCTGGGTGAAGAGATTGGCGACCTGGTCCCGATGGCGGGTCCCCACCGGTCGTTTTTCAGCAACTCGGGAACTGAAGCCAACGAGGCGGCGCTGAAGCTCGCGAAGTTCACGACCGGGCGGCACAACGTGATGGCGTTCTTCGGCGCGTTTCACGGTCGCTCGATGGGCTCGTTATCGCTGACCGCGAGCAAGGTGCGGCAGCGCCAAGGTTTCGGGCCGCTGCTGCCCGGTGTCTACCACGCGCCGTATCCCGATACGTACCGCTCGGGACTGTCGGCTGACGCAACAGCGGATCGCTGCATCGATTTCATCGAGCAGCAGCTGTTCGTGCACCTCGTGTCGCCTGACGAAGTTGCCGCCATTGTCGTCGAGCCCATTCAGGGCGAAGGCGGCTACATCGTCGCTCCGGACAGTTTCCTCGAGCGTCTGCGGGCGATTGCTACGCGATACGGAATTCACCTGATCGTGGACGAAGTGCAGTCGGGAATGGGTCGCACGGGGAAGATGTTCGCGATCGAGCATACGAAGGTCTCGCCTGACATCGTGACCATCGCAAAGGGAATCGCATCGGGCCTTCCGCTGGGGATCACGACGGCGGCGTCGAGTCTGATGGGGCAGTGGCCACCCGGAGCACACGCGAGCACGTTCGGCGGCAACCCGGTTTCGTGCGCAGCCGCGGTCGCGACGATCAAATTGCTGCGGGAAAGCCTGGTGAAGAACGCGGAGGTTGTCGGCTCATACTTGATCGACGGCGCTCGTGCGCTCATGGACAAGCATCCGCTCATCGGCGACGTGCGCGGACGAGGCCTGATGGTCGGCATCGAGCTCGTTCGCGACCGGCGGACGAAAGAGCGCGCGACGACCGAGCGCGATGCGCTCGTCCGCGAGTGCTTCACACGCGGACTGCTGGTGCTCGGGGCAGGGCGGAATGCGATCCGTCTCTCACCGCCGCTGGTGTTGACGAAGCAGGAAGCCGATATCGCGCTCCAAATCCTCGACGAAGCACTGGGTGCGGCGCCTTCATAGGCGGACGCGTACGTAGGGGCCGGCTTCAGCCGGCCCATTCGGCCCGTGGGCGGCGCGGACCTTGTAGGTCCGCGACCGCGATGACAAACGATCCTCGTCAGGCCCTCGGAATGTCCGGTGAAGATCTCGCATGCGCTGAACTCCAGCGCCGAGGGTACGCAATTGTTGAACGCCGCTATCGCACGAGGTTCGGCGAAATTGACATCATCGCGAAGGACGGTCTCACGATCGTCTTCGTCGAAGTCAAAGCGCGCATGACGCAGGAGTTCGGCGGCGCGGCGGCGGCGATGACCGGCTGGAAGCAACGGCGCATTGCGCGCATGGCCGTCGACTACCTTGCTCGGCAGAACCTACATGATTGTCCCTGCCGGTTCGATGTGGTCGCGATCGATTTCGACGAATCGAATCCGCGCGTCATCGTGTACCCTAATGCGTTCAATGCCTGCGACTAGTGTCTGAACTGCGGAAAGATCCTGTCACCGGCCGCTGGGTCATCATTTCCACTGAACGGCGCAAACGCCCGAACGACTTCCGTCTCGAGTCGGTGCACATCGTTCCCGATCCCACCTGTCCCTTCTGCGAAGGTCATGAGGCCATGACTCCGCCGGAGCTGCTCGCCGTCCGTCACAACGGCAGCCGCGCCAATATGCCGGGATGGAATCTGCGTGTCGTGCCGAACCAGTTTCCCGTGTTACGCGTCGAAGGCACCCTCGATCGTCAGGGCGAGGGGATTTTCGACAAGATGAACGGCATCGGGGCGCACGAGGTGATCATCGAGTCGCCGCGCCATCTAGACATGCTCGCAGACATGAGCGACGAGGCCATCGAGCAGGTGCTGTGGGCGGCGCGCGAGCGGATGCAGGATCTGCGTCAGGATCGCCGATTCCGCTACATCATCGTGTTCAAGAACCACGGTTCGGCGGCTGGCTCGTCACTCGATCATTCGCATTCTCAGTTGATCGCGTTGCCCATCGTCCCCCGAGAAGTGCGGGATGAAGTCGATGGCGCGAAGGCGCATTTCGAGGCGAAGGAGCGGTGCGTCTTCTGCGACATCCTGCGGCAGGAGACGCGTGAAGGGCAGCGATTGATTGCTGAAAATGCGGACATCGTCGCCGTCGCGCCCTATGCGCCGCGTTTTCCGTTCGAGACGTGGCTGCTGCCGCGGCGCCATGAAGCACATTTCGAAAACTCGCCGCGGCACGAGTACGCGTCGGTCGCGCGACTGCTCGGCGACATCCTCCGCCGCATCAACAGGTCACTTGGCTCGCCGCCGTACAACCTGCTGATTCACACGGCGCCGGTCATCGAACAAGCAGCCGAGTTCTATCACTGGCACGTCGAGATCATTCCGAAGCTGACGAAGGTCGCGGGATTCGAATGGGCGACCGGGTTTTATCTCAATCCGACATCACCCGAAGAAGCGGCGCAGGTCCTGCGCGACGCGCGTCCTTAGAACCGATAGCCCAGCGTCAACGAGAAGGTTCGGTCCGTCTGTCGCCGACCCGGTGACGGCCTGCGGTCGTAATCTACATCCTCTGCAATCGTGGTGACGAAGCCCGCTGCCAGACCGATGCGCACGCCGTTCTGCGTCCGGATGAACATCTTGTCGTCGCCGCTCACACCGAAGTAGCCGTCATGCAGGTGAAAGAACTGCGCGCGGTCGGCCACCAGCTGCACCTGAAGCCCCGCGGACTCATGCGCCGCGGCGTAGCTGTCATCAGCGATCGTGCTGAAATTCTCGTTGACCCATGCGAAGCCACCGTCCGCGGTGAGCGTTGTTCGCGTGGTCTGCAGAATCTGGTAACCGATGCCCGCGCCGAGGGCTGTTCGCAGATCGATGTCGCGGAAGCGGTCGTTCGTAAAGTTGGTATTCGCGTTCGCGAACAGTCGGGTAGTAAGGAAGCGATCGTACTTGCCGGTTGCAGACCAGTTGCGTGCCGTTTCGACGCCGCGGTCGTTGGCGTGCGTCACGACGCCCGAAACCGAATAGCGATCCGCCGGGCCTGTTGCCACGAGATCGCCACTGAGCCGGACGTTGTTCACCTGAGTATTGCCTGCGGTTTGGACGATGCCCGCACCGGCGCCCCCAATGACGGTCCAGGCAGGTTGCGGCCGTTTCAAGGCGACGATGGCCGAGAGTGCTACCGGGCCGCCGGGGACCAGCGTCACCTGTCCTGACGTGTCGCCTGCGACGATGACCGCTGGAGCTGGGGCCGACGTTCCGATGGTGACGAGCATCAGCTGGTCGATAGCCACGGATGTGACATCAGCCCACGGCATCTTCAGCTCGCCTCCGGCCGCCTTGAATGTGAGCGTCCCGCCGGCGAGCGAGCTGGTGACGCCCGTGATGCGATCGCCGTTTTTCAGGCGAACTTCGTCGGCGTGCGCAGGGACTGCGGCAATGAGAAGGAGAAGGCAGAAGAGAATCGGTCGCATCATGTTGCCGCGCAGTGTAGACGAGTTTTCGCCGTCACCTTCGGCTTCGTCGCGCAGTCCCACGGTTTGGGCGGGGTCCGAGCAGCCGGTCTCGAATGCGTCGACTGCACACATCGGCGTTCTTGATTGGGCAAAGATCGCTGTGGTACGCTGAGTTTTCGCCGACGAGCGGGAATAACTCAGTGGTAGAGTGCGACCTTGCCAAGGTCGAAGTCGCGGGTTCGAATCCCGTTTCCCGCTCCAACCTTCGCACTGATCGATGATGATTCCGACCTGCTGTTCCGCGCGCTGCTCTTCGACTGACGCACAGGGCACCCCGAGCGACGTCGAGGGGTGTTGTTGCTGCGCATAGACGCGGCCGGAATCTCCCTGCACATAGTTCCGACCGGCGCCGTCGCCAAGTGGTAAGGCAGAGGTCTGCAAAACCTCGATCCCCGGTTCAAATCCGGGCGGCGCCTCCAACCTTTCCTCTGTGAAATCCCAAGACTAGCGTGACACATCGAGCTTCCTCATTAGGCTCGTCAGCCTGGAGCGAAGAGACGAAGTTGTAGCGGTCACACACCGAGCGCGTCTTGTGCCCGGTGAGCTGCATCGCCACGCGTTCTGAGACGCCGCGGCGGTTGATGTTACGAACCGCCGTGCGTCGCAAATCGTGAGGGATGCGACCAGGACACCCAGCCGCCACGCGTGCCGCAGCCCACGCCTTGTTGAACGCGCGAATCGGACGCTGTCCCTTCGGTTCCCCTCGCCCCTTCGCGACCATTCGGAAGAACACCCATGGAACAAGTTGTCCAGCCAGCGTCAGGCGCTGGTGCTCGGCGTAGCGCGACTCTAGGAGAGCACCGAGATCGTCGGTTACCGGACCTGGCGCCACGTCCGTGCTCCCTTGTAGCGACCGAATCAAGGGCCCTCCGCCACAAGTTCTGCATTCCCGGCATCTTGTTTATCCTTTTCCTCGGAAACGATACGAGCAGTCCTTATGCTTTGCCCTTGAACAGCAGCAAGGGCAATTTCATGTGGCTGTGCCCGTTTGAAGATGATTCGCTGTTCCGAGGATTTGGCAGGTGACCCCGGGCGGCCAAACTGAAAAGGTCGTATGCCGCGTCCCACAATTCTTGTTGTCGAGGACTTTGCACCGATCCGGCGATTCGTATGCTCGGTGCTGGAGTCAAGGTCCGAGTATCAGGTCATCGGACGAGCGGCCGATGGATTGGAAGCCATTCAGAAAGCTGAAGAGCTGCAACCGGATGTAATCCTCCTTGATATCAGCCTTCCGAAACTGAGCGGGATCGCAGCCGCACGACAAATTCGGACGCGCGTTCCGAAAGCGAAAATCCTCTTCTTGTCCGAAAACACCTCTCCGGGGGCGGTAGAAGAAGCCTTACGCACAGGTGCGAGCGGTTATGTTGTCAAGTCGGATGCAGGAAAGGAGCTGTTAGGGGCTGTGGAAGCCGTCATTCAGGGCGGGCAGTTCGTGAGTCGCCGATTAGAGGGATGGATCTTTACTGACGTCACAGATACTCGAGCCCCCGACAGCTACTTCCGTACTGCGCGTCTGGCGCCGACGCCGCAAGAAGAGGCGCCCCGCCACCGGCACGAGGTTCTGTTCTATTCGGATGAAGCCGAGTTTCTTGATGGCTTTACCGACTTTGTTGCCGCCGTTCTGAAAGCCGGGAACGTGCTCCTTGTGGTTGCGCCCGAGTCCCATCGGAATGGTCTCGTTTCGACCCTGCAGCGCCGTGGCCTGGACATCAGCCCAGCGATTGAGCAGGGACATTACATCCCGTTGGATGTGGCTGAAACGCTTGCGACATTCATGGTCAATGACATGCCTGATCCGGTCCGATTCTTCAAGACCATGGGTGACCTCATCGTGCGAGCGGCCACAGTTGCCAAAGGAGAACATCTCCGCGTCGCAGTCTGCGGAGAATGTGCGTCTGTGCTGTGGGCGCAAGGGAAGGCAGCGGCGGCGGTTCGGCTCGAACAACTCTGGGGCGAGATAGTCAAGACTTACGGCGTGGATATTTTGTGTGGATATCGGCTGATAGAGTTTCACGACAACGACGGGCCCGACATGTTCCAACGGATCTGTGCCGCACACACCGCCGTCTCTTCTCGGTGAGCACCATGGCATTCTTCAAAACGCTCTTTTCTTCCGACGGTTTCATGCCGCATGGAGTCTGCTATTTGTGGAGCCCCGGAGTGCTCTGGCTCCACATTGTGTCGGATTCCCTGATCGCCCTCGCCTACGCCACCATTCCCGTCACGCTGGTCTATTTCATCCGCAAGAGAAGAGACCTCCCGTTCAACTGGATGTTTTTCTGTTTCGGAATGTTCATCCTGGCGTGCGGCGCCACCCACGCCATGGACGTGTGGACGCTCTGGCACGCCACCTACTGGCTGTCGGGTGCCGTCAAAGTCGTCACTGCTGCAGCCTCTATGAGCACAGCCATCCTGCTTGTCCGGTTGGTTCCTGAGGCTCTCGCGCTGCCCAGCCCTGAAACATTGAGACGTGAAGTCGCCGAGCGTACTGTTGCCGAGGAGGCCCTTTCCAGGGCGAATCGCAGGTTGATCGAAGCGCAGGAGGAGGAGCGTACCCGGATTGCCAGAGAGCTTCACGACGATATCAGTCAACGCGTCGCGTTGCTCGCGATGCAACTCGATCGCATGTCGCTCAGTCTTCCCGCCTCGGCGGCGGACCTGAAACAGGGCATCGAGGAGGCAGGAAGACAGACCGTGGAACTAGGAAACGATATCCAAGCCCTGTCGCACCGGTTGCACAACTCGAAGTTGGACTATCAAGGACTGGCGGCAGCCACTGCTGGTTTTTGCAGAGAGCTTTCTGATCGGCATGGAGTGGCGATTGTCGTTCACTTCGAGGACATCCCGAGCGACATGCCGCCCGAAATATCTCTCTGTCTCTACCGCGTCGCGCAAGAAGCACTCCAGAACGCGATGAAGCATAGCGATTCACGGCGCGTCGAGGTATCGCTCAAAAGTACTTTGAATGAGATCCTTCTGACTGTGCGTGATTTCGGGATTGGTTTTGATCCCGAAGCGGTGAAAGGGCGCGGTCTCGGCCTTATCAGCATGAAGGAACGTCTGAATCTCGTCGGTGGGGAACTGTCAATTGACTCTCAGCCCCAGATCGGCACGACAATCCTCTCGCGTGTGGCGCTCAAAGCGGCATGGAACGGTACACTTCCCGGTCAAGCGGACCAGGAAACTCGCGGACTCCGTTGATGAATAGCCCGCCTGAATCGGATACGGATAGACGGGGCGCGAGTTCTTGCGCTGGACGATCGCGGACCTTGCCAAAGCGAGACGCGGCATTCGCGTCCCCGAGTTGGGCGGAGCTTCTCAATTTAGAAATCGACCTGGCCGAGACGCTCGCGAGGCGCGCAGCGCGGCAGGACGGCGCCACGATCGATTTCGACCGCGATACAGGCTGAGCTGTGCCCGACCTATGCCCGCGGCGTGCCTCGCGGTCCAATCTCAGCCAACGCCAACCACAAGCGGCGCGAATGGACGATAGGAATCCGGGCCGCGCCTCCAACCTATAGGGTCCGTTTCACCGATGAAGTTCGACGGCGCCTCGCGTTCCACGTCCACTCGACAACGACGATATCCGCCTTCGCTGGTCCATTCGCGTGTATATGATCACGTGCCATGATCATGACGCCGCGGCACATTCTGTTCTCTGCGGCAGCTGTCGCTGCACTTGCGCTGAGCGCAAGCGGCATCCTCGCCCAGACACGCTCCGCTGACGCCAGCGGTACTGCCTCGCTCGCGTCCCCCAAGTACGGGAGCTGGGGCTTCGACGTCACCGGCATGGACCTGTCGGTCAAGCCGGGCGACGACTTCTTCCGGTACGCGAATGGCAAGTGGGCAGACCGCACGGAGATTCCGTCGGACCGCACGCGGTACGGCAACTTCGACCAGCTGGCGGAGCTTTCCGAGAATCGTCTGCATGCGATCCTCGAGGACGCCGCAGCGGGGAAGATCAACGATCCCGACGCGTCGAAAGTAGCCGCGGCTTACGCGTCCTTCATGGATGAAGCGCTCGCTGAGCAGCTGGACGCAAAGCCGATCGAGCGCGAGCTGTCGGAAATCCGCGGCGTGACGACGAAAGACGGGATGATCGCTTTGATGGGCAAGGCGAACACGACTGGGTTCGTCAGCATCTTCCCACTCTTCATCACGGCCGACGCCAAGGCGCCAGCCCGGTACACGGTAATGGCGGTCACCGGCGGGTTGGGCCTCCCCGATCGCGATTACTACCTGCAGTCTGCCTTCGCCACCCAGAAAGCGAAATATCAGGAGTACGTGGCGGCGTTGCTCGGGATGATCGGATGGGAGAAGCCAGCGGAGAGCGCGCGGGCCATTGTGGATTTCGAGACCAGGCTCGCGCAGGACACCTGGACGCGCGCGGAGCGGCGCGATCGCGACCGGACCTACAACCCGATGACGGTGGCGGAGCTCAACACGGCCACGCCGGGCTTCGACTGGAATCGCTATCTGATGCAGAACGAGCTGCCGAAGGTCGAGCGACTCGTGGTGACGACGAACACGGCGTTCCCGAAATTCGCCAAGACTTATTCTGAAACTCCGCTGGATGTGTTGAAGGCGTGGCTGGCCTTCCACGTCGCCGACGGCGCGGCCCCGTTTCTCTCAAAGCGTTTCGTCGACGTGTCGTTCGACTTCCGCAACAAGACACTCGGCGGACAGCCGGAGCAGCGGCCACGATGGAAACGGGCGGTCGCGTTCGTCGATCGCACGATCGGCGAGTCGGCCGGCCGCATGTACGTCGCGCGTTACTTTCCACCCGACGCCAAGGCCAAGATGGATGCGCTGGTGGCCGACATCCAGACTGCGCTCCGAGCGCGGATCCAGAAACTCGACTGGATGGCCGCCGACACTAAGGCGCGTGCGCTCGAGAAGCTCTCGAAGTTCACGGTCAAGATCGGGTACCCGGAGAGGTGGCGCGATTACAGGCTGCTGACGCTTTCAAAAAGCGACCTCTACGGCAACCGAATTCGCGCGGCCGAGTACGAATGGCACAGAGACGTGAGCCGACTCGATCAGTCTGTGGACAAGACCGAATGGGGCATGACGCCGCAGACGGTGAATGCCTACTACAACGCGACCAACAACGAAATTGTCTTCCCTGCGGCGATCCTCCAGGCGCCCTTCTTCGACCCCGATGCCGATCCGGCCATCAACTACGGAGGGATCGGCGGTGTCATCGGTCATGAGATCAGCCATGGCTTCGACGACCAGGGACGCAAGTCGGATGGTGAGGGGGTACTGCTCGACTGGTGGACCGCGGCTGATGCGGCGAAGTTCAAGGCGCAGGCGGCGACACTCGGTGCTCAGTACTCAGCGTTCGAGCCGTTGTCTGGTGCACGCGTGAACGGCGATCTGACCATGGGCGAGAACATCGGCGACATGGGAGGCGTATCGCTGGCCCTCGATGCATATCACGCCAGCTTGAGGGGGAGACCGGCACCGGTCATCGAGGGTCTGACCGGCGACCAGCGGGTATTCCTCGGGTGGGCGCAGGTATGGCGCCAGAAGATTCGTGACGAAACGCTGCGGCAGGGGCTCGTCTCCGATCCG